>Ga0256832_1002702_pt1 | contig 12102 bp, 9 predicted proteins | sample 134614metaG_FD_190534 | JGI IMG/M metagenome (GOLD analysis project Ga0256832, IMG submission 190534) | Hydrothermal vent microbial communities from Lau Basin, Pacific Ocean - 134-614 | ecosystem: Environmental > Aquatic > Marine > Hydrothermal vents | place: Pacific Ocean: Lau Basin | collected... | reverse complement strand
GAAGCCGAGGGCGAGCGTCTGGATCAGGCGCTGGCGCGGGCGCTGGGGGTGAGCCGCGCCCGCGCGCAGGCCTGGATCAGCGGCGGCCACGTGCGCGTCGCCGGCGAGGTGGTCACCAAGCCGGCCCGCCGCCTCGCCGGCGAGCGGGTCGAGGTGGAGGTGCCGCCCGAGCCCCCCGCGCGCGTCGAGGCCGAGGACCTGAGCGTCGAGATCCTTTACGAGGACGAGGACATGGTCGTCGTCAACAAGCCCGCGGGCATGGTTACCCACCCGGCCCCCGGGGTAACGCGCGGCACGCTGGTCAACGCCCTGCTGGGCCGCTGGGTCGAGCCCGGGGGCGAGCCGGTGCGGCCCGGGATCGTGCACCGGCTCGACAAGGAGACCTCGGGGGTGATCGTCGTGGCCCGGCACGAGGCGGCGCTCAGGCGGCTCGCCGACGCCTTCAAGCAGCGTTTCGTCTTCAAGCGCTACGTCGCCCTTACCGAGGGGGTGCCCGCGAACACCACGGTGATCGCGCCCATCGGTCGCCACCCGGTGCACCGCTTCAAGATGCACACCGGCGGCATCAAGGCGCGCTACGCCGAGACCGACTTCGAGGTGGTCGCCGAGGCCGGGGGGCGGGCCCTCGTCGAGGCGCGGCCCCACACCGGCCGCACCCACCAGATCCGGGTGCACCTCAAGCACCTGCACACCCCCATCTGGGCCGATCCCCTCTACGGCAAGCCCTCGCCGTTCATCGACCGTCTGGCGCTGCACGCCTACGAGCTGCGGGTGCCGCACCCGAAGAGCGGCAAGATCCTGAGCTTCACCGCCCCCGTGCCCGAAGACATGGCCCGCGGCTGGGAGGCCGCGGGCGGGGTCTGGCCCGAAGGGGTTCAGCGCGCCGGAACCAGCCGGTAGACCGCGCCGCCGCCGTGGTCGACCAGGTAGACCTCGCCGGCGGCGTCCTCGCCAAAGCTGCTGATGCGCAGCTTGGTCTGGAGCAGCAACTCGCTCTGCCAGCGGTCCCCGGTCCAGCGGGCGGCCCAGACCTTGCCGCTGCAGTAGTCGCCGTAGAGGTAGGCCCCCACCAGCTCGGGGATGGCCCGGCCGCGGTAGACGTAGCCGCCGGTGATCGAGCACCCCTGGTCGTGGCCGTACTCGAGGATGGGCGGCACCAGGCCCGCGCGCTTGCAGTTCTTGGCGGGCTTGAAGCAGTGGTTGCCCTCCATGACGTTCCAGCCGAAGTTCCAGCCGCCGCTCGTGCTCATCGGCGCGGGGACGTAGTCCACCTCCTCCCACTTGTTCTGGCCCACGTCGGCGATGAAGAGGTCGCCGGTTTCGCGGTCGAAGCTGTAGCGCCAGGGGTTGCGCAGCCCCAGCGCCCAGATCTCCGGACGGTACCTGGGGTTGGCCACGAAGGGGTTGTCCTCGGGGACGGCGTAGGGATCGCCGCGGTCCACGTCGATGCGCAGCATCTTGCCGAGCAGGCTCCCGGGGTTCTGGGCGTGGCCCTGGGGGTCGCCCCCCGAACCGCCGTCGCCGGTGCCGATGTAGAGGTAGCCGTCGGGGCCGAAGGCGAGGTGCCCCCCGTTGTGGTTGGCGTAGGGCTGATCGATGGTGAGCAGCACCCGGTAGGGCCGCCCGGCGCGGTACTCCTCGATCACGGTGCGGCCGCGGCGGTCGGTGTAGTTGAGGAAGAAGCGGCGGTTCTGCGCGTAGCCGGGGTGAAAGGCCAGGCCCAGAAGCCCCCGCTCGCCGCAGCAGCTCACCTTCTTGCGCACGTCCAGCCAGAGCGTCTTCTTCGCGCCCGCGAGCGCCAGGACGCGCCCCCGCTGCTCGAGCACGAGGAGCGGGCCGCCCGGTTCCTGGGTGAGGTAGAGCGGCTTGTCCAGCCCCGTGGCCACGGGCTCGAGCCCCACCCCCTGCGCCCAGGCCAGCGCGAACACCAGCAAGCCACCGCTTAGGATTCGTTTCATGATGCCCCCCTGTGGTACGCAGCATAGCAGGACCGGCGCGGGGCGGGCGCGTGCGATAATCGGGGGTGGTGGTCGACGTGAACTGGGACACCTGGGAGAGCCGGATGCAGGCGGCGCGCCGCGAGGTGGCGCGGGCCCTCGGCTTCGAGCCCGGCCTGACCCTCGAGGCCCCCTTCGGCGAGGTGGAGGTCCGCCTCCCGGGCGGGCGAAGACGGCTGCGCGGCAACCTGCGTACGGGGTTGTGGCGCCTCGTCGAGGACGAGGCGGCGCTTTCGGACGAGGCGCCGCTGGCGGAGATCCTGCGGCGGCTCGACGTCGGGGTGCATGGCTGAACGGGTCCGACTGGACGTGGCCCTGGCCGCGCGCGGCCTGGTGGAAAGCCGCGCCAAGGCCCAGGAGCTGATCCGCGCCGGCCGGGTGCGGGTCGACGGCGCGGTGGTGACCAAGCCCAGCCACCGGGTGGGGCCGGAGGCCACCATCGAGGTCCGCGGGCCCGCGCCCTACGTGGGCCGGGCGGCCCACAAGCTGCTGGGGGCGCTCGCTGCCTTCGAGCTCGAGCCCGCAGGGGAGGTCTGGGCCGACGTGGGCGCGGGCACCGGCGGTTTCACCCAGGTGCTGCTCGAGCGCGGCGCCCGCAGGGTCTACGCGCTGGACGTGGGCCACGGCCAGCTGCACCCGCGCCTGCGCGCGGATCCGCGCGTGGTGGTAATGGAAGGGGTCAACGCCCGCCACCTGGAGGCGCTGCCCGAGCCGCTGGACGGCGTGGTGATGGACGTTTCCTTCATCTCCAGCACCCTGATCCTGCCCAACCTGCCGCGCCTGATCCGGCCCGGCGGCCGGGCGCTCGTCCTCGTCAAGCCCCAGTTCGAGCTCGAGCCCGGGAGCCACGCCGGGGTGGTGCGGGACGAGGCCCAGCGCAGGCGGGCGCTCGAACGGGTGAAGGCGGCCGCCCGGGAGGCCGGGTTCCGGGTGTTGGGCGAGGCCGAGAGCCCCCTGCCGGGCAGGGAGGGCAACCGGGAGTTCTGGCTCTACCTGGAACGGCCGCCTGCGGGCGTAAGCTGAAGCGTGCACCTGAGCGAACACGAAGTCCTCGAGGCGTTCGCGGAGCCCCGCTGCCCGGTCTGTGCGCTGGCCCGCAAGGCGGCGCGCGGCTACCTGGCGGGGGTCATCGAGGGCGGGATCAACGACCCCGCCCTGCGCGACGACTGGCGCCGCCGCGGGGGGCTCTGCGGCCGCCACTGGCGCGAGGCGCGCGACCTGGAGGCGCCGGCCTTCCCCCTGGCCATCCTCACCCAGGACCTCCTCGCCGCCGAGCTGGAGCACCCCCACGCGCGGGTGCGCTGCCCCGCCTGCGAGGTGCAGGCCGCCGCCGAAGGCCGCTACCTGGAGAGCCTGCGGTCGCTGCCCCTCGAGGCGGTGCGCGCGGCGCTGGAACGCGGCCGCGGTTTCGTCTGCCTGCGCCACCTGCGCGACCTTCCCGAAGGCGAGCTGGCCGGGCTGCTGCGCGCGCGGTTGCGGGGGATCCTGGACGACCTCGAGGCCTTCCAGAGAAAGTACGACCACCGCCACACCCACGAGCCCATGGGCCCCGAGGGCGACGCCTGGCTGCGGGCGATCCGGGCGCTGGGCGGCGAGGTCTGAGGGGCTTCGTTCGGGAATGCCTCCAGGCCGCCGGCCGGGGTGTTCAAGCGCCGCGGGGGTTGGTATAACGGGGGCGTAGGGTGACGTCGTGCTCTTCTTGGTGCTGACTTTTCCATAAAACACGGGGTGAGGGTGACGCATTGAACCGTTCACAGGGGGAGGAGTTGCAGGCGACCTTCGTCGTCGAGGTGACGGGGGTGCACGGAGGGGCGGACGCGGAGCTGCTGGCCCGCGAACTGGGCGCGCGCGCCGTACGGCGCGCGCGCTTGTTTTACCTGCAGGGGCTGGACCGCGCGCAGGTGGAGGCGCTGGCGGGTGAGGTGCTGGCCGACGCGGTGAGCGAGCGCTGGCGGGTGGCGCCGGCGGAGGCGCCGCCCGAGCTGGAGCCCGGCTGGACCTACCTGGACGTGACCCTTCACCCGGGGGTCACCGACGCCGAGGCCGAGACGCTGCTCGCGGTGCTGAGCGCCCGCGGCCTCGCGGGGGTGCGGGCGGCCACCGGGCGACGCTACTACGTAGCGGGCCTGGATCCCGCCCGGCTCGCGGAGCGCGCGCCGCGCACGCTGGCCAACCCGGTCGTCGAGCACTGGAGCGTGGCCGCGCCGGCGCGGCCGGGTTTCGTGGAGGCCGAACCCGCGCGCATGGAGGCGCGGACGGTGCCCCTGCGCGAACTCGACGAGGCCGGGCTCGCGGAGCTCTCGCGCGCCCGCCGGCTGGCGCTCGACGTCCAGGAGATGCGGCAGATCCAGGCCTACTTCGAGCGCGAGGGGCGCGAACCCACTGACGTGGAGCTCGAGACCTTGGCCCAGAGCTGGAGCGAGCACTGCGCCCACAAGACCTTCCGCTCGCCGATCGTCTACACCGGACCGCCTCCCGGGCGGCGCCGCGGCGAGGTGACCCAGCGCATCGACGGCCTGCTCCGCAGCTACATCAAGGGGGCGACCGACCGGCTCGACCGCCCCTGGGTGCGCTCGGCCATCGAGGACAACGCCGGCATCGTGGCCTTCACGGAGGCGTTCGACCTGGCCTTCAAGGTGGAGACCCACAACCACCCCTCGGCGCTCGAGCCCTTCGGCGGCGCCGGCACCGGCGTGGGCGGGGTGATCCGCGACGTGCTGGGGGTGAGCGCGCGGCCCCTCGCCGTCACCGACGTGCTCGGCTTCGGCCCGCTGGACCTGCCCGCGGACGAACTGCCCGAGGGTGCGCTGCATCCGCGCCGCGTCTACGACGGGGTCACCCGCGGCATCGAGGACTACGGCAACAAGATGGGCGTGCCCACGGTCAGCGGCGCGGTCTGGTTCCACCCCGGCTACACCGCCAACCCCCTCGTCTACGCCGGCTGCCTGGGCGTCCTCCCCAGCGGAAGCCACCCCACCGAGCCGCAGCCGGGCGACTGGGTGGTCCTCGTCGGCGGCCGCACCGGCCGCGACGGCATCGGCGGGGCCACCTTCTCGAGCGCCACGATGGACGCCACCACCCACGAGGTCGCGGGCGCGAGCGTGCAGATCGGCGACCCCATCCAGGAGAAGAAGGTGGCCGACCTGGTGCTGGCGGCGCGCGACGAGGGGCTCTACCACGCGATCACCGACTGCGGCGCGGGCGGCCTTTCCTCGGCGGTGGGCGAGATGGGCGCGGCGCTGGGGGTGCGCGTGGAGCTCGAGCGGGTGCCGCTGAAGTACCCGGGGCTGGAGCCCTGGGAGATCTGGCTCAGCGAGGCCCAGGAGCGCATGGTGCTGGCCGTGCCCCCCGATCGCTGGGAGCGCCTGGCCGAGCTGGCCCGCCGCTACCGGGTGGAGGCCGTGCGCATCGGCCGCTTCGAGGCGAGCGGCCGCCTCGTCGTCGAGGCGGGCGGGCGGACGGTGGCCGACCTGGCCATGGACTTCGTCCACGGCGGCTGGCCGCGGCGGGAGCGCCGGGCCGAGTGGCGGCCGCCGCGGCTGGCGCGCGCCCGCTTCGAGCCGGGGCCGGAGCTGCTGCCCGCGCTGCTGGCGCACCCCAACCTGAGGAGCCGGGAGGCGCTGGTGCGTCGCTACGACCACCTGGTCCAGGGAGGCACCGCCGGGGGGCCGCTGGTGGGTGCGGCCGACCACGGCCCCGCGGACGCGGCCGTGCTGGTGCCCCAGGAGGTCCAGGGCGAGGATCCCCCCGCCGCGGCGCTGGCGGTGGGGCTCGCGACCGGGCTCTACCCGGTGGACCCCTACCTGATGGCCTTCATGGCCCTCGACGAGGCGGTGCGCAACCTGGTGGCCGTGGGGGCCGACCCCGACCGCATCGCCGTGCTCGACAACTTCTCCTGGGGCGATCCGAACCTTCCCGACCGCCTGGGCGGGCTGGTGCGCGCCAGCCAGGGGCTCTACGACGCGGCGCTGCGCTACGGCACCCCCTTCGTTTCCGGGAAGGACAGCCTCAACAACGAATACACCGACGCCCGCGGGGTGCGCCACGCCATCCCCGGGACCCTGGTGGTCTCGGGTCTGGGGCGGCTCGCGCGGGCGAGCGAGGCGCAGAGCCTCGACCTCAAGCGGCCGGGCGACCCCGTCTGGCTGGTGGGCGCCACCGGCCGCGCGCTCGCGGGAAGCCACGCGGGGGCGCTGGCGGGCCTGCCCGTGACCGCCGGCGGCCTGCCCGTCTTCGACGAGCGCGCGCCGGACTGGATGCGCGCCCTCCACCGGGCCATCCGCGCCGGCTGGGTGCGGGCCGTGCACGACCTCAGCGAGGGCGGGCTGGCGCTGGCCGCCGCCGAGATGGCGATCGCCGGGCGGCTGGGGCTGGACCTCGACCCGGCGCGCGCGCCGGTCGTCGAGGCGCTCAGCGAGGCCGAGCTGCTCTTCTCCGAGTCGCCCTCGCGGTTTCTGGTCGAGGTGGACCCGGCCCACGAAGCGGAGTTCGCCGCCCTCTTCGAGGGCCGGCCCGCCGCGCGGGTGGGGCGGGTGACGCCCGAGCCGGAGCTGCGCCTCGGAAGCTGGCGCTGGCCGCTCGAGACCTTGGAGCGCGCCTGGCGCGGCGAGCTCGCCCCCGACCCGCGACCGCATCGCCCCGCATCCGAGCCCTACGCCGCGCCGGCGGTGCGCCGCACTCCGCCGCGGGCGGCCGTCCTCTTCGCCCCCGGCACCAACCGTGACGGCGACGCCCGCATCGCCCTGGAGCGCGCGGGGGCGCGGCCCGAGCGGGTGCCCCTTTCCGAGCTGGAGCCCCGGGACCTCGCGGCCTTCGACCTGCTGCTGCTCCCGGGCGGCTTCTCCTACGGCGACGACCTGGGGGCGGGCAAGGTCTGGGCCCTGGAGCTGCGCGACCGCTTCGGGGAGGCCGTGGACGCCTTCGTCGCCGCCGGTAAGCCGGTCCTCGGTATCTGCAACGGCTTCCAGGCGCTGGTGAAGGCCGGCTTCCTGCCGGGCGGGTCGGGGCCGCCGGCGGTCACGCTGGCGCCCAACGCCAGCGGCCGCTTCGAGACCCGCTGGGTCTGGCTCGAGCCCGAGCCGGGGGCCGCCTGCCCCTTCGTGGCCGGGCTTTCCGCGCCGCTCTACGTCCCGGTGGCCCACGGCGAAGGCCGGCTGGCGGTGCGGGACGCGGAGGCGCTGGGGCGGCTCGAGGCCGCGGGCCAGGTGGCGCTGCGCTACGCCCGCCCCGGCGGCGGCGAGCCCGTCTACCCCTTCGACCCCAACGGCTCGGCGGGCCACGTCGCGGGGCTGTGCAACCCCGCGGGCAACGTCCTGGGGTTGATGCCCCACCCCGAAGACCACGTCTTTTCCTGGCAGCACCCGCGCGCGCATCGGGGCGAGCGCGGCTTCGACGGCCTCGCGCTCTTCCGGCGCCTGGTGGAACACGCATGAGGGAGGGAAGCATGTTCAGCGAAGAGGAATGGAACGAAGCCTGGAAGCACCCGCTGCTCGAGGCCCGGCTCGAGGGCCTGGGGCCGCGGGAGGCGGGCAAGGTGCGCGACATGTACCGCGTCGGCGACCTGCGGGTGCTCGTGGCCACCGACCGCATCTCGGCCTTCGACCGGGTGCTGGGGGCCGTGCCCTTCCGCGGGCAGGTGCTCAACCAGCTGGCCGCCTGGTGGTTCGAGGCGACCCGTGACCTGGTGGCGAACCACGTGGTGAGCGTGCCCGACCCCAACGTCACGATCGCGCGCGAGGCCGAGCCGCTGCCCGTCGAGGTGATCGTGCGCGGCTACATCACCGGCAGCACGACCACCTCGCTGTGGTACCTCTACGAACGCGGCGAGCGCGCCCCCTACGGCGTGCCGTTGCCCGAGGGGCTGGCCAAGAACGACCCGTTGCCCGAGCCCATCATCACCCCGACCACCAAGGCGGCCCCGGGCGAGCACGACGAGCGGCTCACCGCCGCCGAGGTGACCGAGCGCGGCCTGGTCGAGCCCGCGCTCTGGGCGCGGGTGCAGCAGGTGGCCCTCGAACTCTTTTCGCGCGGCCAGGAGGTGGCCCGTCAGGGCGGCCTCGTCCTGGTCGACACCAAGTACGAGTTCGGCCTGCAAGGCGGGGAGCTGGTGCTGATCGACGAGGTGCACACCCCCGACTCGAGCCGTTACTGGGACCTGGCCGCCTACCAGCGCGGCGAGATCGTCCACTACGACAAGGAACACCTGCGCCTGTGGTACGCCGCGCGCGGCTTCCGCGGCGAGGGGGAGCCGCCGCCGCTCGCGCCGGAGCTGGCACGCGAGCTCGCCCAGCTCTACGTGACCGTCTTCGAGCGGCTCACCGGCGCCCGTTTCGAGCCCGGCGAGCTGCCGGCGGGGCCGCGCATCCAACGCAACGTGGAGCAGGCGCTGGCCGAGCTGGGGGTGGGCCGTGGCTAGCGGGCGCGTGATCGTCCTCATGGGCTCGGCCTCCGACGCCGAGCACGCCGGCCGCGCCACCGCGCTGCTGGACCGGCTGGGGGTGCCCTGGTCTTTGCACGTGGCCTCGGCCCACAAGACGCCGGCGCGGCTCTTGCAGGTCCTCGCCGAAAGCGAACGCCGCGGCGGTCCGCGCGTCTACCTGACGATCGCGGGCCGCTCCAACGCGCTCTCGGGCCTCGCCGACGCCCAGGTGGCCGCCCCCGTGATCGCCTGCCCGCCGCTGGGAAGCGGGCCCTGGGCGCCCTACGACCTGGCCTCGTCGCTGCGCATGCCCTCGGGGGTGGCGCCGCTCGTCGTCCTCGACCCCGAGAACGCCGCGCTGGCCGCGGTCAAGATCCTGGCCCTGGCCGAACCCGGGCTGGCGGAGGCGGTGCGGTCGTACCAGGCGGCGCAGCGGGAGAAGCTCGAGCGCGCCGACGCGGCGCTGGGCGGGGGTGCGCCGGAGTGAGGCTGGGCGGGATGCACGAGGCCTGCGGCGTCGCCGGGGCGGTCACGCCCGGGCGGCAGGCGGCGCGGCCCGTCTTCTTCGGCCTCTTCGCGCTGCAGCACCGCGGCCAGGAGGCGGCGGGCATCGCCAGCTCCGACGGGCGCGCCGCCTACATCCACAAGGGCCTGGGGCGGGTGGCCCAGGTCTTCGACGAGGACAACCTGCGTCCGCTCCTGGGCGAGCTGGCGATCGGGCACAACCGCTACTCGACGACCGGGGCCACGCAGCTGCGCAACGCCCAGCCCCACCTCGTCGAGACGGTGCTGGGGCCGCTGGCCGTGGCCCACAACGGCAACCTCACCAACGCCCGCGCGCTGCGCCGCGAGCTGCTCGAGGCGGGCATCGGGTTCTCCAGCGGCAGCGACACCGAGGTGATCCTGCGCCTGCTCGCGCTGCCCGCGGAGGCCGCGGACGACCCCTGGATCGCCCGCATCCGCCGCCTGATGGCGCGGGCCGAGGGGGCCTACGCGCTGGTGCTGCTCACCCGCGACGCGGTCTACGCGCTGCGCGACCCCTGGGGCTTCCGTCCGCTGGTGGTGGGCGAGCTCGCGGGCGGCGGCTGGGCGGCGGCTTCGGAGTCGAGCGCGCTCGCCACGATGGGGGCCCGCCCGCTATTCGAGGTCGAGCCCGGCCACGTCGTCCGCATCGACCGCGAGGGCTACCGGGTCTTCGAGGTCGCCGGCGGGCGACCGCGGGCGCTCTGCGTCTTCGAGTACGTCTACTTCGCGCGCCCCGACACCGTGCTCGCGGGGCGCGAGGTGCACGCGGTGCGCCGGCGGCTGGGCGCCGAGCTGGCGCGCGAGGCCCCCGCGGACGCCGACGTCGTCGTGGGGGTGCCCGACTCGGCCACGGCCCACGCGCTCGGCTACGCCGAGGCCGCGGGCCTGCCCTTCGCCGAGGGGTTGATCAAGAACCGCTACATCGGTCGCACCTTCATCGAGCCCGACGACGCGCTGCGCAAGACCGGGGTGCGGCTCAAGTACACCCCGCTCGCCAGCGTGCTCGCGGACCGGCGGGTGGTGCTGGTGGACGACTCGATCGTGCGCGGCAACACCGCGGGTCCGCTGGTGCGGCTGCTGCGCGAGGCGGGGGCGCGCGAGGTGCACCTGCGGGTGGCGTCGCCGCCGGTGCGCCACCCCTGCTTCATGGGCCTCGACATGGCGACCCACGACGAGCTCATCGCCCACCGGCTCGAGCTCGAGGCGATCCGCGCGCACGTCGGCGCCGACAGCCTCGCCTACCTGAGCCACGCCGGGTTGTCGCGGGCGGTGGGGACGCGCGAAGGCCTGTGCGACGCCTGCTTCAGCGGGCGCTACCCGCTCGCGGTGGAGCCCGCGGCCCCCGAAGGGGACGCGCTGGTAGGGGAGGGGTGAGGATGGCCGAGGTGCTGGTGGTGGGCGGCGGCGGGCGCGAACACGCGCTCGCCTGGGCGCTGGCCGGGAGTTCCGAGGTGACGCGGGTCTACGTGGCCCCCGGCAACGCCGGTACGGTCGGACCCGCCGGAGACGGCCGCGCCGAGATGGTGCGGGTGCCCCTGGCGGCGGACGACCTGGAGGGGCTGGCCGGCTTCGCCGCGGAGCGCGGGGTGGCGCTCACCGTGGTGGGCCCCGAAGCCCCGCTCGCGGCGGGGCTGGCCGACCGTTTCGCGGAGGCGGGGCTGGCCGTCTTCGGGCCCCGGCGCGAGGCGGCGCGCATCGAGGCTTCCAAGGCCTTCGCCAAGGCGCTGATGGAGGAGGCGGGGGTGCCCACGGCGAGCTGGCGCGCCTTCGAACACCTGGAGGCGGCGCTGCGGCACCTGGAGGCGACGCCCGCGCCCTGGGTGGTCAAGGCCAGCGGGCTGGCCGCGGGTAAGGGCGTGCTCGTCACCGGCGACTACGAGGAAGCCCGCGCCTTCGTGCAGGGTCTGTTCGCGGGACGGTTCGGCGCGGCGGGCCGCCGGGTGGTGATCGAGGCCTACCTCGAGGGGCCCGAGCTTTCGGTCTTCGCGGTGGCCGCGGGCGAGCGCTTCGTGCTGCTGCCCCCGGCGCGCGACTACAAGCGGATCTACGAAGGGGGTCTGGGGCCCAACACCGGGGGCATGGGGGCGCAGAGCCCGGTGGCGCTGGCGCCCGGGCTGCTCGAAGAAGTGGGGCGCACGGTGATCGCCCCCACCCTGGCGGCGCTGGCCGCCCGGGGCACGCCCTACCTGGGGGTGCTGTACGCCGGGCTCAAGCTGACGCCCGCCGGCCCCAAGGTGCTCGAGTTCAACGCCCGCTTCGGCGACCCCGAGACCCAGGCGGTGCTGCCGCTGTTGCGCAGCGACCTCTACCGCCTGCTGATGGACGCGGTGGAGGGGCGGCCCGACGCCGCGCCGCTGCAGCACGCAGGGGCGGCGCTGGCCGTGGTGCTGGCCGCGCCCGGCTACCCCGGCCCCTACCCCAAGGGCCTGCCCATCCGGGGGCTCGAGCAGGCGGCGGCCCTGCCCGGGGTGCACGTCTTCCACGCCGGCACCGAGCGCGCGGAGGGGCGCGTGGTCACCGCCGGCGGCCGGGTGCTGGCCGTCGTGGGCCGGGCGGACACCCCCGAACAGGCGCGCGCCCGCGCCTACGCCGCGGTGCGGCGGGTGCGCTTCGAGGGGATGCACTACCGCCGCGACATCGGCACGGAGGTGGTGGGGTGAGGTACGAAGACGCGGGGGTGAACCTGAACGCCGCCGAGGAGACCACCCGCCGCATCAAGGAGGCGCTCGCCGGGGCCTCCCACCCCGGGGTGATCGCCGGGGTGGGGGCGTTCGCGGGGGCCTTCGACGCCGGCCGGCTCGCGGCCCTCGAGCGTCCGGTGCTGCTTGCCTCCACCGACGGCGTGGGCACCAAGACGCTCGTCGCCGCGCGGGTCGGGCGCTGGCGCGGCGTCGGCGCCGACCTGGTGAATCACGGGGTCGACGACCTGCTCGCGGCGGGGGGGTGGCCGCTCTTCTTCCTCGACTACCTGGCCGCGGCCCGGCTCGAGCCCGACGTGGTGGGCGAGGTGGTGGCGGGGCTGGCCGAGGCCGCATGGGCGGCGGGGCTGGCCGTCCTCGGGGGCGAGACCGCGGAGATGCCCGGCGTCTACCGCGAGGGGGCGCTGGACCTGGCGGGCACCATCGTCGGCTACGCCGAGCGCGAGCGGCTGCCCGATCCGGC
>Ga0256832_1002701_pt1 | contig 12103 bp, 10 predicted proteins | sample 134614metaG_FD_190534 | JGI IMG/M metagenome (GOLD analysis project Ga0256832, IMG submission 190534) | Hydrothermal vent microbial communities from Lau Basin, Pacific Ocean - 134-614 | ecosystem: Environmental > Aquatic > Marine > Hydrothermal vents | place: Pacific Ocean: Lau Basin | collected... | reverse complement strand
GATGTTACCCTTATTTTTAGCTTTTTCCTGTAATAATAGTACGAAAAACACAAACAGGAATCCGGATAAAAGCAATGCCAATATATCAGCTAAAAAAGAGAATTCCAAACCGGAAGAAATAACAAGATACAGACCATTGCCTAAGCACATTTATGATCAGATCTATAAATATGCCGATTATCTTGATGTTATTTTTGAAGATCTTGACTTTTCAATGAGTCAGGACAATAATGCATCGATCAGAAGTTTTCTGAGTAATATAAATCTCAGAAGAACTCCTGCGGTAAAATCGTCATGCAAACCAATGGGGCATGTTGTATTTCTAAAAAAAGGAAATCCGATAATTGAAGCTGATTTTTTCCATAGTCCGGGTTGTTATTATTTTTTATTTTATGATGAAAAGGGGAAACCTCTTTTTGCAAATAGTATGACCGATATGGGAATCAGATTTTTTGATGATTTAAAAAACGGAAGATATAAGCCTGCAAAATAATGAAAAGATATGCTGCAATAGATTTGGGGACAAATACCTTTCACATGATAATTGTCGAAAAAGGCAATAATGGAGAAATTAATGTCATAAATCGTAGCCGGCATTTTGTTAAACTTGCATATGGTGGTTTTGATTCTGTGGATGATGAAGCTATCACCAGGGGCTTAAATGTATTAATGCAATTCAAATCATTGCTAAAAAAATACAATGTTGATAAATATCTAGCCTATGGAACTTCCATGTTCAGGAGATCTGCAAATGGAGTTGAATTTGCCAAAATCCTGGAAGAAAAAACAGGAATAAAAATCAACATCATAGACGGTAAACGGGAAGCAAGACTGATCTTCAACGGTGCAAAAATAGCGGGAGCATTAAGACAGGGGTACAATCTTATAATGGATATAGGAGGAGGAAGTGTTGAATTTATCATATCAGATATAAATGATATCATTTTTAAAAGATCCTATCCTATTGGAATTATTGAATTATACCATAAGTTTAAAAACTTAGAACCATTTGATAAAAATATTGTTAAAAACATTCTTGAATTTCTCATTACAAATACGGTGGAACTTCAAAATGAAATCAATAAATATAAAATTTCAACATTGATTGGTACGGCAGGGTCATTTGAGGTTTTACACACACACAAATCCAGGAATATCAATGACCATTTATTTGAACTCAGCCCAAATGATTTTGATGATTTTTTTGATTCCGTAGCATATACAACATATGAAGAAAGATTAAAAATAGACTCTATTCCAAATGAAAGAAAAAGATTGATCGTATATGCTTTTATTTTGATAAAATTCAGTTTGGAAATATCTAAAGCTGAAGTTTTAAGAGTAACATCATATTCCATGAAGGAAGGTATGATAAGTGAATTGATCTATGAAACAAACTAATTTATGAGTTAGGTCTAAAAAGCCACTAATGCACGGATAATAAAACATAAAAATGTTGATAATTATCTGTGAAATTGCATAAATAATTTTATTCCAAATTCATTTATTATAACCTGAAATCATATTTAAAGCCGGTTCTTTTTCATATTTTTTCAAGAGATCCGAAAAAATATTGCTTTCTGCTAAACTATCGAGAGAATTTATTAGATCACTCATGTTTTTATCTTGGTTTCTGCAACATAACTGATATTCTTTGATAAGTTGATTTAATCCCTTTTTGCCACTATTTTTTAACATCGAATCAGTTTTGATAAAATAGCTGACACTCCCCCAATACATCGCAGGAAAATCATGCTTTTTTCTAAGACTGTCCACCACTTTAACGAAGGGAGCTTCACACATAAATCTATCTTTGACATCATCGATCTTAGATCTATATTTTTCTTTCGTTTCTTTATCAGACATAGTTCCCATTGTATTCATGATTTGACATTGCATATATGTGGCATAACCTTCGGCAAACCACGAATACTTTTTACCGAGAAAAGGAAGTGTAAGATGACTTATCTCATGCGGAGCCGTCCAATCATCAATAAAATCTTCCAATGGATAATCCGGAGATACAAAAAAATGAACTGATTGAGTATCACCTCTTTCGGTATGTGCCCAGGGAACAGGTTCCCTGGAACTTTTGCTTTTATGAAAATAAATATTTATGTCAAACGGAAAATTACCAAGTGTTTTTTCAGTAGCAAAAACAGTCTTTTCAATCCATGTTTTTAATTTGATTTTATCCTTTTCATTGAATTCATCTTCCCAATGCCATTTAATATTATTAATTGAAGAATTGTTTTGTGAAGTTTTAGCGGATTTTCCACAAGATAATAATATAAAAACAATGATTATGCTTAGTATTTTTATTTTACTATCCATATTAATCATCATCACCTATTAAAAGATCCATCATTGTAACCGCCGCAATGCGCGCTTTTTTATCAATAATATCCCTTGGAGTTTCATCACCGACTTCATAAGTCAGGCTTTCTGCCTTGAACTGCATATAAAACCAAACTTTTGAATATGGTTTCGAGAGAGGTTCAGGTGATTTCACACTTGTAAACGGATATATCAGTCTGTCAATGCTATTGATCCAATATTTTACAAGATCATGCAGTTCCGTTTTGAAACTATCATCATAGAGATAATAAACATCCTTTTGTGTCGAATGGAAATCAATACTAAGAACAACTTTATTTTTTTTCGATTTTGCATTTTTAACAATAAAACCGGTAACAGCATCAATTTCAGGTTGGCGGTAATATGCCCAATCCCTGTTAAGATCAACTCCATTGGCATTGTGTCTCCAGTGTCCAAGATCAACACCATCCGGATTAAGAAGCGGGAATACCCATATATCATATTTATCATAAAAATCCGAAGTCAACTTATTTTCGACAAGTAATTCATCTATAAAAGATTTCATCGCGAGAAATCCCGATATTTCGGGGGGATGCTGTCTGCTGAGTAAAACTATCACATCCTTCCCTGCTGAACTTCCCTTTCCTATTCTATAATAATCAATATCTCTTCCCAATTTGCTTTTACCAATAGATCTTATATCATGAATATACTTATTGTCCCTTAAATTTTTCATCCATTCTTTAACATCCGTGGAATTGATTAGTTCCTGTGCAGAAACCCAAAGTTTGGCTGTATCCAATTCAAGTGAAAAAACGGCATAACTTCTGTCATTGGCAATATCAAGATGCGTTGTATCTATCATTTTCCAATGAATCCTGTCCGAACTTATCTTAGGAATATAACGATGATGACCATGTAAGTAATTAAGTTTTAAATAAACTTTTCTGATTGTATCGCTCCATATTTTAAAAGAAAACCATGGGCTATCATTTACAGGAAAATTTTCCGGTTCAATGGTAACCTGATATGTACTATCATCTAATCTCTTAAATCCATTCATTCCGGCTCCATCAAAAGTATTATCGACAAAAACATTTCCTTCAGAATAAATCTTCTTAATCTGATAATTTATTTGTTTATCATAAGTATCAACAGGCTTAGGATACTTGTAATCATTTCTTGAATAATATCTATGGGTACAAGAGCTTAATAAAATTAAAAACAAAACAACCGGAAAATATATTTTCAGATCTTTCATACGTTCAAATTATTATTTAGATAAAAAGTATCGACTCAGACAGAATCATTTTGGCTGAAAAACACTCTTTTTTCACTTCAAAAGCACTCTAACTGTGTAGATACTGTAAAAATAACATAAATAAAAATATTATTTAATAAAATTACAATATCTTTGTTTAATGGTCAATGAAAAAATTAAAATAGCACGACTTTCTATTTTTTCAAATCTGTTTCTTATTATTATAAAACTGATAATAGGCATAATTACGGGATCTGTAAGTTTAATGTCCGAAGCCATTCATTCGGGAATAGATCTTTTAGCGTCTTTAATCGCATTTATTTCTATAAAGATATCATCAAAACCACCCGATGAAGATCATCCTTACGGACATGGAAAATACGAAAACATTTCAGGAGTTTTGGAAGCATTATTAATTTTCATCGCTGCGATTTGGATTATTTATGAAGCTGTAAAAAGGTTTATCACAAAGGGGAAAATTGAATTTATTGAATATGGAATCATCGTTATGTTAGTTTCAATGGTTATTAATTATTTTGTTTCAAGAAAATTGTATTCTGCTGCAAAGAAACATGATTCCATTGCTCTTGAAGCAGATGCTTTACACTTAAAAACAGATATTTACACATCTGCCGGGGTTGCATTTGGTTTTCTTCTAATTTATATTACCGGGTATTCATGGCTTGATCCTGTTATTGCCATTTTGGTTGCATTACTGATAATTTATGAAGCTTTTCAATTGTTAAACAATGCTTTTTCTCCTCTTGTAGACTCCCAGCTTCCAAAAGAAGAAATGGAAAGAATAAAAAAAATCATAGATGACTATATCGATAAAAAACAGGAAATTGAATATCAAAGATTGAGAAGCAGAAAATCAGGACCTCAAAAATACCTTGATTTTACATTAAAAGTCAATGAAAATGTTACTGTCAGAAAGGCTCATGACTATTGTGATGAACTGGAAGAAAAAATAAATATTGATTTTCCGAATATTGATATTAATATTCATGTTGAGCCAAAAGATTCCCGATCTTTATAAAACTTTTATCGAAATCATCATTACACTTATCTAATATTTGTAGGCATTGACAATTTTTTACTACCTTTGAAGTTTTTTTAAAGAACATTTTTTTTATTTTATCAAAACGTAACTACTCAGGTAGAGTCATTTTGGTTGAAAAAACACCTACCTGAGTAGTTACATCAAAATCATAGCAAAGTGACAGTATTATTATTTTTTATCGTTTCATATATTTTATTAAGTATTAGTTTGTTTTTCCTGTTTCCAAAAGCCAATGTTGAAGGATGGAAAGGATTGATACCCGTGATGAATTTCATCGAAATGGCTAAAATTATCGGGAAAAAGACCTGGAAAGTAATATATCTGTTTATTCCTATAGTCAATTTTTTTGTTTTCATAAGCATGTCCATAGATTTGGTGAAATCATTTGGAAAATACGATTTCAAATGGACTGTATTGACTTTTTTTTATGCACCGTTAGCTTTTTTCATATTAGCATTTGATAAAAATGCTAAATATAAAGGCCCGGCTGTTACTTTAGAAAAAGAAATAAACGACAAACTTGCAAAAGCAAAAAAAGAAGGAAAACAAAGAGAGTATAACAAAATAATGCAAAAAAATCCATTCAAACGTCCTGTTTGGAGAGAATGGATAGAATCATTGACCTTTGCTATTTTTGCTGCGGCATTTATCAGAATGTTCCTGATCGAAGCATACGTTATACCTACCCCTTCAATGGAAGGCTCATTGAAAGTCGGGGATTATCTTTTTGTCAGTAAGGCTCATTATGGTATCAGGACTCCTATGACTGTAGCGATGGTTCCTTTGTTGCATAACAGAATCCCTTTTTTAAATACCGAATCATATTTGACAAAACCAAGTTTACCATATTATAGACTTAAACCTATCGAGCAGGTAGAAAGAAATAAATTGATCGTTTTTAACTGGCCTGCCGGTGACAGTATCTATCTTACATCGACCAGATCGTATGCAGTAAGTCAGGTTAAGCAAAATCTATCTGAATACCTGCAATATGATCCGGAACTTAGACAAAAAGTAAAAACTAATGATGTCATTGTAAGACCAATTGATAAAAAAGATCATTATATCAAAAGATGTGTAGCTCAGGCAGGTGATACTCTATTGATAAAAGACAGAGAAATTTATATTGACGGAGTAAAGCAAAGAGATCCTACTCACAGACAATTTAAATACATTGCTAAAAAAAGATTAAAAATAAGTAAAAAGAAATTGGAGAAATGGGGAATCACCAGTGCTCATGGCAGGGGTATTTATTACTTCCTTGATGATGAGCAATTAAAAAAGATAAATGATGCAAGTGGAGAAAAAATATTGGAGATAGTAGAAAACAAGATTGACCCTACCCTTTTTCCAAATGACCCAAAACATTTTAATAAATGGAGTCTGGACAATTACGGACCTATTTGGATACCTGAAAAAGGTAAAACAGTTAAATTGACGCCTGAAAATATCGCTCTTTACAACAGGATAATCAATGTTTACGAAAATAATGATCTAAGTGTTAAAAACGGCAAGATTTATATAAATGGCAAGGAAGTTGATTCATACACTTTTAAGCAAAATTATTATTGGGCAATGGGTGACAACAGACACAATTCCGAAGATTCGCGTTTTTGGGGCTTTGTTCCTGAAGATCATATCGTTGGTAAACCACTGTTTATATGGTTCTCAACTAAAAACGGAAGTATGTCAAACGGCATAAATTGGAGTAGAATATTCAAATCGGCTGATTCTGTATCTAAATAGGTATTATTTTGAAATTAATTTTCAATAAAAAAGATATTTTGTGGGGCGGTATTATCCTTGCTGTCAGTGATGGATTTGCTGCTTATTTGACAGGAGGATTTTCATGGCTGAGATTTTTTGGTTTATTTGCAATTGGCTCTACATTATATGCAGTAGAAATACCAACATTTTTTGCCTGGTTGGAAAATTATACAAAAATACATTTTACCAGCTTTAAACGTAAAATAATAAAAGCTGTAGCTGTTGTGATATTCTTCAATCCGATATGGTTGTTCCGGCATTTTGCATTTATAGATATTTTTACAGGTCAGTTTGATCTCATCAATTTGCATCTGCTGCAAACAGCATCGCTTTCATATCTTATAAATATTCCAATGTCATTGATCGGGAATTATATTATTCAAAATGTTATCGCTTTGGATTGGAGGTTTATTGCAAGTAGTATATATTCTGCGATTATGATAATATATTTTGCTCTTAGTCAGGTATATTTTCAATAATAAAATTGATGGTTTACCAAATAAACTCTAAAATGACAAATATATTCAATTTTAATTTTCCAATATTTTCGTTAAAAATACTCGCCGTAGCTATAACTAAGCCCTTTCCTTTGCATACAAATATTATAGGTATTTTTTTTATAGAACCCACCTCAATCCTCCCTTACAAGGGAGGAAGCTGCAACCCGCAAAAGCACCACTTTTATCCTTTAAAAAACAAATCTGCTTATGACAATATAAACCAAATTTAGCTTTTTCTAATGATTAAGTTCATCCACTTCTCCCTTCCCTTTGCGAGGGAAGGGCCGGGGATGGGTGCTGATGTATTTCATTTTTTGGTTAAATTTCAATTTGTGTGCTAAAGAAAGTGTTATTCCTGTGTTTTTTCCTGTTTTCCTCGCTTTTTTAACTTCAATAAAGATGATATTAAAATTAATACGTTATGATGAAAAAAGTTTAATTTTAGGTGTCAAAATGATAAAAACAGGTGAGTCAGGTATATTTTCAATAATACATTTTTAAATTCATAGGTATAAAAAAAAGCTGTATTTTATAAAACACAGCTTTTTTTATGAAAAAGAAATTCTTAAATGAATCAATCCTCTTTATTTTTAATATTTTCCATGTGGTAATCTTTGAAATGAACAAAATCACCATAATGACGTGGATATTCTTTCTTATATTCATACCAAACGACATCAAGCATTGTAACAATACCGACTAATGTATTTTCGTCATCGACAATTGGAATCGCTTCAAAAAGATTTTCTAAAAATATCTCGGCAACAGAACCAACTTTATCTCCCGGATTAAGTTTGGCTACTCTTTTAGTCATAACATCTTCAACTTTGATATTTTTATATTCATCATGACTTTTATCCAATTCCCATAAGTCAAAAAAGGAAATAATACCAAGTAACTTCTTATTTTCATCAATTACAGGCAAATGTTCAATACGATAGTCCTTTAATATCTTGGTTGCTTTTTCTAAAGTATCTTTAGGGCCAACAGTGATAGGATCTTTTGTCATTATCACTTTAACTTTTTCATTCATCATAATTCAAAAGGTTTTATATTAAGTTATAAATATAATATGTTTTTTTTTAATTTCCAAACTTTATTTTAACAAAATAAATATTTTTTTAACATATAATTCAGTAAAAAGAAATGTTTTTTTTTAATATTTTATATAAAAAATAAATTTAATATATACAACACTATCAATAATAAATTTACACATTAAGAATTATAATAATTTGATTTGTTAAAAAAATTAAAAATCTATAATCTGTATAAAAAGAAAGTCCATAATATTTATAAATTGTAAAATTTATTTGAAATCTATCAATTCTATATCAAAAATCAGAGTCGCATCTTTAGGAATACCGGTTGGAGGATTACTGCCATATCCATACTCAGGAGGAATAAATAATTTTCCCTTCCCACCTTTTTTAAACAAAGGAACTCCTATTTGCCATCCAAGTATCAATCCATTGAGGTAATATTTCAGTGGTTCTCCTCTGTCATAAGATGAATCAAATTGTTCGTCATTTAAAAAATAACCTTTGTAATTCATCGTGACAAAACTGTTGACATTAGGATGTCCTCCGGTTCCTTCTTTTTCAATTATATAATAAATACCGGAGCTGTGTTTTTGAGCAACCAGTCCATGTTGTTCAAGATATTCTTCTATTGTGATCTCATTGTCCTTTGTGCAAGAAGCAATGGAGAATACAATAATTAAAAGTAAAAGTATGTTTTTCATTAATTCTATATGTTTAATATTAATAGTTAAAATTATTGAAATATTTTACAATTTCTATTTTAGAGGTAAAACAATATAGCTATTTCCATAAACCGAATGAACAGCTTTTTCAAAATCCTTTTTTTCTGCATCATAAACATTATCGATATAATTTTGAGGATTTATATCAAACAGGGGAAAGTCCGAACTTTGGACCTGTACCACAATCCTGTGCCCTTTTTTGAAAGTATGAAAAATATCCAACATCGGTACCTTTACTTCTGTCAATTTACCGGGTTCAAAAGGAACCGGATCTGAAAAACTTTTACGAAATCTTCCCCTGATATATCCCATTCTTACCAACTGCTGATAACCTTTATAGTTAACTTCTGACTTATCTTCTTTTTCAGCTGTCCTGTCCGGGGGATATTCATCTATTATTTTTACATAAATATCTGCATCTGTATGATCAGTTGAAAACACAATATTTGCTTTAGGTGCACCAAACACTGTCATATCTCTGATCAATGGTTCCGATACATAGGTCAAAACATCTTTTCTTTTGCCTGCATATCTCTGGTCATCCGTCATATAATATTTAGGAGCGATATAGTAAAATTGTCTTTCCTCAATGAATGGAACCGGATTGAAAGGATCGGAAACATAACTTCTACTCCCTGCTTTATCTCTCTTAATATGACTAAGTTTTCCCGATTCATCGAGATAAAATTTTATTTTTATACCATCTTGATGATAAAGATTATTATTTGTCGTAATCCATTTTTTCGATCCTGTATCAAAGATCTTCATTTTAAATGCAGGTTCATCCCCTTTTCCTTTAAGATAATATTCAAAATAAGGAAGCTGAACTTCTTTTTGATATTTTTCAGCAAGATCATATCCGTAAAAAACATCGCCCAGATAATAAAGACTATCCCTGGATTTGGGATGAGAATGAGCCCATGGGCCCATAACCAACTTCACATTGCTATATTTATCATATATCAGTGTTTTATAAGATTTCAAAATACCATAAAGATTTTGTTCATCATTCCAACCTCCGGCTATCATAACCTGCGTCTTAATATTCTTAATATAATTCAACCAATTATGCTTTTGTCTGTATTCATCATAATTTGGATGTTCCATTAATTTTTGCCAAAATACATTATTGGAATCAATCATATCCTTTTCTATGCCCTTCAAAGTAAAAAGATCAAGAAAATACCGGTAATAATCTACTGTTTTATTAGTTTTGGCATCAAGGATAAATTTATTGCTCAAATGATACCAGGATTTGGAAGCCGGATAATCTTTTTGTATTCCGAAAGCATTCCAAACCGGAGCGTAATTTATAGCTACCAACCCATATCTTGTAAAATCCTCAAAGAAGAAATCAGTAACAGGCGACATTGCCAAAGCACATTTGACCGCAGGATGATTGGCTGAAGCAGCGGTTAAGGTGCTCCATCCAAGATAGGAATTCCCATAAACACCGATATTTCCATTAAAATGTTTTAAGTTTTTTGCCAACCATTCAAAAGTATCCCATGCATCTGTAACCTCATCTGTCCTATTTTTATCCCACAAAGAATATGGAGGTTTTGTATTCTCAAAGACACCCTCACTCATCCATCTACCCCTCACATCTTGAAACACAAAAATATATCCTTCTGCAACAAGATCGGGATTATACATAATATTATCAGGAATATTATTTTCACCATAAGGCTCACAACTATAGGTTGTCCTTGTGACCAATGCAGGATAATCGATAGTTGTATCTTTCGGAGAATAGATAGAAGTAAATAATCTTATTCCATCTCTCATGGTAATATAAATTTCCTTTTTGGTATAATCCTGTGAGGTAAGGGCTTGAGAGTATGAAATTTTAACGTTAAAAACAAAAAGGATGAGTAGTATGTATTTCATTTTTGTGAATTTTTAATTTTTAAACCGGTATATTTTTTACAACTTTGGTAAATGCAATTAAATATTCCCAGATATAAATATATTATATCTTGAATTTTCATTTTTTCCTTGATGAAAAAACGAAACAAAAAAATCAAGGCTGTATTCATTTCTTAACGCTCCAAAAGCAATAAAAATACTAAACTAATTAAACTCGCTCGACTTTGTCAGAGCTCAAACAGTAATTCGTTTTTAACGTATTTTTATCACTTTCTACACTAAAATGAATAAGGCCTTTTAGCAGCTACCCAAATTATGAATAGATGCTAACCCACAACTTTTCGGCTTAATCCCGAATCATGTCTATTTTTTATCTAAAATCATTTATCAGACATTGTTTTGTCATGATTTTTGCCTTTTGCAAAAATAACGCCAAAACAATTATTTTCATTCTAATTAACACTACACTACTACCATAATGTCGCCCCTAACGGGGCTTTCAATGATTTCAGAACTCTTATTATTACCATCCTGCTGTACAGCGGGATCGCCCCAATGGAATTCTAATCCCTCCAAATCTACTTCCTAATAACTTTACAATGGACTAATAATAAAAATTTTACCTGAAAGATTTCATTTTTATTAAATATCACTTTCTGACTTTTGCTCCTAATTCCTGCTCCAAAAGGTAGATAAATTTCTTAAATCCTTTGTCTATCACTTTATCATTAAGTGTTTTTGTTTTATCTTCAAAGAGCAAGGAAACTGCATAGCTTACTTTTCCTTCTCCCAACTGTTCGTCATTGCTGTAAATATCAAAGAGATTTACTGATTTAAGTATCTTTTTGATCGCTTTGGAAGCTAATTTTTCAATATCGGAAAATTTGATTTTCTTGTCAATAATCATAGCAACATCCCTGCGACTTACAGGAAATTTACTTATCTCTTCAACATGCATTTTGGTATTACTGAAACGGATAAGATTTTCAAATTCAAATTCTCCATAATATGTATCTGATTTAATATCAGTATTTTTAAGCATTATTGAATTTACTTTACCGTATTTAGCTATAACATTATTTCCTTTATGGACAATAAGACCATAATCAAATCTACTGTCTTCTTCAATGGGTGAAAGTTGGTAAGATGATATATTCATCTTGGTCAAAATATTATTCACATGTGCTTTAAGAGTATAAAAATCAACATTTTTATTGCTATCTGAATTCCATGATTCATCATATTTTTTTCCTGTCATATACAGAGATAAATACTCTTTTTCCTCAATTTCTTCATTTTTAAAATGATATGATCTTCCGAATTCATAAATATTGAGGTCTTTGTTTTGTCTGTTTTGATTAAATTTGATGTTTTCCAATCCTGAGAGTAACATTTCAGGTCGCATGATATTCAAGTTAACATTTGAAGTGTTATTTATAAACACCAACTCTTTTTCATCATAACCCAGCAATTTAACATACTTTTCAGATTCGGAAAGCGATAAACTCATAGCTTCAAAAAATCCCTGATTGGTCAGATAATCTGCCAAATAATTTCTG
>Ga0256832_1002700_pt1 | contig 12104 bp, 11 predicted proteins | sample 134614metaG_FD_190534 | JGI IMG/M metagenome (GOLD analysis project Ga0256832, IMG submission 190534) | Hydrothermal vent microbial communities from Lau Basin, Pacific Ocean - 134-614 | ecosystem: Environmental > Aquatic > Marine > Hydrothermal vents | place: Pacific Ocean: Lau Basin | collected... | reverse complement strand
AAGGAGACTACGATAAGGAAGTGGCGGTTCTTTTGAAAAAGATGCGATCGAAAAAGACGGCAGTGAAGAAGAAAACCGGCAGCAAACTGCCTGTTGTTACGCTGGACTCCCCAGACCCGCAGGCGCAGACTGTCGATCCTCTGCCGATCTCACTCTACGGTAAAGAGAAACTTGCAAAGATCGACAGCATCGATACGATGATCAAAACACTTCAGGCACTGCAGTGGGTCCCTTCCCTGGATAACGGAGTACGCTACTCTACAGCCTCCATGCTGACGCAGGGATGGGGTGGCGAATATGAGATGCTGCAGGCACTCTACCGATTGATCCGTACATACAACGTGCCGATCACACTGGGCTATTACAGTTTAAGCGATGCAGGGAAAGAGGCGTTAAAGGCAAAAACCGGTGCCATACCTGTAAAGCTCAACAATGTTCCCTTTATCGAGTGGGGAGAGAAGAATCACACCCAAAGTCTGGTATTGCCGTTTCTTAAACCTGTTGAGGCTTTGAGTAAAGAGCTTGAACCAGACAGCCGTTCAGGTATGAACGGGATCGGCTCCGATGATGCAGAGATAAAAATAGAACTGACCTATCAGGACGCCCGTGAAAGTGTCAGCCGTCAAATGGGTGGCATGGCTGGTGCACTGAGTGGCGGAAATACGCAAAAAGAGAAGCGTAAAAAGATACTCAACCGCTCATTTTCCCTGGAGTATGCCTCGGATATGCCAATAGATGTCTGGTTTACCGAGGGGAAGAACAAAGACGGCAAACACATCATTCAGACGCACTATTTAGCCCATGACGGCATAGAGAACGATGATACAGAAGTCGATGGGAATATCATTCCAAAAACGCTTGTCATTAAACTCTATAACGGTGAAGAGTATCTGGAGGAATACACTTTTACATTCAAAAAGGGACAACGTATCGACGAACTCTTCTTCACCTTTGCATTTGCATCGCCCGATCTGTCAGAAACGGCGTTAAAGGCAATAGAGACACAAAGAAAAGCACGCTTTAGCGGCATCAAAAAGGTTGCACCGTTCTCTAAACTGCAGTGGGTAAACAGAACAAAGCTATACAGGTTCACCGCACTGCAGAGCAGATATGAAGCGCAACTGCAGAAAATCCTTGGAGTCGATGCAAAACGCAACAAGACACCAAGAGCCATGATAGCGATGATCGAGAAGAGACCTGATAAGAAGCTGATAAGTTCTCTGGACCTTCGTATGGTATTCAATGACGTCTATGGAGATGAGAATGCAACACATTCTTTCAATATTATGAGCGGCCTCTTCAACAGCAAGGCCGAAGCTGCCTCTATCCCAGGAGGGAAAGGCATATTGGAGTACTGGCAGGATAGCAAGGTGCGCGATATAACGCTCCTACCCGCATACAAAAGCATTTCTGATCCGGCAAAAGAGAGCATCACGCAATGGCTGACGCAACAGCACTTTTCCAAAAAGGTAATACAGAGCTATCAGGAGAGTGACAACTATTGGCTCATACCGGAAAAACCGATAGCGCAGATGGGATGGCTTGAGATGGATCCTGACAACTACCACCTGATCTCTGTTTTCGAAAACGGACAGCACGGTGCGATGACGGAAAAATCCATTATGGACTTTATCCAGGCGGTCAATCAGTATGCAGTAGGTTTTTTCATAGGAAGTAGCACGTCCATTTTCAGTGTTGCGAAAATGGCACTGAATGAGGAGGACTACTGTTCCATTTTGAAAAACGCTGAGCAGATAGCCAGCCAGATCGCATGTGGCGTGTCGGTACTGCAGGTCGGTTCATCCATGGCCAAAAGCGCTTCAGAGGAAGTGGGCTCGAACGTTCTTACAGACAATGCGACCGGAGGTGCAGGTGCGATCCTGGGCTGTACGGACCACGGCAATGCCGCCAACGGCATCAGGTTCGGTGAAGCATTTCAGAAGATGCTGGCGCATAAGAATCTTGGTGATATAGCCTCAACCGTCGGTGGCTACGCCAATGGCTTCGGTGATGCGGTATCGGCATATTTTGGGGCTGCAAAAGAGGGGGCGAGCGGATGCAATTAACACCGTACCGAAACTTCAACAGCGGCAAAGAAGCGTTCAAATGCTCAAAACAAAACAGAAGGAGAAAGATATGAAAAAAGTTTTACTTGCACTGCTTTTAACAGGGTTTCTGTTCGGAAACGACAATTCTATTGGAGGGTTGTTCAAAGAGATAAAGGCCAAAGTTGTCACCAAACAGTATGGTGCCATAAAAGAGAACATATACGGGCTCAACGGTGACTTCAACTACGAGTGGATCGTCGGAGGCATCAAATCAAGGAACGCTCTGGCATCCGACGACAACGGTTTTTCCCTTGAAGCGCTGGAAAGTCTCATTCAACACAGCAAGCGTTTTGAACCGCTGCACAAGAGTCCGCTTTACGGAACGGTTAAAAAAGGGTTTTTGAAATCGTTTAAAGACAACGACCCCAAAGCGCCCTTTAGCAAAGACCTCAAAAACGGTGCGCAACATATCTACATTCTGGCTGCCCCCAAAACGAAGTCGATGATACTTGTTTTCAATGACGACGGACACTACAAACTTGTCTGGTGGAAAGAGATGGTCCGCGTTGCAAACACTCTAAAAGGAGCAAAATAATGAAAAGAATCATACTGATAAGCGCTTTTAGCGCTTTGGCGATGGCAGACTATACGCTTACGATGCAAATGGGCGGTACCCAACAGAAGTTCTTCTACAAAGACGATGCCCATATGCTTTTGGAAGGCAACGAAGGGGGCCGCAAGGTTACTCAGCTTGTCAATGGAGAGAAGATCTATTCGGTCACCACCGTAAACGGCAAAAAACGTTACCTTGATATGAGCGCGATGCTTTCGCAGTTCTCTCAAATGGGCGGACAAAGCGATGCTATGCAAAAGCCAGAAATCGAGGTCATTCACAAAGGCGGCACCAAAACTGTCGCCGGCGTTAAAGCCCAAGAGTGGACCATTAGCGTCAAAGACCAGGCAGGTATAGAAAAAGACAAAGTACTGGTAACAAACGACAAAGATCTCGTCAATGCCATGAACGGCTTCTCCAAGTTTATGAGCAAATTGTCGCCAGAAGGTGAAACAGGCAATATGTATGAGGTAAAAGAGGGATATGTTATCGTTGCAGGGGACGGCTTCAGGGTTACGAACCTTGACAAAAGCGATCTGCCCGACACACTGTTTGCAGCAAGTGGAAACTCCTCGGCACCTACACATATAGGACAGACTAAAAAACCTCTCATACACATTAAAAAGCCGCCTGTATGTGCCATTATAGGCAAACACGGCGAAGCGACAATGCTGCACTCCATTGCTAAAAGCAGTGCCGACGGATGGAAGATGATCGACAGCGGAACCTGTTCGGATATGATGGGCATGCACCTTGAGAACGCTCTCTATCAAAAAGGGGATGGCTACATTCATCTTAGCCTTTCGGTAAACGATCCGCACAACCAGGGACTGATCGCAACCTATAAGCTCAGAGGACTTAGCATCACAGGGTTAAAGCGGGGAAAACTGCAGGGACACCGCTACCAGATGGCCCGTTTGGATATGGCAGGAATCAAAGCACTTGACATAAAACTGCCAAATGCCCTGCTGGAGGTTACCGCAACCGAAAACGTTACGGACGATCTTCTAAAAACTGCTGATGATCTTTTGCATCTGGCAGACTTCAAACCGGTAAAACGTACTATGGCAAACCCCCAGGATGCACTTAAAGATGTTGAAAAGATGTTTGGAGGCAAAGGCGGTAGTACCCCTCCTTCAGGAGGACCAAGCCAGGAAGACTTGAAAAAAGCCGCCGAGATGATGAAGGGTCTCTTTGGACAGTAAGATGAAGAAGATGCTATTAGGACTGTTACTTGTATGCAGCGTAAATCTTCTGAAGGCTGCATCCGGTCAACAGACAGCGATTGGTTACAACCCTGCTGACTTTACTATTGTCGGTAATGCTACACCAGGGGATAGACTGGCAAATATGGTCGTTACTGATTTGGATATTTTTCGTTGTTCATATAAAGTAGTTGCGACAGAAGACCCTCGGATGAAGGAAGCAATAGAGAAGGAGATTGAATTTTCGTCTGGCGACTATGTTGATCCTTCTAACCGCTTAAAACCTCACTTTACAGAAGCTACACATTTGGTAAAAGGAAAGGCAACTTTCAAAAACGGGAGCGTATCAATTGATCTCAGGATAGAAGACCGTCAAGGTTCTTTGACAGCGCAGGCAAAGGCTTCTGGTCCGGAAGGTAGTTTTTTCAAACTGGTAGATAAGGCCTCAAAATCATTGGCAGATCAGATGTGTCCAGAGGCCTACTATACCGTCATTACAAGCAAAAAAACGACCACAAAACTAAAACCCATCGAAAACTATAGGGGAACGAACAGGGAACTTGTAAGTTTCGAAAAAGACAAAGATCTTTACTATATCTATGTCGATACCGACAAGGGAAAAATAGATCAGCTTCATGTCGATGCCAAATCGACACGCACAATACACCAAGAGCGTTACAGGCTAAATATGCAAAGCTGCCAATATGAGGTGGAGAGCAAAGAGGAAGTAGTGAAAAGTATGGGTGGCTCCCCTATTTTAAAGTCAGAAGATGCCGGTTGGGGATTTGACAAGAACACAATATTCTATGTTGATCTCTCGCCAGACCACAAGCCGTTACAGTTTACCTGGGGAAGATTGAGAAAAAACGGTCGCTACAGCAAGCAGCTGACATACAAAAAGAAGATACCCCAACTTGCAAAAACGATATTTGACCAGGTGAACGATATGGCGGCCAAGTATCGAAATGAAGCGAAAAATTCCGAGTTGATAGCGGTATGGAAAGCGCAGATAGATGCCATTGAACCCTTAAAAGAGAATCGATGCGGCAGCAAGGTAGCTTTGGAAAGCGCGATGATCCCGCCTGTGGACGGTACGCAAGACCAGAAGATAGCGTTCAAAATAGAGATACGCCCCTCCACCAAAGAGGAGAGAAAAAGGATGGAAGCCTATAGAAAAGGAAGGTTCTAAGCCATAGGTTTCTTAAAAAAATTCATCAAACCAAAAGGAGAAAAAATGTTTGAGAAAAAAAGCGTGACAACGGCATTGGTTATAGTGGTACTGGGTACATCGACAGTCTATGCGACAGAGAAGATCGATCTTGAGAACTACAAAGTGAAGATCGTCAAAAATGCTTCGAAAAAAGATATCGAAAAAGCGACCAAGTCGATCAAGTTCGAATTTGGCAGCGATATCGAAAAGACCATTAGCAACGTGGACTTCGACTGTAAAAGCCTTGGTTTGAAAAAGACCGATACGACAAAAATACCCGGTATGGGATATGCGGACTACACCTATAAAAAAGAGATATCTAAAGATATAGAAGCGCTGTGCGAAGAGAGAGTCTACGACAGCGGTACGGAATCTGTCGCTTTTCTGATAAAGTGGTAACGGCGCAATGAAAAAGATTTGGCTTGCGACAATGTCCTTTCTGGTACTTCTTGCCGCAGCGGATACTTTCTACCCGGGACTTTTCGGTACGGTTGTCAAGATAGCAGAAGACGATACGCTTAGCGTCAGGAAAAAACCGGATTATCGTTCCGAGAAGATTGCAGAACTGCCTCTTTACGCCCGTGTCGGCATAGATAGATGCATCAAAGTCAAACCTTCCACATGGTGTATGGTACACACTGTAAACTGCAATATGGGTCAGGAGCTTGAATATGGCGACAAACTGCCAGGCTGGGTCAATGCCAGGTATCTGGACTTCTCAAACAGAGGTTATGTCGCAGTCAATGGTGGGCATCACAATTGCAACTACGCGCTAAGCTGCAGCAAAGGTGTTTGCCAAGTGGTTACCGATACAACATTCAAAGGTGCGGAGATAACGGCCCTAAAGACCAAGAGCTATTCCAGAAAAACCTTAAAAGGTATCGGCGAATTGGATATTTCAGTCCAGACCGACGAAGCTGATGCTGAAACGGGATATCCTTGTGGACGGTTGAGTTTCAAAATAGAAACGTTCCTCCAAAAACAGCAAAAGACAATGCTGTTGAATGCACAGAACGATCCGCTTCAAAAAAAGCTACTTGAAGTTGTTTCGTCGCTCAATGAAGGCGATATGAAGACATTTGCAGACTATTTACACCCTAAAAAAGAGATCATAATGACATGGAGCGTCCACTTTGGAGGCAATGGGGAAGATATCGCTTTTAGCCAAAACGACATTCTTGACAGTGAGAAAAACCGTAAAAAAAAGATTCACTGGGGTTACACCTATGGCAAAGGCGATGAAGTCCGTATGAGCCTTTACGACTACATTGCAAAGCTTACAAAACCCCTTGCAAGCATAAGCAAAATAGAGAAACTAAAAACACTCAAGGGCTTTTCCTGCCCATCCAATACGGAGTGTAAAGGCTACGAGGTCTTCTGGGAAGAAAAGAGTTCGAAAACACCGAAGTTTGACTGGCAGGGACTTGTCATCATCTTCGAAAAGTACCACGGCAGATGGTATGTAACGGGTCTGTTTAGAGACCGCTGGACTATATAGGAGAGAAAATGATACGTACAGCAATAACCATACTGATAAGTACCGGTTTGTTAATGGCTTCGGTATTTCATCCTTATGGAGTGAAATCGGGCAAGATCACTTTTGAAAAACGCCGTTACGGCATACACACGACATTGCATATCGATTCGCACAACCACATCCAGGGAAGTCGAAGCAATCCCTACTATGTGGAAGAGGAGATCGTCTACTACTGGGATGATTACGGTGATGTGGCATTTGAAGAGGCCTACAAGCTTGCAGGCTTTGGCGGTAAATCTCTTCCAAAGCGGGTTAAAAAGTACGAAAAGCTCTGGAAGGGTTCACACCGTTACTATTATGACGTAAAGAAAAAACACGTTTCCGATGACCCCTACTATACAAGAGCGGCCTGTATTCAGGCAGGTAAGCTCTGCGAGGTGGCCGGATGGTTCAAAGTACTCTACCCTCAGGCGCAAGAGTTAGGGGCTGAGAGCGTTGCAGGGAAAATGGCGACACACTACCGGGAGAGCGCCTACAGCGACTACTATCTTTACAACGGGCTTGTACTGCGCGAAATGAACTACTCGACAAAACAGAAAAACGGCAAAGAGGTGCGCTTTGAACCGGAGACGGAACGCATAGCGATCAAGGTCGAAGAGGATGTTCGTCCCAATCCATCCATATTCAAACCACAATGGTTGAAGGAGAAATAAAATGAAAAATATAATAACTACCGTTTTGGCGGCAGGTATGCTGTATAGTACAGGTTCCTATGCTGCAGAACAGCCAAACCCAAAACACTACAGCGACATTACCATAGAGCATCATCATAACGATAAAGATTTTGCATTGATGCAGCAGTTTATGAAACAGCACCCCCAAAAAGATGTCAAGATTATTGAAAATCCCACATTTGGCTGCGAGGATGCCGGTTTTACACACAAGGAGATGTATCAGAAGCTGGTGCTTTATGGTATAAAGACCAAAGAGGGAAAAGTAATACTGAGTGAAAAAAAGGGAGACTTCAAGGCCGAAAGTGCAAAGAAGTACTTCAAAAAAACTGCCGACGGACAAGCAACATGCGTTGAGATCGTTCGCTACAAAGGAAGCGAACTTTACGGTACGAAACACTATACCATACTCAGAGGCAAACGATGAAAAATGTATTGTTCGTATTCACACTGTTTGTTTCCATTCTTTCAAGCGGTAGTCTTCCAAAAGGAGAACATCGATTCAAGTCATTAAACAGCTACACACTCAACGATTTTCATTTTGCAAAACCGGTCATCTATATGGATATTGCCAGTTTCCAAACAGCACCCTCTGACGGCACCACCTTCAAACTTCCAAAAAACTACACCTTTCATACCAGTTTGAAAGTCGGGGAACTGACCATGTCCGAAACAAGAAAAAAACGTGCGTTTGATTACCTTGCCCACGCCATTCTGAAAAAAGACTATTTCTGGAAAGAGGCATGGCCGCCCGCATTTATTTACGGCTTTACGACACTCCGTTTTATGGAGGCAGGGGACCAAAGGCTAAAGGCGGTTACGGAACCCCGGGATATTCTTGACCTTTTCGGTCCCATAGACACTGTTGCAGAGTTGCAAGTGTGGCTTGAGGCGATGTACGCTTCAAAGGAGCCGGTCAGCCCCTACAGCTGGAAAAAAGTCGGTACACTCTACCGTATCCGCTACCAAGGCGTAAATCCTTTCAGCTGTGAATATCATGAGTACTTCCTGTTCTTCAACAAGCAGGGCAAAAAAGTAAAAACCAAAAAAATAAAACATTACCGTAAAAATGGGTGTTCGGAGATTATGCTGTGATGAAAAAATATGTTCTGATTGTCTCTTTGATATCGGTACTGCTCTGTGCAGACCACTACCCAGTACTCCCGCTTGAAATCATCTCTGTAAGCGGAGGACACACCGACCGATGGGAACGTGATGCGTTCGTCGACGGTGTCGGACATACGCTGCAAAAGCGGGGACACATAGCGTTGGTTTACAACGCCCCTTTTGTACTCGTTGTAAGAATAAGAGGCTACAAAAGACCCGACCCACACAGCGGTACACCGCACCGATACCGGCTGAAAACAAGAGTGAAAGCCGATTTCTGGGTAAGGGACAGATGGGACTATGATGTCTACAGCGGCAGTGTGGATTATGCACTCTCTCTCGATGCGCATACTTCCGGGGTAACCCGCGCCTACAACGATGCCAGGCGACGTATCTTTAGAGGGCTTGGCGAGCGCGTCGCCGAACGTCTTGACGAAAACTTCAAATTTATGGTCGACTTTCAACGACAGCAGCATTCGCAAAAAGACAGAAGGGTTATGGCGATGTCGGGACAGGCTCTTTTGATGCGAGGTGAGACACTCGATCTCGAAAGTGCTGCAGTAAGTAGAACGAAGCAGGCAAAAAGTGACATCGGCTGGTATGGTGACGCATACAAAACCGATATGCAACGAATGGTTTTTTTTAACGGAACACGCTACGGCATAGCGAAACATTCAGACTACAGGAGGATCGACCGCGGATATGCCAAGCATATGAAGCTGCAAGGCTACGATCTTTTTGCGAGAAAGCTGCATAAAGGTACCGTTTTCGTACTTGTAACGGCTCAGGGGCACTATGTAAAAATGAGAATTGAAGGGCTCGTACGAAAAAACGGCATAAAAGACGCCGGATTACGTTTACGATGGGAATTTCTCAAAAGGTAAATCCAAACAAAAACCACCATTCTTTTGCTTGTACAATCTATTCCGATTGTCTAATAGTTATTATTCGTTATAATTTCATATCATTTTATTATTAAATCGTTAAACAGATAAATTGGGCAAAAGGATATACATATGCCGACACAAAACCATAAAGATGAAAAGGTTGCGATAGCCATCGAAATTGCCATCAAACTCGGTCTTCTTTTCCTTGTCATCTATATCTCCTATCTTATCGCCAAACCCTTTTTGGCGCTTATCATCTGGGCTATCATCATCGCAGTTGCCCTGCAGCCGGTAATTGCCATGCTCGAAAAGCGTTTTGGCAACCGCAAGAAAATCATCATCGCACTGACCACAATCATCGTAACCGCGCTTGCCGTCCCAACCTACACACTCTCCGACACCGTCATAGAAACGGGGCATGAACTCGCTACCGCCCTGCAGGACGGCTCTATCGACATTCCTCCTCCGACAGATAAAGTAAAAGAGTGGCCGCTGATTGGGGAGAAAACCTACAAACTGTGGTATTCAGCCTCTGAGAACCTCGCAAAAACCCTTGCACCATTCAAGAATGAAATCAAACACATTGCCGGATCTGTTTTCTCCGCACTGGGCAGCGGCCTTGGTACCATTTTGATGTTCATTGCTGCCATGATCATCGCCGCCTTTTTCCTGATGGGAGCCGAAGGGGGCGAACGTTTCTACAAAACCATCATGCGCCGTCTGCTTGGAGACAAAGGGGATGAGTGGGCGAACCTCTCCACACTTACCATTCGTTCCGTCGTCACCGGCGTGATAGGTGTTGCGGTCATACAGGCATTCTTCGCTTTCATCGGTCTGTTACTTATGGGAGTACCTTTTGCTATTGTTTGGGCACTTGCCATTATGTTCCTGACTATCATCCAGATGCCTGCACTCATCGTCATAGGTCCCATCATCGCATGGGTCTTCTCACAGGGGAGCGGAACACCTGAAGTGGTCTTCACAGTCTATATGCTCATTGTCGGTGCACTTGACGGCATACTCAAACCAATGCTGATGGGGCGCGGCGTAGATATTCCTATGCTCGTCATCCTCATCGGTGCCATCGGGGGGATGATGCTCATGGGCATGATCGGTCTCTTTATCGGAGCGGTGATCTTTGCCCTGGCATACAAACTCTTCGAACTCTGGATTGCAGAGGTCAGGGAGGAAGAGGAAGCGAAACAGGCATCATGAAACCACTCAGCCGGGAAAACAACTTTCTTTACCTCTTTGTCTCGCTGCTGCTCTTTCTGCTCAGCGGTGCGGTCGTTGCAGAGTTCACCAATATTTTCAGCAAAGGAGCTTTCGGCCTCATTGTCGTGCTGATGCTCATTGCCAGCATCAGAAGCCTGCATACCGACAAGAGCTGGAGGCATGTCATCTTCTTTCTTATACCGGTCTTTGTTACCCTCAACATACTCGAACACATCTTTCCCGGTAAAACCTACCTCTTTTTGGTACTTCTGACACTGCTTGTCTTCTTCATCGGCCTCATTGCCAAAGCGTTCTGGCAGGTACTCTTCGAAGGCGATGTCGATGCCAACAAGATTATCGGTTCACTCACACTTTACTTACTACTGGGGCTCATTTGGACAGTGATTTATATGATTATTATGCTCTTCGATCCAACTGCATTCAGCGGCATAGAGGTGACAAGCTGGCAGGCTGGCTTTTCACGGATGGCCTACTACAGCTTCGTGACGCTTACCACCCTTGGATACGGCGATATTTTGCCAAAGAACCACATTGCCGAATTCTTCGCCTACATGGAAGCGGTCATCGGCGTCTTCTATATGGCTATCATTGTCTCCAGCCTCATCAGCCTGAGGCTCAACGCCATCGAAAAGAAACGGAGCTGATCTTTTATGTCCACAGCGGAAGCGGCACTGCCTGGCAACACTGAAAGCAGAGTAGACGCTACGCCACTGCTCAACGACAAGATGAAGTTCACCATCAAGGCTGCCGCCAGCCTGGTACTGGTCTACCTCATCGGTTTCGCACAGGGTTGGAGCAACATCACTACAGCCGCCACCACCGTCATGCTCATCGCCGCTGTCGGCTCGCTTGAGAATGCGGTGATGAACGGCCTGCTGCGTGTCCTTGGCTCCATCATCGGTGCCGTTATAGGTATGGTACTTATCGCCCTTTTCCCGCAGGAGCGCTTTTTGTACCTGCTGGTCCTCTCGCTTGCCGTCACCTTTGTGCTACACCTTACCCGCACCTATAAAGGCGATATGACCGTTTTTATGCTGACAGGTATGACCATGATGATGATGTTTCAAAACGGCGATACCGACAATGTCTTTCTCTACGGTGTCGACAAGGCGTTCATGACCCTGTTTGGCATCGCCGTCTATACACTCGTCGGTATTCTCATCTGGCCGGTCAGCCACAAGAAAGCGGAGTTCGAACATGCACAACAGCTTGCCCAGGCACTGAAAAAGCGCTACGAAGCCCGCCTTGAGGATGAGACGACACAGAACCGGCTGCATAACGAAGCGCTGCAGGCACAGGAGCTGCTGCAAAAAAGCATCCCCCAAATCCCGGGAACCATGGAGACGAACTTCTCTCCTGCACAGTGGCGCAGCCTGATGCGGGACTTCAAGGCACTCGATACCCTCCTCTCACTGCTGCCTACGTCAGAAGAGCTTTCCGATTTTCCAAAACCTGTATCACACTATCTCAAGGGCTTTAAGACGGTTCGCAGCCAGATAGAGACACTCTTTGATGCCATCGTAAAGGGGTGGCAGCAGAAGCACCTCATTGAAATCCCCAAAAAAGCGGAGCTCTTTGTCGATTTTGAAG
>Ga0256832_1002699_pt1 | contig 12105 bp, 8 predicted proteins | sample 134614metaG_FD_190534 | JGI IMG/M metagenome (GOLD analysis project Ga0256832, IMG submission 190534) | Hydrothermal vent microbial communities from Lau Basin, Pacific Ocean - 134-614 | ecosystem: Environmental > Aquatic > Marine > Hydrothermal vents | place: Pacific Ocean: Lau Basin | collected... | reverse complement strand
TATGCAATATTTGGATTGAAACACCCAGTAAATCCGTAACTTTACTTATTTTCATTGTCTTCATAGTAAACGATAATAGTTCATATTGTATGATATTAGTAGATTATATTGAGCTGTTGCTTACCCATACCTACAATATAGTAACCACCCCATGTATTCATAGACAGAAGGTTGACTACCAGCGTTTTATAAAGGCGTTATCATCATATGCACCCAAATACTAGCGGCATAGCCTAAGCCAATCGCCCATACCCATTTAAGATGAGCAAAGAAAGTATAGATGCCACGCGCCTGCCCCATAAGAGCAACACCAGCGGCTGAACCAACAGAAAGCAAAGAGCCACCCACGCCCGCGGTTAATGTAACTAATAACCATTGTCCTTGTGACATCTCAGGATTCATGGTTAATACGGCAAACATAACGGGAATATTATCAACAATCGCAGAAAGGATACCGACCAGAATATTGGCATTAGTTATCCCTAAATCACCATACATCAAGCTAGAAACGAGTCCTAAATAACCTAAGGCCCCTAAACCACCCACGCAAAGAATAACACCGTAGAAAAACATCAGTGTATCCCATTCAGCGCGTTGCATTTGAGTAAAAATATCCCATCTACCAACTTTGTGTTCAGGATCCGTTCTATGTGCTAATTCTCCTGTCATTTTCAGATAATAAGCAAATAGTTTTAATAATCCTAAACCTGTCATCATACCCAACATAGGCGGTAAATGAAGCACATTATGAAATATGACCGCCATAGCGATGGTAAAGACAAATAATCCAATAACAAAATAACCACCTCGTTTGACTTCAATTATTTCCGTTACAGGGTCAGGATCACCTTTTACAATAAAAAACGACATAATGATCGCAGGAATAAACCAATTAACAAAGGCTGGAACGAATAAAACAAAGAATTCAGAAAATTCCAGAATACCTTTTTGCCAAACCATTAAGGTTGTAATGTCACCAAAGGGACTAAATGCTCCCCCTGCATTAGCGGCAACCACAATATTGATACAAGCTAAGGCAACAAATTTAGCTTTTTTAGGATCTTTAGCAATAACACTTTTCCCGCCCGCAACAGCAATAACCACTGCCCCCATTAACAAGGCGGTGGTTAGATTGTCAGCAATGGGTGAAATAAAGAACGCTAATATACCTGTAATCCAAAAAATCTTATAAAGTGAAAAACCTTTAGAGACCAACCAACCACGTAATGCTGCAAAAACATTGCGCTCTTCTAGGGTATTGATAAAGGTCATAGCGGCAAGCAAAAACAAAAATAAAGCGGCAAATTCAAGTAGATTGTGATTTAACAGAGTATGCACCTGATCTGATTTTCCAATTCCAAGATAGGCCAAGGCAACCAATATCCAAATCAAACCCGCCCCAACAATCATCGGTTTCGATTTACGCATATGTAACTCTTCTTCCCCAATCACCAAAGCATAAGCCGCAATAAAGATAATCACAGCCCAAATACCATAAGAGGTTGCGGTTAAATCAATCGGCGTAGCACCTTCAGAGGCAAAGACCTCCATCGGCATCAGCACAAAAAGAAAGACCATAAAAGTGGTCATAAATAATTTAAGTCTGTTCATAAATAGTTCATAGGTAAAAAGTTAGTAATTGGCAAATATAGCTTATTATTTGAGCTAATTCTATTGATAATATTATTTTATAATTTTTAAATTAATGATTGAATCTGCTATAGTTCCCCTCCAATATTGGGGATATGCAAGAAATAACTTCCAAATCTTAACTGCTCTTTTATCTCTGATTCTATCATCTCAATATTTACTTGGAATAACCATGCCTCTTTTGAGATAAACAAACCAAAAACAACACTTCTTCGCTATAATAGGAAAATTATTTTGTGCATAATCCTTAACTAACGAGAACATTTTGATGAGCGATACCCCTAATAATATAGAATTTACTGCACCTGATGAGAGTAAAACATTCATTAAACAAGAACTGGCAAAAAAACAAAAGCAATTAATGCAACTAACGCTTAATAGTGAACCATTAGAACGAGCAAACCTACAATATGATATTAGTGAGCTAATGCTTGAAATTGCCAAACCTGGTATGCCAGAGGCAGCATGGGGTATGGGTAAAGAATCCTTTAAGATTTATATGCAAAACAAACAATGGGAAAATGCAGTACGCTGCTGTGATCTACTCTATCGTACCGAACAGCCTAGCTCTATCGTTGCTTTAGGCAATGGATTATGGCTATCTGTCACCTACCCTATTGATCCTGAACTCACTATTTTGATGTTAAATAACCTCATTGATGATACCCCCCCAAAAGCAGATGGGGCTGCCGTTGCCGCCGTTGTTGCACATCATATTGCTGATTTGCGATTAGAGGGTGAAAAACGAGACAGCATTATGTTTTTAACCATGAATATTATTGCTAAAGTAGCTGAGCGTCATAGTCAGGTTAAAAGTCAGGATCAAATGGATTTTTGGATGAGTAAATTAGAACTCAATGACCCTGATATTTATCTACCTCGTTTAGCACAGGTTATTGATGCCATTGTGGCTGATAATTGGTGGTATGATCGGGATGAATTGCGCGCACAGTTACCCATAAATTAAGATTAAGGATTGCTCTACAAAACATCTTTCACTCAATAGACTCTTTTTATGACCAATGAATACAATGCTGCTGCCATAGAAGTCCTTTCTGGACTTGATCCTGTGCGTAAGCGCCCCGGAATGTACACTGATACCACTCGCCCTAATCACCTTGCCCAAGAAGTGATTGATAATAGTATTGATGAGGCACAGGCTGGTTTTGCAGATCATGTCGATGTTGTTTTGCATACCGATGGCTCTTTGTCAGTCAGTGATAATGGTCGTGGTATGCCTGTTGACATTCACCCTGAAAAGAAAATATCAGGGGTTGAAGTCATTATGTGTACCTTACATGCAGGTGGTAAATTTTCAGATAAAAACTATCAATTTTCAGGTGGTTTGCACGGTGTTGGTATTTCGGTGGTCAATGCATTATCACTTATTCTTGAGGTTCGCATTAAACGTGATGGACAAGAATATAAAATCACCTTTGAAAATGGTTATAAATCGAGTGATCTTAAGGTGATTAATAAAGTTGGCAAAAAAAATACAGGGACAAGCCTGCATTTTTGGCCAAATGCACAGTATTTTGATTCAGTACGTTTTTCAGTCCCTCGCTTAAAACATAATCTACGTGCCAAAGCAGTCTTATGTCCTGGTTTACACATCAGCTTTTTTGAAGAAGCTAAAAACGAAACCACTAAATGGCATTATGAAGACGGTCTTAAAGACTATCTAATGGATACGATTAAAAAATTTGAGATTCTGCCAGAAACACCTTTTCTCGGTACATTTGCCAATCAAGGTGAAAAGGTTGATTGGGCTTTTTTATGGCTTCCAGAAGGTGGTGATCTGATTCAAGAAAGCTATGTTAATTTAATTCCTACCACCCAAGGTGGCACACATGTTAATGGTTTACGCACAGGTATTACCGATGCCTTACGTGAATTTTGTGAATTTAGGAATTTATTACCACGCGGTTTAAAACTGACGCCCGATGATATTTGGGATAAATTGGCTTTTGTACTCTCAATCAAACTACAAGACCCTCAATTTGCAGGTCAAACAAAAGAACGCTTATCCTCACGCACAGCGGCAAAACTCGTTACTAATGCCATTAAAGATGCCTTTAGCTTATATCTCAATCATAATTCAGAAATAGGCGACTTAATTGCTGAGCATGTAATTAATAATGCTCAAAAACGTCAACGTGCCAATAAAAAAGTAGTACGCAAGAAAATTTCTAGTGGTCCTCCTTTACCTGGCAAATTATCAGATTGTTCCTCACAAGATTTATCACAGACAGAACTATTTTTAGTCGAAGGTGATTCCGCAGGTGGGTCTGCAAAGCAAGCACGCAGTCGTGAGTTTCAAGCCATTATGCCCCTACGTGGAAAAATTCTAAACACTTGGGAAGTGCATTCAGATCAAGTACTGGCTTCACAAGAGATTCATGATATTTCAGTTGCCTTAGGTATAGAACCTGCCTCTGATAATCTCAGCGGTTTACGCTATGGTAAAGTCTGTATACTCGCAGATGCAGATTCAGACGGCGCACATATTGCCACGTTACTCTGCGCCTTATTTGTTAAACATTTTTGCCCTTTAGTCCTAGCAGGGCATGTCTATATTGCAATGCCTCCCTTATACCGTATTGATATTGGCAAAAAAATTGAATACGCATTAGATGAATCTGAGCGTCAGGCTATTTTGGATCGTATAAAAAAGGAAAAAATAAAAGGCAAAGTCACCATTACACGCTTTAAAGGACTCGGGGAAATGAATCCATTACAACTGCGCGAAACAACCATGAATCCTGATACACGCCGCTTAGTGCAATTAACATTAGAAGACCCTAAAGCAACCGATGCAATAATGGATATGCTACTTTGTCGTAAACGCGCCCAAGATCGAAAAAATTGGCTCGAAGACAAGGGTAATTTAGCAACACTATAAAAATACCTAATCAGAACCATTTCCCCTCCTAGCATCTATCCCCAGTAGAACAATATAAGATCAATTTTCAAGCTATTTTTGATATTAAGTAAGTTTATAGCGATAAATAGCAAAATAAATAACCTTTTGCGCCCAAAAACGGAAAATACCCCTTGATTCCCTACTCCTGTCTGGTTATATTACAAGCAGTTGGCAAATAGAATTTATTGATTTTTAAATAGGATTAGTTAATAACCACTAGATAAGCAGCACCTCCTCATCCATAAGCATTCATTCTCTGTTTGGATTGTAAGCAGTAAAATACATATTTGAGAATAAATATTTATCGAATAACCCTGTTGTTTTCATGGTAAAATACAACTCCTTTTCTAAGTTTGTCAAGTAAAGTCATACGTAGAAATTATATTTACATGGAATAATGCCTTTCCCAACAGGCATACGAAACATTAAAAACAATAATAATAATCATAAATCATTAAGTAACATCATTAGTCTACTACTACTTGCTGGAGTACTAGGGGCAACTAAAGATGGATCTTAACACGGAGTATTTAGGACAAAGCACATGCATAAACTAAATTTATCTGATACACGCCACCTCGTGTCACGCACCTCATTGGGGCAAGAATGGACTGACATAAAAGCTTTAGAAGGAAAATCTCGCGCTGAAGCTGTGAGTATTTTATTACATCCTAAAAAAGCGCATACCCCCAGATTACCCTCCTTAGCTCAGTGGAGTAAGCTCGACCATCTGCGCTCGAAAAATGGAACAAGTAAACATAATGCCTTAATGCGAATGAATGCGGACAACCAGCGCATGAAAGAATGGATGCTCAAGCATTTGCTTACCACTAAAACACCCGTTAATGAGCATATGACTCTGTTCTGGCATAATCACTTCACCTCATCACTGAAAACTGTTGGACATCCTCGATTAATTTACAAGCAAAATAAGTTTTTACGTGACAATGCAATGGGTAATTTTGCCACTATGCTAAGAGGGATTATTAAAGACCCTGCCATGTTGGTGTATCTCGATAGTAATGAAAATGTGAAAGGCAAGGCAAATGAGAACTTTGCGCGTGAGTTATTAGAGTTATTTACGCTTGGCAAAGGTCATGTTTATAAAGAAAAAGATATACGCGCTGCAGCAATTGCCTTTACAGGTTTGGGAGTTGACCTTCAACGCGGTACATTTAAGTTTGATGCAAGCAAACATGATAATACACCTGTCACCTTTTTAGGAACACCTAATATTACTAATGGTAATCAGATCATTGAAGTTTTACTGAAACAGCCTCGAACTGCTATTTATATTGCGGAGAAGGTATGGCATGAATTTGTCAGCGATAGTTATCCTGATCCTCGTGTGACACAGCGTTGGGCTAAGGTATTTAGAAACTCTAATTACAGTATCAAAGCATTAATGACAGAAGTACTCAATAGTGATGCTTTTTGGGATAAAAGATATCGTGGGAATATGATCAAATCACCTGTTGATCTTATTATTGGCACCTTGCGTAGCTTGCCTTTCCCACAGAAACAGAACTACACAAAGCTAGCTAATACCTTTAGATTACTCGGACAAGAACCACTAGACCCACCGACGGTAAAAGGTTGGGCTGGCGGTAAAAACTGGATTGATACACAAACCCTGTTAATTAGGACTTCTTTTCTCAATCAAATAACAGGCTACAATAAATCGACCCAAACTTACCTAGAAAGAAAACTACCCGCTAAAACAAAAGGCATGGATATTGTTAATTGGTTATCCCCTATTACCCCCGTGCTTCCCTTACCAAGAACAGCTGGCAAGCTAAGACTTGTACGGGCGCTTGTTCTAGATCCTACTTACCAGCTTAAATAAGGCAACCACACTATGAACCGACGTGACTTTATAAAATATGCCAGCATGACCCCACTCGCTGGTATGATTCCATCTATTTTAGCTCAGAATCCTTCTAATGCTAAAATACTTGTATTAGTTGAATTAAAAGGTGGCAATGATGGCTTAAATACACTTATTCCTCATGGCAAACAAGCTCAGGCTTATCATGATGCTCGTTCCAAATTAAAAATAACCAGTCAACAACTGAATCGACATCTTAAACTAGACCAAGGATTTTACTTAAACCCCTACCTCAAAGAACTAAAATATCTTTGGGATAAAGGCGATATGGCGTGGATTCAAGGCGTTGGCTATCCTGATGCTGATCGTTCACACTTCTATTCCATTGATGTATGGAATACAGCTGACCCAACACTTCGAAATATTAACGGTTGGTTAACAACCAAAGGGCTTTTATCCAATAAACCTAATGCATTGAATGGTATTGTTATTGGCGATGATAATATGGGACCTTTTGCAGGTAAGGACGGGCATGCTGTTGCTATGCAGAACCCTAGAACCTTCCGTAGACAAACACAGTATCTGAATCGAAAACGCTATAGAGCCGCCAATGATTCCTTGAAACATTTATTGTCTACTCAAAACCAGATCCATGCAGCTGTCGATCTGTTAGATAAAAAATTACATAATTCTTCTCGGCAAGCTGTTAATTTTCCATCAGGTGATTTTGGACGTGATTTACAACAGGTCAGTAATTTAATCGTCAATGGCGTACACCTACCTGTTTTCAAGGTAACTCTAGCAGGTTTTGACACCCATGCAGGACAAAATAACACACACAATAACCTTATGTATGAGCTAGGTGGTGGGCTTCGGGCATTTTATAACTCAATGCAAAAAGCGGGATTATGGGACAATGTATTAGTTATGACCTACTCTGAATTTGGTCGTCGTGTCGCAGAAAATACAAGTCAAGGCACCGATCATGGTTCAGCTTCTGCACACTTTGTCTTAGGCGGTAAAGTCAATAAAGGTATTTACGGTAAAGAACCCAGCCTAATAGATCTGGATGATGGTGATTTAAGACCAACGGTAGATTTCCGCCAAATGTACGCAACCATTGCCCAACGCTGGTGGAGAAGACCTAACCCTTGGCATGGACATCGTCCATTGCCCTTCGTTTAAGTTTAATTGCAAAAAAATGTTAGCTTTCCCCATAGGCTAGCTAATTGATAATTAGCTTACATCCGCTCCAAAAAATCATATAAAATCCACAAATTATTGGTTTTTTACGCTCTCTGTTGATAACTATTCCAAGTTACAACAACTAGAGTCCAAAAGGAGCGGTCATCCCAAATTTAAGGACTAACTCCTTCGAGACATAAGATCCCCCATTCATAGAGGCATGAACCAGTAAATTCTCCAGCCAATATCGATTCCTTAATCACGTTTTAAACGAATCTTTATCACATCCATAATCACATCAAAATCAAAACGGCGAGACTTTTGTAAAAGTAGCTCATGTTGTTGCAAATCTTCAGTAATGACATTAATATTTTCTTGCGCCTTGTTAATTTCAATATCATTCATAAATTTCTGATCGGCTTTAATCGTCTCAATAAAATCTTCCAAAGCTGGCATACTGACACTGAATAATCTACGCACCTTATTTCTTTTTTTCGGCGCAGCAGTTAAAATATGCACAATATCCCCCAAAGAACGGTACACAGGCTGCATTGCCTGTCGCCAACCCTCTGATAAAGCATTATTTGACTCTAGCAATGCCTCGTATTGAACAATCAATTTTTGAATTTCTTCTGGTAATTTTTTACGTTTTTCACGTTGCCTCCACTTTTCTTGTTGCTTCAATGCAATATCAGAACTTTTCTCAACAATATGAGTCACTGCTCCTGTAAATTTAGACCAAAGCATACGCAATAAAAAAACAATAGCGACAACGCTAATGATAAAAATAATAAATAAGATAATTCGACTCATAATGACTAGAATTGCATCCCACCCTAAAAAATTCAAGAAAAACTAGGGGAATTTAATTAGTGAATCTCTATATATTTTGAAAAAACACCCCCACTAAAGATCCTTTTTTTCACCAATGAAAAACAAAAAGCGAATATTGATCAGTAATTTAGCCGATAAAACAATAATAAAATATACTTATACTGACGATTGTTATTTTATCGGCATGCGTATAATATAGCCTATTAGTTCAATTAATACCCCAAAAATCAATATAAGAGGTTATATAATGTCCGCCTTATCACGTCGGGAATTTGGTGTTGCTACTTTGACAACGTTAGCACTTCTTTTTTCACGTACTTCTAGCGCATCATCAAGTAGTACCATTAGCTTTACCACACTCTCTATTGTAGCTAATTTAGATCCTGCCTCAGATGAATTTAATCTACTCAATCGCATTTCATTTGGTGTTACAGATCAAGAATTAAACACAATACGAGCAACAGGAACAAGTGCTTATATTGAACAACAACTTGATCCATTATCCATTGATGATTCTCAACTCGATGCAACTCTTTCAGAATATTTTCCTGCACTGGCATTGCCAATTTCCAAATTATTAAAAAGAGATAAAAAAATACCATCACAATTAAGATACGCAACGGCTTTTCGTGCCGCTTATAGTCGTCGCCAACTCAATGAAGTCATGGTTGATTTTTGGAGTAACCATTTTAATATTTATCAACAAGGGCTTACTGGTTTTTTAAAAATTATTGATGATCGTGAGGTTATCCGTCCTCATGCAATGGGCTATTTTAAGGACTTATTATTTGCCTCTGCACACAGCCCTGCAATGCTCCTTTATCTGGATAACCATAAAAACACCAAACAAGGTGGCAATGAAAATTATGCACGTGAATTGCTGGAGTTACACACTTTAGGAGTCGATGGAGGTTATACTCAAGAAGATGTAATACAGGTTGCCTATTGTTTAACAGGTTGGACGGTTGCAGGTAAAAAATCCACTCATCAAGGTGAGTTTGTTTTCAATAGTAGACGACATAAAAAGGGAGTAAAGACAGTCTTAGGAGAAGCAATTCATTTTCCTGATGATCCGATTAAAGAAGGTGAGCGAGTTTTAGAAATATTAGCAAACCACCCTGCAACAGCACGCTTTATCAGTAAAAAACTCTGTCGCCGTTTTGTTTCCGATACACCATCAAATACATTAATTGAGCATATCGCTAGCGTATTTATACAAACAGGAGGTTATATTCCTGATCTATTACGTGCCATTTTCAATTCCTCTGAATTTAGACAGTCAGCAGATCAAAAAATACGTCGCCCTTTTGAACTCATGTCATCATTCATTCGTTCACTCCAAATATCACCTTATAAAAACCTAATACAAAAAATGAATGGAATGTTAACCATTCTAGATCAAGTTCCATTTCGACGACTTTCCCCTGATGGCTATCCTGATAAAGCAGAAGACTGGATTAATAGCAATGCATTGATTAATCGTTGGAATTTTGCAATTACAGCCGTTAATTTAAAATTTAAACAAAAAAATATGAGTCGCCTAATCAGTGCAAATACTATTGAAGGAATAGTCGATGAACTAGTTGATCGTTTACTATTTCGCCCATTAAGTAATGTTGATAGAGAAACGATTATTGCATTTGCACAAAACTATGCTCCCCAAAATAAAACATTAAAAGCAAAGCAAAAACGTAATGTCACGCTGAGAATATCGACCTTACTATTAGCTTCACCTTACTACCAATGGCGATAAGGAGTAACCCTCATGACAAAAATGACAAGAAGAACTTTTTTAAGTACTACCGCCAGTGCAGGACTCATTAGTAGCTTACCTCAAGTAGCCATTGCTAACACAAATATCTTAAACAATATAAATCATACCTTAGTTTGTATTTTTTTACGTGGTGGCGCAGATGGTTTACATATGGTCGCTCCTTATGGTGATCGCTATTATGCGAACAAACGGGGTAATCTAGCGTTAAATCCACCCAGTCAAAGCAATGATTCTCTAATTGATTTGGATGGTTTTTTTGGCTTAAATCCACTTTTAACCCCTTTAGATTCCATTTTTCAAACCAATGATCTCGCCATTGTCCATGCAACAGGATTAAATAATGACTCACATTCACATTTTGATGCCCAAGCTCTAATGGAAGCAGGTGTCACTCAAAAAAATAAAATAAACACCGGCTGGCTAGGACGCTATTTAAATAGCAATCAATCACAAAATAGCTCTGTTTTTAAAGGCGTCTCCAAAAGCTCTCGCCTCCAAACTGCTCTTAAAGGTGAATCACAGGTCAGCGTATTAAATGATACCGATAATTATGGGATTAAATTATCAGGGAAAAATAAAAACAGATTCGAAACTACATTTGCATCACTTTATAGCTCCTCAAGTTGGCTTGGGCTACAAGGTCAGTTAGCTCTTGATTCAATTAAGCAATTAAAAACAAGCAATCTTAACCAGTATAGTGTTGAAAATAATGCCATTTACCCTCAGTCCTCTTTTGGTAAGGATATGATGCAAATAGCACAGTTGATTAAATCAGAGATACCAATGGAGGCGGCTTGTGTCGATATTAATGGCTGGGATATGCACACTAATTTATCATCACGCATGAAGATTGCCTTACCTGATCTAGCAAAAGGATTGGCCGCATTTTATCAAGACCTTGGTGAGAAAATGCAAAAAGTCACCGTAGTCGTTATGACTGAATTTGGTCGTCGTATCCAGCCCAATGGCTCAGGTGGTTTGGATCATGGTCATGGTTCTGCTCTATTTGTACTCGGAAAAAACATCAATGGTGGCAGAGTTTACGGTGATTGGCCAGGATTGGATCAATTATATGGACCAGGAGATCTTGCTATTAGCACGGATTACCGTACAGTATTATCAGAAATACTGGTAAAACGCATGGGCAATGCTGCCCTTGAAACTGTTTTTCCCAAATTTTCAATACCCGATTTTTTAGGAATTTGTTAATGGAACAATATCTCGATTTAATGCGCCATGTATATGAACATGGCACCCTCAAAGAAGACCGTACAGGCACAGGCACAAAATCAATCTTTGGCTATCAATCCCGCTATAATCTTCGTCAAGGATTCCCTCTTATCACCACGAAAAAACTGCATCTGCGCTCTATTATTCATGAGCTATTATGGTTTTTAAAAGGCGATACTAATATTAAGTATCTGCAAGATAATAAGGTACGCATCTGGGATGAATGGGCTGATAAAAAAGGCGATTTAGGCCCTGTGTATGGTTATCAATGGCGTTCATGGCCTACGCCTAGTGGCGAGCATATTGACCAGATTACTCAAGTAATTCAACAAATTAAAACAAACCCTGATTCCAGACGCATTATTGTTAGTGCATGGAATGTCGCAGAAATAGAGAATATGGCATTACCCCCTTGTCATGCCTTTTTTCAATTTTATGTGGCTGATGGCAAACTATCCTGCCAGCTTTACCAACGTAGTGCTGATATTTTTTTAGGAGTCCCTTTTAATATTGCATCTTATGCATTATTAACCCTAATGGTGGCACAGGTTACTGATTTGGAAGTGGGGGATTTTATCCATACATTAGGCGATGCTCATTTGTATTCTAATCATCTGGAGCAAACAAAACTGCAACTGAGCCGTACCCCTTGCCCTCTGGCTACTATGAAACTAAATCCTG
>Ga0256832_1002698_pt1 | contig 12105 bp, 10 predicted proteins | sample 134614metaG_FD_190534 | JGI IMG/M metagenome (GOLD analysis project Ga0256832, IMG submission 190534) | Hydrothermal vent microbial communities from Lau Basin, Pacific Ocean - 134-614 | ecosystem: Environmental > Aquatic > Marine > Hydrothermal vents | place: Pacific Ocean: Lau Basin | collected... | reverse complement strand
CCACCGGTGCCTCCCTGCTTAGCCCTTTTATCGTCATGTTTGGCGCCTATATCTTTTTAAACGGACACCTCTCTCCGGGCGGCGGCTTTCAGGGTGGGGCGGTAATCGCCTCGGCCGTGTTGCTGCTTTTTCTGGCCCATCCGGATTATAAACTTAAACATGCTGTGTTAAATATTATCGAATCCTTTTCCGGTTTTGCCTATGTACTTGTCGGACTGTTGGGGCTCTTTCTGGCGGGTGGCTTTCTGGATAACCGCTTTCTGCCCCTGGGCCATTTCGGCAGCCTGCTCAGCGCCGGTGCCATTCCGGTCATCTATGTTTTGATCGGCCTGAAAGTGGGCACGGAGCTGGCCACCATTCTGGAAAATATGAAAGGACGTGCCCTGTGAGACTCATAATGATTTTAGGTGTCGCCCTGATGCTGATCGGATTTTGGGGCCTGATCAGCCGTAAAAACATGATCAAGATGATCCTGGGCCTGGCTATCGCCGAAACCGGTTTGCAACTGATAATGGTGACCATAGGTTATATCGACGGACGTACCGCCCCCATTTTGGATGGAGCGGTCAACACTCTGTTGGCCGTACGGCAGGTTGTGGATCCCGTGCCCCAGGCCCTGGTGCTTACGGCTATTGTCATCGGTGTGGCGGTTAACGCCCTGATGCTTACGTTTGTGATACGCCTATACCAAAAAAAACAATCACTCAATATTAGCGACTATAAGGATCTGAAATGGTAGCCCCGATTTATATTCCGGTTGTGGCCCTGGGGGTCTCATTCCTTTTGCCTTTGTTTGACCGGTTTGGTAAAAAAACCGTAAACGGCTTGTTCTTACTGACACTGACTTTTTTTGCGGCGGCGGCTTTGAGCTGGCTCAGTTATTTTTCTGTGGCCAATAGTCCGGTCATCCATGTCTTCACCGCCGGTTTTGCGCCGCCCCTTTCCATCAATCTGCAGGTGGGGCTGGAGGAGGCACTTTTGCTGGCGGCCGTTAATGTTCTGGCCCTGGCCGGCGCCGTCTATCTGTTGGATCATCTCAATGCCGCAGGCACAAAAGCCCGGGTGCTGTTTTTACTGTTTACCCTTGGTATGAACGGCCTGGTGATGACCCGTGATATTTTTAATCTGTTTGTTTTTTTAGAGATCACTTCCATTGCCGCTTACGCCCTGATCGGCCTGGACCTAAAACTGCATTCGCTGGCCGCGGGATTTAAATACATGATCGCCGGCAGTCTTGCCTCCATCTTTTTGCTGTTTGGCATCATCCTGCTTTATCAGGCTTCGGGGACGCTGAATATTGACGGTATGATCGCCGCCAACCTGTCGGCAGGGAACAACCCGCTTATTCAGGGAGCCATCTTTATGTTGTTCCTCTCCTTTTTTATCGAGATGAAACAATTCCCCGCCAACGGCTGGGCTCTGGATGTTTATCAGGCGGCGCATCCGGGGGTGGCCGCCATGATCTCCGCCGGTAGCAGCGGGGCAATCTTTTTTGCCCTGTATAAAATTTTTCCCCTGGCGGGCGACAGTTGGTACCTGACTGCGGCCATCAGCGGAAGCGCGACCTTTGTGGCTTCCAATTGGATGGCCTTGCGGCAAAAGCAGGCCACACGCCTGCTGGGCTACTCTTCGGTGGGCCAGATGGGACTTTTGCTGGCGGTGCTGGGCTTCTCCTTTTACTACCGGCAGCCCCATACGGCCTACGGTTATATATTGGCCGCCCTTTTCTTTAATCACTTTTTTGCCAAGGCCGGGTTGTACTGGATTGCCGGGATTATAAAAAAAGATAAAACGGCATCCTGGTCCGTGCTGCTCCAGAATCCCTTACTCCTGTTCTTTTTCGGATTGTTTGTTCTGGCTTTGATCGGATTTCCCCCTTTTGCCGGATTTTGGGGTAAATGGGCGTTGATGATGAACCTGGGGGGTGAAAGAGCCTGGTATGCCATTTCCTTTCTGTTACTGGGTTCCCTGTTGGAAGCGGTTTATTATTTGCGCTGGCTGGGGCAGGCTGTGCGGGGAGAGCCGGAGAAAGAACCTTTACCGGCAACCGACGTATCGCAGCTTACCGTTACCGGACTGTTTGCCCTGATCAGCCTGGCCGTGGGGATTTGGCTGGGCGGCAGCCTGTTGCCGAAAGATTTCTGGACATATGCCTTCCCGGTGATACTGGCAGCGGTGGTTTTTTTATTCGATGGTTTTTCCGTATATCTGCGGGTATCGGCTTCCTTGGTCGTAATGACCTTTTTGGGCTATTATCTCTATCCCACGGCACAGGGTATTTCTTTTTATTTCGCCTTTATTTTTATCCTTGGCGGGATGCTGATGCTGATGGCTTCGCTATATAAAAAAGAACGCAGCGCCGGATTTTATCCCCTGCTGATTCTCATGTTTTCATCCCTGGCCGTGTTGACGGTGGCCGACACCCTGTTGGGCTTTTTTATGAGTTGGGAGCTGATGACGGTATCTTCATATCTGTTGATTTTACGCGGCCGAAAAAGCCGTGAACCGGCCCTGCTTTATGTGCTTTTTTCCTTGGGCGGGGCCTTGGCGATGTTGGCCGGATTTGCCGTGCTGCAAGCGGTTCGCCCGGGCGCGGAATATTGGGCGGAACTGGCCCATGCGGGGGACTATGCGGTTATTATTTATCTCCTCATTTCCCTGGCATTTCTGGTTAAGGTGGCGGCGCTCGGATGGCATATCTGGGCGCCGGACGCCTATGCCGAGGCGGAGGATGACCTTACGGCCATGCTTTCGGCCATCCTTTCCAAGGCCGGAATCTGGGGGCTTTTGTTGCTGGCCGTATTTATGGGCGCGCCCCTGTGGCATAGTCTTTCCCTGAACACTGTTTTGGGCTGGCTGGGAACCCTGACGGCTTTTTTTGCCACCCTGTATGCCATCTTTCAGGAAGACGCCAAACGGCTGCTGGCCTGGTCCAGCATTGGCCAGGTCGGATATATTGTAATGGGAGTGGCCATGATGTCCCACCTGGGCTGGCTGGCCGCCTTGTGGCACACCCTTAACCACTTCTTGTTTAAAGGATTGCTTTTTCTGGCCATAGCCGGTGTCATCCATCGTACCGGCACCCGCAATATGTATGAGATGGGCGGGCTGATCAAACGAATGCCTTTCACCTTTTTCTCGGTGCTGATCGGCATTATCGCTCTTTCCGGCGTGCCGCCCCTAACCGGCTTTGGCGGCAAATGGCTGCTTTATGAAGCGCTGATCGAAAAAGGGTGGTATCTGCAGGCCGGAGTCGCCTTTTTTGCCAGCACCATTGCCTTTCTCTATTGTTACCGCTTAATCCATGCCATTTTCCTGGGTATCCCCAAACCGGATCAGTTGCAGGTAAGGGAAGCGCCTTTCCGGATACTGTTTCCTCAGTATATCCTGATAGCCTTTATCTTCGTTTTTTCCCTGAAGCCCGCCTGGCTGTTAAAGCCGCTCTCGGCCATGGTTGCGCCGTATTTTACGCCAACCCTGGGCTGGCAGGGGGACACCGCGGTAAGTTCGTTGGGGTACTGGAACGGAACGGTGATGATGATTCTGGTAGTCTTCATCTTTGCCTTAGTCCTGTTGAACCTGTTGTGGATGTCGCGCGGCAGTAAAAAGGTTAAACCCTTTAATATCGTCTATGCCGCGGAAAAACCGGATCGTCCGCAAACCACTCATTATGCCTGGCACTTTTTCGCTCCTTACCAAAGGGCCATGCGTCCCCTGCTTAAGCCTCTGATACGTCATTTCTGGCAGGGGGTAGGCGAGTGGACCGCCACCGGCGGCAGTGTGTTGAGTCGCATCTATAACGGAAACGGACAAAGCTATGCCATGCTTATATTGCTGTTGGCCATCATCTTATTTGCCCTAACGGAGGGAGCGTGATCATGGACGGTATTGTTTTAAAAGTGGTTTATGCGATACTATCGCTCTTATTGATTTTCAATTACGGCATGCTGGTTATCGGGGTAACGGCAAAAATCGTCGCCCGGGCCCACGGCCGCATCGGTCCGCCCTTTTATCAGCCCTATATTGATCTGCTAAAAAGCATTTCCATGCGTACGTCGGTGCACCATGGGGTGATGTTCTGGCTGGGACCGGTTTTCCGCCTGACGGGAGGCATCGGCCTTTATATGCTGATTCCCGCGGTTTACGGTTCGGAATGGCTGCAAAATTTCAGCTTCAGCGGCGACCTGATTCTTGTGATCTATTTTATTTTTTTCGGTATGCTGGGCATGGCTTTGGGAGCGGGCGAAAGCGGTCATCCTTTTTCGGCCATGGGGATTATGAGGGGACTGGCCCATACCACGGCTTCGGAGGTACCCTTTGCCCTGGCCATCATTGCCGTGGCGGCGCAATACCACACCTTGTCCATAAGCGACATCGTTGCCGCTCAACAGGGGGGTATCGGCCATTGGACGCTGATGACCAATCCCCTGGCCACCCTTGCCGGCATGCTGGCCTATCTGGGCATGATGATGCACTCTCCCTTTGACCTGCACATGGCCCCACAGGAGATACCCGTCGGCCCGGTAACGGAATATAACAGCAGCTATCTGGCGCTGATGCAGTCCAACCGTTCCATCTTTGCTTCGGCCAAGCTGATTCTATTTATGAACCTGTTCTTTGGCGGCGCCACATCCATCCCGGAAATGGTTGTTAAAACCTTTCTGATATTTTTCTTTTGCGTATTTGTAGGTGTGGTTTTTCCCCGCTTCCGCGTGGAACAGTCGGTACGTTGGTTCTTAAAACTGCCCACGATGATTGGCGTTCTTGCCGTGTTCATCTATGCGGTACACGGATAACGGAAAAGAGATCATTTTAAGAGAGAGTACAATGGACAAAGAAAAAGACGGCGTTTTAGCCACCATTGAAGAAGCCCGTAAGAGCTTTAACGAACAAGACTATTATTGTCAGGAACTGCCCAAAACAGTACAGCCGGTGGCCAATAAAATCGTCCGCGGCTTTTACAACTGGGCGCAGGCCAACTCCCTGTGGATTTTGGGTTTTGGCACCGGATGCGGTTCCATTGAACTGCCCCCCCTCTTTACCCCGCGCTATGATGTGGCCCGTTTTGGCATTTTCCCCCGACCCACGCCACGCCAGGCCGGTGTTTTTATCATCAGCGGTTATTTGTCGGTTAAAACGCTTAAGCGCGTTATCCGCAGTTATGAACAGATGCAAAATCCCAAGTTTGTATTGGGGCTGGGCAGTTGCACGGTTAACGGAGGCATGTATTTTGACAGTTACAATACCATCAACCGTCTGGATTATTACCTGCCGGTGGATGTTTATATAGCCGGATGCATGCCCCGGCCCGAGGCCCTGATGAAGGGTTTTGAAACCCTTAAAGAGCAGATCCGCGCGGGAAAGGCCGAGGGGGCCAATCACTATGTGGAGAATCTGGAGTGGTATAAAGCAAATCAAAAACAGATTATAAAAGACTGGGATATGCCGGAGTACAACTGGTAAGCCCGGAAAGAGGTAGCGATGGATCTGATTTTAAATGAACTGGAAAACCGTTTTGGGGTCACAAACCGCGATGAACGGCGCAATGATCTCTCTTTTGCCACTGTCGGCCGGCAAACGGCCGTGGAGGTTATCACCTGGCTGCGGGATTATGCCGGTTTTCGTCACCTGGTGATGATATCCGCGGTGGACTATCCCGAACGGGATAGTATACAGCTTACCTATCTGCTGCACAACCATCAAACGCGTAAGGATATAGGCCTGCGTGTGGTACTCGATCGCCGGGAAAAAACTATGGACAGCATCCATCATTTGTGGGCCGGGGCCCAGGTGTATCAGCGGGAGCTTAGGGAGATGTTCGGCATCGACTTCCCCGGCAGCCCCGGTGTGGACAAGCCGATGATTTTGGAGGGCTGGCGGGAAATGCCGCCCATGTTGAAAGAATTTGACACAAAAAAATATTCCGAGGAAACCTACTTTCCGCGTCCCGGGCGTTTTACAATGGAGCCCCAGACCGTTATGGAAAACAAACTTTATCCTATAGAAACCGAGGTGAAAAATGAAATCAGGAGCATCGTCCGCGATAACCGTTCCAACGGAGGCGCATAGCGATCGAACGGACAGGCTTTCACCCTGGAACCCTTTTTGGGCGAGGGAAACAGAGCTCGATCTCGATTCGGGCCGCTATGTAAAAATATGGCAGGGGCCCCAGCACCCGGGGGTAACCGGCAACATGGCCCTGGAAGTAACCCTGGAAGGCGATGTGGTGCGCGACTGTAAAACCCACATTGGCTATTTGCACCGGGGCTTTGAAAAGCTGATGGAGCGCCGCAAGTGGATACAATGCTTCCCGATCGTTTGCCGCATATGCGTTCCGGAGCCCGATACCAATGAATATCTCTTTGCCGCCGGAGTAGAGGAACTTTCCGGGGTGGAGATCCCGGTTAAGGCCGCCTGGCTGAGAGCCCTGGTGCTGGAGATGATCCGCGTGGCCTCCATGACCATGGGTCTGGGCGGGCAGGCCGGCGCCTATGGTCTGGGCATTGTCGGGCAGTGGGCGGTGGTACACAGGGACTACATGCTGGATTTGTTCGAGGAACTGACCGGCGGCCGTGTGTATCATATGTACATTCTGCCCGGAGGCGTGCGTCAGGATCTCCCCGAAGGGTTTTCCGGGCGTATGGAAAAGGTGCTGCGCATGTTTGAAAACCTGATCGTCGATATCGAGAAGGTGATGTTTGACAATGCCGTTTTTAAGGCGCGCACCAAGGGCAGCGGCGTTTTGCCCCGGGAATGGGTGGAACCCTTTGGCGTTACCGGCACCACGGCCCGGGCCGCCGGTGTTCCGCTCGATGTGCGCAAGGACAACCCTTATCTGATTTATGATCAGCTTGATTTTGAAAAGATTGTTGGCGGGGAGTCGGATATTTATGAACGCGCCTTTTTGCGCAAGGAAGAGATACTGATGTCCATCCGCCTGATCCGTCAAATACTGAAAAGAATGCCCGGGGAAGGTCCCGTGCGCCGCAAATTGCCCAATGTGCTGCACTGGCAGGTACAGGCCGGCGAAACCTATGTCCGCGCCGAAAGCGGCCGGGGCGAAATGGGCTATTACATGGTGTCGGATGGCGGAGAGTATCCGCGCCGGGTGCATGTGCGCGGCGCCAGTTACACCCACGCCATGGCATTGCTGGAACAAATGGCCCGCGGGCAAAGCATTGCCGATATTGCCGGTCTTATGGTTTCCCTGCAAACCTGTCCACCTGAAATTGAGAGATAAGGCTATGAGTTTAAAAGATGTCATCAGTCCGTTTTATGCCTGGAAGAAAACGCTGGATAAGCCCTACACCATAAAGAATCCCATCGCCGAACGGGAAGGAGCGGAGCGTTACAGAGGCTTTCATACCAACGATGTGGAAAAATGTATCGGCTGCGGCACCTGCGAGGAAATCTGCCAGAACGAGGCCATTGACATGGTGCCCGTGCAGGGGGCCGACCCGCAAAGGGGCGATAGCGGTTTACGGCCGAAGATAGATTACGGCCGCTGTTGCTGGTGTGCCTTGTGCGTGGATGTGTGTCCCACCGGTTCGCTGGGCATGTCCAATGAATACAAATGGGTTACGCCGGACGCGGAAGAGTACGGCTTTATCCCCGGCGTGGATATCAAACCCTGGAACGGGGCGGAAAAAGGGTATAAGCGCAGCGACGAAGCCTGGCTGTTACGTCCGGGGTTGAAGAACATGCCCGTGGTGGAACCGGAAGAACGGCGGCAGACCTTTGATGAAATGGCGCTGGGTTATAACGACAACCTGGCCCTTTTGGAGGCGAACCGCTGTCTGGAGTGCGGCATCTGCGTGGAGGCCTGTCCCACCCATATGGATATTCCGCAATATATAAAGGCCATCCGGGAAAACCGCCTGGAAGACGGCTTGCAAATCCTGTACGATACCAATCCCTTTTCCGAGTCCTGCGGACGGATTTGCACGGCCCATTGCCAGGATGCCTGTGCCATGGCCCACAACGGCGACGCCATCGGCATACGCTGGTTAAAACGCTATATCACCGATAATACATGGCAACGGCGGGACGACATCCTGCATGGCGATAACCGGATAACGGAGCGGGAAAAATCGGTGGCCATTATCGGCGGCGGGCCCTCGGGACTTTCGGCCGCCTACTATTTGCGGCAACAGGGCTATACGGTAACCGTCTATGAAAAGCATGACAAAGCAGGCGGCATGTTGCGCTACGGCATACCCGAATACCGCCTGCCCAAGGCTGTGCTGGATCGGGAAATAGAAACCATCACCCGTATCGGCGTGCAACTGAAAACAGGCGTGGCTATTGGCGGGGATATCTCCTTTGAACAATTGCGCCGGGAAAATGACGCCGTCTATATAGCGGTTGGAGCGCAAAAGGGCACGGCCATGCCCATAGAAGGGATGGAGACGCCCGGCGTTTATATCGGCGTGGATTTTCTGGATCGCATCGCCGCCGGAGAACGGCCGGATATTGGTTCCCGCGTGCTGGTGGTTGGCGGTGGCAACACGGCCATGGATGTGTGCCGCAGTTCCGTGCGGCTGGGCGCCGCGGAGGTGAGCGTCCTTTATCGGCGCACGGAAAAAGAGATGCCGGCCAATGCCGAGGAGATCGAAGAGGCCAGGGAAGAGGGCGTGCGCTTTGACTTTCTGGTGAGTCCCGTGCGTATCAGCAGGCTGGAAACGGGTTTGCGGGTGGAGTGCCGGCGTATGAAGCTGGGTGAACCGGATGCCAGCGGCCGCCGCCGTCCCGTGCCGCTGGAAGGTTCGGAGTTTACTCTGGATGTGGACAGTTGCATCATGGCCATCGGCCAAAAGGTGGATAGTTCCATGGCCCATGGTACGGACGTGCATATCACCCGTTGGGGCACCTTTGAGGTGGATGCCGAAACTCTGCAAACCAATGTCCCCGGTGTTTTTGCCGGAGGTGATTGTGAAAGCGGCCCCGATGACGCCATCAAGGCCATCGCCGACGGGAAAAAAGCAGCCTGGTTTATTGCCAAATATTTACAAGCGGAGCATAATTAACATAACCTTAAACTTAAAGGTAGTGCCATGGAAAAGATTATTTTTAAAACAGCGGATGAGGTGCTGCAATACGCCATCGAACGGGAGGAAGAGGCCCGCGACTTTTATCTGGAATGGGCGGAAAAGGTAATGCGGCCGGAAATCGGTGACGTGTTGAAGGAATTTGCCGCCGAGGAGGCCAAACATAAGGAACTGCTGGAAAATGTGCGGCGCGGCAATGATTTTGCCCATGCCGGCAGCAGCGTCATCGATCTTAAGCTGGGCGATTATCACCGGGAAACGGATATCCATCACGAGCTTAACTATCAGCAGGCTCTGCAACTGGCCATAAAGCGGGAAATGGTGGCCCAACAGCTCTATCTTTTTTTGGCCTCCATCAGCGAAAACGGGAAACACCGGGAACTGTTCGATGGTTTATATAAGGAAGAAAGCAAGCATAAGGAACGACTGGAACTGATGTATGACGATGATTTTATGCGGGAAAACTAAAATATAAATTTACCTCCCTAAAAGGACCATAACGGGCGCCGTATCCTCCTCCTCCTTTTCGGCGTCCGTTTTTATTGCGTCGCCTATCCTTCGCTTTCGGGCAGGGCCTCAAATTCCCGGCGTTTTTCTTCAAACCAGTTTTTCATGGCTTCCGGGTCTTTCATCAACTCCTGCATCGTGCTCATGGCCTTCAGGTGCCGCTCTTCGCCTTTTTGAAACATTTCCATACCGTGAGCCTTGCTCAGTTCCGCCATCTCTTCAAAGGTTTCGGCCTGGAATTCCTTGTCACAGGCCCCGCCCAGTTGTCTGCATGTCATGGTTTTCATGGCGCTCCTTATTTTATGTTACCGGTCGCGGAGTCCGGCAGGACAACCGCTCCGTCTCTTCGTTCAATATAAGGCTATAATCGCGCTTTTTATATTTTTTTTCGGTTAGCGTGTCACTTCTAAGCAAGATACTCAAAATCCATCGTGCGCTCTTCCCGGGCGGTACGGCGGATTTTATAGTTAAGGCTGTCGCTCAGGGCCTGCAGGCTGGCGTTGATGATGTTGTGCGACACGCCCACCGTGGACCAGCTTTGTTCGCCGTCGCCGGTTTCCACCAGCACGCGCACCCGGGCACCGGTACCATCCCGGTTGCTCAATACGCGCACCTTGTAGTCCATCAGGCGAATGGAGGCTATTTCCGGGAAAAAGCGGGTGATGGCCTTGCGCAGCGCGTTGTCCAGGGCGCTCACCGGGCCGTTGCCGTCGCAGGCGGTATGCTCGGTTTCGTTGCCCACCCGCACCTTAAGCACCGCCTCGGCATAATCGGCGCCCGTGTCGTCTATCAACACGTTTACCTTGGCGTAGGTGATGGTGAAAAAGGGTTGATAGCCCTCGAGATCGGAGCGCATCAGCAATTCCAGAGTACCCTCGGCGCCGTCAAACTGAAAGCCCTCATGCTCCAGCTCTTTTATCTGTTTCACAAAGTTTTTGCTGAAATCCTTATTTTCGATTTTTAGTCCCAGCTCGCCCGCCTTGTAGCGGATGTTGCTTTGACCGGAGAGATCGGAAACCCGCACATGGCGGCTGTTGCCCACCTGTTCCGGCGGAATATGCTCATACATACGCGGGTCTTTAAGCACGGAGCTGACATGTATGCCCCCCTTGTGGGTGAAGGCCGACTTGCCCACGTAGGCCGAGCGGGTATGCGGGGTCAGATTGGCGATCTCATCCACGAAATGGGAAAGGTGTGTCAACTGGCTTAAATCAAACCGGTTGCGGGTTTCCCGCTTCATCTTAAGCACAAGGTTGGGGATAACCGTGCACAGGTTGGCATTGCCGCAGCGTTCCCCCAGGCCGTTGATGGTGCCCTGTACATGCGTGGCGCCTGCCTGTACGGCGGCCAGGGTGTTGGCCGTGGCCAGGTCGCCGTCGTTATGGGCGTGGATGCCCAGCGGTCCCTCTATCCGTTCGCGCACTCCGGCGGTAATCCGGCTCACTTCATCCGTCAGGCTGCCGCCGTTGGTATCGCACAGCACCAGGGTATCCGCGCCGCCCTCTTGCGCCGCGCGCAGCATCCTAAGGGCAAACTGCGGATCATCCTTGTAGCCGTCAAAAAAATGCTCGGCGTCAAAGATCACCCGCCGGCCCTCTTGCCGTAAAAAGCGCACCGATTCGTAAATCAGTTTCTCATTCTCCGCGTCACTCAATCCCAGCGTTCCCCTGGAGTGAAAACGCCAGGTTTTACCGAAAAGGGAGATGACAGGTGTTTCCGCCCGCAGCAAAAGATTCAGGTTATTGTCTTCGGCCACTTTTTGCGGATGACGGGCGGTGGAGCCAAAGGCGCAAATCTGCGCCGTTTTAAGCTTTAAGGCCCGCACCTCCCGGAAGAAGGCTTCATCCCTGGGATTGCTGCCCGGCCAGCCGCCCTCGATGATATCCATGCCGAAATCATCCAGTCTCTCGGTAATGCGCAGCTTGTCCTGTATGGACAGGCTGACCCCTTCTCCCTGGGTGCCGTCGCGCAGGGTTGTGTCAAACAGTTCTGTTTTCTCCGCCATACCTTTTTCTCCGCCTGTTAAAATTGGGATTGTTACTTTATCATGCCGTTCTGCCGGGCGTATTCGAATAAGCCGCCCGCCTCGATGATGGGCAGCACGCTGCCCGGCGCCTTCAGGGAAAAACTTTCCAGGGTGGAGGCGTTGAACAGCCGGTTCTCCGCCATGTTCACCTCCAGCATATCGCCGGTGCGGATGCGGGTGTTGAGCGGCTCCATACTTTCATAGGGAACCAGAAAACCCCCGTCCACGGCATTGCGGTAAAAAATACGCGCGTAGGATTCGGCAATGACCATGCGTACCCCCGCCTTTTGCAGGGCAAAGGGGGCGTGCTCCCGCGAGGAGCCGCATCCGAAGTTGGGCCCGGCCACGATGATGCTGTAGTCCGATTGCCATTGTTCTCCGGAAATAAACCCGATGCCGCCCGCCGGCAGGCCGGCCCGTTCCGGAGGAACTCCGGAGAGGGCGAAACGTCCGTACTGGCGGGATTCCTGTTCGTCGCTCAGGCTGTAGACCAGGTGCTCCGCCGGAATGATCTGATCCGTATCT
>Ga0256832_1002697_pt1 | contig 12106 bp, 5 predicted proteins | sample 134614metaG_FD_190534 | JGI IMG/M metagenome (GOLD analysis project Ga0256832, IMG submission 190534) | Hydrothermal vent microbial communities from Lau Basin, Pacific Ocean - 134-614 | ecosystem: Environmental > Aquatic > Marine > Hydrothermal vents | place: Pacific Ocean: Lau Basin | collected... | reverse complement strand
GCTCGCCGTCGGGCGGAAAGGCGAATCCGGGACGGCTGCGCCGCGCCGCGTAGAGGTCCAGCAGCTCCGCCGCCATGGCGCGGATGGCCTTGCGCGCCTTCCTGGTGACGCGCGCCCAGGCGGCGGTGCCGAGGCGGCTCAGGGCGGGGGCGGCGTCCCGGTCGGCGGTGTAGCGCTCGACGAGGTCGATCTTCTCCACCGGCACGTACACCTTGTCGCCGCCGGCGTATTCCAGGAAGAGGCACTCCCGCTCGCTCCCCTGCACGGTGACGCGCCGCAGCCCGTGATAGCGGCCGATGCCGTACTCCACGTGGACCACGTAGTCGCCCGGCTGCAGGTCCACCGTCTCGCGCACCAGCGCCCGTCCCCGCCGCCGGCGGCGCCGGGGCGCCCGCTGGTAGCGCTGGAAGAACTCGTGGTCGGTGACCACGGCCAGCCCCAGGTCGGGCCAGAGGAACCCTTCCGCCAGGCGCGCCACCTCCGGGCGCCGCGACGGCACCGCTCCTTCCTGCTCCAGCAACAGGTCGGCCAGGCGGTCGGCCTGCCCCCGGTTGTCGCAGAGGACGACGGCGGTCCAGCCCTCCTTCTCCCAGGTGGTGAGAGCCGCCGCCAGGCGGCTCACGTCGCCGCCCTGCAGCTCGGGGCGCCGCGTGCCCAGATCGCGCTCCGGCGCAGGCGCCAGCCCCAGCCAGCGCCGGCCGGGGTCGTCCACCCAGCCGGCGGCCAGCAGCGCCTGGCGCCCGTCGGCGATGGCGGCCAGCTCCGCCAGCGGCGCTACCAGTTCCGCCACCTCCGGCAGCCACGGATCGCGCTCCCGCCGCGCCGCGCGCAGCTCGGGCAGCTCGCGGTCCTGCAGCTCGGCCTGGTCCCGCAGCCCGTCGGGGTCCCACCACAGCACCGGGGCGTCCGCCGGCAGGTGCTCCGCCAGCAGGGCCGTGGGGCCGAAGGCCGGCAGCCAGGCCTCCAAGCCGGTGCCGTGCAGCCGCTGCTCCATCCGCTCGGCCAGGTCGTCCTGTTCCTCCGGCGGCAGGGCGCCGGCGGCGGCCGCCTCCTCCAGCGCCGCCAGGCCGGACAGGACGGCGTCGTCGTCCAGCACCAGGTGGCTCACCGGCAGCAGCGCCGCCTCGGACAGGCGGTGGTGGGAACGCTGGGTGGCGGGATCGAAGCGGCGCAGGCTCACGATCTCGTCGTCGAAGTACTCCACCCGCAGGGGATCCCCGCCCGGCGCGAACACGTCCACCAGGCCGCCGCGGCGGGCGAACTCGCCGGGGCGGGCCACCACGCCCACCGGCGCGTACCCCATGCGCGCGAGGCGCTCGCACAGGACTTCCCGCTCCAGCACCATCCCCTCGCGCAGGACGACGGTCGTCTCCCGCAGCCGGTCGGGGGTCATGATCCGCTGCCGCGCGGCGTACAGCGACGTCACCGCCAGCAGCGGCGCGCCGGCCGCCAGGCGGCGGAGTCCCCAGAGCAGCGCGCCCACCAGCTCCGGATCCGGGGCCTGGCGGTCGAACGCCGGCACCTCCTGCTGCGGCAGGTGGACCACGGCGTCGGGACCGAGCCAGGTCTCCAGGTCGTCGGCCAGTTGCCAGGCCGCCTGGGGAGTGGGCGCCACCAGCAGAGCGGTGCCGGGACGGCGCCGGTACCAGGCCGCCACCAGCAGCGAGACGGCCGAACCGTGCAGGCTGCGCAGCAACGGGGCCGCCCCCGGGCGGGCCGCCGCCAGCGCCTCGGCCAGGGGCGCGGCCGCCCGCGCCACCTGCCCGGGCGGCAGGAGGCGTTCCAGCAGGGGCGGCGGCGCGTCCCGATCGTTACGGTCCGGGGAATCGGTCATGGGTCGCCGGAACCGGCGCGGCCGGTCAGAAGGTGGCGTGCTCCTTGTCGAAGGGGGTGATGGCGCGCAGTCGCTCCACGATGCGCGGCACCACGGCGGCCGTGTAGTCGATCTCCGCCGGCGTCGTGTACCGGCTCAGGGAGAACCGCACCGACCCGTGGGCGGCGATGAACGGCACCCCCATGGCGCGCAGCACGTGGGACGGCTCAAGGCTGCCGGAGGTGCAGGCGGAGCCGCTGGAGGCGGCGATGCCGGCCCGGTCCAGCAGCAGCAGGATTCCCTCCCCCTCGATGTAGTCGAAGCTGATGTTGGTGGTGTTGGGCAGGCGGCGCTCCCGGTCGCCGTTGACCCGGCAGTCGGGCACCGCCGCCAGGATGGCCTCTTCCAGGCGGTCCCGCAGCGCCCGCACCTGCGTCTGCTCGGTCTCCATCTCCTGCGCCGCCAGCCGGCAGGCCATTCCCAGCGAGACGATGCCCGGCACGTTCTCGGTGCCTGCGCGGCGGCCCCGCTCCTGGTGGCCGCCGGCGATGAGCGGCCGCAGGCGCGTCCCCCGGCGGACGTAGAGCGCCCCCACTCCCTTGCAGGCGTGAAGCTTGTGGCCCGACAGCGACAGCAGGTCCACCGGCAGCTCGTTCACGTCCAGGGGCAGCTTGCCCACCGCCTGCACCGCGTCGGTGTGGAAGACGACGCCGGCCTCGCGCACGATCCGCCCGATCTCGGCCACCGGGAAGAGCACGCCGGTCTCGTTGTTGGCGGTCATGATCGAGACGATGGCGGTGTCGGGGCGCAGGGCGTCCCGCAGCGCGTCCAGGTCCAGGTGTCCCTCGCCGTCCACCGGCAGGTAGGTGACCGCATATCCCTGCCGGCTCTCCAGTTCCCGGCAGAGGCTGAGCACCGCGGGATGCTCCACGGCGGTGGTCACGATGTGCCGCTTGTCCGGATGGGCGCGCAAGGTGCCCACGATGGCGAGGTTGTCGCTCTCGGAACCGCCGGAGGTGAAGACGATCTCGGCCGGGTCGGCTCCCAGCAGGGCGGCCACCTGGTCCCGCGCCTCCTCCACGGCGCGACCGGCGGCGGCCCCGAAGCGGTGGATGCTCGACGGGTTGCCGTACACGTCGGTCAGGTAGGGCTGGATGGCCTCGACGATCTCCGGCGCCACGCGCGTGGTGGCGTTGTTGTCCAGGTAGACCGCCCCGTCCGGGCGGGGCGGCAGACCGTCCAGCAGGCCGCTCACGACTTCTCCTCCACCACCACGATCGTCTCGTCGGCCAGCAGTTCCCGCAGCCGCTGCTGGATCCACCCCTCCACGGTGGCGTCCGAGGCGGGGCAGGCGGCGCACTGCCCGGTGAGCCGCACGTGCACCCGCCGGCCGTGCACCGCCACAAGCTCCACGTCGCCGCCGTCGGCCCGCAGGGCGGGCGCCACTTCCTCGGCCAGCAACCGGGCCACCTCCCGGTGGAAGCCGGTGTCGGCCGCCAGGTCCACGGTCACCGGGGGATGCGCCGCCTTCGCGTCGGCGTACTCCGCCAGCAACCGCCGGATCTCGTCGTGGCACTGCCCGCAGCCGCCGCCGGCCTTGGTGTGATAGGTGACGTCCTCCACCTCGGCCAGGTCGTGGCGCGCGATGGCGTCGCGGATGGTGTGTTCGCTCACCTGGTAGCAGTGGCAGATCTCGGGATCCTCGTGCAAGAGGGCGCAGGGTACCTCCTTCCCCTGCCGCCGGTAGTAGTCCACGATGGCCGCCTCCAGCGCCTCCCGCCCCATGACCGAGCAGTGCATCTTCTGGCGCGGCAGCCCGCCCAGTTCCCGCACGATGTCCTCGTTGGTGATGCGGGCGGCCTCCTCCAGCGTCTTGCCGATGAGCATCTCGGTGAGCACCGAGGAGGAGGCGATGGCGCTGCCGCAACCGAAGGTCTGGAAGCGGGCCTCCGCGATGCGTCCCTCCGCGTCGAGCCGGAACGAGAGCCGCAGGGCGTCCCCGCACGCCATGGAGCCCACCTCCCCCACGCCGTCGGCGTCCTCCAGGAAGCCCACGTTGCGGGGGTTGAGGAAGTGGTCCATGACCTTGTCGGTGTAGTCCCACATGGCAAACGTCCTTCCGGGCGGGGATCGGAGGCTGGGAGCCGCCAGGCTCCGTTCCCACTGAATAACTACTCGGGCGCCATGAATCAAGCCCCCGTGATTCCCGGCCGGCGGGGGGAAGAGAGGGGAGCCCCCGGTCTCGCGACCGGGGGCTCTGGAGCGATGGGCGGCGGACCGGCCGCCCGGCGCTGTTCACGTTTACTTGACCAACATCACCTTGCGCAGATCGCGCGTCCCTCCGGCCCGTAGGCGCACCATGTAGGTACCGCTGGGAACACGACGACCGGCGTCGTCGGTGCCGTCCCACGCGGCCTGGTGGGCGCCGGTCGCCTGCCGGCCCGTCACCAGGGTCCGCACCCGTGCCCCGCGCAGGTCGTAGATCGCCAGGTCCACCGCCGTCTCTGTGGCCAGGTGGTAGGCGATGGTCGTCTGCGGGTTGAACGGATTGGGATGCACGCCGGTCAGGGCAGTGACCGCGGCGCCCGGGAGGTCGTCGGCGTCGGTCATGCCGCTGCCGATGTGGATCTGGTAACTCCCCTCCAGGGGCACGTCGTCCACGCCCTTCTTCCAGACCGCCAGGCAGTAGTAACCGTTGGCCGGGATCTCCAGCGTCAGGTACTCGTTCTCCCCCGGGCCCTGGAGCCAGGCCTGGCCGCCGGATACGGCGGTGGACTTGCTCTGGAACGCCTCGTCCGCAGGGTGGAGGGTCAGGCCCCAGTCCACCGAACCGGACAGGTTGCGCAGGGCGATGGTGTAGTACCCGGCGGTGAAGTAGAACTCGTGCAGGTCGAGCAGGCTGCCGGAGAGCAGGGTGAACGGGCCGTAGTTGCCGCCCGCCACACCGTTGTAGAGTGAGGGGGTCGACTGGGCCGTGTATCCGGCGCTGCCGCCCAGGGAGAGCACGCCCGCGTCGTAGGGCGAGTCGCCCGTCAGGTTGAAGTTCACCAGGACATAATCGCTGTGGCCGGGTCCCCAGCCGGAGTAGGCCAGGTAGCTGGCGAAGCCGGTTTTGGTGCCGGACAGCGGCTCGTGCAGGCGGATGTCCACGTCGGTGTCGGCATCCTGCGGGATCACGGCGATGGCCTGCCACCAGCTTGCGTGCGGCGTGCGCAGTCCGTCGCAGTTGAACCAGAGCGGCTCACCGCTGTTGACCGCCGTCCAGCCACCGGTCCGCGCCGGCGGATGGCTGCGGGTCACGCTGGCGCCGGAGGCGATCTCCAGCGGCGACCACAGGTACTGCTCGCCGTATTCGTTGTTGTCCTCGTAGATTTCCTCGATCTCCTGCAACGGATCCAGCTTCAGCACCATGGTGTGGCGGCCGCCGCGCACGGTGAGCTGCTGAGACCAGTTGAACAGGCTGTTGGCGCCGCCGGGGAAGTTGCCCCAGCCGAGGGAAACCCAGTAGACGTCGTCCAGGTAGACGCGGCCGTGGAGGCTCGGCGCCCCGGTGGGACTCTCGTTGCGGACCGCCAGGTTCAGATAGGTCGAGGCGACATTGCCGTACAGCGTGTCCGGCAGAGCCACGCTGGACGGTGTGCCGTCGTCGGCCGGCCGCGGCACCAGCGGCGCATGCCAACCCGCGGCGAAGTAGGGCAGGAAGTCCGGCGGTGTCCGCTGCACCTCGAGCGTGTAACTGGAGGTGCCGGTCCCATCCACCGGATCCCGGTAGACCGCCACGCAGTAGAAGCCGTTCGGGGCCAGGTAGGTGTCGATGCGGCCGCGGCCGCCGGCCGGCGCCACCGTGCTCGCCACGGCGTCGTAGGGATCGCCGGTGGTGAAATCCTTATCGAACAGCAGCACGTGCACCGGGGAATCACCCTCCGGCACGTCGACCACGATGCTGACGTCGCCGGTGTCGGCGGTGGCGACGTAAACCTCGTGCAGGTTCAGCAGTTCGTCTGTGTCGAAGGTGAAGGTCAGCGAGTCGCCGAAACCGAACGTCGTACTGGTGACGTGCTCCACGGCGTAGGTGCTGCTGCCGCCGGTCACGTTGAGGGTGCCCACGTCCCAGGTCTGGCTCCCCTGGGTGTTGCGATTGACGAACACGGCGTCCAGCAGCCCCGCGCCGTAGGAGGAGTAACCGACGTTGGACGCGAAGCCGTCCTCGCTGCCGGTGCTGTGAACGTGGAGACGGCAGTCGAAATCCTCCGCCAGGTCGGTGGCGTAGACGTAGACCGCGTTCCACCAGCCGGAGGAGGTGAAGCTCAGGCCGTCACAGTTGAACCACGAGGCCACGTCGGCCTCCGCCCAGCCGGCGGTCCGGTCTGGCGCCCCGTAGCGCACCAGACGGCTGTTCGGTGTGAGCGTGTTGGTGGTCCAGATGTACTGGCGGCCGGTCCAGTTGTTGGTCTCGTCGGTCTCGCTGATCACGTCGGTGGCGTCCACCTTGGCGGTCAGGGTGTGCCGGCCGCCGTGCACGTAGAACGGCCCCATGTCCACCCCGTAGAAGCCGCCGCCGGCCCCGATCGGGCCCCAGCTCGCCCACCACATGTAGGCGCCGTCCAGGTAGACCCGCGCCTGGAAACCGACGGAGGTGCTGGATTCGCCGGCGTTCTGCCCCCGCATGTTCCAGTAGGTGTTCGGGCCATCACCCGCCAGCGTGGGCGTCACGTGGGTCTCGGAATAGGTACCGCCGGTGGCGTCACGCGGCACCAGCGGGTAGTCCCAGTTGGGGGCCTGGTAGAAGACCAGGTCCGCCGGTTCCGCCGCCCGGATGACGATCGGACCATAGCTGGCGTAGTCGCTGCTCCAGTTCCCCGCCCGGTCCAGCGTGCGGATGTTGAAGTAGTACGTCCCCGGCGGCAGGGGATCGGTGGTGTAGCTGGTGACGTCGTCAATGTCATGGATATACGCGGGAGGGACTGGCGCAAACGTCGAAACAAAGATCGAGTACCCTGCCACACCGGAGGCGTCGTCGGTGGCCCGGGTCCAGGTGAAGTCGATGGTGGGGTCGGGGGAGTCGCCGCTGGTGCTGTGACTGGGCGAGGTCAGGTTCGTCGGCGCCGCCGGGGCGGCGGTATCGATCTCGTAACCGCAATTCTTGGCCGTCTCCCAGAGGTCTTCCTTGGTGGTCGGATAACGAGCCTTGAACCTGGACAGGAAGTCCATGGGAGAGACGGGGTTGTCGTTGTCGACGGTCGTGTAGATCTCGTTGTAGCCCAGGGCCAGAGCGTCCGACCAGGTGCCGTAGACGCCGTGGCTGTCCTGGTCGGAATCCTCAATGTCCCGCAGCAACGCTCCGAAGAATCCCTCCGTGATGGTGGGATCGTCGTATCCTCCGGTCACGAAGCACGTGGCCAGATCCTCCTGGCTGCGGAAGAACTGCGAGGCAATGCCGTAGGTGCCGGCATAGGACCGGGTCTTCACGTCGGCGCACCAGTTGGCCCAGCCCTCGCTGTAGGCCGACCCTGCGTCCTCCTGGCACCAGATGCAGTGGCCGCAGTCGGTGGGGCTGTTGTCGCAGATCCCGTTGCAGTAGTCGAAAGGTGGAATGACGGACCAGTTGTCCATCCAGTGGTGACCGTACTCGTGGGCATGGGTGTCCTCGCGCCACTGGCGGCCGGTGCTGATGTGGATGGCGTCGTTCCAGTACCAGGCGCCGCTGGTCCCGTCGGGCCAGATGCCGTCCACGTGCGGGTTGTCGTAGCCCTGCCCCAGGTCCCAGCGCCAGTTGCGCACCAGATCGGTCAGGATGTGCAGAGCGGGGTGCTGGGCCTCGTCGCTGGGCTGGGTCCAGCCGCGGTTCCATTCACTGCCGCTGAAGTTGTCGTTGGTTGCCGACTGCCAGGTGTAGACATTGCCGCTGCTGGCGTCCTTGACCGTCACCTTGCTGTTGCTGGTCTCGAAGCGGACGTAGAGGTCGGGATCGGTCTCCCCGGCATCGTCCGTGTTGATGGTGAAATCGTAGTAGCCATAGGCGTCGGTGACGCCGTCGGCCAGCAGATCGTCCCAGAATGTATCCTCGTCGTACACTTGGACATGGACCCCATCGGCCCCGATGGTCGTGCCGTCGCTCCGCTGGTAGACGAACCGGCCGTAGACCCGGATGGTGCGCTTCTCGGCGCCCCCGGTCTCGTCCGGTTCCGGCTGGTCGCCGTCGCGACGGCCGATCTCCTCCTTCACCGGCGGCGCCACCCGGGGCAGGGCGGCCGCCGGGCGGTCTGGCCCGGTGCGCGGCACCGCGACCTCGGGCTGGGGCCGTGTCACGATGTCGTAGTGACGCGGCGAGAAGTCGAACATCTGGCGCCAGGTCTTGCCGTCGATCTCCATCACCAGTTCCACGGGCCGGTCCGGGTCGTTGGGCAGGATGGTGAAGGTCACCACGGTGGGAGCGGGGCCGGCCAGCTTCTCGGCCGCCGGGGCGTCGAGGGCGAGCGTCTGCCAGCCCTCCCCTTCCACACGAAAGTTGGCGACGGTCACCGGCAGGGTGCTGGCGATCTCCACGTGCACGGTCAGCGGCTGCCCGGCCTCTGCCTTGACCGCACCCTCGCGGACCTTGAACTCGACGGGAGGCCAGAGACTGGCCTGCACCTGGGCGGCGCCGGCCGCGAGCAGCAGCGCCGCCAGGGCGATGATCGTTCTGTTGCGCATGATCCTCCCCCTCATCGCTGGTGGACGTCGGGGACGTCACGCTCCACGGGCACCGGCGCCGGACGCGGCGCGTCCAGCGAGGCCACGGCCTGTTCCAGGGCGGCGATCCGGTCCGGGTCGCCGCTGCGCTGCGCCGCCTCCAACTGGATCATCAGCAGGCGACGCTCCGTCTGCAGCTTCACCTCACGGATCCGTCGCTGCACGTCGCGGGCCGCCGCCTCGTCGACGGCGCGGGCGAACTCCTGCTCGAGCTGCTGGAGCTGCCGGCGTTCCTCGTCCAGGACCGTCTGGAAGGCGGGCGCCAGCGGGCCCACCGGCGTGCGCAGGTCGGCGGGCATCTCCTGCGACGCCGCGGCGTCCTTGTCGGCCGGGGCAACGGCGGCGCGCTGCTGCGCCAGCTCGGCGGCGTTCACGTCCACCCGAGGCGCCGGTTGGATCACGGCCTGGTCCCCCTGACCGGGTTGTCCCTGGCCGGCGGTCGGCTGTGGCTGTGACGGCGGCTGCGGCGCCGCCCAGGTGGTCGCCGCCACCACGGCGGAGATCAGAAGGAAGACCAGGATTCGGGACATGTCATGGCGAGACATCTCAACCCCCTTGTCTTGAACGGGTTCACTCGACGTTTGCCTGAAACTGGCAATCGCAATCATCGAAGCGGATCCATTCTACCAGGATCACCCCAAAAGTAGACGAAATATTTCTTGATTTGTGGTGTGGTTTTGCGCTGTCAGGATCAGTGCGATCAGGCAGTGTTCTCCGGATCTCCCCGCGCCACCGCGGTCTCCGCCACCAGGATCAGGATGGCCAGCAGCCAGGCCCACGGACCCAGGTCCCGCCCGGCCAGGTCCACCTGCCCACCGTCACCGATTGCCGGCCGCAGACCTGCCGGCACCAGCAGTTCCCGCCAGCCGTCCGCGTCCAGCGTCGGATCCGCCGCCTCGGCCGGCGGCTCCCGCACCACCGCCGCCGCCAGGACGCTGTCGCCGGCGGTGAGGGTCAGGAAGCCGGACCGCCAGACGGGACCGGTCTCCACCGCCGGCCCGAACCCGCGCCAGGCGGGGGAGACGTCACGCCGCCACAAGACGCGGCCGTCGGGATCGGTCAGTTCGAGACGTAAGACATCCTGCCGCCCGGCCAGTCCCCCGGCGGGCAGCGGCAGCGTGACGGAACGACCGGCCTCCACCGTGACCACGGCGCGGCGGCCCGCGGCGAGATATCCGGCCACCCGCTGCACCAGCGGGGGAAACATGGGGCTGGCGGCCAGGTCGCCGGCGGCCGGCGCCAGGTCCCACGGCGACAAGGCGAACCGTCCCCGGCCGACCGTCCCCAGCAACAGGGCCGGTCCGCCGCCGGCGAAGCGCCAGGGAACCACAGCGCTGTCGGGAGCGGCGTTCAGCCGCCACGCGCGGCGCCAGCGGACGGCGCCCAGGGTGGCCAGCGCGTCGGCCGACCAGCCGGCGGCCACGGGATGGGTCACGCCGGACGGGATCCACTGGTCCGCCCCGGCCGCCTGCGACTCCCACCAGGTCGCCGCCGGCGGCAGCCCCAGCAACGGCAGCCAGGTCCGCCGCAGGTCGTTCCCCAGCGCCCGCTCCCCGCACAGCAGCCAGAGGCCGCCGCCCCGCTCCAGGTAGCGGCGCAGGGCGTCGCGCCACGCCGGATCGGGCGCCGGCGGATCCACGAGCACCACCAGGTCGGCGGCCGCCAGGTCGGCGGCGGAGACACCCGCCGCCCTCCGGGCGTGGACCCGGTACGGGGTGGCGGTGCTGTCGCCGGGCGCGAGGGCCGCCGCCAGGAACCGCCACCCCCCGGTCCCGGCCGGAGACGACGCCGCGCCGTGCAGCAGGAGCACGTCGGCGCGTCGGCGGGCCGGCAGCAGCAAGGGAGCGGCGTCGTTGTCGGGACGGCGGTCGGGGTTGGTCCGCACCACGGCCCGGTGCCATCCCGGTGTTGCCGGGGCCGCCAGGGCGAACGTCACGGTTTCCGTCTTTCCGTTGCCAGGAGCTTCCGCCTCGGCCACCCGCTCCCCATCCACCTCCAGCCAGAACCGCTGTCCCGGCCGGGCCGGAAGCACCTCCGCCCGGATCGTCAACGGCCGCCCGGGCGCCATGACCCCCGGCAGCGGCGCCACGCGCACCACTCCCCCGTCCGCCACGGGATTCCCCACCAGCCGCAACGCCAGCCGGTCGATCCCCCGCCGGCGCAGGCGCGCGGCGGCGGCGTCCAGGCTGTCGGCCGGGGCGACGGGCGTCTGCCCGTCGGTCACCAGGACCAGGCGGGGACGGCGGGCGGGGCCGCGATCGATCAGCGCGGCGGCCAGGTCCAGGGCGCGGGGCAGGTCGCAGGCGGCGTCGGTCCGGGGCCAGGGATCGGGCAGGACCACCGCGGCCGTGCCGGCGGGCAGCCAGTCGTCCAGCAGGGGACGGCCGTCCCCCGCCGCCAGCACCACCTGCACGGGGAGGTCGCGGGGAGCGGCCGCGAGGAGGGAGCGCACCAGCCGCCCCGCCACCGCCGCCCGGTCCTCGCCGTCCACGGCGGCGGACAGGGAGCCGCTGCCATCCACCAGCACCAGCAGGCCGTCGCCGTCCCGCAGCACGCCGCCCCAGCGGGGACCGGCGGCCGCCAGGACCACCAGCAGGATCAACAGCATCCGCAGCAGCAACAGCAGCCACCGCCGGACGCCGAGGGCGCGCGATCGCGTGCGGTGGAGTTCCTCCAGGAAGGTCAGGTCGGGGAACGGCTCGCGGCGGGCCCGCCGGCGCCGCCACAGGTGCAGCAGCAACGGCAGCACCGCCGCCGCGGCGCCCGCCAGCATTCCCGGGTGGAGGAAGGAAAGGGGCATGGCACGCCTCCGCGCCGGCCGGGCTCAGCCCAGCCGGCGGCGCTTGACGAGATAGGCCAGCAGCGCGCGGGCGAACGGCTGGTCCGTGGGCGTCTCCACCAGGTCCACGTGGTGGCGGCGGCAGTCCCGCCGCAGCCGCTCGCGCCACGCCGCCACCCGCCGCCGGTACTCGCGGCCCTCCAGCGACGGCAGCACCTCCACGGCCCGGCCCGGTCGTTCCAGGTCCTCCAGACGGACGTCGCCGCGGAACCCCAGGTCCATTTCCCGCGGGTCCAGCACGTGGAAGACGATCACCTCGTGCCCCCGGTGGCGCAGGTGGCGCAGGCCGGCCAGGACGGCGTCGGGATCGTCGTGCAGGTCCGACAGCAGGACCACCAGGCCGCGGCGGGGCGTCCGCTCGGCCAGCCGGTGCAGCGACGCCGCCACCGCGGTGCCGCCGGCCGGAGCGGCCCGCTCCAGGGCGCCCAGCAGGGCGAACAGTTGCTTCCGCACCGCGCGGGGCGGCAGGGCGGCCAGGGGGCGGTCGGCGAACAGCTCCAGCCCCACGGCGTCGTTCTGGCGCAGCAACAGGTAGGCCAGCGCCGCCGCCAGCAGCCGGGCGTAGGCGAACTTTGTGGGACGGTCCGGAGCGCTGCTGTAGTCCATGCTGGCCGACGCGTCCACCAGCAGGGTGGCGCGGAGGTTGGTCTCCTCGGCGAACACCTTGACGTAGTGCCGGTCGGTCTTGGCGAACAGACGCCAGTCCACGTGCTCGGCCGGCT
>Ga0256832_1002696_pt1 | contig 12109 bp, 13 predicted proteins | sample 134614metaG_FD_190534 | JGI IMG/M metagenome (GOLD analysis project Ga0256832, IMG submission 190534) | Hydrothermal vent microbial communities from Lau Basin, Pacific Ocean - 134-614 | ecosystem: Environmental > Aquatic > Marine > Hydrothermal vents | place: Pacific Ocean: Lau Basin | collected... | reverse complement strand
TTTTATATCGAATGCTCGTTATAAAATAAATCTCATGCCTAAGATAGTAAACCATCAAGAGATGCGTCAAGGGATTTTAATGGTTTGTTTTGAGCTTTTTGCCAAGCGTGGCTATGAAGCTGTGAGCGTCAAAGATATTGCCAAAGCAGCCGAAGTTTCTACTGGAACACTTTATCATTATTTCAAAAATAAGCAGGCTATTTTTCATGCCTTGGCAGAAATGGCGGTTGACTTAGATATCAATGATGCCAAAGAGAGTGTTGCTGGTTTAAAGACTAACCGAGACAGGCTCGAGTCTTATGTGAGTTTTGTTAAATCCAGAGAAGAGTTCATGATAGCTGAGATGCTGTTAATAACAGACTTTTATAGACAAAGAGAGGTTTTGGACAATTCCGAACTAATTGCAAAAATTGGTAAAAAGATGAAAGCTCAAATTGCTAGCTTTATTAATTCGGAGAATCAAGAATTAATTGACTTTTCCTTATCTTTTTTTATGGGTTTAATCATGCAGCGGATGGTATTTGGGCAAGAAATTTCTTTTGACAAAGTTGCTGCTATGTATATCAAGCTAGTTGAACTCTATTTGGAAAAGAATGAAAGCTAAACGGATTTTGCTAATCCAAGGTCATCCTGACCAAAAGAGCTATTGTTTTGCTTTGGGCAATGCCTACAAAACGGCTGCTATCAAGGCAGGTGCTGAGCTAAAAGAGATAATTGTACGTGATTTGCAGTTTAACCCAAATTTGGAGTTTGGCTACCGCAAAAGGACTGAGCTCGAGCCTGACCTAATAATAGCCCAAGAAAAAATACTTTGGGCTGAGCATATTGTGCTGATTTACCCAGTCTGGTGGGGCTCTATGCCAGCAATTCTAAAAGGCTTTTTTGATAGGACGTTTCTACCCGGCTTTGCTTTTACTAAACGAGAAAACTCACTCTGGTGGGATAAACATCTAACTAATAAGTCGGCTCGAGTCATAACTACCCTTGACCAACCAGCTTGGTTTTATAGTCTGAGATATTTGCAACCCAGCCACCAGGCGACAAAAGGGCTTATTTTTAATTTTGTTGGTATCAAACCCGTCAAAATTACTACAATTGGGCCGATTAGAAATTCTAAAGATAGTTTTAGGCAAAAATGGCTCAATCGGGTAGCCAAACTAGGTCAAAAACAAAGCTAGAAAAAAGAGGATAATATGAAAGCAATTATTATAGGTGCAGGAATAGGCGGTTTGACAGCAGCTATTGCTCTAAAAAATAAAGGCATAGAAGTTGAAGTCTATGAGCAGGCAAGTGAATTTAAAAGACTGGGGGCTGGTATTAGTTTGTGGACCAATGCTTTACGGGCATTTAAGGAGATTGGGCTCGAGCAAAAGATTATAAATTTAGGAGCGGAGATAAATAGCAGTAAATTATTGACTTACAATGGTCAAGAGTTATCAGCTATTCCGGCAGCTCAATTTAAAGAGAAATTTGGTTTTCCATCGGTAGTAATACACCGGGGAGATTTACAGGAGATATTAGTTGATGCTTTGGGAGCTGAGAGCATATTTCTCAATAAGACCTTTCAGGCTTATCATGATAATGATGGCATCACGGTGGATTTTTTAGATGGCACAAGCGCTAGGGGAGACTTGCTAATAGCAGCTGATGGTATTCATTCAAAGGTTCGCAGACAATGTTTTGGAGATATTCCTCCTAAATATGCCGGAGCTACGGTTTTTAGAGGGATTTGCAAACAAGATATTCCCGAAGTTGAGCTGGGTTCTTGCTTTGAAACTTGGGGTCAAAATGGTCGCTTTGGAGTTTTTCCGATGAGGAATAATGAGATTTATTGGTATTTTACTTTTAAGCAGCCAGCCAATAATATTTTAAAAGAAGAGAAACGAAAATCTTTTGTTGAAACAAATGTTTCAAATTGGCATCAGCCGATTGCTAGCATTATAAGAAAAACTGATATGCCTGACATTTTGCAGAATGATATGTTTGAAATTCCAGCCTTAAAAACTTGGTATAAAAATAATCTTGTTCTATTAGGTGATGCCGCTCATGCTATGCAGCCTAATTTGGGTCAGGGTGCGGTGATGGCTATTGAAGATGCTATTATTTTAGCCGATGCTTTAGCTAAGCATGATGATATTACAACTGCCCTAGAAGATTATCAATCACGGCGATTGGCTCGAGCCAATAAAGTGCAAAGACTATCAAAACACTTAGGCCCAATTGGGCAAATTAATAATCCGATATTATCAAGTTTACGAAATACTATTTTCAAACTTATTCCAAATAGCTTTAGGATGCGAGAATTTAACTGGCTTTTTAATTTTGAAATTTAGTTTAATTTATTCGACTTCTGCAACTAAAATTGCTTGAAGAAAATAGCCTTTTTGGCCGCGAGTAGTTTTGTATTTATATTTTTGGAAAATATCATAAAGCTCATTTTGTAAATCTTTTGCATCTTTATAGGCTAATTCAAGGCTAGTCCATTGTGCTATGGAAGCTGGCATGCCTGGTTTTAAAGAGTTTTCTAGTAAAGGAGTACGAGTTTCGTTTTCATTTTGCATTAATAGATAATATAGATAGCCCTGCTTATTAGCTGTGATTTTGACAGAATATTCTAAATCTATCTCAGCGTTAGATGTAAGCAGACCCTTTAATGCGAGCTCACCATAGATGTCAATTAATGTTTGATAGTAGTTTTTTAATGATCCTTGTTGGAGGTCAATGATGAGTTCATCAGCTGCCATCCAATAATAATTTATAGGACTACCAGAGCGTTTTTTACTATGGGCTATGCTTAAAAGACCAAGCTTATAGAATCGTTTTACCCAATAGTGGCAATTACTAATACTGAGTTTGAGTATTTGTGCAGCTTCTTTGATAGATTTTGGCTCTGATGAGAAGGTTTGTAAAATAAGGATGGCCTTGGTATTTGATAGCAATTTGATAGCCTTAGGGGCGTCAACTATTAGTTTTTTAGGTCTTGAGTACATAATAGATATTATAAAATTAATTGATATACCTAGTCCAGCTCAAAAAACAAATATACACTTTTGAGCTGGACTGGTATAGGATTGGATTATGGACTTAGCAATAGTATTCACTGTTGCCTTTGGGGTGAGTTGTATAGATACATAAGTCTTTTTGGGGGGACTCCAATTCAAGGTTTTTAATTTGAATTGGAGTTTTTTTATTAGATTTAGGTTTTCTCAGGTGCTAGGGCAATTGTAAAATAGTATTTGCTTTGTCCATTAATAGCTTTTTGTTCATATTTATCTAGTAAGCTCCACAGTTCATTTTGCAATGATTTGGCATCTTCAAATTCTAGAGATAAGCCCCGACAAGCCGCAACAACGGCAGGAGACTCTAGTTGTAGGAATTCTTGGCGCAAACTGTTTTGCATAGTCTTTTTATTACTAAGCAATTTACTGTTCAAAGTTGAGTCTTTTGATGGCGTTATATCAATAACTAGTTTCAAGCCTAATTCATCTACTAACGATGCTATACTTTTACTTATATTAATGCTTTGGATGTTGAATAATCGCAAGTAGTAGTTTTTAAGCATCTCGGGTTTGTTCTCTAGATTTATTACTAATCTTTCTGCTGCCATCCAGTAATATTTAATACTGCTTCCTGAGCGCTTTTTTTCATAGGCAATTACTAATAAATCTACCTTAAGGAATTGTTTTACCCAATAGGAACAGTTGCTGATACTAAGATTTAATATTACCGATGCTTCTTTTATAGAACAAGGTTTCATTGAAAAAGGCTGTAGCAATAAAAAAGTTTTCTCCTCTTCTAGCATTTTAATAGCTTTTGGGTTGGTTAGTATTAATTCTGATGGTCTATTGGGCATTGTAGAATTATAAAATATTTCGGGAGAACTGTGTATTTTTGGTTTTTTGAGAATTATAGGGATTAGCTAAGGGGTGATTAATTGTTCCTTAGCACAATATTTCCCGCTGGCTTCTGAAATTAGTTTAGGAAATAGACACGGCAATTTCTTTATAAAAAGATTTAGGGAAGTCGCAAAGATTCTATAACTTCATAGTTTTCTCTTTAAGCTATCTATTTTGCCATATAGTTAAGATTATCATTTGTGTTTTATAAAACTAATAACAGCTATAATCAGTTATGCTCAAGAACAAAACAAAGGATAAAAACCATGGATTTTGAATTTATTTATAAATCGCAAAGAATGCCAGTAATGGCAGAAAATATAGTAGCTAGCTCGCAACCCTTAGCTGTTCAGGCAGGCTTGGATATATTGCGACAAGGCGGCAATGCTGTTGATGCAGCTATTGCTACGGCTATTACTTTAGCTGTGGTTGAACCTACTAGTAACGGTATTGGTAGCGATGCTTTTTGCATTTTGTGGGATGGTAAAGAATTAAGGGCTTTAAATGCCTCGGGGCGCTCAGCCAAAGATTTGGATATTAGTAGATTTGCTACTTTAGACAAAATGCCGCTGCGTGGTTGGGATGTAGTGACTGTGCCGGGGGCGGTTTCTGCATGGGTTGAATTATCTGACAAGTTTGGGCTTTTGGATTTTAAAGATCTATTTAGTGCTGCTATCAATTACGCAGAAAATGGTTTTATGGTTTCACCTATTACGGCTCGAGCCTGGTCAAAGTCAGCCCCCATATTTGCTAATTTCCCAGAATTTGCCAAAACTTTCTTGATTAATGGCTCAGCACCCAAAGCGGGAGAGCTATTTAAAAACCCCAAGCAAGCCCAAACGCTCAGGCTTATTGCCCAAAGCAAGGGCGAAGCCTTTTACAAAGGTGAACTTGCCCAAAAAATAGTGACAGATGCCAAAAAGCACCATGCAGCGATGTCATTAAGTGATTTAGCTGAGCACAAAGCAGAATGGGTAGAAACAATATCTCAAAATTATAATGGTATTGAATTGCATGAAATCCCACCTAATGGTCAAGGTTTGGCGGCTTTAATTGCCTTAGGGATATTAAAACATCATAATATCAGTCAATACCCAGTTGATAGTATTGATAGCTTGCACCTGCAAATAGAAGCCATGAAATTAGCCTTTGCTGATATTTATCAATATTTAGCTGATCAAGAATTTATGGATATAAGGGCTGAAGATTTATTAGATGAGGGCTATTTAAAGCAGCGAGCAAAGCTAATTGATATGGATAAAGCCCAAGACCCCAAATACGGCATGCCCCAAAAAGCTGGTACGGTTTATTTAACTACGGCTGACAAAAATGGCATGATGGTTTCATTTATTCAGTCAAATTATCATGGCTTTGGTTCAGGAATTGTTATACCAGAGACCGGTATTAGTATGCAAAATAGAGGTTCGGGTTTTAGCTTGATAAATGGTCACCCCAACCAAGTAGCAGCCGGCAAACGGCCTTTTCATACTATTATTCCTGCTTTTGTTACCAAAGATAAGCAGCCATTAATAAGCTTTGGGGTGATGGGTGGGCCCATGCAAGCCCAAGGCCATGTGCAGATGGTTATTAGGATTATTGACTACAATCAAAATCCACAAACTGCTAGTGATGCCCCGCGTTGGCAAGTTCTACAAGGTTTAGAACTGGCCATAGAAGATGGTTTTACGGCTGAGGTATTGGCTGGGCTCGAGCATAGAGGCCATAAATTACATCTCTCAGAGCTAAATGCAAACTTTGCTTTTGGCGGAGCTCAAATAATCTATAATACTGATTCAGGCTATATTGCCGCTTCTGATAGTCGAAAAGATGGCCAAGCTGCTGGATTTTAGGTTTGTCTGACGCTTTATGTTGAAATTGTCTGACCTGTTAATTATAATAGACTTATGACTAAGATAAACGTTCGAGAATTAAGCCGCAATACCAAAGAAATTACCGAAAGAGCTAGGGCAGGTGAGTATTTTAAGGTATATAAAAATAATGAGTTTGTTTTCTCAATTGTGCCCGAGGAGATAAATATACCTTTGGAACAAAAACAATTAACTGAGCACAATAAATATGCACTATTTATAAACAATCTAAAGTCTTTGCAGGGTCAAGCTGGTGATACAGAAATATCAAATAAGATAGATGAAATAGTTTATGCCTTTAAGGATTAAAGGTGTATAGAAAAATAATATATGACTCTAATATTTGGATTTCATTTTTGTATACTGATGATTCAAATTTTGATAAAGCAAAAGAAATTCTTAGCAAGGCTAAGCCGTTTGTTTTGACAGAGTATATTGTACTTGAGGTTTCAACGGTACTAAAGCAAAAGGCGGGAGAGCAAATTGCTAAACAATTTTTAGCTAGCATTATAAGTAATAAAATTGAGGTAATAAGCTCAATGGAGTATTACGATAAAACGCTTGAGTATTTTATAAAGAGCAGTAATAAGCTATCCTTTGTCGATACATCACTTGTTGTTCTGTCTAGCAAATATAAAATAATCAGTTTTGATAAAGAACTAGCTAAAATAATTGCTAATCAGAATGATTAAGCTGTGCTTTGCAGAGATTTACGATAACAATGATTATTTAATCCTGCTTATAGGTTAAAATACTTTTAAGTGACTTAATTAACCACAAAAGGAGAAGACAATGAGTATTCATATAGGAGCAAAAAAGGGCGACATCGCTGAAACGGTATTATTGCCAGGAGACCCAATGAGGGCTAAGTATGTTGCTGAGAATCTGCTTGATGATGCAGTACGTTATAACGAAGTGCGGGGCATGTATGGCTATACCGGGTTTTATAAAGGCAAAAGGGTTTCTATTCAGGGCACTGGTATGGGTATGCCTTCAGCTTCGATTTATATCAATGAATTAATAAAAGAATTTGGTGCCAAACAATTAATAAGAGTTGGCTCTTGTGGGGCATTGCAGCCAGAACTAGAATTGCGTGACATTATTATTGCTATGGCAACATCAACAACTTCTAATATACATAGACGTTTGTTTACAGATATGCATTTTGCCCCAACTGCTAGTTGGAAGCTATTAAAAAAAGCGGTTGATTATGCCGAGTCAGCAGATATAGAGGTAAAAGTTGGTAGTGTTTTATCTGCTGATGAGTTTTATAATGATAGTCCTGATCTTTGGAAGCTTTGGGCTAGCTATGGAGTTTTAGGGGTAGAGATGGAGGCGGCAGCTCTGTATACCCTAGCCGCAAAACACAAGGTTGATGCACTGGCAATTTGCACAGTTAGCGATAGCTTGGTAAGCCATAAAGAAGACCCATCAGAAGATCGTGAACGCAGCTATATGGATATGATGAGGATTGCACTCGAGCTTGCTTAAATAATGCAGTTTAGATATGCTCGCCACAGTAATGACCTTGCTAAATTAATTGACTTTTATACTAATATTTTAGCTTTTGAAGTTTTGGGTAGTTTTGAAAACCATGATGGCTATGATGGAGTATTTTTAGGCAAGCAAGGCTTGGCTTGGCATTTGGAATTTACAAGCTCAGAGGATAAAGCTGAGCATAGTACAGACCCCGATGATGCTTTAGTTTTTTATCCTAAAAGCAAACAAGAATACCAAGCTATCTTGCTCAACTTAAAAAAATATAAAATAAAAACCATCAAGGCCAAAAATCCATATTGGCGTAAATATGGACTTATGTTTCAAGACCCTGATGGTTTTAATATAATCCTGAGTGATTTACAGATTCAAAGCTAGCCTAAGGTTAAGGTGCAGGGTTTGGTTGACTCTTATGAATTGCTTCAATGCCTGCCAAAACCTCATCAGATAGCTTAATATCGGCACTATCAATATTCATTTTTAATTGCTCTAGGTTAGTTGCTCCTATAATATTACTGCTTACAAATGGGCGAGAGTTGATAAAGGCTAGTGCCATTTGGGCAGGCTCGAGCCCATGCTCTTTAGCTAAGTCGGTATAAGCATCGGAGGCTTTTTGGGTCTCTGGATTGTTATATCTCTGGAGTGGTTTATATAAAGGCATATTAAGTCTAGCATCTTTAGGTTTTGCTCCAGCATAATACTTACCACTTAATAGTCCAAAAGCAAGAGGTGAATACGCCAATAAGCTCACCTTTTCGCGCATACTTATTTCAGCCAAACCGACCTCATAAGTTCTATTTACTAAGTTATAAGGATTTTGAACACTCACAACTCTGGTCAAATTATTATATTTGGCAAGCTCCAAATATTTATTTACTCCCCAAGGAGTTTCATTGGATAAGCCAATATGACGCACTTTACCTGATTTTACTAGTTCATCTAAGGCTGCCAAGGTTTCTTCTATTGGCGTAAAATGCTCATCTTCATTATGGCTATAGCCTAGCCTACCAAAAAAATTGGTATTTCTGTCTGGCCAATGTACCTGATATAAGTCAATATAGTCGGTTTCTAATCTTTGTAATGATTGCTCTACTGCCAAGATTATGTTTGCTCGGTTTAAGCGGGGTATTTCGCCATTACGCATATAGCGCAATCCAGGGCTAGGTCCGGCAATCTTAGTTGCCAAAATGACTTCATCACGTCTGCCAAACTGTTTTAGCCAGCGACCAATTATTTTTTCGGTCTCGGCATAGGTTTCTGGCTTTCCAGGGACTGGATAAAGCTCAGCAACGTCAAAAAAGTTGACTCCGTTTGCCAAGGCAAAATCCATTTGTGCAAATGCTTCTGCTTGGCTATTTTGATGACCCCAAGTCATTGTGCCTAGGCCGATAACACTAAGTCCAATATCAGTTTTTCCTAGCTTTTTATAAATCAATTTTTGCTCCTTGTTTTTATCTTATATCTTAATTGGTCAAATATTTGTTTTATGATGTTTTTAAGGAGGCTGTGATTTTACTAATTCGTTGTGCGGCTTGCAAAGCTAAGTTATTTAAATATCATAAGGTCGGTAAGGGGCAGGTTTTGCGTTGCCATAAGTCTCGGATGACTAAGTTGTATAGGCTCGAGCCTCGCTCAAATAGCCTCTACTGCCACTGCGGTAATAAAATTGCCATTGATAAGGGTAAGTCTTATAAGATGATTTCAAAAGCCTTTAAATACTCTGGCACCAAAGATTAAAAAAACAAAGCCCAGATTTGTAAAAACAAGAATATCAATTTTAGTTTTCTAAGATATCTAAATCTAGCTAGGCTAATTATTATTCTACCAAATAGCTTTTTAGGTTTTTAATTTAATTATTGAGCCATTCAGTATAACAAAAAATAAATTCTCTGCAAGAGGTTAAAATTATTTATGGATAAATACAATAAATTAGATATTAAAGACTTAAGGAAAAAAGCTGCAATGAAGTGGCAGAAATACCCCGAAGATGTTTTACCCCTGTGGGTAGCTGACATGGATTTCCCGATAGCTGATGAAATAAAAGAAGCTATTGTCGCTTATATGGATTCTGATATGTTTGGCTACGCTGAATATGAAGGCTTACCCGGGTTAAAAGAGGCTGCTATTGAGCGTATGTATAATCGCTATCAGTGGGATATAAATGCTGAACATATTTTTCCAATAAGCGGTATCGTGCAAGGTCTATTTTTATCAATGCTGGCCACCACTAGTGAGCGAGAAGAAGTAATGATTCAAACCCCCGTATATGGCCCATTCATTCTAGGAATAGAAAAATTTAGTCGTAGACCTGTTTATAATCAATTATATAGAGATGAAGCAGGTTGGGGCATAGATTTTGATTTACTAGAATCGCAAATTGGCCCAGCAACCAGAATGCTTATGTTCTGTAATCCTCATAATCCCGTAGGACGTGTTTACAGTCGTAATGAATTAGAAAGATTAGCAGAAATAGCTTTAAAACATAGACTATGGGTAGTTTCTGATGAGTTACACAGTGATTTAATTTATTTTGGTTATAAACACATTCCTTTTGCATCATTAAGTCCAGAGATTGCACAACGTACAATTACTTTATTTGGTGCAAGTAAGACCTTTAACTTAGCAGGGCTCAATACTGGTTTTTTAGTAACTGAGAATACGGCTTTAATGGAATATATAAAAAATATTGCTATAGGATTAGTAACTAAACCAAATGTGCTAGGGCAAACTGCTACTATTGCTGCTTATCAAAAAGGGGATGACTGGCTTGGTACTACACTAAATTATTTAGATAAAAATAGGCTTTTTGTTGCTAATTTTGTTGCTGAACATTTAAAAGAGGTTAAACATATTCCCCCAGAGGCTAGCTATTTGGCATGGTTGGATATGTCTAATTATGATTTAGAAAACCCTAGTGAATTTTTGTTAGAAAATGCCAAGATTGCTCTCAATGATGGTGCCTGGTTTGGCCCAGGTGGCGAAGGCCATGTCAGGCTTAACTTTGCCAGCTCACAATATATTATAGAAAAAGCCTTAGAACGCATTAAAATTGCTTTAACTGATGTGCCAATTAAATCCTAAAGAATTAGCAAACTGCCACAAATGCCCCCGCTTGGTTATTCACCGAGAAGCCGTTGCCAAAAAAGAAATAATGCGGCGAAAGATTTATAAAGAGCAAACTTATTGGGGCAAGCCAGTACCGGGTTTTGGTGATTTAAATGCCCAAATACTATTGCTTGGCTTAGCTCCTGGGGCACATGGCTCTAATAGAACTGGGCGTATGTTTACTGGCGACGCTAGCGGAGATTTTTTATTTCCTGCTCTTTATAAAGCAGGTTTGGCTAGTCAGGCAAACTCTGATAATTTAGGTGACGGCATGCAGCTATATAAGTTGTGGATTACAGCTGCTGCCCGATGTGTACCACCCGCTAACAAGCTATTACGCAATGAGTTATTAAACTGTCAATCTTGGTTGGAATATGATTTTAATCATTTGAAAGAACTTAAACTTGTGCTTGTCTTAGGGGCTATCGCACATGACAGCTATTTGGAATTACTCAAATCTCGGGGTAATAAAATAATTAAAAATAAATACAAATTTGCTCATGGCAAAGTGCATTATTTTGCCAATGCTTTGCCAATGCTTGACAGCTATCATGTGAGTTTTCAAAATACTAATACAGGTAAATTGACTAGTCAAATGTTTGCAGAGCTTTTGGCTCAGGCAATAGCTTTAGTATAAGCTTTGCCTAGCTACTCCAAATTCTTAAAATCAACTTTTTTATATATATTATTTTATTGATGTAATAATTTTGTAATAGTAAATATTTCACAATTAGCTCTAGACTTACTGTTGTCACTGAATAGATAGCTAACTTTGTCTATCTTAAGATAAGAACGAAGACTAATCATTAGGAGATAAAAAATATTTATGAAAAATGATGAATCTGATGTGATGAAATATAAAAGCAAAAGACAAGCCTTTAGTATTGTAGAAATACTAATTGTGTTGGCAATAATTTCGATCGTTGCAGGGCTTAGCTTTGTTTCAGGTAGGCGTCAGTTAACAAAAGAAGAAGAAAATGCAACAGTTGCTAGCTTCTCGCAGTTGGTTTCGCAGGGTGCAACGGCAGCCTCTTCTAGAGGTATAGAAGTAGTGTTGCTTAGAACGGCTAATAATTTTAGCCTAAGACGTAGTGATAACAATCAGGAGCTGGACAATTTTGACATGCCTAGCACAGTTGTTACCAACTTAGCTCTAAACGGTGAAATACTGCGTTTTGCACCACAAGGTTGGGTTGATGTAAATAGCCTAGCGGCATTGCCTAGCCCAGTTGAGTTTACTACATCTGATAATACTTATGAATTAACAGTCTCTTTAATTGGGGAAGTAAGAACCGAGGTTCAATAATGAATAGAAAAGCATTGACCCTAATAGAAACAATAATTGCCGTGGTTGTTATGACAATTATTTTTGTAGCACTTATGCCGGCTTTGTCAGCTAGTTTGCAACAAACAACAGTTTCTGGGCAAAGAACTCAGGCTATTAAGATAGTTAACTATCTTAGCCAAAGAGTTATCGATGGTGATAATAGCATTTCTCCTAGTGTTGCTGGCACAGCGTTTAATTGGGGCTATGGTCAGTTAGCTGCAAATTTCACCGAGCTTTCCGCTGGCAAAAATATTGCTCGACCGGAGCTATATAGAGCCGAAGTTTTTGCAGCTGGAAATGTCAATTTGCCAGGTATGAGCTCTGGGCAATATGACATAAAAGTTTGTTTTGAGAAAGCTGGGCAGGAGTATTGTTCGAAGGCAAGTACTTTTGGTACATGGGTTCAAGCACCGCCG
>Ga0256832_1002695_pt1 | contig 12110 bp, 12 predicted proteins | sample 134614metaG_FD_190534 | JGI IMG/M metagenome (GOLD analysis project Ga0256832, IMG submission 190534) | Hydrothermal vent microbial communities from Lau Basin, Pacific Ocean - 134-614 | ecosystem: Environmental > Aquatic > Marine > Hydrothermal vents | place: Pacific Ocean: Lau Basin | collected... | reverse complement strand
CAGGGACCGCCGCCCGTGGGAAACACCCGCTGGCTGAGCGGAGTCGAAGCCACGCGGGTGGCGCAGGGTGTGGGGTGGGATGGTGGGCGGGCCGAGGCGAACAGCCGAGCCCGCAGGGGCCCGACCCCGAGCCGAAGGCGAGGGGGCACGCCCAAAAAGAAAAAACGAAATTGAGCCGTTACCTTTGCGGCCCATGAGGAAAATCCTGATCTTTTTGGCGGCGGTCGCTGTGTGGGGCGGATGCAGTTCTTATCATAAGCTGTTGCGCACAGGCACGCCGGAACAAAAGCTGGAAGCCGCCAAGCAATATTACGAGAAGGCGGAATATCATCGGGCGCTGACGCTGTTGGAGGATGTGTTGGTGGAATATCGCACGGGGCAGCGGGCCGATGAGGTCATTTACTATCTGGGGGCGACGCATTTTCAGCTGGGGAATTATCTGTCGGCGGCCTATCATTTCAAGCAGGTGTATGAGCACTTTCCGGGCAGCCCGCACGCCGAAGAGGCGCTTTTTTACTATGGCTATGCGCTGTATCTGGCCTCACCGCCCATCGAGCTGGACCAGACCAACACCGAGCAGGCCATCGAGGTGTTGGAGTTGTTCGAGTCGCAATATCCGGAGAGCCGGTATGTGCGGCCCATCGATTCGTTTTTGGTGGCGCTGCATCGGAAGTTGGAGATGAAAGACATCCGGCAGGCGTATGTGTATCATAAGATTGAGGACTATAAGGCGGTGGTGTGGCTGGTGAATTATCTGCTCACGGTCTATCCGGCCACGCCCGAGAAGGAACGGCTGATGTATATCCGCGTGGTGGATGCCTATCATTATGCGGCGGGGAGTGTGCCGAACAAGCAGCCTGAGCGCTTTCGGCAGGTGGTGCGCTATGGACGGGCGTTTCTGAGTTCGTTCCCGAACAGTAAATTTGCCGCCGAGGTGAACGGGCTGGTGGAAAAAGCCCAACGTCAAATCGAAAAAAGCACGAGCGATGAAAATTCAACAGCTGCGGAAGTATCCGAAGGAAATTAAAGCCTACAATATCGATGACCTTGTGGCGCCCACCGGCAATTTTTATCTGGCCGTGGCGGTGATTGCCAAACGGGCCAATGAGGTGGCTGACAAGGTGAGCATGGATTTGCAGTTACGGCTGGAACAGTTTACCCTCGAGCCGGGGGAATATGACCCGCGGGAAATTGAGGAACGGACGGATATTGTGAGCGCTTTCGAGCATCTTCCCAAGCCGCATGTCGTGGCGATCGAAGAATATCTGGAAGGTCGGCTGGGCTGGAAAGTGGGCGACGAAGAATAACTTTCTCTCATTCGTCGGTTGTTGCATTGCGTGCTTCATCCGCTTCGGTGCGTATTATATTGGGCGTGAGCGGGGGCATCGCCGCCTATAAGTCGGTGATGTTGCTGCGGTTGATGAAGGCGGCGGGCTGGGAGGTTCAGGTGGTGATGACGCCGATGGCGACGCAATTTGTGGGGCCGTTGACCTTTTCTGCGCTTTCCGACGGCTGTCATACGGATGTGGTGCGCGGTGAAGCGTGGGACAATCACGTGATGCTGGCGGAATGGGCCGATGCGCTGGTGTTGGCGCCCGCCACGGCCCATCTGATTGCCCGGATGGTGCACGGCATGGCGGATAATATGTTGCTGTTGACCTACCTTTCGTTTTCGGGGCCGGTGTTTGTGGCGCCGGCGATGGACAGCGGGATGTATCGGCATCCGGCGGTCCAGCAGAACTTGCAGGCGTTGTCGGAGCGCCCGGGGCACACGGTGTGGCCCGTGGGAACGGGGGCGCTGGCGAGCGGTCTGACCGGCCCGGGGCGGATGCTGGAACCCGCCGACATCATGACGCGGCTTCAAAAGGCCGGCATCGGTGTTTGACGGTCGGCGGTGGGTGGTGACGGCGGGGCCCACGTATGAGCCCATCGACCCGGTACGTTTCATCGGCAATTTTTCTTCGGGAAAAATGGGTTATGCGCTGGCGGCGGCACTGGCCGAGCAGGGGGCCGACGTGCAGCTGATCAGCGGCCCCACCTGTTTGCAACCGCCGGCGGGCGTAGAGCGCATCGCCGTGATGACCGCCCGGGAGATGCTGAACGCCTGTCAAGAAGCCGTCGAAAAGGCCCGGGGGCTCATCATGGCGGCGGCGGTGGCCGATTTCCGGCCGCAGACCGCAGCCGCTCAAAAGGTGAAAAAGCAACCCGGACAGGCGGTCTGGACGCTCGAACTGGTCCCGAACCCGGACATCTTACAGGCGCTGGCTTGCCGGAAGCGGCCCGACCAGATATTTATTGGATTTAGCCTTGAAACCCACGACGGAGAACATTACGCGCTGGAAAAACTCCGCCGCAAGAAGTTAGACGCCATCGTGCTGAATCATCCTTATGAAAAAGGGGGCATCGGCGCGGATGATAACGAGGTGACGGTGCTTTATCCCGACGGCGGCCGGCATTTTATCAGCTATCGTCCCAAACAGGAAGCGGCCCGGGCGATTGTGGCGGAATTGGCCCGCCGGTTCAGTTCTGAATGAGCAGGCGGCTTCCGTAGCGCTGCACCTGATATTGCTTGAGCGGGAAGACGGCGGGGCCCTGCACGGGCCAGCCGGTCATGTCGAAGCGGGAGTCGCAACAGGGCTCCCAGCGGCGCCCTTCATAATGGCCGCATATCATCGAACTTGCCGTGCTGTCCACATGGATGGTGGCACATTCTTCATAGGGATGATAAGAACATGCCCGATCGAACGCCCGAAAGTCGCCGCTCCAGTCGTGCCAGATAATGATGCCTCGGAATCCCTGATTGTCAATGTAAACATAGTTGCCGGGCATGGAGAGAAGCTCATATTGCGGGGTGTTGAGGTTGATCTCGAACGAGACGGGCACGTCGGGAATGGGTTGATTGACAGGCTCTTCATCGGAACATGCCGATAGGAGCACCCACAAAGCTCCTGCAATGATCCCTATTTTTGACCGCGCAGAGCGACGCATATGCCGGAGGAAAAAGACTATTCGCATTTTCGGCGGGATTATGAAGGCCCTCCTCTTGATGAACGCTGGGCGCCGCCCAATCCGTTTACATTGTTTGATATGTGGCTGCAAGCGGCGGCGCAGCAGGAAGACCGCGACCCCACGGCAATGGTGCTGGCCACCGCCGACCCACAAGGGCGGCCCGATGTGCGGACGGTGTTGCTGAAATATATCATCGACGAGCGGTTCATCTTTTTTACAAATGTAGCAAGCGCCAAGGGACGCCAGCTGGAAGAGAACCCGTATGCGGCTTTGTTGTTCTATTGGCCGCGGTTGGAGCGACAGGTGCGGGTGCGGGGCACGGCCGAGCGCATGCCGTCGGACTTTGCGGCCCGCTATTTTCATCAGCGGCCGCGGGCCAGTCAGATCAGCGCGTTGATCTCGCCGCAGAGCCGGCCTGTTCCGGACAGGCGTTATCTGGAAGAGCGGTTTGCGGAAGCCATGGCGCAGTATGAAGGTCGGGCCGTTCCCGTGCCGCCCGCGTGGGGCGCCTACGGCGTCAAAGCCGACGAGATCGAGTTCTGGCAGGGGCGCCCTTCCCGGTTGCATGACCGGCTGCGGTACGTGCGCTCGGGCAAGGGGTGGACCTTTCAGCGGCTGGCGCCGTGAGGCTGTCGGTGGAGGTACTCCAGCGGGCCTACCGCCGGCTGCGGCCGCTGTGGTTCCAGATGGAGCCGGAGCGGGCCCATCATTTCAACATGGCCTTGTTGAAGATAGTGGCGCCGTGGATAGGGGCACCTGTGGCATCGCCATGGCTTCGGCGAAAGGTGGGGGGCGTGGCAATGGTGCATCCGGTAGGGCTGGCGGCGGGTTTCGACAAAAACGGCCGATGGGTGGACGTGCTGGCACGGCTGGGCTTTGCCTTCATCGAAGTGGGGGCGGTGACGCCCCGGCCGCAACCGGGAAATCCCCGGCCGCGCATGTGGCGCTTTTCGCAACACCAGGCCCTCCTGAATCGCATGGGATTTAACAACGAAGGCGCCGACGCCGTCCTCCGCCATCTGGAAAAACAACAGCGGCCCATCCCGGTGGGCGTCAATATCGGGAAAAACAAGGATACGCCGCACAGCCGGGCGGCGGAAGACTATGCTGCGGTGGCGCTCCGCCTCGCCCCCGCAGCCGATTTTTTTACCGTCAACGTCAGCTCGCCGAACACGCCGGGGCTGCGGGAGCTGCAAAAGGGCGATTTTCTAACACGAATATTGACAACCGTCCAGGAGGCGCTGGCAGGTTATGCAGGGAGGGTGCCGCCGCTGTGGTTAAAGATTTCGCCCGACCTGTCGGAAAAGGAACTGGAAGTGATTGCTTCCGTATGTGTGGAAGCCGGCGTGAGGGCGGTGGTGGCCACCAATACGACGGTTCACTACGGGGTGGTGCCGGTGGGCGGGCGGTCCGGCGGGTTGAGCGGGGCGCCGCTTCGCGGGCGGGCCGCCCGGGTGCGCAAGCGCCTGCGGGCATTGCTGCCGGCTTCCGTCGATGTGGTGGCATCGGGCGGGTTGATGAACCCTGTGGATATAGTGCAGGCATTGCAGGGAGGGAGCCGCGCCGCGGAAGTTTTCACGGGACTGGTGTATTACGGTCCGGCGCTTGTCGGCCACACCCTTGCCTTACTGGAAAATGCTTTGAAAGAAGGCCGGATCGAGGGTGCGGGCAATCCATAGGCCTTCTTTCAGCGACCAGCTCCCGCAATAGAGGGCATCCGAGTTTGCCCATTCCATGAAGGTGGTGGTGAGCAGGGAAGACACCGGCAAGAGCGGCACTCGAAACGCGGGCACGGGTTTGTCGGCCCACCACGAGGCGGGGTGTTGCATCATCCGCCGGTGCCACGCGCGCACTTGCTTCGGCGTCAGGACCGATGTGCCGGCCAGTGCTGCGAGGGTCTGAAAAAAGCCGCCCAGCCCCACCAGCGGAAAGCCTTTATGCCGTGGAAACGCTCGCCACTCACGACGGAGCCGTCGGCGGACGGCTGCTTGCAGGGTGGGCGCAATGGGCGCAGACGACAAGCCCGCAAATTGAAAAGTCAGGTGCGTTGCACCCAGCGGAAGGCTTTGGGCGAATGCTGTTTCACCTTTCTCAATGAAGGAAAATTCGGTGCTCCCGCCGCCGATGTCCATGCTCCAGAAAGCAGATAAATCGTAAAATTCATGGCGGGCGGCGATGGCCCCCAGCCGGGCTTCGACGTCGCCGGGGATGATGCGGAAAAAACTTTTTTGTATTTTGCGGGCGTATTCAATAATGACCGCTGTTTGATCGTTAGTTCGGAAAACTTCGGTGGCAACGATATGGACGTCTTTCACCCGGTAGCGGCGCAACAGCGCGGCGTAATGGTCAAGGACGCGGCGGGCCCTTGCCGTCGTTTCGGGGGCCGGACGGCCGGCGGCGCCGAGGCCTTTGCGAAGCAACACGGGCTGCTCTTCGCGGTGAATGACGGCGGGCTGATACGGCGGCGGCGCCCACGGCGAAGCGACCAGCAACTGAAAAGTGTTGCTGCCCAAGTCCATGTATCCCGAGAGATTCAATATCTTCGTAACCAAATTTCAACTCAAACAAAAATAAACAACCATGAAACAGCTCGTTGTATCTTTGATCGGCGCCCTTGGAATAGGGCTGATGGGATATGCCCAGGAAGTTGGCATCGGCACCACCACGCCGGTGGCCCGACTGCACATTGACGCTCCCGCGGGATATACCAGTGACCTGATTCGCGGCATCTTCAACAGCAAGAGTTACTTTATCGTCGATGACCAGGGCAACTTAGTGTCGGCGGTGGAAGCAACGGATGCCAGCGCAAGCCCCGGTGCTCCTCCGGTCTCGGGGGACGGGCGGCGCATGTTGTGGTATAGCGAAAAGGCCGCTTTTCGGGCCGGCTATGTCAACGGCACCCAATGGGACCAGGCCAACATCGGAAATTACAGCGCGGCATTGGGAGATAACAGCACGGTGAGCGGCATGTCAGGCTTTGCCGCAGGAACCGGCCATACCGTATCAGGCGACAACGGCATGGCATTGGGATCCGGTAACATCATCAATGATGATAACGGGACAGCCATCGGGATCAATAACCAAGTGTCCGGTGTCGGTTCGATTGCGATGGGCGCCCACGATACGACCAACGGCCACTTTCTGTCGATTGGCTCATCGACGCTCGGATTCGACAATCATACCACCCGAAGCGGCAGCATCGCCATTGGCAACAAGAATTACACTTATCACAACGGCTCCTTTTTAACCTCCGCGCATTATTCCAACTTAGACGCCGCCATTGCCATCGGAACGCAGTGCACGGTCAGCACGGCAAGAAGCATCGCCATGGGGTTTCGGGCGTCGGTGAAAAACTTCCCCGGTTGGGGTCAGGCGGATGCCGGACACGGCCTGGAGGTGATTGCCATTGGTTCGGATGTGGAAGCAGCGGGCTACCAGAGCGTCATCATCGGTAAAGGCGCGTATGGGGATAAAGATGCTGCGGGGGCTGTCGTGTTGGGCTACACCGCCAAAGTGTATGGCAACAAGGGAACCGCTGTGGGCTTTGAAGCGGAAGCTCACGGTTCCAAAGCACTGGCTATCTCTACCGCGGCCAGTCGGGCTTATGGCGACAACTCAGCAGCGATCGGATATTATGCCCGCACCGAAACCACTGCTCCCAGGGCCATAGCCATTGGCAATCATGCAAAAGCCTGGGGCGAAGACGGCGCGGCCATCGGCCTGGGCGTCGAGTCGAAGGCCATGCAGGTGGTGGTCGGAACCTACAATCAAGTGTTGGGCAGCAACTCGGGATGGGTGGCTACTGAACCCGTATTTATTGTGGGCAACGGGCAAAGCTTTTCTCATTCCAACGCCATGGTGGTGCTGAAAAACGGCAACGTGGGCTTCGGCACCAACACCCCGGCTCGAACCGTCCACATCAACGACGTCCTGCGGCTGGAACCGCGTGCTACGGCGCCGGCCTCACCCTCCGCCGGTGATATTTATTTTGATTCGGGGACGAACAAGCTGCGGTGCTACGATGGGACCAACTGGCAGGATTTATGGTAATTGATGCATAAAGCGCAGCTTACTTCCGGCACGTATCTGATCACGGAGCGCCCCGGTCAGGGGGCGCTCCGTTGGTTTTTGGAACGGGCGGCGGCGCTGCTGTGTGAGCGGGAAGGCCCGCAGGCGTGCGGAATGTGCGGCGGTTGTCGGAAGGTGAAAAACCTGCTGCACCCCGACCTGCACGTGATGGTCCCCGTGCCTTCGTCGGCCAAAGACCCGACGGCGGTGCTGGCCACATGGCGGGAAGCGGTGTTGGACAACCCCTACCTGCTCTATTCGGAATGGATGGCCATGTTGGGCGCCGCCGGCAAACAGGGCAACATGGCGGCCGCACAGGTGCGGACCTTTCAGGAAAAAGCCGCCCTGCACGCCTTTGAGGGGCACCGGAAAGTGTTTCTCATCTGGCTGGCCGAGTATCTGGGCAAGGAAGGCAATATCCTGCTGAAGACGCTGGAAGAGCCGCCCGAGGGGACGTTTTTCTTTCTCATCACGCAACGGCCCGACCGCGTGTTGCCCACCATCCGTTCACGCTGCCTGGTCTATCGCATGCCGACGCTTCCGATAGAGGACTTTGTGACCGAGGCGAAACGCTATGGCGTCTCCGAGCAAACGGCGCGCGCGTTTTACGGAATCACGCGGGGCAGCATCGGCCTGTTGCGGCAGTTACAAAATGACGAGTGGGAAGATTCCCGTCACCGCTTCGAACAATGGCAAAATGCCCTCAAATCGGGCGACCGGATGATGCTGTGGACACTGGCCGACCAGCTCCATGCCGAAGGACGGGAAGGCGCCAAAACCCGCATCGACCACTGGCTGCTGATGCTTCAGCAGGGCCTGGACACCCGACAATTGCGCCCGTATGACGCGATGACGCTGCTCGGAATATTAGAAACCTTGCAGGAAGAAATCGCCCAGAACATACACATTCGACATGCCTTTTTCACCCGCAGCCTTCAACTGATGGAAAAGCTGTCGGCCCTGCGCCAAGCCCGTCTCCACCAGTTCGTGACGGTATAGCTCCAAGGCCCCCTACTCCCCGCCTTTTTTCCCTTGGGCGTGCGTCCGCCGGTGGCGGTTGAGAAAGTCGCGAATCTGGGAAGGCCCTAATTTTTTGGCGATGATGGTGTGAGCGCGGTCGAGAATATAGATGGTCGGCGTGGCAAACGCATCGTAAGCCAACTTGTAGTCGTAGTTCTTTTCATCGGGTTCATAGACGTGGATCCACCACGGCTTTTGCATCAGCTTATGATTCTTGATAAAGTCCAGCCACTGTTGCTTGTCGTGTTTGGTGTACACAGAGAATACTTTGACGTCGATATGGTCTTCTTGAATCATTGAATCGATCACCGCTGCTGTTTTGGGGACATACTTTCGGCAATGACCGCAGTCGGGCGTCCAGTAGAGCAAAATCGTATAGTCGGCATCGACGTCATACAGCGCGTGCTTCTTCCCGTTGGCATCCTGCACGGTGATGTTGGGGCCTGTTTTTCCGATGAGCAGCGGCTCCATCTGCATCGCCCGGGAGACCATCCGCACGCGCTTGGCCGAGTCCACCCACGTCACCGAAGGGCTGGTCACATATTTCAGCACAAGGTGGACATACACCTCGTCCATCCCCATGTATTTTTCCGCCTCTTTGGCATAGCGGTTGACAATCTGGGTGAGGAAAAACTTGCGCATTTCTTCGCTGCCTTCCACCCAGACGCGATAAAGCAACTGGTCAACAGCCTGAATGATGGAGTCGGGATGAGGCGCCACGGCGCGGTCGAGGAACTCTTTCAGCTTATATTCCAGTACGGGCGTGCGGATGAGCCGGTCGTCCGACAAATCGACCGAGTCCCAATAATGTTCTCGATAATATCGATAGGGATAGAGCGAATCGACGGTGCCGTCGGGGCGTTTGAGCGGCTCGGGCAGCTGCGGCGTTTTCATCGCCCGGATGAGTTTGGCGTAGAGGGTGCCCCGATAGGTATGTGCCAGGCTGTCCCGCTTGCGTTCCAGCGTTTTCTGCAAGGCCCGTATTTTCACCTGCAACTGGATTTGCTTATTGGGGTCTTTCGCTTCTTTTAATTGTTGGTTTAATTCCTGAAGTTGCTTGGAATATCGGGTGACGATGCGCAGGTCGGTAAAAAAGGCTTCATTTTCCCGGGAACCTTCCGCTTTAAGGTCTTCGAGCGGCTTGCTCATGGAGGTGGTAAGCGAAAATCGGGGCTCGGAGATGATAAACTCGAGATAAGAGTTGTCGGGAAAAACAAACAAGTAAATGCCGCCGGGGATGACCAGATCGCCGGCCTTGGGGCGAATGATGGCTTTTCCGGTGGGGCCGACGGCCAGTGTGTCGTAGATGTATTTTTTCGCTCCATAATAATAGGCCAGGATGGCGCTCGTGTCGTGCACGTCCTTGACCGTAAACTCGATGCGCTGTTGCGCAAAAGCACCGGCGAGGAATAAAAAGGGAAGTAAGCAGGAGAGTAACTTTTTCATCATGATGGTGTGGTTTTATTCAACGGTCACAGACTTGGCCAGATTTCGAGGTTTGTCCACGTCGCAACCGCGCAGCACGGCGATATGATAGGCCAGCAGTTGAAGCGGAATAATCGACAGCAATGGACTCAGCGGGTCGAGCGTGGAGGGGATTTCGATGTAATCGTCGGACAAGGACCGCAGTTCTCGGCCGTTTTCCGTGACCACCGAGATGATTTTTCCGCCCCGGCTTTTGACCTCTTGCACGTTCGAGACGATCTTGTCGAATTGCTTGTGGTTGGTGGCAATCACCACCACAGGCATATTTTCATCGATGAGGGCGATGGGCCCGTGTTTCATTTCCGCCGCCGGATAACCTTCGGCGTGAATGTAAGAGATTTCTTTGAGCTTCAGCGCACCTTCGAGGGCCACCGGGAAATTGTAGCCCCGCCCCAGATACAAGAAGTTGTTGGCGTGGGCGTATTTCCCGGCAATCTCCCGAATCATATTGTCCAGCTTAAGGATGTCCCGTATTTTATCAGGGATGCGATATAGCTCGGTGAGCAACTGGTGCACGGCCTCGTCGGTGAGCTGTCTGCGCAATTGCCCCATCAGGATGCCCATCATGGTGAGGGCCGCCAGCTGGGTGGTGAAGGCTTTCGTCGAAGCCACGCCGATTTCGGGTCCGGCGTGGGTGTATATGCCGCTGTGAGCCTCTCTGGCAATGGAAGAGCCCACGACGTTACAGATGCCCAGCACACGGGCGCCTTTTTCTTTGGCCAGTTTGACGGCGGCCAGCGTGTCGGCCGTTTCTCCCGACTGGGAAATCGCCACCACCAGGTCGTTGGAATAAATGATAGGGTTCCGATAGCGAAATTCCGACCCGTATTCCACCTCCACGGGCAGGCGGGCCATGTCTTCAATCAGATATTCGCCTACGAGCCCGGCGTGCCATGACGTGCCGCACCCCACCGTGATGAGCCGTTGCAAGTGCGGGATTTCATCTTTGTATATCCATACGCCGCTGAGCTTCACCCGATTTTGCGCGGGCCGCACGCGCCCCCGAATGGCCCGCAAGATGGCTTCGGGTTGCTCATATATTTCTTTGAGCATGAAATGCTCGAACCCACCTTTCTCGATGGCTTCAAGAGAGATGGTCAACTCCTCTATGACGGGGTCCTGGACCTGATTGTCGAGGGTCTTGATTTCCAGTCGTCCGTTTTCGATAGAGGCCACCTCACCATCATCGAGATAGATGACCCGCTTGGTGTATTCGACGATGGGCGTGGCATCCGAGGCAAAATAATATTCATTCTTACCGATACCGATCACCAGCGGGCTCCCCTTTCGGGCGCCGACCAGCGTTTCCGGCTCGTCCGACGAAAACACCACAATGGCATAGGCACCCACCACTTCGGTGAGGGCCAGCCGCACAGCCTCGGCCAACGAACATCGTTTCTGGTGCTGAATCTCTTCGATGAGGTGGACGAGGACCTCCGTATCCGTCTCGCTGTAAAATTGATGGCCGCGTCGCTCAAGCTCTTCTTTAAGGGCGGCGTGATTTTCAATAATGCCGTTGTGAACCACCACCAACGATCCGTCTTCATTGACGTGAGGGTGGGCGTTGGTCTGGTTGGGCTCGCCGTGCGTGGCCCATCGGGTATGGCCGATGCCCAACTGTGCCGTCCAGGTCTCTTGCGCCATCAGCGCTTTCAAATCGGCCACCCGACCCTTGACCTTACGAATTTCGATTCGCCCCTTTTCCAGTAAAGCTACACCGGCGCTGTCGTATCCGCGATATTCGAGGCGTTCCAACCCTTTTAGCAAAATGGGCGCGGCTGCTTGATGACCGATATATGCAACAATACCACACATAACAAGTAAATTTTATAGGCTTTTTATCCGGATGTGTCCGCCATCGGCGCATGGACGGCTTCCATTAGCCGATCGAATTGAGGCAAGGAAAGTGATTGAAACCCATCGGAGAGCGCTTGCTCGGGTTGAGGATGAACCTCCACCATCAGCCCGTCGGCACCGACGGCATGAGCCGCCCGCCCCATCGGAATAATGATGTCACGCCGGCCGGTGCCCTGGCTGGGATCGATGACGACCGGTAGATGCGACAGCTGTTTGACCAGGGCCACGGCGTTAAAGTCGATCAGGTTCCGGAAATAGGGATCAAACGACCGAATCCCCCGTTCGCAGAGAATGACCTGGTCGTTCCCATGGGCCAGAATGTATTCCGCCGCCAGCAGCCATTCTTCCACGGTGGCAAACATGCCCCGCTTGAGAAGGATGGGCTTATCCACTTTCCCCAGTTCCTTCAAGAGGTGATAATTGAACATGTTGCGGGATCCGACTTGTATAACGTCCACATAGGGATAGAGTGTATCCAGCAGGCTCAAATCGAGCAACTCGGAGACCACGCCCATCCCATAACAGTCGGCTACTTGTCGAAAAAGCTGCAACCCCTCTATGCCCAGCCCCTGAAAAGAATAGGGCGAGGTGCGGGGCTTAAAAGCGCCGCCTCGCATCAGGCGAACGCCCGAGGCCGACAGATGGGCGGCGAGCGTGTCCATCTGGTCGGG
>Ga0256832_1002694_pt1 | contig 12111 bp, 10 predicted proteins | sample 134614metaG_FD_190534 | JGI IMG/M metagenome (GOLD analysis project Ga0256832, IMG submission 190534) | Hydrothermal vent microbial communities from Lau Basin, Pacific Ocean - 134-614 | ecosystem: Environmental > Aquatic > Marine > Hydrothermal vents | place: Pacific Ocean: Lau Basin | collected... | reverse complement strand
CTTATTGGTGCGAATCTTGCGGATCAAGCAAAGTTTAAAGCAGCAGAACTGAATAATAAATCAGATGATGAAGCCATATCCCCCGTCTTAGTTGAATTGACCGATGAGGCAAAATTACATCTCTCTCCAGAAGAATTACATACTGAATTTACCGCGGTACGCAAACATTTTTATTTAGATATGGGGATTCCTATTCCCGGTATTCGCTTTCGTTTAATGGAAAATATGCAGGATGAATATAAAATCTTTATTCAAAGTGTTCCTGTGGCACAAGGTAGTTTAGGTTTTGGGCATGTTTTTGTGCAGGACTCGACTGAGACATTAAATAATAAGCAAATACCGCATCAAGCAGGTGAGGATTTTTTACCTGATTTACCAACGGTATGGGTCGCGCAAGAACATATTGAAAATTTACAAAGCCAATCAATAAAAACGCTTAATTCAGCACAAATATTATCCTATCACTTGGCCGCATCTTTACGTCAACATGCATCTGAGTTTGTTGGGGTGCAAGAAGTGCATATGTTATTTAATAAGCTTGAAACACAGGGGTTTGCAGAGTTAATTCGTGAAGCACAACAATTAGTACCCTTGCCTAAAATTACTGATGTCCTTAGACGTTTAGTTGCAGAGGGTGTTTCTATTCGTGATTTGCGTCAGATTTTAGAATCCATTATTGAATGGGGAGAGACAGAAAAAGATATAGCGATGCTATCGGAGTATGTACGCATAGGACTGAAACGCCAGATCAGTCATAAATTTTCTAATGGTTCGGGAATACTTCCTGTTTATATGTTAGAGCCAGAAACAGAAAATGTGATTAGAAATAGTATTCGTCAATTACCCACGGGTTCTTTTCTTGATCTAGCCCCTGATGCATCGGATATTTTTATTCAAACCTTAAAGAATAATGAAGCAGAGGCGCAAAATATAACCGATCTAACAGCACGTCCTGTTGTATTAACCTCAACCGAACTGCGTCGTCATTTAAGCCGTTATTTTGCATCAAAAATGGTCATTATCCCTGTGTTATCCTTTCAAGAATTAACCATAGAAATGCGCCTTAATCCACTCGGTCAATTAAAAGTAACGCAATAGGCGAGGTTGCTATGTCGGTCAATGAGATTCCGAAATTATTACAACAAGCGATCAATGAAATACCACCACTAACCCTGCATGGTCGTATTGTCCAAGTGGCAGGAACGGTGGTGCGTGCTATTTTGCCACAGGCAAGAATCGGCGAATTATGTCTATTAAAAAATAATACCGCCGAAGAAGGTACGCCAGCCGAAGTCATTGGCATTGATAGAAATGAAGTATTACTCGCACCCATTGGCGATATGCGCGGCATGTCAACAGGAACAGCCGTCATTGCCACAGGCCAATCACTGCATGTAGCAGTAGGTGATGATTTAATGGGCTGTGTGCTAGATGGTGTCGGTAATATTATGCACACTGGCGGTAGAGAGCATTTACATTTAGAAGCAAACTATCCTGTTATAGCACCTTCACCCTCACCACTTTCGCGCGATATTATCAATCAACCGATGGAGTTAGGGATTAAAGCAATGGACGGTTTATTAACCTGCGGTGTTGGGCAACGTATGGGCGTTTTTGCAGGGGCTGGAGTCGGTAAAAGTTCTTTTATGAGTATGTTAGTTCAACATGCAAAGGTTGATGTAAATATTATTGCCTTAATTGGCGAGCGTGGACGAGAAGTTAGAGAATTTATTCAAGACGCATTAGGTGAAGAAGGCATGAAAAAAACCGTGCTGATTGTCTCAACCTCTGATAGACCTTCAATTGAACGTTTAAAAGCCGCCTATGTAGCTACCGCAGTGGCAGAATATTACCGAGATAAAGGCAAAAATGTGTTATTAATGATGGACTCCCTAACACGCTTTGCCCGCGCTCAACGTGAAATTGGCCTCGCCGCAGGTGAAGCCCCCGCACGGCGTGGTTTTCCTCCCTCAGTGTTTGCCGAATTACCCCTATTAGTCGAAAGAGCAGGACGTTCAGATAAAGGCTCAATCACTGCATTTTATACCGTATTAGTCGAAGGGGACGATATGTCCGACCCAATCGCCGATGAAATCCGCTCCCTACTCGATGGACATATTGTACTCTCGCGTGATCTAGCCGCCAAAAATCATTACCCCGCTATTGATGTATTACAAAGCCTCAGTCGCGTAATGCCCGCCATCGTTCATCCACAACACGTTCAAGCCGCCGCTAAAATACGAAGTTTAATGGCAAAACATAAAGAAATTGAATTTCTAGTGCGTGTTGGTGAATACCAAGCAGGCGTTGATCCCGAAGCCGACGAAGCCATTGCAAAAATAGAAGCAATCAATACCTTTTTAAAACAAAAAACCGATGAAGTTTCAAGAGCTGCTGAAACCATTCCACAATTAATGCAATTATTACAATCATAAATCTATAATCGGAGCACTTTCTATTATGAGCCTAGAACAATTAAAAGAATTAAGAAAACGCCGTAGAGACGCAGCTTCCATCGCATTGCGTAAAAGCAAAGAATACCTTTTTGCCTGTGAGCAAGAACTAATAGCAAAAGATCAAGAACTACAAGACTATGCACAATGGCGTTTACAACATCAAAATCAACTATTCTCACAACTACAAGCCAATAGTTTCTCCCCCAATGATCTAGAGCGATATTTATCAAATATTGAAGAATTAAAACTTAAAAAACAACAAATTGAAGCATCATTAAATGATCTAAAACAAAAATATCAACGAGCAGAAAAAAATATCAATGAAAAAAAAATAAACCTATCACTAATTACTAAAAAATTAGAAAAATTATCTGAAATTATTGATATAAAAAAGACAGAATTTAGCAGTGGCGATGGTCAAAAAGAAGAAGATAGTGTAGATGAAATTGTAGCTTTTAGAGCCTCAGCGCGTTAAAAAACAAAATAATAAAACTAATAATGGAATAATTCTTTACTCCAAATTACTAATTTTACAAGTGAAGTATTTGCGATTATTTAGAATGATACCAAGTCAGCATACAGACTTTATTCAGCTTGCATTCATAAATACTTGCAAGTAAACTCGCCCAGCTTATTACGATACTAAATGCGTAACAAACGGCTTTCTAGCTAGCTACTAACTTATATTCATGAGAACAAATTAATGAAAGCTCAACTGGCTTGGATTAAAATTCGGTATTTTGTGACATAATTCACAGAACAAACAGCTAACTTCTTTTATTCTTGTCATAGCTTATCAACTGCTATAGATATTCACTTACACTTAGTTAAATACGATACGAATACCAAACCTAAAAAAGCTACTAAAAGCTACTAAAAGCTAAACGATGTCAACTACCCCTCAGCTAAAGACAGAGGGGCTTGAGTCGTGAGATTTAAGATAGGTCTTCGGACTGAATAGGTGATTAGTCTCAGTAGAGGTTTTTGACTCTGACAGAAGATCGTCAGAGGGTTTTTACCCTACTACGTTGTTTAAGTGATAGCACCCTCGGATGCCTCCCAAGTCCGTTGCTCTGCTTTTTAATGTTAAAAGACCTAGGCGGGTCGGTGCATTAAGACTGACAAGCTTTTACAACATTGACGATGGGAATCTACCAGTTTGAGTATTCTGGGGTAAATCTTTATTATTTATCGGAAAAATACTCGCTAATTTAAGCGTGGCAATTTATCCCCTCAGCTAAAGACAGAGGGGTTTTCTTGCCACCAATTTTATAAAATAGAGAGAAAGAAAAATGAGTTGTTTTATGCCACCTTCTTGTTCATTTTGCAAACATTATCTAGGCGATCAGCGGACGGGAGAGAGAGAATGTTTAGCATTTAAAGAAATACCTGATGAAATTATCACGGGTGCTTCTGATCATACCGAGCCTTTTCCTGGAGATAATAATATCTTGTTTGCACTTAACAAAGAGTTACAGTCGGATTTTGAAGAGGTTCAGCGAATAAAAAAGGAATTATTTTTATTTGAAAGCTAAATCTGTAAGGTTACTGAGTATTATTTTTTGTATTCAGTCGCTTTATTCATTAGTTAGAAATGTGTATTCCATATTTTAGTGTAAAAAAACCAACCTTCTATCCTCCCCCAGATAGAAAAGAACATATAAATAGAAGTATAAGTTTAAGAAAATAACTTATGCTTCAGAAAAATCTGACTGAAGTTTTATTAGCTTATTTTGAGACTCTTTATTAAGACTTTCATTACTCAGAGTTTTCTTAAAAATAAACAGGAAAAGTGAACAATGTCCTTATCTCCAATGCAAATCCAAGCCCCTTATAACCCTTTTATTAATAATAATGCTAATCATAAAATTGAGGTTTTACATAATCTTATTAATGATAAATATGAACGTATTCTTTGTGAAAAATGTATGAGCACTTTTTTTACCAATGTTTATCACTATGATAACGATATTGTACTTCTTGAAAAACGCGCATTAGGTCTTGAATACTTTTGTGACGCGATTGACAAACTGTCACTTGCTCTCATTCCTAACCATACACGTATCGGTGTTGTTGATGAAAATGATAAAATCATTGACCTTCCAATGGGTAAAGAGTTGTTTTCTAAAGCAGAAACAGAATACCGTTATATTTATCTTATGGAGAAACTAGAACATCTCAATAAAGATGAAGCCAAGATCTTTAATGAGGATATTATTAATCTGGATTCACTGAATGAGTTTGAATGCCAAAAAGCACTCAAAGAAGTCGCTAATCAATTTGGTCTTAGTCTGCAAAAAGAAATTAAGCAGTTATTTCATTATTACAAGCAACATCAAGATTATATTCTCTGGGATTTACATGGTGATAATTTAATGAAGCGCAGTGACACAGGCGAAGTGCTTGTTCTTGATCCTTTTGCTATTAGAGTATAAGACAACCTGAATTATGGAGACCAAGCCTAGGCTTGGTCTCCAGAGAATAAGCAATTCACTAAGAAGTCGTATACAAGAAAACTGCACCTACAGCTTAATAGCAAAGCTAGGACATCCATAATTAATCACTACAATTGTTGGTATCATAAATATTATTTATATATTGTCGGCTGGCGATGCGCGGACAGATTACACTTGAATTTTAGCTTGGTGCAATGCGCATCTTAGCCGACCTACCGCGTTACAGCTCAAAGACGAGGTGTGAAAACTCTATGTATAAAAATCAATATATTAGCGTATAGGTCATATGACCTATATACGTAATACCTTCCTCCTATTCCCTCTTTGCTTGACCTTTTGACCACTATCTTTATCTTTCTAACTCTGTACACTTTCCAATTATAAATACGTAGCACAAATTAAATTGTGCCTCCTAACAATAAAACCTTATGTGAGAAAAATTATGAATATCAAACTACTTTCAGCGCTTATTTCGACTAGCCTCATCATTACCGCTTGTGGAGGTGGCTCATCGACAACGACTACATTAACCGCAGAAAATAAAAGTAATTACCTTTTACGTGGAACTGTTCCCGGTACATTAATTGAAGCCTACTGTGATGATGGTCGTATTTTTTCAGTATCTTCTACACAAAATAGCACCAATAAACATCCCTTTGCTCTTAGCCTACCAACAAAGCTTGCTTGCCGTGTAGTGATGATTACTAATGAAAATGATCCTACAAAAAAGGTCGTTACCCCTCTTAAATTTATGAACCAACAAGGTGTATCTAGTACAGTTATTCGTAGTAATGACGGTAGTGATCTTGAGATTGGTCATATTGATTTAAGCCTTTCTCGATCAGAAATGACTGCCGACTCAAATAATGATGGGGTTGAAGATTTACCTAAAGAAATCATCATAACAAATAATAATATAGATATTGTTGTTTTAAAGAATGACCCCTTAGACATTGATGGTGATGGGATCATTAATGTGTATGAAGACACAGATGGCGACGGCAAATCAAACCATGATGACAACGATGATGATGGTGATGGCATCCTTGATATTAATGATAACGACCAAAATAACGATGGCATTCCAGATAATGACCTAGATGGTGATGGCATTGAAAACAATAAAGATGACGATATCGATAATGATGGAATAATCAATAGTAAAGATAATAACAATAGCATAGAAAGTAATAATAACTCTGCTAACAACGATGATAATGGAAGCAATAATGACCGCGACAATAACGGCATAGAGGACGATAATAACTCCAATGGCAACGACGACAATGGAAGCAATAACGATCGCGACAACAACGGCATAGAGGATGATAAAAACCCTAATAGCAACGACGATAATAGAGGAAATAATGACCGCGACAACAACGGCATGGGGGATGATAAGAACCCTAATAGCAACGACGATAATAGAGGAAATAATGACCGCGACAACAACGGCATAGAGGATGATAAAAACTCTAATAGCAACGACGACAATAGAGGAAATAATGACCGCGACAACAACGGCATAGAGGATGATAAAAACTCTAATAGCAACGACGATAATAGAGGAAATAATGACCGCGACAACAACGGCATGGGGGATGATAAGAACTCTAATAGCAACGATGATAATAGAGGAAATAATGACCGCGACAACAACGGCATGGGGGATGATAAGAACTCTAATAGCAACGACGATAATAGAGGAAATAATGACCGCGACAACAACGGCATAGAGGATGATAAAAACTCTAATAGCAACGACGACAATAGAGGCAGTAATAACGGCATAGAGGATGATAAAAACTCTAATAGCAACGACGATAATAGAGGCAGTAATAACGGCATGGGAGATGATAAAAACTCTAATAGCAACGATGATAATAGAGGAAATAATGACCGTGATAACAACGGCATGGGAGATGATAAGAACTCTAATAGCAACGATGATAATAGAGGAAATAATGATCGCGATAATGACAAAGAAGCTGATGATGACAATGATCGTAATTAAAAAACAATCCAACTCGGCACTAAATTGACATTTTAATACATTGCCAACTACTTAATTTGTATGTAGCAAAAAAGTAACTCAACTATCCCTCAGTTAAAGACAAAAAACAGAGGGTTTTCTTACCACCAATTTTATAAACAGCTTTCAAAAGGAGCACTAATAATATGAACAACATCGACCTATCTCCCGTAAAAATAGGACTTTTCTTAGCATTATTACTTTTAATTTTCGGTTTAAGCATGGGGATTGGCTTTGGTATAGCCGAAGACAGTTTTAAAGACTTTATCGCCCAAGGGGTTGCTGCTTACCCTGATGTTCATGATGAAAAAAGTACCTCCAAAATATGGCGTTATGCACAACGCGCTCATTTTCATGCAACAGGCATATCTGCCTTTTCCCTTGTGCTTATTTTATTAGTCTTATTCTCCAGTCTAAAAGATAAAATGAAAACAGTTGCATCAACAGCAATAGGTCTTGTTGGTTTATACCCTTTAGCATGGTTCACAATGTTTATACTTTCACCTACCATTGGTCGCAGTGCGGCTCATCATCATATTATTACAGAAACACTCACCTACGTTGGTACAGGTAGTCTCTTAATTGGTCTTGCAATCTTATTTAGCAATCTATTTCTAGGGCTATTTAAAAAATAAGAGCTTATTACTTGTTGTTATTTGTTATTTGTTATTACTTGGAAGCGGTAGTTTTAGCCCTGCTAAACGCATATCGTTACCCACATCTCATTCAAGAGCTACTGTTTTACTGGCTTGAATGGCTAAGGCAAAGTCTCTGACTCGTTGCAATCCTAGCCAAAGAGCTTGAACGCCTGGTTCTCCATCTCCTTTTCGATCCAAAAAACCACCAAAAGTAGCAATGGCTCTTACCATTTCATTGAGGCTTGGCGGAGTTTTGGGCGGTGCTTTTCGATGGGTTATTATGTAAACAGCTTGCCACTCTTCGGTATCAAAAATAATATCGCAAGGAGTCTCAGGACAGCTACGCCCCATGATGCTTACATATAGCACACGCCAAGCAATTATCATGTAGAACGCAAGGGCTGGTTCTAGTCTATCCATTTTCTCTAACTGTAGTTCTTCGACTTTGCAACCACTTTTTAAGACCTTAAAGAATACCTCTATCTGCCAACGACACAGATACCACTGTATTCTTGTTGCTACTTCCTCAAATGTTTTAAGCTTTTGATTGGTGAGTAATGTCCATTCAATCGCTTTTTCTCCCTTGGGTGGATTATTTTCTCTTGCAAGAATGGCGGTAACCTCAACATTTTGTAAACGTCTCTAGGACACCCATAATTAATCACTATAATTATGGGTGTCCTAGAAATTCCTAGAAATTCTATGGGTGTCTTTCAAAAAAGGAGATTTATACATAAATTACACTTGATAGCTAGTAACTAAAATAGAAATAAAGTATATTTATTTCTATGAAAATTATCTGGGAAAAAGCTACAAGATAATAAATTTTAAGATAAGCAGTAGGCTTCGTAAGTTTTATAACAAAGGGGTCTGCATCTTGTTAAAAAATGGAGTGAAACTATTTGGACTCCAGATAATATTGTTTTAGTACATTGGTGTTAAATGACTAACCTTCTTATTCGGTCTGTTGCTATTTTTTTTGTTATAGCATTTACTTACTTGTCGCTTTTATTTTCAGCAGGGGTTGGTGACAACATAAATATAATTCAGCTAATGTTCTTTTTTTTCTTAGGTGTTTTATCACAGTTAGGATTGTTTCTTTCAACTTATGCGTTTAAAAATACATTATTAAAATTTTTTATCGTTGTAATTATGTTGCCGTTTTTTATGCTACTATTAGAATCAACATTTTTTGATGCTAGTTTTCTTTCACGCTTAACAGGGTCATCTGTACAAATCGCATCATCAATTGCACATATTATCGGTTTTTCAGTTTATATGTATAGTTTTTATAGAGTGGTTAAATCGCAATATAACAAGCCAATCAAGCAGGATAAATAATATTTTTTATTGGGCATCTATTTTCTTGTTCCCAAATTCCCATTTGGGAACGCACTGCCAGAAATTCCATTTCGACCCCCCGTGTTATGGAAATAGAATTTCCAGATAAAATAAATTCTCTGGTTACGAGGCTAGAGCCTCGTAATTAGAAAAAACTACTTTTTAGATAATTATGAAAGGTGCCTTATTTCTTTCTGTTTTCCCACCAGTCTTTAGCCATTTCAAGTGCTGCTTCGTGGCTGTCTGCTTTACTCATTGTATACAAGGTGATCGCAGTTGTGCCTATAATTGCACCGACACCGTATTCATCGTCAATAGAGCCATCCCAAACTTTAGCCAATTTTGAAAGGTCTAATTCCTTATCTTTAACATGACGTTTGGGGAAAAGAGGCGACCACTCTTCTTCAATAAGTTGCCCGTTTTTAATGGAGCGCACCAAGTTTTTCATATCAGGATTCCACTCAGTTTCGCCACCATCGCCTTTAATAACTGCCATTACAGGCTGTTTTAATAACAAAGATGCTTCTTGGTGTGTGTCTCGATAAGCAGGGTGATGAATACCTTGCATTGAGCATTTTGCTCGACAAGGGTTAATCAGGCGCGTGAAAGTATTCACAGGAGAACGCAAGCCTAAAATCCATTTTAGATTCATAATACGTGCTAATTCAGGCAGGAAGTCATGCAAAGGTAAGTAAGCAAAGTTTCTGGCAATAATATGTTCGCCAGCTTCTTCAAAGGAGTGTGCAATTGGAATATTTAATAATTCAAGCACTTGCTCTGTGTAAATTCGACCGTGAGTATGATGACCCTCTCCGTGCATTAAAATAGAAATTCCATTTTCAGCCAATAATAATGTGGACAATACAAACCACGGTAAACGACGTGCCTTACCCGCATAGCTTGACCAATCTAAATCAACCGTTGGCATGTTGTCAGGAATATCTAACACATCATAAGTCGCATCAACAAAACCTGCTAGCTCCTCACCGCTTTCTTCCTGATAACGCATAAGCATCATGAAAGCACCGAGCTGTTCAGGCTCTACCTCTCCTTTTAGAATCATTGTCATCGCATCTTTTGATTCTTGGTAAGTAAGGTTTCTAGAGCCTGTTTTACCTTTTCCTAGTAAGCGAACGTATTGGGCGAATTTGTGTTCTGTAAGGGGTATACCCGTTGTTTCATGCTGTGTAATCATGCAAATTTCTCATTGGTTTATATTTTCTGTATTTGACATTATCTAGTGAGATAGAGATAGGTGCTAGAAAAATAAAAATCAACCGCTAAGATGTTTTCCCATGCCAATGTCGTCAGGTGAGTTATAGAAGAGCTAGAAATATTCAAGCTAATTGTTATCATATAGAGTTAGTTTGGTATTTATCCTATAAACTTGATTGCTAGATATGAACCATGCCCCACAATTATAGCCAATGGGATTAATATGGGAAAAAGTTTGATGGATAAGGATTTGACATTGCCTGTTTCATCGATTAGAGGTGCAGTAGGTAGTGTATCAAGCATTGTTGCACAATTGGGATTACTTTGTAGATACAGTAGCCTTTTTTCGGGGGTATCTTCTAGTAAGTGAAGCAAATGTGTTTTTTCTGAAACAAAAAATTTATTTCCCAGAGCGTCTTGGAAATGAAAAGTTAATTTATAAACAGTCTGGCCATTAATTCTTGTATTTGTAGGTGTTTTTGATATTAATTTCCCCTTCGTTAGCCGACCATATTTAAGGAGTTTTATCCCACGCAGGGATTTTTTAATGTTAGAAAATATGTAGACTAGACCAATAATGGGAAAAATTACGACAAAAAGTGCAACTGTCCCAAATATTTCTCGTTTCATACCCACAATTCTAGAGTATTCTGGCTTTCCTTCTGGGTATTCTACTGTAATTGTTTTACCAATTTGAATATCTTGACCTGTGGAATATGAGAATTCTTCAAATTCAATTCCTTCTTTAGTTGTAAACTTATAGTGATTTTCAAATATAGGTGTTTCATTCTCTGAGAATCTCGTTTCAATCGAATCTGTAGCAATTCCTTGTACCGTTATAGTGTTTCCAGTATAGCGTAAGAACGATAAATCAGCATTCATGCCAAATATCCAAAAGAATATAAGACCAAAGCCAAAGAAGAACCAACCGAGTTGATTCTGAAACCCTCCAAAAAAAACACCACATTTTGTAAAAAATTCTATATCTCTATTGATTGCGGAATTCATATTAAATACTCCTGATATGTAGAGCAACCTACTAGTGAAGGTGTTCCCAACGTTCGGTTAAATTGAGTATCACGCTAGACACAATAATGATTAAAAGCATTGCTTGATTATATTGTTTTCTCTTTTTCATTATCTTTTCTCGATATATTGAATAAATCCGTTTTTTATTATTTAAAATAAATTTTTATTGTGTTAATTCTAAGGATGATTGGATAAATATTCTGTGAATTTATTCACATTTTACTTGGAAGCAGTGGCTTTAGCCCTGCTAAACGAGGCTAAAGCACTCGATTCCGAGGAAATTTAGCGCCAGCATGAGATGAAGTTAGCAACTCGTTGGCGTTGCATCTATAAAAACAATAATTTAGCGCAATGGGGTTTACAAAACCTCTCCAGCCTGAAATTGAGCCTTCTTTAAAGCTTCTTTTGTAGTGGCTAAACATTCGTTTGCTTTCTTCCAAATATTGACATAGTTCATCTCCTGCAACGCTTCCTCAAAGGTGCATTTTTTGCTACTGCTTACATTCTCAATTACTTTTTTCAAAAGTTGCAGATCCGCTACCGCGTTGCTATAGGCGATTCCGGCCTGTGTTTTCTCCGCTTGTGCTTTTTTAGTTGCATCAACGTCGCTTTGGTATTCGGTTTCACTTAAATCAAGTTTCCCGTCGAATAAACGCTTTTTTAAGCTAATAAAATAGGCAATGGGATTGCGTATATGGCGCTCTTTAAGACATTTTGCAAAATAATTCAATAAACGCTGGGCTTGTTCTGGAATCTTAAATCCTTCTAAGTGTTTAGCTAATAACTCACGTAATTGTTGCGGTATTGATTGAGGATAATTCAGCTCCACTGCTTTGTTTATTGTCAAAATTTCACTAGCCTCTTTAGCGGGACTAACGCTTGTTTGTTGCTGAGGAATAGCAGGAATGATCAGGCTTGGATTTGTAGAATTTGCAGAGCTGATA
>Ga0256832_1002693_pt1 | contig 12112 bp, 12 predicted proteins | sample 134614metaG_FD_190534 | JGI IMG/M metagenome (GOLD analysis project Ga0256832, IMG submission 190534) | Hydrothermal vent microbial communities from Lau Basin, Pacific Ocean - 134-614 | ecosystem: Environmental > Aquatic > Marine > Hydrothermal vents | place: Pacific Ocean: Lau Basin | collected... | reverse complement strand
TAATTCGTTGGCTGATTTCACGTATCTTGGTTTGTGGTTTTGTATAAACCTGAATCCGTAACTCTAGGACGGACTCAGGTTGTAGTAACTAGCTGTTAGGGTCAGGTAGTTCTGGGGTTTTATATTTCAGTCCATTATTATACAGGCTTGTGATAGATTTAGGGGTTGCCTACTTTATAGCCTTTCTTTATGGGGTGATCTGATTTACTAATCAATGCATAACTCAGACGGTCTGTGACTTCATAAACTATCATTGAGCCTACCCTTTCAGGGGGTAACTTCACTGCAATGGGCTGTTTGCTGTGAAAGTTATCGAGACGTTTTTCATAAGGGTCTTTTGCAAAACGTGGTGGCGAATAGACACCCAGTATTTGCCCTGCACGAATACCATCACGAGCTCCCCGGTTAATCACTGCAATCATGCGTTGCCCACTTATCAAATCAGCATCATATAAACTCATTACCGTACCACGAACTTTGTTTCGAGGTATATGAATAGGCAGGGATAATGCGCGTGGCCTGGGGTCTACCTTGATCAGGCGGTCACCTCTTCTGATTTCACGCGAGGTTTTTTCTATTCTTGCCGTGGTAATTTCATCGGCTGATACAATAGATGCCTGACCATGGTAAGTAATTTCTGTACCGAGTAATTCATTGGTTTCCGGGTCTCGAAGTTCTTTTCCGGTGTGATATATGCCGTAAGTGTCCCCTCTTTGTGCATGTGACAGTCCTTTTACATAAATATCTTTCCCTTCCTCCAGCAATAGTTTGGCATCTCGTGCGGCAATAATATAGGGGGCACTTGTCAGATCATCTTTATCAACGACACGTGGCCAGGCGAGAAAGGGAGCCAGAGTGGAGATAGGCATACCTGTGCCCAGCCGGGTGATACGAATGGTTGGAATGAGCTTATTACTTGCCTGGTCTCCTGTTACGGAATTATGACCGTTAATAATAGTCAGCACATCACCCGGGTATATCCGGTGTGGATTGCGTACTTTTTTATTCTTGTCCCAGATTTCAGGCCAGTAGTAAGGGTCTTTCAAAAACATTTTACTGATGCCCCACAGGGTATCACCTGGTTTTACCACATAGCGTGTGGGTGCATTTTTTCTGAAAGGCGAGCCAGTAAAACTTTTGTGGACAGTTGCCTTACGAGCATATTGTGTATCCTTTACTGAGTCTCTTTGTGGAAACCCGTAATAGGCATCATATTCAACCTCAACCTGCTTTAAACTTGATGCGGGCTTGTTGGTGTAAGTAGTTGAACAACCCTGTATTACCATTACAGAGATGAAGAGAGCCAATGATACTGGAAGTGATACTTTCATAATTATTCTTATTGTTATGAGTGGTTCGATACAGCTAACTCTGCGTCATTCGGAGGTGGCGAGAGTTGCCATAAGTATGCAGAATTGAGTTCTCCACACCGTCAGTGGCAGGTATAATAGCGTTTTACCAGTTCTAACTCATTTATTTCGGATTTTCGGTATGGCACTGTTACCCATATTACATTACCCAGACCCAAGGCTACGCAAAAAAGCCCAGCCAGTGAAACAGGTGGATGCTTCTATTCGGCAAATTGTTGATGACATGTTTGAGACTATGTATGACGCACCGGGAGTAGGGCTGGCTGCTACTCAAGTAAACATTCATAAGCGTATTGTGGTCATTGATGTTTCTGAAGAGAAAAATGAACCATTGTGCTTTATTAATGCAGAAATTATTGAGAAGGAAGGCAGCAAGGAAACAGAAGAAGGCTGTTTATCCATCCCGGAATACTTTGCTCCCGTCAAGCGTGCCGAAAGAGTCAAGGTAAGGGCACTGGACAAAGAAGGCGAGTTGTTTGAAATGGAAGCGGATGGCCTGCTTGCCGTGTGTATTCAGCATGAACTGGATCATTTGCAGGGCAAGGTATTCGTTGACTACCTTTCCCCTCTGAAACAGACTCGTGTGCGTAAAAAAATGCAGAAGGCAGCCAAACAGATAGCCAGCTAACATGGATAGCGAGAATAACTCAAACAGTGATAGCGGCAGCTTGCGAATCGTCTATGCAGGTACTCCGGATTTTGCCGTCCCCGCACTGCAAGCTCTTATTACCTCTCCACATCAGGTTGTTGCCGTGTATACACAGCCAGATAGACCTGCCGGGCGTGGCAGAAAAATTGTTTTTGGTCCGGTAAAACAGCTTGCGGTGGAAAAGCAGATTCCAGTTGAACAGCCTGAATCTCTTAAACCTGAAGCCATCCAGAAAACATTACAGAATTATCAGCCTGATGTGATGATTGTTGCGGCCTATGGCCTGTTATTGCCGCAAGCTGTACTGGATACCCCGCGTTATGGCTGTCTGAACATACACGGCTCATTACTACCTCGCTGGCGCGGTGCAGCACCGATACAACGTGCCATACAAAGTGGTGACACGGAAACAGGCAATACCATAATGCAAATGGCAGCCGGACTGGATACAGGAGATATACTCTTACAGTCAGTCTGTCCAATCACAGCAAGAGATACTGCGCAGAGCATCCATGACAAGCTGGCAAAGCAGGGCGCGAATGATATGCTACAAGTGCTGCAACAACTACAGAGCGGTTCGTTACAGGCAAAGCAGCAGGATGGAGGCAAAGCTACTTATGCTCATAAACTAAGCAAGACAGAGGGGGAAATAGACTGGAGAAAATCCGCTGTCGAAATTGATCGGATGGTCAGGGCATTTAACCCCTGGCCGGTTGCGTTTACGGAGTATCACGGTAAAGCCATGAAGATTCATATGACGCACGTAAAAAATGAACCCGTATCATTTGAACCTGGCTGGGTGTTACAGGAATCACCCAAAGGTATCGAAGTAGCAACAGGAGATGGCATTCTGGTGATAGAACGCTTGCAGATGCCAGGCAAAAAAGCGATGTCAGCAGGGGATTTTCTTAACGGGCATTCAATCACCAGTGTGGTGTTGGGATAATTGATGCTCAACCCCAGAAGTATCGCGGCAGAAGCCTTGTATCAGGTGGTTTATCAGGGCAAATCACTGACGGAAGTATTGCAGCGCCCCACTCTTGCTAATCTACCAGAAGCGGATAAAGTTCTGGTAAAAGATATGTGCTTTGGTAGCCTGCGCTGGCATTTTGCGCTTAACCAGATACTCGACAGGTTGCTGGTCAAGCCCATGAAAAAAAAGGACAGGGATGTGGAGTGCCTGATCCGTATCGGTCTGTATCAACTGCAATATCAGCATACAGCAGACCATGCTGCCGTCAATGAAACGGTAAATGCCTGTAAAAAATTGAAAAAGCCCTGGAGTAAAGGGCTGGTCAATGGTGTGCTGAGAAGTTTTATCCGCGAAAAAGACACATTAACAAAAAGCATCAAACCACATACCGTTTTCCCCTTGTGGCTCATCAAGCGTATTAAACAAAACTGGCGTGCTTGCTGGAAAGAGGTGCTTGTTGCCAGCAGTCAACGTGCCCCTATGACATTGCGTGTAAATACCTCGCTTAACAACCGGGAAAGTTATATTGCCAAGCTGGTATCAGCAGGTATTATGGCAAAACCACACGCACTGGTAGCCACGGCAATCGAGCTGGAAAAACCCGTTAATGTACAACAACTGCCGGGGTTCAATAAAGGCTACGTTTCAGTGCAGGATGCATCCGCACAACTAGCAGCACCATTGCTGGATACTAAACCTGGTATGCGCGTGCTGGATGCCTGTGCAGCACCGGGTGGGAAAACCGGACACATACTGGAATCAACAAGTAATGTTTTTCTCACTGCGCTAGATACTGACGCGCAGCGACTCAGTAGAGTCAATGAGAATGTTCAACGCCTGGGTTTTGATACCAGTGATAACAACCACATTACACTAATAGCGGCTGATGCTAATGAATTGCAGCACTGGTATGACGGCAAACCTTTTGAGCGAATATTGCTGGATGCACCGTGCTCTGCACTGGGTGTTATGCGCAGGCATCCTGATATTAAGGTACTCAGGCAGGAAAGTGATATTGCAGCACTGGTCAGGCAACAACAACGATTGCTGGAGTCTATGTGGCAGATATTAAGCGTAGAGGGTCTATTGCTGTACGCGACCTGCTCTATTTTGCCTGAAGAAAATGATCTGCAAATAGAGCAATTTATCAAGGCGCACACAGGGGAGGTAGAGGCAATCCCCATACACTCAAAGTTAGGAATTAAGTGGGGTGTTCGCTGTACTTATGGACATCAAATTCTGCCACATACAGATAATATGGATGGTTTTTATTATTGTTTGCTGAAGAAATTAGCAGTTTCATGCTGAACATAATACTATTGTTATTAGAGATTCTCTTAGGTTTCGTAATTTGCTTCCCCTGGCAGTTACCAGCCAGTAATTGAAAATAAGTTGAGCTACTCAGCTTGTACTCGTGTTGTCCGATTTCTGCGTTGAAAGTGCTCATTTATACTTATAAACTCCGTGCTTTTGCCTTGAACTCGAACAACCCGAGCACAATCTAAGCAGTTACAGATTATGCGAATAGTTACAATAAATTGAAAAATAAAATGCGATCACTGATACATACATGCCTGTTTGTTTTGTTGCTTGGTTCATCAATGCAGGTGATAGCATCCAGGGGGCATATCGAAATAGAAAGCTTCATGGTTTCTGCTCTGGGGGATAATCAATATTCAATTGATGCACAAATTTCCTTTAAACTCTCAGAAAAACAGCAACAAGCCTTATTACACGGTGTAAAACTTAACACGAATATTGATATTGCCCTGGGGCAGCACCGTAGCTGGTGGTGGAACTCTTTGAAACTGATTTCCAGAATCCGCTATCAGCTAAGCTATCATGCGCTAAGCAAGCATTACATACTAAAACACCTGGATACAGATACTCACAAGAGCTTTAGTAGCCTACCTGCAGCACTTAAACAAATGGGTAAAGTGACAGACTATGCTTTGCCAGTGTTAAGTGACGATATAAAGGATGGTAAACATTATCTGTATATGGCTGCAAAAATTGATGCCGAATCACGCAGTTTGCCCATAAAAATCCAGTCATACATTATCAACAGTAAATATTACTCTGAAAGTACAGGTGTGATATGGGCATTACCCTGAGAAGCTTCATTCTTCAGGTCTTGCCGATAGCAGCTACTTTTTTGTTGCTGGCAATTTCCCTGATGTTACTGAATAGTTCTACCAGCAACCCTGACTCCGCAGATGATATCCAGCAGTGGCTGGCACCATTAAATATTATTACGCTAATTGTCTTGCTGGTACTCATTATCGGTAATCTAGTAAAAGCCCTCATTCGCTTGCGTTCAAAACAAACAGGCTCACGCTTTAATTTAAAGTTAATGACCGCTTTTGCCATACTAACTATTGTGCCTGTGCTTATTGTCTCCTACTTTTCCATGAATTTTATCGGTAAAAGAATAGACAGCTGGTATGACGTGCAAATCGAAAGAGCACTGGATGACTCGCTTGAACTGGCGCAACGCTCCCTGAAAACCGGCACCAGATCACACCTTAGGGATATCGAACTGGTTGCCAGAGAATTATTTACAGTAGACCCAACTGAATACCCTTACTATCTGGAAAAAAAAAGGCTGGACTTAAATGCCTTTGAATTACTGTTGCTTGATTCAAGAAAAAGAGTCGTTGCCTACAGTGGGCTGGATACTGGTATGTTATTTGATCATTTACCCGATGATGCCATGTTCAGGGTATTGGAGAACAGGGGGTTTTATCTGGAGCTGGAACCGGATGGTAATGGTGAGCTTTATTCCAGAGTCGCAGTCACCTTGCAAAAAGACAGCCTGAGTGAAACCTATACACTAACCGCGTTATTTCCTGTCGCACATCGTTTTACAGCGCTTAGTGATAGCGTACAGGAGGCGCGGGATCAGTACCAGGCACGCAAATTTCAGCGCAACAGTATCAAGTACGGGTTTCGCCTTAGCTTGTTCATTATCATGGTATTATCTGTTCTCTTTGCACTGTGGGCGGCTTTCGTTTACTCCAAGCGCCTAACCAGCCCCATACGTAAATTACTGGATGGCACTCTGGCAGTGGCTTCCGGCGATTTGCAAAAGAAATTGCCCGTTTCTGATAAAGATGATTTCAGCCTGCTGGCAAGATCGTTCAATACCATGACCAGCAAACTTTCCAACGCCCGCCGTGAAAGCGAAAAAAGTCGTCTACAGGTGCAACGCCAGCATGATTACCTCAATGTGGTTTTGAACCATCTGACATCTGGCGTAATGACACTGGATGAATCACTCACCATTCAGCGCATCAATGCCGCAGGCAAACAGTTGTTATTGCTGGATGAGTCAAAGGTTCTCCAGCATAAACTCACAGAGCTAGGCGATACTTCTGAGATTATGCCCGATTTTATAGAGGCTATCCTGCCCTACCTGCAATCTGATAAAGCTGAATGGAAAACAGAGATTCATTTTTTATATAAAAATAAACGGCGTATTTTTCTTTGTCAGGGAGCAACTCTACAGCAACTTATTAATGGAGAAAAAGGCACTGTACTAGTATTTGATGACATGACTGATATCGTCCAGGCAGAACATGAGGCAGCCTGGGCAGAAGTAGCAAGGCGACTGGCACATGAAATCAAAAACCCGCTGACACCAATACAACTCTCTGCCGAACGCCTGCAACACCGTCTGTCACCCGAACTGGATGATAAATCCACGGATCTGCTAAACCGCATGACACAGACTATTACTCATCAGGTAGAAACCATGAAAACCATGGTCAATGCCTTTAGTGAATATGCCCGAACGCCATCACTACAATTACAACCGACCGATTTAAACAAACTGTTATCAGAGGTTGTAGAGCTATACCGCTCAAATAATCAACAGGCCGACATACAACTTGAGTTGCAAACCTTGCCAGAGTTAATGATCGATACTCACCGGATGCGCCAGGTTTTTGTCAACCTGATTAAAAACTCCCTGGAAGCACTCGCACAGCAGGAACCTCCGCGAATATTAAAAATCTCAAGCCAGCTTACTGAAATGGATGAAGTTTTAGTAATGGTGGAAGATAATGGCCCAGGCATTGATGAAGCTTTGTTGCCAGAAATCTTTGAACCTTATGTCAGCAACAAAATGAAAGGAAGCGGGCTGGGTCTTGCAATAGTGAAGAAGATCATCGAAGAACATTCAGGCAGTATATCAGCCAGAAATAAAACTCCTTCAAATGAGCATAAAAACCAGGGTGGTGCTATATTTACTATCCTGTTGCCAATGGTAACCAACCCTCAAAATGATCATGGGCAAGCTGATGATTAAAAGAAAATCAGAGGAGAGAATATGACCGCAGAATACATATTAGTCGTAGATGACGAACCAGACATTCGCCAACTGGTCAGAGAAATTCTTGAAGACGAAGGCTATGAAGTAGAAACTGCGGAGAATGCTAGCAAAGCCCGTGAAATATGGGCAAAACGAAAACCCGATCTTGTCTTGCTGGATATCTGGATGCCTGATGAAGATGGTATCAGCCTGCTAAAAAGCTGGCAGGAAAGTGGCAGCTTGTGCTGCCCCGTCATTATGATGTCAGGACATGCCACCATCGAAACAGCTGTTGAGGCAACCCGCCTGGGGGCTTACGACTTTATTGAAAAACCCCTGTCCATGGCAAAAATGCTACTCACCATAGAAAATGGTCTGCATGCCCGTCAACTGGAATTTGAAAATCGCGAATTACGCGAACAGGTAAGCATCGCAACTGAACTGGTAGGAACCAGCAAAGTTATGCAAGAGCTGCGCAACAAGGCAGAAAAAATTGCTGAACAATCCTCTACCGTACTGATATACGGCATGCCTGGAACGGGTAAGGAAATTCTTGCACGCTACATTCATAAAAAAAGCACAAGAGCCAACCAGCCCTTTATTAAAGCTATAGTAGCCGAAAAAGAGTTTGCTGATATGGCAAAAAAACTTTTTGGTTATGAAGAAGATGGGGTTATTCACCATGGCCTGCTGGATGAAGCTGGTAATGGCATTTTGTACCTCGGAGACATTTACAAGCTGGATAAAGAAACCCAGCAAGGTTTGCTGAATATGCTAAAGCAGGGGCACTATACACGGGTCAGTGGTAGTAACCAGATACCACTAAACACCCGTTTAATTGTCTCCACCACACATGACCTGAGGGATGATATTGAAGCTGGCAATTTCAGTGAAGAACTCTACTATTTACTCGACATGGTGCCACTGGCAATCCCTCCCCTGCGAGATCATTCTGAAGATGTGCCAGATCTGCTTAGCTACTATGTAGATCTGTTGACAGAACAGGAAGGGCTGCCCTACCGCCATTTTTCCGTGTCCGCACAAAACTTCCTACGCCACCACCCCTGGCCCGGAAACATTCTGGAACTTCGCAACCTAGTACAGCGACTATTAATCCTCGGCACCGATGTGAGCATTTCCCAGGAAGAGGCAGAAGAAGCCTTGGGTTCCTATATTCCGGTTTATGATGAAGGGGTAGGTAAGCTCCCAACTAGCATGTATGACCTGCCACTTCGACAGGCACGAGAACAATTTGAACACGACTATCTCAGCTGGCAACTCAAACAAACCAAAGGCAATGTTAGCCGTCTGGCAGAGCGAGTTCAGATGGAGCGTACTCACCTGTATCGCAAAATGCACGCGCTGAAAATTGACCCAAAAGACTATAGCAAGTAGATGGATAGCCAGAAAAAAAAAGCCGTTATCCTGTTATCAGGAGGCATGGATTCAGCAACCGTCCTTGCCATTGCGAAATATCAGGGTTACCGCTGTTATGCGCTCAGTTTTCGCTATGGACAACGCCACAGTACTGAACTTGTCGCAGCACAAAAAATTGCAGAGCAGTTTTCGGTTACTGCACACAGAATTATTGACCTGGATCTGTCACAACTCGGTGGCTCAGCCTTAACCGATGAAAATATCGCAGTTCCAAAACAACAAACCAGTGGCATACCGGTCACCTATGTACCTGCCCGCAATACTGTTTTTCTTTCCATAGCCCTGGCATGGGCAGAAGTCCTGCAAGCACCCGATATTTTTATTGGTGTCAATGCCGTTGATTACTCAGGCTACCCGGACTGTCGTCCAGAGTTTATCAAGGCATTTGAAAAAACAGCGAACCTGGCAACCAAGGCAGGAGTGGAAGGCGAGCCGTTCAAGATTCATACTCCTCTCATAGACATGAGCAAGGCTGAGATCATTAAAACCGGCACAAACCTGGGTGTAAACTATGCAGAAACCATTACTTGTTACGATGCCGACGAGAATGGATTTGCCTGTGGAAAATGCGCCGCTTGTCAGCTGAGAAAGCAGGGTTACAGGGAAGCTGGGATAAGCGATGACACCCGTTATCGGTAAAACAAAAAAAGGGCTTGAAAGCGCAATTCTGTAGTGTATACTACCGCACTCTTTCGGGTCGTTAGCTCAGTCGGTAGAGCAGTTGACTTTTAATCAATTGGTCGAGCGTTCGAATCGCTCACGACCCACCATTATCTTCAAAGGCTTGCGTGATTTTATCCGCAAGCCTTTTTTATGCTGCTACCTATTTGCTACCCCAGTCTCCCGTTTCTTTGCAGGTTTACTTATCCCGCCTTTTTGCCATGACGGTCTTGTGTAATGCTTTAGCAGCCCCTTTAGTCTTTTGTAAAGACAACCTCATCACCCTGCCTTTTAGCGGTAATACCAACACGCTCGTAATGATGCTCTTCACCATCTTCCAGCACTTTCAATTCTCCACCACAATTCACTTTGAAGCCACGTATCACGCCACAATGGATGATACCGATCTTGTCGTAATAGCCTTCTTTTATGCTTATTGAATCAGACATATATTCATTCCTCAAGATGTAACACTGATTGATTTTCCTAGATATGACAGGAGTGATATAGCTGCTTTTTGCTTTTTTTGTTTAAAACACCTACCAGAACTCAGGTTTTATTTTGTAAACTGGCTGAATAGTTACATTCACCCATGGTAGATGATGTGATGCAGTCAATAGAGCAAACAAGAAAAGATATGTTGCGTTGCTATGCTGCGGCTGTTCAACGGGTAGAAGGCACGCATGTGGTATCAAGTACATTGCCTGTTATTCTACATCAGCAGTTTGCGTCTGATGAATTGCGTCAACTTAGAATTGTTGCCATTGGCAAGGCTGCGGATGCTATGCTGCAGGGAGCACTGGCTTGCCTCGATGCACACCCTGTTAAGGCACTGTTGATTAGCAAAACCGGGCATGTGAGCAGAAAATTGCAACTGGATAGTCGGGTTCAGTGGCTTGAGGCAGCACATCCGGTTCCTGACCAGAGCAGTTTGCATGCTGGTCAGGCATTACTGGATTTCTTGCGGGCAGAGGACTCGTCACCTTGCCTGTTTTTAATTTCAGGCGGAGCTTCCAGTCTGGTTGAGGTACTGGCTGAGGGCTGGGATTTGCCTGAACTTCAGCAAATGACCAACTGGATGCTGGCAAATGCGCTTTCTATCCAGCAAATCAATACGGTTCGAAAACAGGTATCGCGTATCAAAGGGGGCGGGTTGTGGAAGATTCTGGGATATCGCAAGGTGGTCTGTTTGATGATTTCTGATGTTCCAGGGGATGATGCGGAGATGATTGGTTCGGGTTTACTGTTTCCTTCAACCATATCGTCACCTGTTCCTGATTCGTTGCCTGACAGATGGCGTAATGCTTTACCGCTGACAAGTCAGCTTACCATGCCAGATGCTTTTTTCTGGAAGGTGATTGCCTGTAACCGTATGGCTGGTGATGCAGCTTCTGCTAAAGCTATTGCATTGGGGTATAACAGCAGGCTCATGCCTGATTTTTTGCAAGGTAATGCAGAGCAAGCTGCACGGCATTGCCTGAGTATTGCGAAAAAGTCACCAGGGACTATGTTCATTTGGGGTGCTGAAACTACCGTAACCTTGCCAGATAACCCAGGCAGAGGCGGACGTAACCAACATTTGGCGCTGGCTGCTGCGCTACTGATAAAGAAAAATACTGGCTGCGTATTACTGGCAGCAGGTACCGATGGTACTGATGGCATAACGGATGATGCGGGTGCACTTGTAGATGCTGGTACTCTGGCTCGTGGCAAGCTGCATGGTCTGGATGCAAAACAGTGTTTACGACGGGCAGATTCGGGGTCTTTTCTGTATGCTAGTGGCGATTTGATTTCCACTGGTGTGACAGGAACCAATGTAATGGATCTGATCATCACCTATTGTCAGAAACCGTGAAAATATGAATACTCCTACAACACAACATAATCACCCCTGGCGCTGGATTCCCAGTCTGTATTTTACCGAAGGTTTGCCATATTTTGCCGTGGTGGTGCTTTCCAGCATTATGTATAAGAATCTGGGGCTGCCGAATACCGAGATTGCTTTTTATAGCTCATGGTTTTATTTGCCTTGGGTGATCAAGCCGCTTTGAGCCCATTTGTGGATATCTATCGTAGCAAACGGTTCTGGGTTATTGCCATGCAGTTTTTGCTTGGGGCGGGTTTAGCGGCGGTGGCGTTAGTCTTGCCACTGGATAAATATTTGCGCTATACCCTGGTGTTTTTCTGGTTGTTGGCATTTAGCTCAGCCACGCATGATATTGCTGCCGATGGTTATTATATGCAGGCTCTTAAACAGGGGCAACAGTCCTATTTTGTGGGTATTCGTTCTACGTTTTACCGCATTGCCAGATTACCGGGCAAGGCTTGATTGTTATACTGGCAGGGAAATTACAGCACCTGTATGCTGTGAAAACTGCCTGGCAGATCACCATGCTTTTATTGGCATTGGTTTTGCTACTGGTGGCAGTCTATCATGCTCTGGTATTGCCCAGGGTTGAACCCCCATCATGCAAGCTCAGCCACGGTTATTTCAGTGTGATGGCTGCATTTTTTAAAAAGCCTTATATCGGTACCTTCATTACCTTTATTTTGTTGTACCGCCTCGGTGAAGCACAGTTAGGCAAAATTGTCTCTTTATTTATGCTGGATGACAGAACTCAGGGTGAACTGGGTCTAAGTACCGAGGCAGTGGGGGTTATCTATGGAATAGTTGGCGTACTGGCACTAGTGGTGGGTGGTATTCTCGGTGG
>Ga0256832_1002692_pt1 | contig 12114 bp, 3 predicted proteins | sample 134614metaG_FD_190534 | JGI IMG/M metagenome (GOLD analysis project Ga0256832, IMG submission 190534) | Hydrothermal vent microbial communities from Lau Basin, Pacific Ocean - 134-614 | ecosystem: Environmental > Aquatic > Marine > Hydrothermal vents | place: Pacific Ocean: Lau Basin | collected... | reverse complement strand
CTTTTGGAGGTCTTCTTGCGCTATGCCGGGGCCTGTATCTTCTACGCCGATTAGCACTTCTTCGTAACCGTGCGGCCCTTGCTGTTTGCGGGCAAATACTTTGATGTGGCCTTCTTCGGTGAATTTTGCGGCGTTGGAAATCAGGTTCAACAAAACTTGCCGTATGCGAATTGGGTCGGCTTGGATTAGGGGGAGGTTGGGTTCTATTTCCTTGATAAGTTTGATCGGTTTATCTTTCACCAGACCCACAGCGGTGGACATGACGCTGTTAATCAGGTCGCCGATATCAACTTCTTCAAACGCCAGTTCCATCTTGCCGGCTTCAATTTTGGAAAGGTCAAGTATGTCGTTGATGAGACCGAGCAAGTGTTGACCGGCGTTGTAAATGGAGGTGAGGTCTTCGCGCTGCATATCATTGATGGGGCCGTCAATTCCTTTGAGGATGACGCGTGAGAAGCCGATGATTGAGTTCAACGGCGTGCGTAGTTCGTGGCTCATGTTGGCGAGGAATTGGCTCTTAAGTTCATCAGCGCGTCGCAATTCTTCCAATGCTTGGCGTTCAAGTTCGTAAGTTTGGGCGTTTTCAAGGGCGATTGCTAACTGGGTTGCAAGCAAAGTGAGCATACGGGTGGATTCCCGGGTGAAAGCGCCTCGCTTTGTGGATTGCACGTCAAGCACGCCGATTAGGCGCTCGCCTGCGATTAGGGGGAGGGCGGCCTCGGCGCGGGTTTCGGGCAGCAAGGGGTTGGGGTGGTGGATTTCGCTTTTGGTGGTGTCGTTGATGATGACTGGTTCGCGGCGCGCGGCGGCTTGCCCCACGGTTGAGGCGGAGCCGACGCGCAGGCGGTGACCCCTGCGAAGCATTTCCCTACCGGCTTCGCCGGTAGACGCCCGCACTACTGCGTATTCTCCGCTTTCGTCTATAAGGAACACCGAGGCGTGGTAAAAACCGAAGCGCTCGCGGATGAGTTCTACTGCTGTGGTTAGCAGTTTTTCCATTTCTTGGCTGTTGGCGGCAATTTCGCTTGCAGTCACGCTCGCTATTTCCAACTCTTCGGCGTAGCGTTGGGCTGTTTCGTAGCGCTGGAGGTTTTGCAGAGCGACTGCCGCCTGCGCTGTAGCGGTTTCCAACAACCGGAGTTCGTCTTCGGTGAACTCGCGCCGCTCGCCGTAAATGGCGTTCACGTAGCCTATGCGCTGGCCCGCTACCATTATTGGGAAGAAAATGGTGCTTTTGGCACGGAAAACTTCTGCATATAGATGGCGGGTCTTTTCATCCAGTCTTGGGTCGTGTTGTATGTCGGTTATAACTAATGGTTCGTTATTGTAAAGCAAACGACTGGTTTGGAACTCTTTAAACGGGTAGTGGTTTCGCACTGCTTCTTTGGGAAGTTTGCTCCACCTTGCTTTTACTTCTACCCATTCTGGAGGGTCGTTTTCCTCTATCCAAGGACGTTCGTAGAGGTTGAGAGAAATATTAGTGGCTTTTTCTCCCAATGGGGTTTGGTTACGGAGAATATCAAGGATGCCTTCGTAAGAGGTTACAGCGTTCAGTGAAGCGGCAATTCGGTAAAGGGTCTCTGTTTCTTTAGAATGCCGTTGGATTAATTCAACGGAGCGGATGGTCTCAACGGCTACGCTTGCTTGGGAAGTGATAGTTTTTATGCGTTGTATTGTTTCTTCGTCAAACTCTGTAGGGTGATCGTAGAATATGTTTACAACGCCTATTCGCCGTCCACCCGTTTCCAGTGGAAAAGTAGCCGATGCTTTGGCTTTTAGTATTTCGGTGTATATCTTCCGAGCAGTTTCGCTCCAGTTAATGTTTTTTGTTGCATTGGCATTGGGGATGATGGACGGCGTTTCTGGTGATAGAGTTCGCACTACAGGGAAAACGTCAATTGGGTATGGCCCTGACAGTTCTCTTAGTGTTTCCCGTGGTATCGGCTTGGCGCTCCAATAAGCCACCGGCTCTATGGTGTTGGGTTCTTGTTTACCTTTTACAAAGGGCTTGTCAAACAGACTAAGTACGATAGTGGTAGGTTTTGGGAAAATCACTTCACTTAGCGCGAGCGCTATGTCGTTGTAGGTGGTCGCGGCGTTGAATTTCGCTGTTGCTTGGTATAGGGCTGTTGTTTCTTCGGTGCGCTTCTTGATATCTTCCAGCGAGCGTAGGTTTTGGATTGCAATGCCTGCTTGGCTCACGAGTGCCCAAATGAATCGCTTTTGCTCCTCCGAGAACTCTATGTATTCGTCGTAAATGATGTTGATAAGCCCAAACCATTGGCCAGTTATGTAAAGGGGCATGAAAACAGTGGCCTTGGCTTTTAGAATTTCAAGGTAAATGTAGCGAATTTGGGGGGGTACTCTGTCCCATTCTTCTATTTTAGAGATAAAGCGTCCTTCCCGCATTTCGGTGAGATAGGGGAAATCCGGAAGCGGGAATTTCTGGCTTGCTACTTGCTGAAGAACTTCTGGGTCTAATTCGCTATTTTCTATATTGGCCCAGTATGCTAAGGGTTTTATCCATTGAGGGGGAGGGGCTCCCTCAACCCAAGGTTTTGAAAAAGCACCTAAGGCAATTATGCGGGCATGTTCGCCGAGGTATTTATGCAGGGTTTCAAGAATTTCTTCGTAGGAGGTGGCGGCGTTGAAGGCCGCAGTTGCTTCATACAGCGCCCGTGTGGTTTCAAGTGCTCGTGTGGTTTGCTGAAAGAGGCTGGCGTTTGCCACTGCCGAGGCTACTTGGTTGGCTAACGTGGAAAGCAAACGCTTTTCGTGTTCGCTTGCTTTGTGGGGCTCTCGGCGGAAAATACACAATGTGCCGAATTTTTGCTCTTGGTATATCAGCGGCACGCCTATATAAGACCTTAGGCCAAATTCAATGGGACTTTTGCCAACTTCTGGGTGCTCCGGCGGAGGGGATAGTAGGTCGTCTATGGTGAAAACGTCTTCTTTTGTATAAGTCACCCCACAGCAACTTGTGTCTATGGGCACGCCGCCGGATTGTTTTATTTTTTCCACCATCTTCGGGGGTAGATTCCAGTGGGCGGCGAGCGCGAGTTGTTCGCTGTTTCCTTCTATTGTTTGGGTTATGAGGGCGGCGTCAATGTTCAGGATTTCGCGGACGCGCAACAACGCTTCTTGGTAGATGCGGTCAATTTCCAGTGTTTGGCTTACTGCGAGTGCGAGCCTATGTAGTGTTTCCAATTCGGCGGCACGGCGCTGTGCTGATTGGAATAGTTGAGCGTTTTCAAGCGCCAGCGCTAATTGTTCCGCTACTTGTTCTGCAAGGCGGCGGTCATCTTCGCTCCAACGGCGGCCCGGGGTAGGGTCAACTGCTTCCAGCAGGCCAGTGCTGTTCATCACTTTTAGCGGCAGGGCGGCCACGGCGCCGTTTTGCCCTTGCTCATAAATTGGGGTGCCGCGGCGCAATGCTTTGCTTCCTGCCGGTGTGAGGGGCGCGACGGCGGGGGCAATAGCGCCGCCTTTGGAAGCGATGCCGCGCGGCAATTCGGCTTCGGCAAGCACCGCGGGCGCCTCTTCAACTGGCGGGAGAGGCGCCGATTCGGGTTCTTCCAGCGGCGTTGTCGCTTCTGTTTCCAATTCTTGGAAGAGAATGTCAATACGCTTTTCTAACTTTTTCTTCTTGGACATAGGCGGCCAGTTCCTTAGCCAATTCGCGATATTGCATGGCGCTGCGGGTTTTTGGAGCAAAATGGGTTATTGGCAGTCCGATGATTGCGCTTTCGCGGAGTTTTGTGTCGGTTTCTATGACGGTTTTGCAAAGCCCGTTGCCGAAAGTGGCTTCTAATCGGGCGCGAATGATGGCGTGTGCGCGGTTACGACGCCTGAACATCGTTATGAGAATTCGGTAGGCGAGGTGGGGATTTGTGCCTCGGCGCACCGTTTCTACCATTTGAAGGGTGGTTTTCAGAGCGTAGGCGGAAAAGTACTCCGCTTGGGTGGGCAGGAGTGCGAGGTCGGCGGCGGTGAGGGCGTTGCCGGTGAGCGCTCCCAGCGAGGGCGGTGAATCTATGATCACATAATCGTAATCTTGGCATTTTGGCGAATCCAGTGCTTTGCGAAGTGCGCCGTATTGGCTGGGGCGCCCCGCAAAGTAACGTTCTGTTAGCCGTAGTGTGAGGCTGGCAGGGATGAGGTCTATATTTTGTACTTTAGTGGGGTAAACAGCATTTTGGGCAGGCAGGCCTTTCAAAAGCACATCTGCCGCTGTGAGATTGGCGCTGTTGCCGTTGGTTTGGAAGCCAATGCCCAACGTAAGGTTGCCTTGTGGGTCAAGGTCAACCAACAGCACTCGCTTGCCTTGTTCGGCGAATGCCCCTGCAAGGCCTAAGGCGGTGGTGGTTTTGGCTATGCCGCCTTTTTGACCGGTTACCGAAATTGTGAAGCGCGCCATTTTGCAAGTCCTTGCTATTCGTTTTGGGCGTTGTCGGTTTCAAGCAGAATTTGGGTGGTTTGGGCGTTGAGAGCGCGCCGCATTTCTTCTACGGCGGTTTGGATAATCACCATCGGGTCGTTTGTGGCGCGCAATTTTGCCGTGATTTCGGCGAGTAAGTGTTCGCGCTCGGCAGTGCGTACTGCCTGTTTGAACAGCCGCGCCACTTCTATTGAGGTGGCTATTTGGTGGGCTATTTGTTCCAACAGCCTTAGGTCGTTTTCTGTTATTTCGCGCTCGGGGTCTTCAATATCCAAGCCAAGCACGCCGATGATTTCCTCGCGCGCCAGCAGCGGCACCATAATTACTTGAGACGCCCCTCGCTGCTTTATCAGCGGTAGCATTGCTTCCAGACGGGCATCGTGAAGTGTGTCGCGGGAGACCACTGGTTTCTTTGTGTGGATCAACTCTTGTATCAAAGGCATGTCCGTGGGGACTTTTGTGCCTATCACATCAATTTTAGGTGCATCTGGCGCTGTAGTAGAAGCGGTGATTGTGCCGAATTTACCGTCTTCGTCAAAGAGAATAACGCCGCAGTGTAGCAGGTCAAGTTTTTCTTGCACTTTGCTGGTCAGAAGTTGTAGCAAAGCGTCTAAATCTACTTCTGAAGCGGCGGCCGAAGTGATTTCGTAAAGTGTTTCAAGTTCTTCGGAACGCTGGCGGACTTGTTCAAGTAGGCCAATGTTTGCCAGGATAGCGGCAAGGCTGTTTGCCAGCGTGACAAGCATTTCTCTTTCTGCTTCTCCGTAGGCATTTGGGGAGGGGCTTTCTACGTCCAGCACTCCCAGTAGCCTGCCGCGGTATATCAGCGGTACAGCAATTTGCGTATGTGCGTTTGCCGAGAGTGTGCCTTCAAGCGTGGTGTTGGGATCGCTGATGGTGATAGGCTCTCCGGTTGCGGCGGCTTTGCCTACTGCCCCTTCGCCCAAGTGGATCTGGGCGTTTTGCGCTTCTGGCGGGATGGAAACTTCGTTGCCTGCAAGCGCCGCTACTTGCAACACTTCTCCGCCTTGCTCGGGTTTTAGGAAGGCCACCATGCTTTCTGGCATAGAATTGGCAAGCATTTCGGTGGTGTGGCGTATGGCGTCTTCAATGGAAATTGCCGACGCCGCGGCTGTGGTGATTTGGTGTAGGGCGCGATGGTGTTCAATGTGGCGCTGAGTTTCGGCAAACAGTTGGGCGTTGATTACCGCCACTGCCAACTGGTCAGTCATTATTTGCAGAATGCGCACATCATCTTCGGTAAAGGCGTTTGTAATTTCGGACTGGATGTCCAAAACGCCAATCACTTCGTCGCCTGCTTTGAGGGGAATGCCCATTTCTGAGCGTGTGTTGGGCAGTAGAGGGTTGAAGTGGTGAATGTCGCTTTTGGAGACGTCGTTTACCACCACCGGTTTGCCCTTTGCTGCGGTTTGCCCCACGATAGAGGCAGAGCCAATGGCAAGTTTATGGCCGCGCGCGAGCATTTGCTTGCCTGCTTCTCCAGTGGATGCCCGCACTACCATGTAATGCCCCGTGTCATCCAGCAAGAAAATTGAGGCGTGGTAGAACTGGAAGCGTTCGCGAACGAGATTTACGGCCTGCTCAAGCAGGTCTTCCAGAGCAAGGGTGCTGTTGGCTTCTCGGGCGATTTCGGCAGCGATTTGTAGTTGAGCGGCGCGGTGTTGGGCTTCGGCGTAAAGGCGGGCTCCTTCCAGCGCGAGGCCTACGCGTTCAGTGAGGCGCTGGAGCAAACGTTTTTCGTTTGCATTCCAAGGCGTTGCTTTGGTGAGGCGCGCTTTTGCGATTGTGATGCCGCGCACTTTTATTGGCATGTGCAGTGTGCGCTCGTCGGTTTGCTGCGGCTGGGGTTTAGAGTCTTTGGGAGTGGTGCTTTTTTCTACAGTGGTTGTGGGGAGCATCTCGCCGTTTTCCAGCAAGCGATAGCCGACGACGCGGCGGCGGCTCAGGTATGCCTGCCAGCCTTGTTCACTTAGCTGGGCGTAGGCCCGCCGCGAGGCTTCAAGTGCTTCTTGTGTTTCTTGCAACAGACGCAGGTTTTGAAGTGCCACCGCTAACTGGTCGGCCACCGTTTGGAGCGCCGTTACGTCCTCGGGCGGAAAAGCATTTTCTCGGCGGCATTGGATGTCAATGGCGCCAAGGATTTCACTGCCCGCTTTGATGGGCAATGCAATGGCCGAGCCGCTTTCGGGCAGTAGGTGTTTGTATGAACTCCGCACTGCCGCGGGGATGTTTTCTGCTATTTGCGGCCTTCCGCTACCGATTGTGCGCCCGACAAGCCCTTCCAAGCCAACGGCTACCCGTATGTTTTTGTGCTGTAGTTCATTGGCTAAATCGGGGTCTTGGTTGTAAACTGCTTTTAGTTCGGCGTATTCTTTGTCGGGGCTTGTTAGGAATATGCCCACATGATAGTAGCCGTAGCGCTGGGAGATAAGGCGCGCCGCCATAGGCAGTAGTCGGTTTATGTTTCTCTCGGTTGCTACCGCACGGCTGACTTCGGTTGCCGTTTGTAATTGGGCAGTGCGCCGTTGGAGCGCGCGCGTCCGCTCCTCTACTTGGGCGTTCAGGCGCGCCCGGGCTTCTTGCACGCGGGTGAGTAGTTGTTGGAACGCACGGGCAAGTTCTCCGATTTCATCTTCGCGTTCAAGGGGAAGGGAAACGTCCGTTTCGCCCCTCGCCACTCTTTTTATGGTTTTGGTGAAATCGGTGATGGGCACAATAATTTGTTTATTGATGCTATAGAATGAGCCCCACCCGAGCAAAAGCCATATTGCCATTATCACTATCAAGAAATGGATTAGCCTGTTGAGGCTTTTATCCATCTTGCGTTGGATGCTTAATTGCACCCGCGAAGAGTGCGAAAGGGCTATTTTCAGATTTGTTTCCAGTAGGTTTTGCCGTTTGGTGAGCAGGTCGTAGCGGGTTTTTAGACTTGCTTCGCTTGCCGTGGGATCGCGGCTGATTTTTAGGATGTCTCGCGAGATTGCTATGAAAGCATCCACTATGTGCAAGGCTTGCTTTGCCTTTGCAGCCAAAATTGGTTCAGAATCGTCCAACTCTTTTAGGTCTTGAGCGAGTGCTTGGCGATCTCCTTGAAGCGCGGTAAGCGGTACTACAATGGCCGAGGCGGTTTTGGAGTAGGTGGGATTTTGCAGTTCTTTGAAGGCGGTGAGCAATTGGTTGCCGTGCACAGCCGAAGAGGATAAGTCTATGGTGAGTTTTGTTATGACCCTGTGTTGGTTGTAGAGGTTGAAAATTTCCGCTGCTTGGTAGGCAACGAAGGCAATGGCTACGATACTGACCAGCATGAACAGCATCGCTGTGCGGCTTAGCGCTTGTTTGAGGGTTCTATGCCTGATTCGCAGTTGTATCTTTGTCATGGCTGTTTACTCTGTTTCGCCGGCGGTGAGCACAATTTCGGCCTGAGTTAGCCCTAATACGTTTTGGAGTTGCTTTAGGGCGGTTTTTAGCATTTCATCCATATCCAAGGTGGCAGAAATTTCGCCGCTGATTTGGCTCACAACCTTTTCCATCTCGGCGGTGCGCCGGGTTTCTTCCATCAATTGCAGGTTTTCAAGTGCGAGGGCGATTTGGGTGGCGGCCTGCCGTGCCATTTCCTCTTCGTCGCTTGCCCAGGGCTCGTCTTTTTCAAGCACTAGTTCACCGATTTCTTCATTGTAAATTTCTATTGGCACGCGCAAGCGATATTTGTTGCTTGTTCCGTTAGTTGATGGGGATGTGGAAACCGATGCCTCAAGTGTGCTGGGCAGGTTTGCCCATATATCGCCCATAATTTGGCGCCGTGCAGCCACTATTTCCTCCAGCGCTTGTTGCGTTTGCTGGAATAGGTATGCGTTGTGCAGTGCCGTAGCGAGGTTATCGGCAATACTTTGTAGCACTTTGAGGTCGTTTTCGTCAAATGCACGAGGCTTGTCGGATTGGATGGTCATTGCACCTAACACTTCACCGCGGCTTATCAGTGGAAGCGCCAGTTCGGTGCGGGTTAGGGGCAGGTGCGGGTTTGCGAAACGCACGGCGTCTTCACCCACGTCCATTGCGATGCGCGGCTTGCGGTTGCTTATTGCCCAACCAATCATTGAAGAGCCGCCCACAGCCAAGCGGTGGCCTTCGGCGAGCATTTTGCGCCCGGCTTCGCCGGTGCCGGCGCGCAATACGGCATATTCACCTCTTTCGTCAAGCAGGAATACGCCTGCGTAGTAAAGGTGAAAGCGTTTCTGCACCAAGTCCACAACCGTTTGGATGAGTTCGTCCGGGTCAAGGATGGTGTTGAGCGCTCTGTTGATTTCGGCAGCGGTGTTGATTTGGTCCAAGCGTTTTTTCAAGAGGGCGCTTTGTTGTTCCAACCTGAGGCGTTCATATTCAAGGGCGTTGCTCAGGGCGTGGCTTTCTTCAAGTGCGTTGCCGATTGACCTGAGCAGGAACCAAATGCCGCCGTCTATGGTGGCGGTGACTGCGGCAAGTGTTAGCCCTTCACGCACCCAGATGTTGTAGGGCATGGGGGGCACTCCGATAGTGCTTTTGTATGCAAGTAGTTTGTGGGTGAGTGCATAGCCGAGCCCAAAGTGCATCCCAAGAGCAAGTGCGGCGTTGATGAGGATTTGCTGTGGGGGAAGTAGCATTGCCGCCAAGGCAACGGCGGTCAATATCCAGACGCGCGCGTCGCCGTATAGGCCGCTGTGGGTGTAGGCGATAAAGCCCACCACATACAAAATGCCCAAAATCACCCATGTTCGTATCTGGTAAGAATAGGGAAACTGTCGGACAATGGCGTTCGCTATCGCCAAAAGCGTGGCGAAAATGAATATGGCGGCGAGCCCTTTGTTGCCTAACCGGTATGCTGCCAAGGCGTTTGGAATTGCCACCGGAATAGCCGCCAGTGCAACTATCACGGCCACAATGTTCAATAGCCGCGTGCGGAATCGGAGGGTTTGCCCTCCCGATTCTTGCATTTTTTCTGGCTTTACGTCGGGAGTGTTCATCATTTTTCTCCCTCGCCCTTTTCGGGTTCAGGGTTTCTGCCAGATGGCATTAGGCGTATAACGCCTTTTTGTATACCCAAGGCTTCTTGGATTTGCTGTAGGGCTATTTCCATCACTTGGTGTATGTTGCGCGCTCGCCGCAATTCTTCGTTCATCTGGAAGAGGAGGTGTTCGCGATTGGCGCGTCGCACGCTGGTTTCAGCGCGGCTAATTTGGTATAGAAGCAGTGCCGTTGTGCCTGCAACTTCTTCCAGCACGCCAATGTGCCTTTTGCGTAGGGTGACCCGCTCTTTGAAGTCAGCCACTATGAGGACGCCAAGCAACTGGTCGTGCGCAATAAGCGGGATGCCTATCCACCTTTTTGCCTTGTGGCTAAAGGCTTCAGGGGAAAAGGCGGCCGCTTCTCCCTCGTCAAGCACAAGAGGCTTGCGTGTGTTTATCACTTGCGAGACCGGCCCCGTCCCGATCTCTGTCGGGGGGAGTGAGACCTCCCCATCTTCCGGCGTATAGGCGTAGGAAAAGACTATGCGCCGCTCCAAAGCGTTGTAGGAGGCTATGACAACGCTTACGTCTCCGAATTTGTCGGTTAGGTTATTTTTGATAGAGCGGAAGCGTTGCACGTTGTCGGATAGCAAAAGCATTTCGCGGGCTATAGAAAGCACCAGATTTGAGGTTTCCGCTTCGTGCTTGGTTTTACGCAGTGCAATTATCCTTTCCAGCATTCTTTCCGCGACTGTTATGACCAGTTCGTAAGTTTCTACCCGCACTTCGGGGAATGCGTCTTTCTCTGTGCTTCCGAGCAGAATTATGGTTTGAAGTTCGCGGTTCAGGTAAACCGGAAGGGCAATTACCGATTTGTAGTGTAGAGCCTTTGCCCATTCTATTAGCACATGAGGTGGGTTATCGGGATTGTCCACATCTTTTATCGTGGTGGTGATCCCGCGCGGGAAAATTTCCTTCAGCACCGCGGCTGGTGCTATTACTGAGGGAATAGGGGCACCGATCTTTGCCGGTTTTATCACGTTTATTTCATATGAGCCGGCTTCGTTTCTTAGCACAATGGCCGAATAGGCGGGCAATTCTTGCATGGTGCTGATGGCAATATCAATGAACTCCCTCGGGTTATCGGTTTGAGAGAGCCTTAGCACCGAGCGGTAAAGGGCATTCACTTCTTCCAAGTTGATTTCTGCTTGTTCGCGAAGTTTTATGTTGTAAATGGCGATAGCAAGCAGGCTGGCCAATGTGCGCAAAGTGTCTATTGACGCCTCGTCAAAGATGTTGGGCGTCTTGCTTTGAACGTCTAAGGCCCCAAGCACCCGATCCCCTATGGAAATGGGAACAGCCGCTTCGGCGCGGGTTTCCGGTAGCAATGGGTTCTTGAAGTGGAAGTCTGCCTTGTCCGTGTCTTGGATTATTTGGGGTTCATTGCGACCGGTTGCTTGGCCTACTACAGAATTGCCGTTTACTGCCAGTCTGTGGCCTTGGGCGCGCATAACTTGCCCAACCTCGCCAGTGGAGGCTTTTAGCACCGCGTTTCCGCCGCTTTCGTCAAGCAGAAATACCGATGCGTGATAGTATTGAGGAAAGCGCTCAACTATGAGGTTTACGGTTCGCTCTAAGATGTCTTCTAAGTTTTCGGCCGACGTGGCTAAAATTGCCACCTCGGCGGCGGTTTTGATTTGGCCGGAGCGGGTCTCTACTTGTTCTTCCAGCGAGTAATAAAGTTCGCTTAGTTGGTCGGCCATTCTGTTGAAGGAATATGCCAAGAGGCCAAGTTCGTCGTTACTTTTCACCGGGGCGCGAATGCGCCAGTCGCCTTCGGCAAAAAGGCGGGTGCTGTGGGCAATTTCCAAGATGGGCCGGGTAAATTTGCTTGAGACTGCTATTACCGCTATCGCCACAATTGTCAAGAGAGCCAACGCGAGTTGCAGTAGAATCATCCCAAATTTGTGAATGGGCTTGTAGAAGAGCGCTCTTGGTATCTCTACCCCTATGCTCGCGTGCCACTTTGGCGCCCAGCGAACGTGGGCGATAACCTGTTTACCGGTTACCGGGGAGACGTATTCGGCGTTGAATTCTCCCTCTGTGAATTTTTGCCATTTTTGTAATAGGGGCGACGGCATCGGCATTCCGCGCAGGATGTGTAGATGTTGATCGCGGGCCAGATACACCCCTTCTTCGGTTATTACGAAGCCGTTGCTTTGGGGTATGGCCGTTTCTAACGGTTGTAGCACGTCGCTCAGTGCTATTTCTTCAGATATGCCCACTATGTAGGCCGAAGGCTCTTGACTGTTGGTGGGGTTGTAGGGGTAAATGGTTACAAGGATGCTCTCGCTTTTGTATAGGGGTGCGAGGTTATAGCGAAAATAGTGTGCGCTCCCGTAAGGGTCTTTTGCTTCGGCGACCTTTGCCAAGGCCGTGAGGTTTTTGGGAAAACTTTGTGTGATTAGTTTGCCGAGGTCGCTGTTGTGTAAGGCGAGGCCGTTCCATTCCCCCTTTGTGCTTGCCACTACTTGGATTTCTGGGTTGAGCACAAGAATCGTATTGAAGATGGGCGGGCTGCCTTGGTGGATAAGAGGTTGCAGGGCGTCAAGGATTTTTTTGCGCGCCGATGTGTAACCGGTGGAACTTTGTGGTTTGGTGAGCAAGACCTGCATG
>Ga0256832_1002691_pt1 | contig 12114 bp, 10 predicted proteins | sample 134614metaG_FD_190534 | JGI IMG/M metagenome (GOLD analysis project Ga0256832, IMG submission 190534) | Hydrothermal vent microbial communities from Lau Basin, Pacific Ocean - 134-614 | ecosystem: Environmental > Aquatic > Marine > Hydrothermal vents | place: Pacific Ocean: Lau Basin | collected... | reverse complement strand
GGGCCCATTGGAAGAGTTGCTCGTCATTGTATTCGGGGTGTTGGACAGTCAACTCGTCACACAAGCGATTGTGTTCCCGAACAAACAATGTTTGTAGAGTGGTGAGGAGAGGATTTTCGTTGCCGCGGATGTCTCCGGTGACAAAGTGTTTTCGGCTTCGACTAAAGTCATCTGCCATGAATGGTGCATCCGGATCGATTTTGTCATTAAATTCTCCTGTAACAGTATTCCAAGGGAGCAGATTGCCGGTCGAAACCTTCATCTTCCCACCTGTAAAAGTGCGCAACCAGGTATTTCTCTTAATATCTGAGCCATATATGACCGATCCATCTATAAAAGCGGTAATTTGATTGGCGTATCTCCTCGGATTTTGAGGGGAAGTACCGGTGCCGGGCGCCGGTTGAGATCGATAGAAAAATATCTTACGCAGCCTTCGCATTACCGTATCATCTGCAGGTACCTTAATGCGCATGAATTCCGAACCATTGTCTACGAGAGTGATATCATGGTCAATAAATTGACCAAAGGCCCAGACATAGTCACTGAGGCTATCTTGGCTGGGATGATTTTTCTTTTGACTGAATACCGTGTTACTGATAAAGCGCGCATTAATGTCAGGCCCTCCGGGAGCTCCGGTGGAGTCCGTAAAACTATTGGTGCTCAAGGGAAGCATCAAGGCTCCTCTCGCGCCCCATTCCGGATGTGCCGTGTTGTTGCCTCTACCGTTTAAGGTCCGGAACTCCTGAGCATGACTTACCTGCAATATCAGGGTGCTACAAAAAAACAGAAGAAAGAACCTTAGTGAAGTCTTCATCAAAAATAATCAATTTTGGGCTCAGAGGCGATATTATAAAAAAGTGGTAGCAAAGGTACAGTTTACCACTGAAATATGCTGCAATCTATCCTTTATTTTGTGTTCGAATCACAAGTTTTATAAAAATGCATAAATTTGAAGTCGGCATCTTTGGGCGTCACCGCTCTAATGCCCCTTCGAATCCTGCAATTAAATCACTTGCTCTATTAAAGAGTGTTTTTTCTCCTTCTTGAAATAGATTTGGGGCATAAAGCGCGGTGTCGCAATCACTAATAATCGCGATCGTTTCGTCGATCAAGTTCCCGGAAATATGGTGTTGTTGGAGCATTTGCCGGATATTGGATTTGTTGAGTTGGCTGGTGCGTATCCCCAATTTGTTGCGCAAATAACTCAAGATGCCATTCTGGATAGCCTTATAGTAAGCAGCACTATTCTTGTCCTTGGTGTCCAAGGCTTCTTTGAGGTATTCCTTTGCTTTTTGAAGGGCGATTTGTCTTCGCCGGGTAGCGGGATCGATAGCTTCTATTTTTTTTCGCTGCCAATAGCGGAAGTACAGCCATGCTATCCATCCAAGGAGCCCAGCAAACAATGCCCAATAAACCGGATTGACAAAAAGATAAAAGCTTCCTTTGCTGAGCACCGGTTGATAGTGAATGTCGTGCAGATCAAAGCGTCCGGTTTCTTCGGTCAGTTGATTAGAGCGCCCGTTGAGGCCTCTGGCGACGTGCAATCGAATGGTGTCGCTATAGATGCTCTGATAGGCTTGACTGTCCGGATTAAAATAGCTGAACTCGGGCACAATACTATACTCCCCCGGCTCTTTGGGGATGACGGCGTATTCGTAGTGTTTTTGAAATCGGATGCGTTCTTCAGAACGCAATGGACGCTCGTTTTTGAGTACCGGGTCATAGACATCGAAGGCGTTACCGAAGTCCATTTCGGGAGCTTCATTGATCTTGTCATCACCGTCTCCGGTTATTTGCATGGATAGCTTGATGGCGTCGTCCGTGGTTAAGCGTTTGTGGTTGGCATAAAATTTTGCCGTATAATGTCCGACCGCTCCGGCAAAGGAGGCAGGCGCCCCTTGGGGAAGGTCTTTGACTTTTATCTCTACGGGAGAGGTGACCATTCGGTATCGTTTCATGGGAGGGTCGAAGAAAAAGCTCCTGCGTCTCGATGGAGCATTGGGGTCTTCTACGCCTATGGTTACTGCAGCGGCAGGAAGGTCAAATTTTCCGGCTCTCTGTGGGTAAAAGGCATATCGTTTTAGGATATAACTTGCATACTCTTTGCCATTGACGATTTCGCGTTTTTTGTGGAGTTGTACATTCAGTTCCCGGATATAGGCATCGGTAAAGTTGGGATTAAAATCGATGTTGTAGTCCAGTACGTTGGTTCGGGTCAAGAGCTTGATACTTAGGATGATTTGCTGTCCGATGTAATAATTTCCGCTATCTATTTCCATTTGGATGAGGATGGGATTTTCTTCCTCTTTTATCTTTGCTTTTTGTGAGGCTTTCAGGACTTCAATCATTATCGGCTTGGTCGTCAAGAGATGTCCATCGGCATATATTTTTGCCTTTCCAATCCGGTACTTTCCCGGTTTGTAGCCGACGATTTCATACGTATAAGAGGAAGAAGAGCTGCGCCGACCATTGACGATATTGACAGTGTTCATCCGTGCCGGGCCGGAGAGGACCTGTAGCTTTCCGAAGTCCGGTGGCGTGAACCCGGAGCCGGAGGCGTTGTTGAGCTCAAAGGTGATGTTGAAAGGTGAGCCTGCGAGTACTTTTTTTGCCTCGACACGCGTGTGGAATTGCACTTGTGCAGGCGCAGAAAATGACAGTAGCAACCCTAAGATCAACCAAATATACCTCTGCGACATGGGTTAGAATTTGTATCTTTTTTTCTTTCTCTTGGTACCGTGCTTTTGTCCGGAACCCCGTTTTTTGTCCCGTCTAAGGCCAAAAAAGTCCTCTTCGAAGGGTGACTTTTGTCCAAAAAAATCTCGTCCGAAAAGGTCCATCTGTTCCATCCGGCGAGGAGTGATTTGCCGACCGGTGGGATTGGGGTAAACCGTTAATTCTATCGGAGAAGTCTCGACAACGCTTCCATTTTTTGTCGTAATGGTGGCCGGGTCAATGATAAAGTTGCCCGGCTCATGTGGGCGAAGGGCGAAGGTGTAGGAAGCCGTGCGGGAAGTTTCCCCATTGACGATAGAAATGCTGCTCCCGCTGCTCTGAGAAACGACGTCAAAATCCTTAAAAGGCGGGGCTTCAAAGTCTCCATCTGCCCCTTGGAGGGTGTACACGATGTAAAATACATTGTCCATCAGTATGGTATCCGGATCCACCTCTACCTTGACTTCGAGGTCAGTGGATTGTGCTGTGGCATTCATGTCCCAAAATAGCATCGCTACCCATAAGAGAAATAGTGTTTTTTTCATGATTTAGCAGTTTTAATTACCAATCCTTTTTAGATTTATTTTTCTTTCCGGTGGCTTTTCGCAATTTTTGATTGACTTTTTTGTCCTCTTGCTCGATGACTTTCAGTAACCTTAACGCATCTTCTTTGCTTAGGTTCTTTCGCTCGGGCTCTTTGCCTTCTTCGCCGCCCGGTTCATCGCTTTGTTTTCCATTCTCTTCCTCTCTCTGGTCCTTTTGATCTTTCTGGTCCTTTTTGTCGTCCTGTTCTTTGTTCTTTTCCTCCTGCTTTTCCTTTTGGTCCTTTTGGTCCTTTTGGTTTTGTTCTTTTTGTTGCTGTTGCTGTTCTTTTTGTTTTTCGTCCGATTTTTGTTGGTCTTGCTGCTGCTGCTGTTGTTGCTGTTGTTGGTCTTTGTTCTTCTCTTGCTTTTGCTTATCTTTTTGCTGTTGCTGTTGTTGCTGTTGCTGTTGGCGTTTCAACATTTTTTGAGCCAGCTGGAGGTTGTGTTTGTAGGAGAGGTCATCGGGCCGTATTTTAAGGGCATTTTTGTAGGCTTCTACACTTTTGTCAAATGCTTGTTTTTGGAAGTGGGCGTTGCCGAGATTGTAATAAGCGTCTGCCTTCAGATCCGGGTCGTCCGTCGCCTCGATGGCTTTTTGGTAATGTTCGGCGGCTTCATCGTATCGCTTTTGCATATAGACGGCATTGCCGAGGTTGTATTCCGCTTTGGCGGTCGCTTCTTTTTCGAGGGATTTGCGGTAGAGTTCCTCCGCCTGATTGTACTTTCCGAGGTTAAAAAACTGATCGGCGTCTTTGCGGTAAGTATGTGCTTTTTGTGCATGTATGAAATGGTACCCACTCATCAGAAAGAGGAGTATCAGTGGTATCAGCAGACGAGCGGTGTCCGCTGATAATCGCAAACAAAAACCGTTTATCTTCATGAAAAGGGCCATAATTAAGTTGTTTTTATATTCCGTTCTCTGAATAACAAAAACAGGGTCAGAAATAGCAGTCCGGGAATCAAGAAATACTGAAAATAGCTGTTGTATTCGTCAAAACTCTGAATCTCGAGTTCCCTGCGATCGAGTTGCTCTAATTTTTTGGCGATGGCGTCGAAGATATCATCTGCTTTGGTGATGTGGAAATATCTTCCGTCTGCAGCCTTGGCGATATCGATCATCATTTTTTCATTGAGTTTGGTGATGACATCCTTACCGGATTTATCTTTGACGTAGGTCATCTGTCCACCATAGCGGTAGGGGATCATACCTCCTTGTGGTGTTCCTACACCCACGGTGAAGATGGAGAGCCCGGCTTCCCTGGCTCTTTTGGTGGCCTCAATGGCTCCCTGGTCGTGGCTTTCCCCATCAGAGATGATAATCATCATGCGGTGGTAGTGTTCTTTGTCCGTAAACATTTTTTCGGCGAGTTCGATGGCATCTCCTATAGCCGTACCCTGAGCGGAAAGCATGGAGGGATCTGCAGTTTTGACAAAAACCTTAGCAGCACCGTAGTCGGTTGTCAAAGGCATCTGGAGGAAAGCGTTGCCGGCAAAGAAGATGAGGCCTACGCGTTCTCCTTTGAGGTGATCGATGAGCCGCTCGACAAAGTTTTTTGCCCGCTCGAGTCGATTGGGCGGAATATCATTGGACAACATACTTTTGGAGACGTCCAGCGCGAGTACGATATCGGCGCTTTTGGGCTTCACTTTTTTTCGTTTTACTCCCCACTGGGGATTGGCAATCCCGAGGATGAGGAAGAAGAGGGAAAGCATCAGGAAGAGGAATTTTATCTTTCTTCTACCTTCCGAAAGTCCCGGGGATTGCCTGGTAATCAGCCGGGGTTCCCCCAATCTATTCAACTGTCTGCGGGTCCATTTTCGGTGCAGTGCATATCCCAAAATCATCATCGGGATGAGCAGGAGCCCAAATAGATATTCCGGATGTTCGAATCTAAACATACTGTCCGATTATGGTTTTACATTTAATACAGTCCAAGCCAAAAGACGGCTCAACACCAATAATGCCAGAGCCAAAATGACAAGCGGATAAAAGTACTCGAGGTTTCGCTTAAAGACATTGATTTCCATCTTGGTCTTTTCGAGTTGGTCGATGACGTCGTAAATCTGCTTCAGTTCTTGCTCGGAGGTCGCTCGAAAGTACCGTCCCGAGGTGAGTTTGCTGATGTAGTGGAGCAGCCGTTCGTCGATTTCGACTCGAGAGTATCCAAAGACAAAGGAGCCGTCCGGTCTTCTTCCGACCGGAGCGCGGGCCCTTCCTCTGGTTCCCACCCCAATGGTGTACACCTTGACTCCGAGTTCTTTGGCGATTTCTGCTGCGGCCTCGGGTTTGATATACCCGGTGTTATTGACTCCATCCGTCAGGAGGATGACGACCTTGCTTTTGGCTTTGGAGTCTTTGAGGCGGTTGACCGCTGCGGCCAGCCCCATGCCTATCGCCGTACCATCTTGCAGCAGACCGGGCTGAATCTGGGATAGTAATTGTTTGAGGACGGGATGGTCGGTGGTCAAGGGGGAGACAGTATAGCTCTCTCCGGCGAAGACCACAAGTCCTATGCGGTCGTACGGCCTCTTGTCGATAAACTCGGAGGCGATATACTTGCTCGCTTCGAGCCGGTTGGGCTTAAAGTCCTGCGCCAGCATACTCGAACTCACATCTGTGGCGAGCATGATGTCGATGCCTTCTGCATCTATCTTTTCCTCCTTGAGTATCTTCTGCGGGCGGGCCAAAGCGATGATGATAAGACCCATTGCAAGGTAGTTGAGCCAGATAGGGAGGGAGGCGATCTCCATTCGCCAATTTTTGGGCAGGCTATCCTTTGGAAGTCCCGGTACCCGCAATGCTACTTGATAATAGGAGGGAAATCTCCGGCGATACAGATAGATGAGGACGGGGACTATCAGTAAGCCGAGCATCCATGGATGCAACCATTCTATGTCGTGTAAGTACGTGCTCATTCTTCCTCTTCCTGGTTTTGTGTGATGACCGGGTCCAGTGAGATATGGTCCATCCGTTGGATGAGTGCCTTGGTTTCCTCCAAAACTTGTTTATGTCTCGTCGCCTCGGGTTGGTACTTGCCAAATTTTACCAAGTCGGTCAACCGGAGTATTTCTCCTAAGGGGCCCATTGGAAAACCTGTAATACCTTTTTTGGATAGGTGACGCCGAATCTCCCGTTTGGTCCATTCGAGTGCCGGAAATCCGTATTTGCGCTCTAAAAACCTCCTCGTTATCTCGCTAATCCCGCTGTAATGCTCCTTGAGTTTGCCTTGCTCCCACAACGCTGCTCTTTCGAGGTCATCCAGTGCCTTCATCGCTTCTTCACGTGGAGGAATGACGGGGATCGTCTCTTGTGGAACCTCTATTTCTTTTCGCTTCTTATACCAACGGTATAGGCCATAACCCAATAAGAGGGCGAGCAAAGCATATAGTATCGGCAGATAATCGGTCCAATACTCTCCCTCTTCATAAATGCCCTTGATCGGGTCCGGCTCCGGAGCGTGTACCGGGGCGACATCTATCATTACCGGAATCCAGGGGGTGCGCTCTACCAAGGTTTTGCCGTCCGGGTCTTTGACTTTTACAGCGACCGGGGGAACTCTGAAGTATCCCGAATCAAACCGGGTCAAGACCAGGTCTTTGACGTAGTATTTGGTGTGTGCTTTTTGTTGGGCCTTCCATTCTCCTTCGTCGAGGAGCTCAAATCCGGACGTATCAAATGCAGAGAGATCGACACCGAGAATATCCGATGCATTTTCCACATCGGCACGAACAAACAAGTGGATATGATCGCCGATGAGGTGATTGGTGGTGTCGACAGAGGCGGTAATATATTGTCCCGCGACTCCGCTTGCCAATCCGGACACCAAGCTGATGATGTATATGATATTTTTCAAATATTTCATACCTACTTTGTCCTGCGTTTAAAAAATTTCCTCAATGTCAGGTCATAGGGTTGATCGGTCACTATCTCCATGATATCCCCCCCGGCACGTCGAAATGACTTGGTAAATGCCTTATGATACGCCTCGTAATACCCTTGGAGTTTTTCTCGTATGAAATGGCTGGAAGTATCCACAATTTGAATTTTTTGAGATTCGGGATCCCTAAACCGGACTAAACCGACATCGGGCACGGTAGACTCGAAAGGGTCGGAAAGACGTACCCCTATCACATCGTGTCTCCGGGCGGCAAACCGCAAAGACCGGTCGTAATCCTCCGTCATGAAGTCGGACAATACAAAGCAAATGCTGCGCTTCTTGACCACCCGGGTGAAGAAGTGAAATGCTTCTTCCAAATTGGTTTTTTTGCCGATTTTTTCATGGAAAAGCATCTCCCGAATCATTCTAAGAATATGTTTTTTTCCCTTTTTGGGAGGGATGTATTTTTCGATGTGATCGGAGAAGAGTATGAGGCCGACCTTATCATTGTTTTGGATGGCTGAAAAGGCGAGGACCGCTGCGAGTTCTGTGGCGATATCGTGTTTGGTATCTCTCTTTGTACCGAAAGACATGGAGCTACTGATATCTACGAGGAGCATGACGGTGAGTTCCCGCTCCTCTTCGAAGACTTTGACAAAGGGCTCTCCGGTACGGGCCGTGACGTTCCAATCGATATTGCGGACATCGTCCCCGAAGGTATAATTGCGCACTTCACTGAAGGACATCCCGCGCCCTTTGAATGCACTGTGGTATTCTCCGGAGAAGAGCATTTGACTCAACCCGCGCGTTTTGATTTCGATTTTTTTAACCTTCTTTATGAGTTCCGCTGTCGTCATTACGTCAAAGTTTCAATAGCCTTTTGTCCTTCAATAGTGAAGCCACCACACGATAAGGGACGATAATCTTGCGCTCTCCAAAAATACCGTCGTATCCCGTCGAAAAACAAAATCCCTCCGCACGAATACAAGCGATGTCGAATACTTGTTTTTCCAGCCATTGCCGGGTGAGGTCATCTGCTCTACCCATGAGTTTTTTGCGGCTTCTGTCGATTTCTTTATCCAACAACATTTTGGCGACGGGATAATCGTCGAACAATTCATTCAATGGGGTGGGTTTTTCATCCCGAAAGTCAAAGATGAATCCCTCTCTGTGGGCAGTATCTTCGAGTGGGTCGTAAAATGTGATAAATCCACTGGCGAATTTGGGGCCGAGATACTCGATATCAACCCAGCCCATGGCTTGATCCCCGATTTCTTCTAAGTATTCGCCCTCTTCTTCTTGTATTTTGGCGGAAATATCTGAAATCCATCGTTTGAATCGCAATCCCAGCCACCGGTCAAACCGCTTTTTGTCCAGGTAGGGATAGGTGTACGCGTAACCGAAGGGCTTGCCATTTCGCTGTCCGCAAAGGATTGGGAAATGCAGCTCCTGGGACAAAGAGGAAGTATTTGTTTGGTCGATTTGTTCTTTGATGGTCGCCCGGTAGGTGTTATCGGGCTGTTGTTGGAGCTTGATATCTCCTAAGTTATTGCCGTAATTATCCGATAGGTGAAGTAAGATATTACGGCAAGTGGCATCTGCACAAGTACCTTTGAGGTCATGGGAGGAATGGCTCTTTTCAAACCGGATGATCCCTCTTACGATCCCTTCATTTTCATGCTGCAAAACGATCATGCAGGGACTATGGAGCAAGGAGCCTTCGAGGGTCTTCAGCCAAAGGCCATCCGAACAGTTTTGCATCCCGGCCTTGGGATAACGCGTCCGGGTTAAGGTAAAATCACGGGCAAATTGACGCGAAAGATCAATCCACCTCAACTGTGCTTCTCGCTTTTCAAGCGTCCCCTTTATATACCCTGTGATATTGCCTTCTGCGTCTGTTTCCAGCCAGTTGACAGATGGTCCTTTTTGTTTTTTTCCTTCGAAGAAATACTTTTGGGAGCTCCCGTCGAATGTGTAGAATCCTTTGTAGATGACATCATCATTGCCCACGCAGAATAAGACGGGTTGGCTGTCGTCTGCCTTGCCTTTGTAGAATTGCACCCAAATACCTTTGGCCTTGGGGCCAAAACGCTCTACGACCTGCTTAAAGAGGGTCTTTTGCTGGGACCAACCCGTGGCAAAGCTAAGGCATAAGAGTAAGAGTACAAAACCGTATCGCGTAGTCTTTGACATCATTAAGGGACCATTACATTATCCAAAATCTTGTCGATGATATCTTCTTGATTGATATTTTCGGCTTCCGCTTCGTAGCTGATACCGATGCGATGGCGCATCACATCTTTGGCGATATCACGCACATGCTCGGGAGTGACAAATGGCTCTCCTTCGATAAAAGCCAGTGCCTTGGCTGCTTTGGCGAGGTTGATACTCGCTCGAGGGGAGGCGCCGTAAGTGATGAGCATTTTCATATCTGCCATGTTGTATTTTTCGGGATACCTGGAGGCAAACACAATATCGAGGATGTACTTTTTTATTTTATCATCCATATAGACCTTAGACGCTGTTTTTCGAGCTTTGAGCAAGGTGTCCTTTGTGGTGACTTGGCGAACTTTAATGGCGATGGTTCCGTCCAAATTGCGATCCAGGATGAGTTTCTCCTCTTCGAAATCCGGATAGTCGATGTTGACTTTAAGCATAAATCGATCTACCTGTGCCTCAGGGAGTGGATAAGTCCCTTCCTGCTCGATGGGATTTTGAGTAGCCATCACGAGGAAAGGTTCGTCGAGGGTGAACGTCTCCTTTCCGATGGTCACTTGACGCTCCTGCATCGCTTCCAATAGAGCCGCTTGCACCTTGGCAGGGGCGCGGTTAATCTCGTCAGCGAGGATAAAATTGGCAAATATGGGCCCCTTTCGGACAGTAAAATCCCCTTTGGCTTGATTGTAAATCATGGTTCCCACGATATCCGCAGGAAGGAGGTCCGGTGTGAATTGGATCCGGTTAAACTGAGCGTCCACCGTATCGGAAAGGGTTTTGATGGCCAAGGTCTTTGCTAGACCGGGCATTCCCTCGAGTAAAATGTGCCCCTTGGACAAAATCCCTATGAGCAAACGCTCGATCATGTTTTCTTGACCGACGATTACTTTACCCGCTTCGTGAATGATATCCCTGATAACGCCACTCTCCAAGGCGATTTCTTGTTTTAATGCCACTAAATCGATTGGTGCTTGCATCGCTGATTTGTTTTAATTTTTTAGGTATGAAATGGTAAAGATAGAGAAAATAAAACCGGAGTAATCTTCCGGAGTCCTAATCCGGATACACAATAAAGGCTCCAAGTCCTTGGTATTGCTTGTTTTGCCCATAAGGCCATCCGGAAAATCCGGTATCTAAACGCTGCCTGTCAGTTGTAAATTTTACATATTGGACAAAAAATAATAATTTTTTTGTGAATGGATAGGTGGTGGGATAAGTGTATTGATAATCAGTGGGGTATATCTTATTAGCCCAAGCGACAAGAAGTGTTTTTAAAGTTTTTGGTAAAAAAAATCATTTTCATGCAGCATTTTCGCAATACGATGCATTTAGGCATTGAGTCGGGGATGATAATACTCCCGTTTTTGAATATGAGGAGTAGACTCAATGTTTGACATATTTTGACTTGCACTTAGATGCTATCATGGGAATTTTAGGCTCAACAACTGCAACGTCTTCCGTAAACCATCCATAGATCTCCTTCTATGGATGGTTTACTCCTTAGAGAGAACCTCTATGAGAACGCCCCTTTTTTCTCTTCTCCTCGTCCTATAAAAAGATTATAAATCAATTGTAGCTTTTAAGTGTTATAGACGTATTTGGACGGAAATTACATTTACTCTATGCGTGGAAAAAGAGGGTTGTTGATTATGGCTGTGGTGACCTTGGTGGGCTTTCCATTGATTGGTTTTGTTGCCAATTGGTTCTTCCGGTTTGTAGCTGTTGATAGCTTGCTAGACACTTCGATAGGCTATGGTAAAGAACTGATATTCGGGGCGATATTTGGCGTTGTAGCCGCCCTTGTGGGCTGGACTGTCGTCCAATTACCGTTGTTAAAAGGAGCATATGATGACATATCTGACAAGATTGCCGCTTTTAATTTATCTGTATGGGATGTGGTGTTTATCTCTCTTTGCGCCGGTATAGGAGAGGAGATATTATTTCGTGGGTTTGTCCAGCCGGTGTTGGGAGTTTGGCTGACGGCTGTGATTTTTGTGGCCATACACGGATATTTGCGGCCGGACCATTGGCGCAGAAGCATCTACGGTATATACATGACGCTCGTAATCGCTGTTTTGGGGTACATGAGGGAGTATTGGGGGCTGATCTCGGCCATGGCAGCTCATGCCGTAATCGACATGGTATTGTTTTATTTTACACTCAGGGAAGCTGATAGAATACATCCGAATGAAGAGATTGGAGCTCACCATTTCATACCGGAGCTATGGGAAGAGGAGTAATGTGTGTATCACAAAGTGCACAATTCTTCACAAAATATAGAAAGACTGCGAAGTAATACGTTACTTCAGGAGGTACAAATAGTTTGAGGTGTCCGAGTTCTATGCAAGAATAATTATACTGTAAAAATCTCCGGTTTAGACGGTAGTTATTGAACGATTGTCTAATGAACAGTAAAAGTTCAGAGAGCTTACTATACAGAGTAGATGTATTATATGGCCTATTCCGGCGAAATTCCAAGCGGGAACCGGCGCTAACCCGGGATAGTGTTATTATATCTTCTATGGTCTAAATATCATTAAGGCAAAGTTTTACTTCGAAGCATAGTTGCCGTGTTCCCTTCAACAGAAGGTAAGGCCGCCCTAGTGGTGCTCTGTCAAGATTAAATTGTCGGGCATCTTCGATGAATTTTGCGCCTGTACTTCGTTAAAAATACTCGACGTAGCTTTGGCTACGCCTGTGTTTTTTGCCTCGTTCAGACG
>Ga0256832_1002690_pt1 | contig 12118 bp, 14 predicted proteins | sample 134614metaG_FD_190534 | JGI IMG/M metagenome (GOLD analysis project Ga0256832, IMG submission 190534) | Hydrothermal vent microbial communities from Lau Basin, Pacific Ocean - 134-614 | ecosystem: Environmental > Aquatic > Marine > Hydrothermal vents | place: Pacific Ocean: Lau Basin | collected... | reverse complement strand
CTGGTGGAGAGCTGGGCTCGTATCTGGGGCTGGATATCGCCTGGGAAGACATCTATGATACGGTTGATGGTCCCGGGTGCCGAGTTGGTGTGCAAGGTGCCAAAGACCAGGTGCCCCGTCTCGGCTGCGGTGAGGGCTGCTTGGATGGTCTCCTGGTCTCGCATCTCACCGATGAGGATCACGTCCGGATCTTCGCGCAAGGCGTATTTCAAAGCGTTGGCGTAGCTTTTGGTATCAAGACCCAGTTCTCTGTGGGAGAAAAGAGCCTTTTTGTTTTCATGGATGAACTCCACGGGATCTTCGATGGTGATGATATGTTTGTGCTCGTTTTCGTTGATTTCGTTGAGCATGGCGGCCAGTGTGGTGGACTTTCCGCTTCCAGTAGGTCCGGTGACCAGGATCAGTCCTTTTTCTCTTTGGATGATGGTCTTGAATATCTCGGGTAGTCCCAGATCGTCGATGGAAGGGATTTGGCTGGGGATGATCCGAAAGGCGGCTGCCACGTTGTCCAGCGTACGGTAGTAATTGGCTCTAAATCGTCCCACTTTCGGCACGCTAAAAGCGAAATCGAGTTCGAGATTTTCCTCGAACTCCTTCTTTTGTTTTTCCGTAAGCAAGGAGTAGCACACCTCTTGGATCTCTTGGCCGGTGAGTTTGGGAAGGTTGAGAGGTACGAGCCGTCCATCTATGCGCACCTGTGGTTCGCTGTCCATCACGAGGTGTAGATCCGAAGCGTTGTGTGCGACGACGGTCTTGAACAATGAGGTCATATCCAGTTGCATCAAAAGCCTTCGTTATTCGATAATTTTAGGAACGATGAAAAAGTTGTCCACAGACTTTGGAGCGTGTTGCAAGATCTTTTGAGGAATGGTAGGGTCTAAGTGTGGTTCATCTTTTCGCAATGGAGCGCTCGTCTCGATGGGGCTGAAGGTGGCTTCCAAAGAGCTAAGATCCAGCTCGTTGAGAATATCCACAAACTCCAAAAATCTATTGAGCTCTTCTATCGTTTTTTCTTTCTGTTCTGGAGAGATGGTGAGCATACTCAAACTCTGCAGCCGCTCGAGTAGGGCCGAATCGATCTTTTCCATCGCTGTGCCTTTAAGTTTTTTCGCTATTTTACCATAAAATAAAGTTTTGTTTGATAAGATTAGAGCACTATATTTGAAGGAGACGGTTTGGGTACCAAAGAAAATATCGAATATATCAAACAAGAGCTGAGCAATGAAGAGAAACTCCTTGAGTCGGTGATCAAGCTTGAAAAATTTTATAAAAAATATAAAAAAGTTTTGATAGGCGCCTTTTTGATCCTCGCTCTTTTTGCAGTAGGGTATATGGGGTATGAATGGAAAAAGGAGCGGGATCTGCAAGCTTCCAATCAGGCATTTGAAAAACTTTTGATCAATCCAGAAGATAAAGAGGCTTTGCAAACGCTCAAATCCACCAATCCAAAGCTCTATAAACTCTATCTGTATCATAAGGCGATGCAAAGCAAAGATGCGAAACTTTTCGAGCGGCTGGCCTCCAGTGACGATCCTATACTTTCCGATTTGGCCAAATATCATCTGGCGGTGATGCAAAAAGAGCGTAAGGCTTTGGAGAAGTACGCCATGCAGCAAGAGGCTCTTTTGAAAGAGATGGCTTTGTTGGATGATGGATATATGCTGATGAAAGATGGGCAAATAGGGCGAGCCAGAAGCGATCTTTCTACCGTACCCAAAGAGTCTCCAGCTTATCCATATGCGCTGCTTTTGAAACATTATGGCACCAAGGTGGGTAAATGAGAGCGTTTATTTGGCTGTTTCTCTTAATTTTGCTCTTTGGCGGATGTAGTACCAAAAAGTACTTCATGCCAGAACAAGTAGCGGGGGTAGTGGATTTTGACGGGAAGCTGCCGGCACCTATCGTGGATGTATTGCGAGATGGGGCGACACTGCAAAACGGTCAGTTCATAAGCGACCGGGGGGTGGAGCCGTACAAGCTCCCCAAAGGGTACCTTTTCATCAAACGAGCCGGGGACTACTACCTCGCAGCCGATAGATGCCACAAAGTGGTAGTGATCGACGCCAAGAGCAAAAAAAAGATCTTTGAAAAAGATTTCAAGATGAAAGCTCCCGTGGCTGCCAATTTCAAAAATGGCAAGCTGGCCCTGGTCTTTGACAACGACTCGCTGCTGCTTTTCGATACCACCACCGGCCAAAATATCTACTCCTCCACTCAGTCTCCCGATATCGCCGTGGATACGAAGATAGCCAATCCTTACTTTTTGGGCAAATTGGTGATCTTTCCTACCCTCGATGGCAAGATAGTGGTCGTAGATAGCGAAAGTGGCAAAGAGCTTCGCACCCTGATCGTGGGCACTCATAAATATTTCAACAACGTGATCTTTTTGGATGTGATCGACGAAAAGCTGATCGCCGCTACGCCAAACAAGATCATCTCTGTAACGCCGCAATTTACCAACTCCTTGGATGTGGAGCTTAGCGACGTGCTCTATGTCAAAAACAGAGTCTATTTGCTGACCAAAGACGGGCGTATCATCCTCACCGATAGCCAGCTCAATCCACTCAAAGAGCGCAAATTCAACTTCGCCCACTATACGGGAGCCATCTATGGTGAATTTATCTATCTCATAGAAAAGAGTGGCTACATCATCGCCGTGGACAAGGATCTTCGAGTGGCCAACGTCTTCGAGCTTCCCGAAGCGATCGACAACTATATCTTCACTGCCCACGATACGCTCTACTACGACGATAAATATTTTAGGCTCAACAAAATTCAATGAAAGAGCTGGTAGAGTTTTTCAAAAAGAGGGGTGTGCTCTTTCGATCCCTCGAGCCTCTCGATCCCAAAGCCTTCGGTATCAAAAAGCGCCTGAAGCTTTACAGAGGGGTCGATCTAAATGGTTCTTTTGTTTTGGTGGTCACAATCGAGAGAAAGAGCAGAGTATTGCAAAAAGAGGCCGAAGGGCTGGAGATTTTGGCCAAAGAGATCGAGGCGAAGCTCTCGCATCGCTTCAAGCGCCGCTATCTACTCCTCCAAGCACCGATCTGCTCCAAGGCCAAGAGGTGGCTACAGGAGAATGGCTGGAGAGTCTATGCTCTTGTGTGATATCGGCAACAGCTTTGCCAAACTCTACGATGGAGTAGATGTACACAGATTGGCAGTAGAGGAGCTAAAGGCGTGGAAAGAGGAGCGGGTCTGCTACATCAACGTCAACCAAAGAGCCAAAAAGATGCTCCAAAGTTTCGAGTGGGTGGATCTGGAGCCATATATAAAACTCCAAAGCCCCTATAAAGGGCTGGGTGCCGATAGGAAGGCTTTGTGTAGCTTCGTAGAAGATGGAGTGATAGTCGATGCTGGAAGTGCCGTGACGGTGGACGTGATGAGAGATAAAAAACACCAAGGGGGATTCATCTATCCAGGAGTGGCAGCGCTCAAAGCGGCCTTTGGCTCTATCTCTCCCGCACTCGATAAGGAGCCTGTTTGGCCAAAGCGGAAGCTTCCTCTTTCTACCCAAGAGGCGATAGGATATGGGATCCTCGTGCCGTTGGTGTGTGCTATTGGTTCGTTGGGAGAGAGAGTGATTTTGACCGGGGGAGACGCAAAACTTTTGGCCGACTATTTGCCACAGGCCACTTTGGAGCCGCTGCTTATATTCAAAGCGATGGAGAAAATCATACAAAGGGAAAATATATGCTGACGATCGCACTACCCAAAGGACGCATAGGAGAGGATTCTTTGCGACTTTTCGAGCAGATTTTTGGCAAGGAGTTTCGCTTCGAGGAGCGCAAACTCATACTGGAGGTGGATCAGTTTCGTTTTTTGCAGGTACGAAACCAAGATGTCCCCACCTATGTCTACCACCAAGCGGCCGATATCGGTGTGGTAGGGCTGGATGTGCTGGAAGAGAAGGGGCTCGATCTGGTACGCCTCCTCGATCTTGGGTTTGGACGATGTGATGTGAGCATCGGCATTCCGGCGACACAGGAGCTGGATTTCACGAAGCCCAGCTACAAGGTAGCCACCAAAATGGAAAACATCACCAGAGATTTCTTCAGCAAAAAGGCGATCCCTGTGGAGATCATCAAGCTCTACGGCTCGATAGAGTTGGCGCCTCTTGTGGGGCTGGCCGATATGATCGTCGATATCGTGGAAACTGGAGAGACCATGAAGCAAAACGGCCTCAAGCCGGCTCTTTCTATCATGCAAAGCAGTGCCTTTTTGATCGCCAACAAAAACAGCTTCTACGATAAGAAAGAGCCCATTTTGGATCTGAGAGAGAAGATCAAAGAGGCGCTTCATGGGGCTTGAGCTCTATGGTCGGATAGAGCCGCTTTTGGGCTTTGAGGAGCAAAGAGAGCGACTCTACGACATCTTTTTGGAAAAGCTCCGTTTTTTGGGAGTGAAGAGCTTCTTGGACGTTGGATGCGGCAGTGGGGATTTCATGCAAAAGGCGCAGCGGCTGGGCATGGAGTGTGAAGGAGTGGATCTGAGCCAGCAGATGGTGGATCGGGCAAGGAGCAAAGGGTTGCGAGCCAACCGCCAAGATCTTTGCCAAGTCCAAAAAGAGTACGAAGCGATCACGGCGGTTTTCGATGTGATCAACTATATGAACAAAGAGGAGCTTGAGAGGTTTTTTGGGTGTGTAAAAAAGGCGTTGAAAAGTGGGGGCTACTTCTTGTGTGACATCAATACGCTCTATGGCTTCGAAGAGGTGGCGCCCGGAGCGATGATCGTAGACAAAGAGGAGACCTTCGTCGCTATCGAAGCGGAGTACGAGGAGGGGAGATTGGTGACCCAGATCACCGCCTTTTTCGCTCAAAATGGCTGTTTCACTAAAAAAAAGGATAAAATAGTCCAATACTATCATGAGATAGATTTTTTGAAAAATCTGGGGCTGAGGCTCGTGGATATAGACTTCGTGTCGCTCTACGGTGACGAAGTGGACAAAGCGTTGCTGACGTTTCAAAAGGAGTGAGATGGGACTGTTTGGCTTTGGAAAGAAGAAGCAAGAGAGCGAGTCTCGACAAACCAGAGAGGAGGCCCTCCGCCTCAACAAACGATCGGCAGATAGATACTGGGTGGAAAATCTCCCCACCTCTTTGGGTGAAGGAGTCGATGGAGCCAAGAACTCCATAGCTGTCGGGGCGAAAATGGGGAGTTTGAGTGTGGGAGATCTGCTCGATTTGCAAATAGTCCAAGAGAGATACGAGGCGGAGGTGGAGAGGGTGGCTACGACCAAAGTGGCCTTTCGCCTCTCACCGCAACTTCGCCAAGAGATCTTGCGTCCCTATCTCAAGACTATCATCGACGAAGATCCCAAGACCCCTGCGTGCCTCGATCTAAAAGATATTGTCCACGACCAGGAGATCGAGATCAACAAGGCTCTTGTAAATCTGATGCTCGAACTGGACGACCCCAATACCAACATAGAAAAATTCAAATCCCATATCGAGGCTTTACCGAAGCTCAAAGAGGAGCTTTTGAAAAAGGCCAACTCCATAGAAAAAGCGAGAGCCGCCAGAGTGGAGGATGTAGGTGCGGCCATCACCAGGCTGGGATTTTCGGAGGTCAAAAAGGAGGTATACGACTTTATCAACAACGAAGTCAATCTCTCCAACACATCGCTACCTCAATTTAGAAATTTCGAGGCGTACCATATCTTTTTGACGGGATTTTTCAAAAAGCTGGCTCCTCTTTTTGGCTTCAAAGATATCAAAAACGAGGGGCAGTCTCTGCTCAACATGCTGATCATCCCCGCCGTCATCATCAACAAGCAAGCTCCCGAAGCAGGGAAATGGTACCACTCACCAAAAGAGCTTTTTGGATTGGAGATGCGTTTTTTGGAGCGGCTCACACTGGGTTGCGACTTCATCGAGATCAGCAAAGACTATTTTGTGCAGACTTTGGGAGTCTTTCGATATCTCTTCGACGGTTTCGCCCTGGGCTATCAGATGCTCTATCCCCAATATCCCCTCTCTATCGATATAGAGCTCTCGGAGCGTAAGCTCAAATTTGGCTATCTTTGCTATCTTAGTATGCTGGCCCTTCGCTTTTTGTTCGCCAACGACAACTATAGTGGATATCTGCTCTTTGGGCGATTGCAGCGATTGGGGATGAGTGTGGATCAAAGCAAAGCTTTCATCGATGAGCTGATCCAGTCCACCAACGATCAGCTCTCGAAAATCGGCATAGAAAGTGCGTTGAGATACAAGGATATCCCCTCTTCTCAGTATACTCTTTCTTCTATTCTTGGTAGTGGGATCTATGTGGAGTATTTGGCCAAATCCTTTTCGCTTTTCGATAAAAATGGCACGAGATTGGCTCTGCGGTACGAAGATGAATTCTTCGCTCACGATATTTTGGAGAAGATTTTGAATCTATCGGAATATGGATTTCGCAAAGAACCTTTTTGTGTGGTCCCTTGTGAGCGGCTTGCGGACGAAGATCTCTATCTCGATCAGTTCAAATCCTTCGATATCGTAATATTTAAAAATGTAGACAAACTCCCTAAAAGGCTCTTTAAAGATTTTGAGAAGATATGGAAAGATTTCGAGGGCAAATGTATCGCCACTTATAGCAGTTATTCGATGATAGATTTCGACAACGAGGTTTTGTACCAGCTGCTCAATCCTTTTGTGGTGGATTTTCCCAGTTATCATCAGTCGGCCACCCTCTATGTAAAAATGCTCAGCTATACCAAACAAAAGATCGACCACTTCTTCCAAGCACCAGTATGCGATCTAACACGGTTCAAAGAGGGATTGGTGTCACAAAAAAGCGTCTATTGGGAGTGTATCAAGGAGATATAAAAGGGCGAAAGCCCTTTTATTATTTGTAGATTGGCTTGAGCTCTTCGAAAGGATTTGGAATCACTCGTTTTCTGTCTACGATATATGGGACCAAAGCTGCATGTCTGGCTCGCTTGATCGCCTCTTCCACCATCTCTTGATGTTTTTTGCAGTTGCCTGTGAGTCGTCGTGGCATGATTTTGTATCGTTCGCTGAGGCTATGTTTGATCAGCTCGATATCTTTGTAGTCGATAAAGGTCACTTTCTTTTCGCAGTATCTGCATGTTCTTTTTTTGAATCTTCTTCTTTCAGCCATTGTCGTCCTTTCTAAAACGGTATTTCATCTTCGTCGATATCTATTTCTGGAATCTCCGGCTTGCTGGTCGGAGTGGTCTGTTGTGGTGTAGGTTCTGGTCGTGGAGTTGGTCTGGAGTAGCCACCACTTGGCGTCTCTTCACGACCACCCAGCATCTGCATATTGTCCACGGCGATGGAGTGTTTTGAGCGTTTGTTGCCGCTTTGGTCCGTCCACTGCTCGAAGACCAGCCGACCCTCGATGAGGACTCGGCTCCCCTTTTTGAGGTATTGGTTGGCCACCTCCGCCGCTCGTCCAAAGAGAGTGATGTCTATGAAGCAGACCTCCTCTTTTTGTTCGCCGCTCCCGGTCTTGAAGCGTCGGTTGGTGGCTATGGCGGTCTTGCCTATCGCCATTCCAGAGCCTGTGTATTTGAGTTCGATATCCCTGGTGAGGTTACCCACCATGATTACTTTGTTGTACATGACTACGCTTGTGTCTGTGTTTCTTTTTGACCGCTCAGTTTTTTGGCTCTTTCGACCATTTTTTCCCAAGCTTGGATATCTTTTTTCGTTTCATATTTGATAGTGAGGAATCGGATCACATCTTCGGTGATTCTGTAGATTCGCTCCAGCTCTCGCACTGTGTGAGAAGGGGCTTTGAAGTAGATGATATAGTAGTGTCCCCGCTCGAACTTTTCGATAGGGTAGGCCAGTTTTCGTACACCGATATCTTCGGTGGCTACGATCTCGCCGCCGTTGTTTTGGATCACATCTTTGATAAATTCGAACTTCGCTTTGGCTTCCTCTTCCGTAAGAGTCGGCTTGAGTACGAAGAGTGTCTCGTAGTGTCGCATCGTTTCTCCTTATGGCTCTCTATCCGGATCGCTCCGGCAAGGCTTTTTGATGGTTTAAAAAGCGAGCCAATATTATCAAAGATAACCTTGAATTTTTATTAAACAAGAAAACAAGAGTGTCTCCTTGTCTATGGACTGGGCAGTTTTGAGCTGGTATTCACACTCTTGTAGCTCCAAAAAAATCTGGGGATAGGCTTTGATCTTGATCGCGAGCTGCACGCGCTGGGCCTCGATCTTGGGAGGGAGTTTGTAGCCCAGGATCTCTTTGGAATCTATCTGACCGTGCAGACGAATATAGGAAGAGAACAAAAAGAGCTGGCGCAAAAAGTTTTGAAATCCCAGCAAGATCTTCATCTCGTTTTGCTCCTCTTCGAGTATCTTTTGGAAAAGCTCGCTCAAGGGCTCCTTTTGGATGATGGCGATGTAGAGACGCTCCAGATTCAAAGGGTTGAGAGGAAAGACGAGTCTATCGATCTCTTTGGGGCCGATGGACTCTTGAAGTGTAGAGAGCTTTTCGAGCTCCTTTTTGGCCAAAAGCAGATCCCCCTCCAGCAAAGCCAGCAGGTGTTCGATGGCGAAGGAATCGATGGAGAGCTCCATTTTTTTGGCATATTCCATCAGTTCGGCTTTGGCTTCCGGAAGGGTGGCTTTGAAAAAACGCACCTCCACCGCATCCTTTTTGGGATTGAACAAAGAAGCGATCTTTTTGCCTTCGTTGTTTGGGAGCATATAGACAAGATAGCTGTTTGGATTTTTCTGGCAGAGCTCCAAAAGAGCACCCAGCTCCTTTTTGGGTAACGCCTTGTCATGGCGCAAAAGAAGCAGATTGGTATCTCCAAAGAGCGAAGATTGGCCAAGATACTCTTTGGCAAGCCTAAAATCGTACTCTTCGAAGTACAGAGACAGCCGCTGCTCTTTGGGACAGAGCCGATCGGCGATGGTGGTAGCGTACTTTTCTACGAAGTAGGGTTCGTCGCCCCAAAAAAGATAGGATTTGAAATCTTTTTGCAAGCGATCGAAATCTCTTTTATACATTTAGCTTTTCTACCACTTTGGCGTAGATTTTGGTCGTGGCGAGATTGGCGTCGAGGATCTCTATCACTACACGATCGAAAAGCTCCACCTCCGCTTGGGGTAAGAAGATGCGAGCTCCTTTGATCTTGTCGTCGAGCTGGGCTATGGGCGTGGACTCCGGATCGGTCACCACCGCTTCGAAACGCTCACCGATATGCTTCTTGGCCCATCTGGCAAATTTTCTATCCATAAAGTCCCACTCCACTTTCGCAGCTTCTCGCTCGAGTTCACTGATCCGTACGGCCAAAGGCTCGATATTTTTGAGAATAAAATCGAGCCGCTTCTTGTCTCCTCGCTGGATCGCTTTGAGCAGGCGATGCAGCGTCAGATCGGAGTAGCGTCTGATCGGAGAGGTGAAGTGGGTGTACTTTTCAAAACCAAGTCCAAAGTGGCCGATATTTTCGGCGGTATAGCCAGCCTGCTTTTGGGTGCGGATAAGGAGTCTGTCCACATGCTCTTTGATACCCAGCTTGTCCGCCTCTTTTTGGATATACAAGAAAAGCTCGTGGATCGTGTTGAACTCTTTGGTGAATATTCCTACATTGGCCAGCTCGTCCAAAAGCTCCTCGATCTTCTCCATGGCCGGCTCTTCGTGTGTACGAAAGATCCCAAAATCGAACATCTTGGCCGTGGCTTTGTTGGCCAAAAGCATACAATCCTCGATAAGCCCATGGCTTGGGGTCTCTGTCTCTATCACCGTCTCCACGAGCTCCTGGTTTTCGTCCAGCACCATCCGAATTTCTGGATTGGTGAACTCAAAGCCCTTTTGGAGTCGTTTTTGGCGAAGCCTCTTCGTCACCTCGTATAGTGGCAGGAGATACTCCAAAATCTCTTTATCCGTTTCGTCGATATTTTCCATTTTCCCTGCCAAAAACTCGTCCACTCTGTCGTAGCTATATTTTCTACGGCTTTTGATGATGCCCTCCAAAAGCTCCTCTTTTTTGGGCTCCAGGTGCTCGTCCAGCTCGATCTTGGCTACATAGGCGAGCCGCTCCACTCCTTCTTTGAGCGAGCAGATCCCCTCACTCAGCTTTCTTGGCAGCATCGGGATCGACTTGTGAGGCAGATAGATGCTAAATCCCCGCTCTTTGGCCTCTTTGTCGATAGGTCCCATCGGAGGGACGTACTCGCTCACATCGGCAATCGCCACATACAGAGTGCGGCTATTTACGTCATAATAGATCGCATCGTCGTGGTCTTTGGCGGTGACGGGATCGATGGTGCAAAAGGGCAGATGAGTCAGATCCACCCGATCGGGGTAGAGCTCGGGGAGAATCTCCTCTGGATAGGCGCTGGCTTCCAGTTCCGCTTCCGGCGAAAACTCCTCTTTTTTGTTGTAGAGCGCCAAGGAGATCTTCTCGTCCACTTTGGGATCGTCCAAAACGCCCAATACCTCCACTATGATACCAGCTTCGTTGTCCACCTTGACCACTGTTTGGTCCGGTAGCTCCTTGAGGGACTTTTTGCTCGCTTTGACCACTATGGGGACTTCGTTTTTGACATTGAAAAAAAGTCCGTTTTTCTTGTCGAAGTAGGCGACGCTGAAGCGAAAGGCCTTTTCGAGTATATAGACCACCTTCGCTTTAGGTCTGCCTCCACCTTTGAAAATCCGTTTGGCGATGACCAGATCTCCTCTGCCAGCTCCATTGAGATGCTCTGGCTCGATGAGCAGGTCCTTGCTCTTTTGCCCAAGCACTTCCAAAAATCCGGTGCCATTTCTGGCTATATCTATTTTGCCTACTCGATATTTGGAGCTGATTTTCAGTATCTTGCCGTCCACCTTGATGATCTTGTGGCGGATGAGGTCGTCGACCAAAGGGAGATACTCTCTTGGTACATCCTTTTGCTCGATACCTTTTAAAAGTCGTAAAATAAACTCTTTCATACTCATTCTGTTTTTTCCTTGAAATTATAATCATTTGCAAATCCTAAAAATATTATATCATAAAACTTTAGTCTGCTGTTGTGAGATGTAAAATAGGTATCGTTCCAAATCATAGCGAACCCCTTTATGTAAAACTAAAGGTATTTTAAGTAAAATTAGCCAAAATTTTTCAAAGGACGGGAAATGGCACTGCCAATCTATTACGACAAAGATTGTGATATCGATCTGATCAAAAGTAAAAAAGTTGCGATTATTGGGTTTGGAAGCCAGGGGCACGCACATGCCGAGAACCTCAGAGATAGCGGGGTAGAGGTAAAGATCGGACTCTATCCAGGAGGCAAGAGCTGGAAAAAGGCCGAGGCCAAAGGTTTTGATGTACTTGAAGTCCCAGAAGCCGCCAAATGGGCCGATGTGGTGATGATTCTCATCCCTGACGAGATCCAAAGCGAAGTCTACTACCGAGATATCGAGCCAAATCTAAATGCAGGCGACACCATCGCCTTTGGGCATGGCTTCAATATCCACTACGGTCGTATCAAGCCGCGAGCCGATATCAACGTCATGATGGTAGCGCCAAAAGCTCCTGGGCATACCGTACGAAGCGAGTTTGTCAAAGGTGGCGGTATCCCCGACCTCATCGCCGTCGCTCAAGATCCCAGTGGTAATACCCTCGAACTCGCCAAAAGCTATGCCAGTGCGATTGGCGGTGGACGTACGGGTATCATCCACACCACTTTCAAAGACGAGACCGAAACCGACCTTTTTGGTGAGCAAGCGGTGCTCTGTGGTGGAGTGAGCGCACTGATCCAGGCCGGTTTCGAGACTCTCACCGAGGCTGGATATCCTGAAGAGATGGCATACTTCGAGTGTCTACACGAGCTCAAGCTCATCGTGGATCTGATCTACGAAGGGGGCTTGGCCAATATGCGCTACTCCATCAGCAACACCGCCGAGTATGGTGATTATGTGAGTGGTCCGCGAGTGATCAACGAAGAGAGCCGCAAGGCTATGAAACAGATCCTCAAAGAGATCCAAAACGGCCAGTTCGCCAAAGATTTCATCCTCGAAGGTATGACCGACTATCCTCGCATGACGGCAGAGCGCCGAATGACCGAGAACCATCCTATCGAAAAAGTGGGCAAACGGCTTCGAGCTATGATGCCTTGGATCACAGCCAACAAGATCGTCGATCAAGAGACCAACTAATCCTGGGGCTT
>Ga0256832_1002689_pt1 | contig 12120 bp, 8 predicted proteins | sample 134614metaG_FD_190534 | JGI IMG/M metagenome (GOLD analysis project Ga0256832, IMG submission 190534) | Hydrothermal vent microbial communities from Lau Basin, Pacific Ocean - 134-614 | ecosystem: Environmental > Aquatic > Marine > Hydrothermal vents | place: Pacific Ocean: Lau Basin | collected... | reverse complement strand
CAGCGAGTGGTGCTGGTAATCCTCGTCGATGGTCCACTCGGCGTTGAAGATCTTGTGCCGGCAATGTTCGGAATTGGCCTGGGCGAACATCATCAGTTCGACATCGGTGGGATTGCGCTGCAGCTCCTGGTAACTCTCGACCAGGTAGTCGATCTCGTCGTCGGAGAGGGCCAGCCCCAGCTCGCGATTGGCCTGTTCCAGCCGCTCTCGACCGCCTTCGAGCAGGTCCACCGTGGTCATCGGACGGGGTTGGTGATGCGCAAACAGCGCCTCACATTCTTCTATGGATTCAAAGACTTGCTCGATCATCCTGTCGTGGATTCGAGCTTTAACGCGCTGCCAGGTCTCGGCATCCGGCTGCTGTTCGAAGGCGATCTCATATTCCACCGCCCGTTCGATGCGCTCGACGGCCTCGAGACCGCAGATGTGAGCGATATCCGTGGCCTTGGACGACCAGGGCGATATCGTCCCGACGCGCGGGGCGACAATGCAGCGACGCCCCTCCAGCTCGACATCCTCGAGTTTCGGGCCGTATTGCAACAGGTTTTCGAGCAGCTCGCGCTGCGCGTCGTCGAGTTCGCCGTCCACGGAAACGAGGTGGAGATAGTGCGTGGCCAGGGCCGTAACGCCGTAAGGCGCAAGGCTTTCAACGAGTTTCCGGATGCGAAAGGGGGAAAGTGCCGGGCTGCCTTTGATACTGATCATGGGTCGTAAGATTCCGCGAGCAAGAGGGGTGAGAAACGAGGGCGAATCATAGCCGAAACGCCGCTTTTCCACCATCCGCCATGCAACTTTTCCGCATCTGCGCGGTCTTATCAGTCGTTGGAAAACGCCCGTGATTCGGGTAGACTGAACAACTCTTCAGGGGACGACATGGCTTCGACGTCGGTCGCGAAACCTGAGGTGCATGCCGAGAATGCAGCTGTTCTCGTTAAACTGCTGTAAACCTATAGTTGCCAACGACGACAACTACGCAATCGCCGCTTAATAACCGGTAGATTGCTGTCGGACTGGAGCCGTGCCTGTGCGTCCAGACCCCGGCATCGCTCTCACAGGATCGAGCCGAAGCTTGTTCGCGGTGGAGGCTCTAAAACCCTTAGCGAACTCGCTGCAGGTCTTCCCTGCCCGGTGGGTAGCCTGCAGTCAAATCAAAGACCGGGATAAGCATGTAGATCCGATGGCGGAGGACTGGCGGACGGGGGTTCGATTCCCCCCGTCTCCACCAAATTCTTGCAGTAAAACCCGCATTTTGCGGGTTTTTTTATTGAGCCTGTCCATCCAACGATCTACAGTGGTTTCCCAGCTGCCGCCCGGCAGCGAGAAGCATAAAATGGCTGCCATGACTCAAGAACGCCTCGGACAACGCATCTCTCAATTCCATCGGGCTGTAGATCGCCTGCAGGAAGCATGCAAGCAGCCGGAAAACGAATTCATTCGAGATTCGGTCATCCAACGCTTTGAGTTTAGCTTCGAACTGGCCTGGAAAATGCTTCGCCTCAAACTGCTCGAGGAAGGCATTGACGCCTCCACGCCCAGATCCAGTATCCGTGAATCCGTTTCCGCCGGCATCCTCGACGAAGGTAACCTCTGGTCCGAGATGCTCCAGAAACGCAATGAAACCAGCCACACCTACGATGACCAGCGGGCACGTCAGGTCTACCAGTTTGTGTGTGCCAAGGCTCTTCCCCTGTTCCGGGAACTGAAACAGAAAAGCCTTTCCTGGTCATGAGCACCCTGGATCAGAATCTGGGTCTGTCTCCGGACATCATCGAAGCGCTGAGAAACACCAGTGCCCGCTACCCGGAGGTTGATGAGCTGGTCATCTTCGGATCCAGAGCCCGCGATGAAGCAAGTCCCGGCTCCGATATCGACCTCGCCATCCTCGGCCCCAAGCTCGACGAAGGCCGTTTTGCCGAATTATGGAATGACCTGGAAGAACTACCGATTGCCTTCAAGATGGATATCATCCATTTCGACCGTCTCATGGATGACAACCTGAAAAAGCAGATTCAAAGGGATGGGAAGATCATATACCGCAGGAAAGGGGCCAACTGAAAAGATTGCCAACGATTGTCGTCGGATGGAGGGCTTACCAATGAAGGGATCCAATCGCTCTTCTGCATGCATGTTTTCGTTCCATCATTCCAATTTTCGAATATTCGCATCTAACCTCGAATGGTTAGCTTGCAAGCCACCAAGGGTCACAGTTGTGCAACATGAAGAAAACGCAGCACACGAGCCCTGTCATCGTCCAGATCCTTGACGAGAACATATTTTGGATCCACAACCAGCGGGAATGTATCATTCTTGCAACCCTGCCGCCGCTACTCACATCAAGAAAGGTCGCAGTTGTCGGTTTTTTTCAACGGGTCTTTAGGATGGCACATGGGCAATGGCGCCACTTCATATTTGATCGGCGGTTCTATTGATTTATACCCCGGAAATGTGGTGATATGGGGCTAGGGTTTGCAATCCCGGTTCTCCAAGGGCACCTGGAAACCCTCAAGACAACAAGAATAAAGGAGGGATATGGACAGCTTGACGAAAGATTGCCAATACACCTACCTGATGGTGGAAGGCATGAACATCTACAATACCGTCTTCGATACGGATCAAGTCAGTATTATTCGAGGCAGCAGCTTTCTGCTGAAAGAAGCGATCGAGTCCCTGGCAGACGAGTTCGAGGAACTTCATCCCATATCCACAGGTGCTTCAAGCGGTTTTTTTGAGCTCCCTCGGCACGGCAAGGAGGATAATGATGCCAATGGAAGGGATCTGATCGACAAAATCCTTGAGTATTTCAATTCATCTCCTTATTGTCACTTCACCTTTTGCATTGACCTTGTTGAAGACTGCGATCTGATCTCCGCCCGGGAGCGTTTGATCGCACTCTTGCGTTATCAACAGATGCAATCCCTTTCCCTGGCCCCGGATCCTGCACAGCCGGAAAATACCAAAGACATGCAACCTTGCCGGATTCAGGGCAACCGACGGGCTGGGTGCAACAATATTCTTCCTGACTCAAAAAACGGGGAGCGCATTTCCCTATCTGTCCATGATCGCTTCCTTTCAGGGAAAGAAAAGCGGTCTGAGTTTTATCGAGTTGAACTCAAATCAGAAAAAGACTCATCTCCTCTCAAATTCACTTCCAATCTTCAGTCATTGGCCAAAACCCGCCATTTTCCAAAACTATCTGGGAAAATCGCACTGATTTATCTTGATGGAAACCGTTTCTCCAACATCCAGAAAGAAAGTATCCAGGATGCTGAAGATCTGAGACATTTCGATCAAACCATAAAGGCTTATCGCCGGGACTTCCTGCACAAACTCATCGACAGAATGCAGCAACAGGATACCCAGGTAGGGTTCACCGATACACTCACTGAAAACAACGAACTGCGTCTGGAAACCCTGATTTGGGGTGGAGACGAAATGTTACTGGTTGTACCAGCCTGGCTGGGCTTCGATATCATCGAGCTGTTCTATCAACTGTCAGATACCTGGTGTTTCTCCACCCGGTCAGGGAGCAATGACAAGATCCCGCTAACGCATTCCGGAGGTCTTGTGTTCTGCAGCGCAAAAACACCCTTGCCGAAGATGCGCAGTCTGGCGATATCCCTTGCAGACCGACTCAAGGAGATGAAACATGTCGGCAGACAGAACTGTTTCGATTATCAGGTACTCGAATCTATTGACTATCCTGTGGAAGACTCCCTGAATGCCTACTTTGAATCACGCTACGGTAAAAAAATGGCGGCTTCAAGATTCCCGATACATCCGGACATCCATTGGGTTTGCAAGAACAGAGAACGAACCAGGAAGATTCTGGATACCGTACCCAAGGGGCCAATCTACCGGATCGCAGAATATCTGACCAATGACCAACCCATTGAGGCCTCGTCAAGCATAGGTCGACTGGCCTCCCTGATGGGACCGAGGGATTACCAGGAACTGACTGACCTTCTTTCGGCCTTGTTCAGGCCACTGAACCCGGATTCCCTGGAGGAAACCGGCGATCCCGACAACAACTGGCAATGGCTACATCTGATCGAGCTGTGGGACTATCTTGCACCCACCACGAGTTCACCATGAACATGAATTTGCATAGACTGAAAATTGACCTGGAAGTACAAGGCCCCTTCCTCAGCCATACCGAGGGCAGCTTCTGTTTTGGCCTTGACATGGCTTCTAGACACTACCATGGTCATCCCGTACTCAACGGGAGTCACTTGCGCGGGCATCTTCGACATGCACTGGAGTACTTCAGCAAGAAACTGGATACTATCAACAAGGATATCCCGGCCAATCAACTCCCACAGATCGACAACTGGTTTGGCCGCCCTTCCCAGGAGGATTACGAGGCCCGGCATGGCCGTTTGACATTCGACCCGTTCTGGCTAGCCAAAAAGGAATCATCTCGTATAAAAAGATACCGTATCGGCATCAACGACACCACCGGCACAGTTGCCACCGGCAACCTGCAGGCGATGCAAGCGATTGGAGAGAGCGGCGAGAAACTCACATTCAGCGGAGGTATCCTGTTCTGGGGAGGTGATGATGAATTCGAAACTCTCAAGAAATGGCTTGACAAGGCCCTACAATATATTTCCTCCCTCGGAGCTCTGAAGAGTGTCGGTTACGGCAAGCTTCTCGGCCACACTATCAACACACCGGAAATAAAAAACCAAGACAATCGTTCAGACCTGTCTTTTTTTGATGGCAAGCCAACCACCCTCGAACTCGATTTCCGACTTGATCGGCCATTTTGCGTAGCACAGCCGCACCAACCGGACAGCAACCGTTTTGTTAGCGAAGACATCATACCCGGCAGCGTATTCAAAGGTGCACTGGCCCGCCAGTGGTCACTTGCACAGAACAAGGAACTGACCGGCTCGGCCATTTACAGACGTCTGACTGTTCGCCATACCCAAGCAGAAACCCTCCGCACAGGCAGGAGTCTTCCCCAGCCCCTTAGCCTGGTGGAAGCAAACGGCCAACTCCTCGACGCAACCCAGCATGACGGCTGCTTCCTGCTGAGGGATGCCAACGGCAACAGCCATGCCCCTGCCTTTCCTCTGGACTGGAAAGAGCGCACCCGGGCCATGGCCGATGAGCGACTTCAAAAGATAAAATATCCATTGCAATTGAAGCCACCCCGCCTGCTCACCGTTCGTACAGCAATTGAGAATGAAAGCGCAGCCGCAGACCCGGGTCGCCTGTTCAGTCTGGAATGCATCGATACCGGTTGGGAGGGTGATTCCACCCTCTGGCGTACACGATGGTCCATTGATGAGCACGAAAAAGAGGATGCCGACCTCTTGAACCGCCTGCTCGAAGAACTACAGAAACATGGTCTGACGAATATCGGAAAGACCAAAGCCCATGCTCGGTTGCTGAACATCCGCAAGATCGAGGATACCCCGAAACTGGAAAAACCCAATGACGGCCTGTTTATCGTGTTGCTGGTCAGCCCGGCCCGTATGCTGTCCGCCAGCCATCAACTTCCTGCAAGTGGCGGAGACCTGCACAGCGTTTATCAGGCATACTTTTCTCGGGTTTCCGAGGACAGCATCAAGCTGCGTCAATTTTTTGCTCGTCAGAAACTGTATGGGGGGACCTTCTACTGGAAAAAATACTGCAACAGCAAACCGGACTATCGCCCTGAATGGATGACCGAAGCGGGTAGCGTCTTTGTGCTCGAGGCTGCGAGCGGAAAGGAACAAGAAGCCCTGAGCTTCCTTCAATGCTGCCTTGATTTCGGATTGCCTGATGCCAAAGACTCCCGTGAGGATAACACTTTTGACAACCCGCTCTGTGCGTCCAACGGATTCGGCGAAATCACGATCAATCATCCGATTCATCGAGCCATGGCATATCCTGATACTGATGAAGGTCAACTGATACCCTGCGTTTCCGGAGCTCGACAGCCATGACATCCCGCATCGAAGACGAACCGGCTTGGGAACGGGTCCGGCTTGAATGGAAATTGCGCTGCCTCAGCCCCATGCATATCGGCAATGGGGAGGTCGCAACCTACCGACACCCGAACGAGTCTGCAGAAGACACCCGGAAGAAAGGAAATGAAACGGAGTATCAGACTCTCGATATATGCCGTGGAGACAATGGACTGCCCCTGATACCGGCTTCCAGCCTCCGTGGCCATCTGCTGCACAAGATCCAGGGGGATGAGCATGACGAGATTCGGGCTCGCCTGTTCGGTACCGCCCGAAACGAATCCGAGGGCGGCAGCGGGAAGGTCAGAGTCTACGACGGCCTGTTGTCGCTCGACGGGAATCAAGGCTCCGACATCTCGGCAACGGAGCTAAGAACACGAATTGCAATCGACCCGATCACCGCTACTGCGAAAAGAAACCACCTGTTCACTGAAACGCATGTATGCAAGGACTCCTGTTTCGTCATACACATTGAATGTGACCGTATTTCGAAAAATGATCTACAGGTACTATATTCTATCCTGGCATCCCTCAATGGCACAGCTGGCTCCCAGCTCGGCAAGGGCAAGACCTTGTTGAAGGGGCTGGTCAAGACCCTGTCCATCCAGGCCAAGGCCCTTTCTCACGTTGATTTCGTCGAATGGCTAAAAGAAGACAAAGAGCTCGACAACTACTACAAGAAACTGGATCTAGGTCCGTCTGAGCACGGCATCAAAGCGCAGCTTCAAGGACCAGCCTTCCACTTGAAAATCCACCCGACAGCTCCCCTTCTGATCAACGACATCCACCGGGTAAGCGGCAAATCGGGCGAAGCGGATCATGTCTTCATGAGTGAAAATGGCAGGCTGATGATCCCCGCTTCCTCCCTCAAGGGCCTGTTGCGAGGGCATTGCCGCCGTATTCTCCTTACCCTTATGGATTCTTTATCCGAGCGAGTAAAAACAGAAGCGCCGAAAGCATATACTCCGCATCAAAATGTGGATGAATTACTAGAGGAAATCTTCGGGAGTACGCAACAGATCGGGCGCATCCGAATATCCGATGCCTTGTCGGAAAAAAAAGCGACTATCCATGAACAAACTTTCAACGCCATCGATCGTTTCACTGGAGGTGTATCTGATGGTGCCCTTTATATGTCCCGTGCCGGCTGGGCAGAGTCTTTGAGCATGAATCTGATTCTGGATGCTTCGATAAAAGATCAATCCTGGATCCAGGGGCTTCTCCACCTGGTATTGAGGGATGCCATGGAAGGTGACCTGCGAATCGGTTGGGGCAAATCGCGGGGATATGGCGCTTTCCGCCTCAGTGTCACATTGAAGGAAAGAGAAATCGACAACTGGAAGGATTGGCTCAATGAGCAAGGCGCGGGAAAAGTCAAGGAAGCCGTATCCGCCCTCGAAGACAAATTGAAACCGCCGGAGGAAGACGCATGAGCTTTTACAGCCCCTACCAATATATACCATGCCGCAAGGTTTCCAGGTTCCTGGATCGCTTCGAAGACATACGCAGCGGAAAAACGCACATTCGACACGATCGCTGGGTTGAAGATTACCTGTCGGGCAGTATCGAATGCCTGCTGACTACAAAAACACCCACGATGATTGGTGGACCACAACATCCAGGCCCATCCAAAGAGAGTCCGACACATGTCGATAACTACCGCTTCCCCCAGCACAAGGGTGGCAAGCTGGCCATCCCCGGTAACAGTCTGCGCGGCATGATCGGAAACATTGTCGAAACCATCAGCCTCTCATCGTTGCGCATACTTGACGATGAGCAATATATCCAAAAAAAATACAACCGAAAAACTAATTCTACAAGGAAAATAAAGTTCAAATCCACAACCCATAAACTCTTTCTCCGCAGTGTCGACAACGACCCGAACATTCTGCCCTGGGGTTCGGGTAACAGGGACAGCCTGACCCCTGCGGAAGCCCTCTTCGGAGTTGTTGACGCGACCGCGACAACTACAGATGACGATGACAACGGGCGAAACCTTGCTTCCCGATTGATATTCCATGATGCCCTTGTCGAAAAAGACATTGACCTGCTCCACAAGTGCACGCTGAAGATTCTGGGATCCCCAAAACCACCATCGCCGATCATGTATCTGCACCATAAAAAAGATCAGAGCAAGAATATCAAACGCGAACAGCTGGATGGTAAAAACACTCTTCCCAACGGACGAAAGTATTATCTGCATCACCCGGAGAAACAGATCAAAAAGGAATTCTGGGAAACCGCTACGAAAAAGAATCAGAACCAGAAGATGACCTGCTCCCCCATTCCTGCAGGAGTCTCCTTTCGTTTCTGCATCGATTTTGACAATTTGAACGGCGATGAACTGGGCTTGCTGCTTAGCGCCCTGGAACCCGATCGCAGCCCCATCTTGAAGGAAACCCGAAACATGGCAAAGCCTACTGATGAGTTCTGGCATCGCATGGGCCTGGGCAAGCCTCTGGGACTGGGCAGTGTACGAATCGAGGTCCAGAATATCCGGTATGTGGATCGAGTCCAGCGATACAGCAAGAACGGTGTGGAGCAGGAACGGGACCGTTTGATCTGGCAGCGGACAGAAGAATTACAAGAAGAACAAGCGACAACGACAAGCCCCTGGAAATCCGAACGAATCGACAAACCCAGCTTTCTGATTCTGTGTCGACTGGGTCATCGCAACAATCTGGAAAGGGACATCCCGGTCAGCTATCCTTATGAAGAGGGTCGACAATCCCCCGATAATGAGGACGAGGGCTTCCGCTGGTTCATGAACCGGAACCTGAAACACAACATGGGTCCGGCATCCGAAAACAAGATACCCCTGCTCGATAACAGGGGCCGGGTTCAGGATGGTCAGAGACAAAGGAATTCAGCCAAACGCAGGAGTTTTCCCTCCCCCCCATCCTCTGCAAAGGTATCTCGGCACAAGCGCAAGGGAAACCTCCACATCAGCGGTTTCCCGAAGAACCTCACTCCAGATCAGATAAAGGAATGGGAGGAATGTGTAGTCGAGGCCATTTCAAAAGAATATGGTACGGCAGAACTGTCCTTTTTTTGCCGAAAGGCTGGCTATGGATTTGTTCTCATCTCCAGCGAGTCACAATTGAAACGAGCACTCGAAAACCGGTTTATCACCATAAACGGGCACAAGATCTACCTGAATAAGGCGAAATAATGAAAACGAATAACAAACCTGAACAATACATCTTTCACCAGAAATACACGCCCTGTCGATGAATATCTTCTACGATGCTGAATTTACGGGGTTGCACCAGCAGACCACCCTCATCAGCCTGGCCCTCGTGGATGAAGATGGACGAAGCCTCTACGCTGAATTCACGGATTACGATCCCGGACAATGCGACGAATGGGTCCGCCAGCATGTACTCGCCCACACCCGCTGGCTCTCCGGTAACATACTACCGCGCCTACCTGTCATCGATGACAACGGCACACTGCGACAGATCTGTGGCAATCGGGGCTTTGTAACCGGCCAACTCGAGAAATGGTTGAAAGTCTACGATCGGGTTACCGTATGGTCCGATTGCTACGCCTGGGACTGGGTTCTCTTCTGTGAACTGTTCGGTGGCGCAATGAACATTCCGCAAAATATCTTTTATATACCCGCCGATCTGGCCACTCTGTTCCATTGTCAGGGGCTGGACCCGGACACGGATCGCGAGGCTTTCGCCAGACTCGATAAAAACCTGCCGCCTCGTCATAACGCCCTCAAGGATGCTCTTGTCATCCGCGCTTGCCATGAACGCCTGGCGAGACAACAAGTCCGGTAGATAATCGGATCAAGGGAAATGTAACAGGACGAGAAGAAAATGCCTCAGACGAATCCGCTCAACAGGCTTGCCTGCAAGAGCCAGGCCGTCATACCCTGCGCTCAGGGCGATGCCGATTGAAAACACGAGAAATTCTGACCTAACAGGCACAGCAGACTATCTGCAGGGATCGCCGTTAGCACCACGCCTGCAAGAGCCAACAACAGGCCGATCCAGGCCACCCAGTAAAGAATCCGGTTCAGACGATTGGCATTCTCTATGCTGAAATACTCGTGAGTGTTTTGGATCTCTTCCTCCACCTCTTTGTACAGATCATCGAGATCCATTTGCTTGCGAGCAATCTGGTACATCTCAAGCATCTGCTGCTGGTTGGAAACCAGAGGAAACTGGTACAGATTGGTGAAATAGGCGAATTCCCGACGCAATACCAGAAACTCCTTTTCCGCCTTTTCAAGCTTCATTGAGTGCATGCAACCGGTCAATTGACTCAGTCGACCACTGATGCGGAAGATGCTCACCCGTATATAGAGCAACAGCAGTATCATGTCGAAATAATGCCTGCGGAATGTTCGCGACAAAGGAAAATCTCCCGCAGGTGTAATGCAAGCACCCGAATGATAATTGAAGCCGTAAACAGAGCCCCAGTGCGCCCAGCGACGATAAATGCGGGGAAGGGCCCAATCTCGCTCGAAGGATGTGGTTTTCGCCGTGGATTCGTCATTCTCGCACGGCATATCCACATTCAGCAGTTTCACCCAATGACCGGATGCCTCGGGTTTTTCCACCAGATCTTCCCTGGCAAAGGCCTGCAGGTCGTCGAGGCCATGTTTGGTCATCGCATGAGTCCACAAAAAGCAGCGGTTGTCCGAATAGGCTATCCAGCCACTCTGTTTCGAAGTGCTGCAGCCCCCATCAATTTCCTCGCGTAACCAGCGTTCGGCTTCCAGCGTCCAGTCGGGATCAATGAATCGATAGCAACGAGCGGGGTTGAAATCGGCAAAACGAAAAGGCAATAGCAACAAGCTTTGCCAACGCATCAAGAAGAAATCCAGCGCAGGATCTTCACTGCCCTCACCCAATCCCGGAAAAAAGCTCTTCAACTCATCCTTGTAATGGCCGGAGTATCTCGGTCTCCAATATCGAAAACGCTCATTGAAAGCCAGGAGGTCATTGAAGCTCGGGGCATTCTCTTCGGTGTCACAACTCTCGGTATCGAAATAAACACGAAGCACAAGAAAACCGGTATGCAACAGCTCTGCATCCTCACTGCCGATGCCGGCATCCATACGGGCATCAAAAAGCACTATTTCCGGAGGTTCAAGGCGAGCAACCAGCTTGCTTGACTCAGTTGCGGTTTCAGTCTCATTCGTGGAGAAGAAATAGTGATTCGGAATGCGGAGCGAATCACGCCAGTCTGCGGCATCAATGCGAAAACGGCGCGCATGATGGAACAGAACCTCAGCGGTTTCACGGGTGTAGTAACGATGCCTCTCGACCCATTGTTCATCACCAGAGCCGGGGATGATCTCTCGATAACAAAGCCCATCAACCCGGCAGACTTTCGAGGGCTGGAGACGATAACGGAACGGAAGAACAAAGGTGCTCGAAGTCGCACCCTGGCAATTTTCCCGATCCTGTTCCGGATCCCCACAAACAATCCTGACCATCCGAAGCCCCCTTAGCAAGCCGACTCAAGTTATCACAGGGCCCGTATCGGCTCAACTCGTGGAGGCAATGGCAGCAATCAGCCAGAAAACAAAATTGCCAGAGGAAGGGGCGCAATAGCCTTGGCGGCTGGGGTGTCTGCGACAGGTGTACCAGAAACTTTGGCGGGCCTTTATGGCGTCTCAATAGCCTTAGCGGCTGGGGTGTCTGCGACGGCCGAGGATGCAAAGCAGGCAAAGTACGCTGAAGGTCTCAATAGCCTTAGCGGCTGGGGTGTCTGCGACCTTTCCATTTTTTAATTACTCAATAGGAGGCAGTCTCAATAGCCTTAGCGGCTGGGGTGTCTGCGACTCTGGTAAGATTTTCCTGCTAAGCAATCAACCCTGTCTCAATAGCCTTAGCGGCTGGGGTGTCTGCGACAATTTTTTATTCTGCAGAAAAAACAAACTCTTAGTCTCAATAGCCTTAGCGGCTGGGGTGTCTGCGACAAATTGTCTTGATGATAGTATTAATTGTTGTTGCGTCTCAATAGCCTTAGCGGCTGGGGTGTCTGCGACCATTGCCATCCTAGCATGGGTGGGAATGCCTATTATCGTCTCAATAGCCTTAGCGGCTGGGGTGTCTGCGACAGCCCGTGACATTTTGCCTTTGACAACAGGCACTTGCCCGACTTTTTGGCGAAACCAACGGCTTGTCAAAGAGCATGCTGAGAT
>Ga0256832_1002688_pt1 | contig 12125 bp, 8 predicted proteins | sample 134614metaG_FD_190534 | JGI IMG/M metagenome (GOLD analysis project Ga0256832, IMG submission 190534) | Hydrothermal vent microbial communities from Lau Basin, Pacific Ocean - 134-614 | ecosystem: Environmental > Aquatic > Marine > Hydrothermal vents | place: Pacific Ocean: Lau Basin | collected... | reverse complement strand
ACGCGAGTCCGTGTTGAGGAGGTCCAGGTTGAGACCGCCACCGGCGGGCGGGATGAAGTACATCAACAAAAGAAGAATGCCGAAGATCGACATCGATCCGAAGACGTACATCAGCGGCTGCCAGTCAATGCTGAACCCCGCGGCAATCTTCTTGCCCGCGTTCGTCTGCCGGACCACGAACACAAAGCCGTTGTGCTCGATCTTCACGGTCGCACCCGGAGGCAGCGGATACTGCTTGGCTCCAGGAAGCTCGGCGCAGGGCTGCAGTTTGCCGCTCGCCTCGAGTTCCTCGAGGGTCATCGTTTGCTCACCGACGGTCACGACACCCGTGGCCCCTGCCGGGATCACCGCCGCTCCGCTCTCGGTGACGAGCGGCATGCGCGAGGCTCCAAGGACCTCCGAAGCCATGAGGAAGTCGACGGGAGCGTTCGGGCTCGGTTCCCCGACGTAGAACGCCCGAATCGGCGCCAAGTGCTCGACGTGCAGGACCTGCCGGTCGCCCCACATGATCCGAACCTCGATCGCTGGCTCCGGCACCTCGCACTCATCGGGCGAAACCGGCGGCCCGCTCGCGACGATCCCATACTGGACCTGTTCCGGGTCCTCCTCCGCCTCGGTCGTCGCCGCCGGCGTCGCTGCCGGCGTTGCAAACGGGTTCGGCACAGGCCCCGGCGGCGCGAACGGGTTCGGCACGGCCGGCGGCGGGACCGCTGCGGCCTGAGCGGGCGCTGCGCTCTCTTCCACCTCCTGTGGCGCAGCATCGCCAGCGCCCGCCGTCTCCGCAGCCTGGGCGCCGATCTCCACGATCACCTTCGTGTCACCGAGGGTGATCTCGTCGCCGCTCTGCAGCTTGCACTTGTTGACCTTCTGCCCGTTGACGATCGTGCCCGATGCCGAACCCAGATCGATGATGAAGACGTCCTCGGGACCGGTCACCTCGATTACGGCGTGCATCCGTGAGACGTTGTCATCGTCAATGCGCAGGTGGCTCGAGGGCAGCTTGCCGACCTTGATGATGTCTTGCGTGAGTTCCTCGATCCGCTCCTCGCCGTTCGGGGACTGGATTCGGAACTTCATCGGAATTTCGTTGCTCACCTTCGCCTCCGGTGGGCGCCGCGAGGTGTGAAGTCCGCCTTCTCACCTCGCCCGACGCGACGTGCTTGACCTGCTGCTCTTGCGTTCCTAGGGGGGTGCTTCGGCTCAGAGATCCTCGACCGACTTGAGCATCTCGGGGATGAAGTGCTCGCGGATTCGGATGAGCGACGAACGACGCCCTCGCCGGCGAACGTTGAGAAGCTCGCCGTCCGGACGCACGAGGTCACCCGAGACGAGATCGTCCTCGAAGTCGTAGGTCGTCGCGTCTCCCTGATCCTGCGCGAAAACAGCGGATGCGATGCTGAGCAACGTCACGATTACCAACGCTTGGAGTTTCTTCACGTTCAACCTCCGACCACCTGTGAGCCGCGCACCTGCTGCCAGGTCCAAAGCCGGCGAATCCTACCCCGCTCACTTCCTGGGCGTCAACGACGATCCGGCTCGAACCAAGCACTCCCGTCTTGCAGGGCCGCAGGTTCAGACAACGATCCATCCGCAAGGTTCCCGCTGCGCGTGTCCGGAGCAGAGATTTTCGCGAGCTGCAACCACGGCAAGGAGGTCTGGAGCCACCCCGCGGCCACCACTCACCCCGCCTGCGCCCGCTCCGTCCGCCCTACGGCACCCTCGACCATGGCCGCGAGCGCCGCACGACACGGCCGCCCCCCGCCAGAACGAGAAAAGACCCGCCAGAGCGGGCCTTTTCCTCGCAAATTGAGCGTCGCATCACTCGCTCTCGGGTTGCCCCTCCTGCGCCTGCTGCTCCATCTGACGCTGCTGTGCGGCCGCCTCACGCTGCATCTGCTCCGCCTCACGTTGCATCTGCTCCGCCTCGCGTAGGGCTGCGATGGTGTCGTCGATGACCTGAAGGCGGCCGGGCCGACAGTTGGCCGCGTACCGGCGGTTGCTGTTTCGCCCCCGCCGTCGGCGACGGCTCAGCTCTCGACAGCGGTTGCGGACATCCCGCACCGCGTCCGCGTAACGCGGGCTGTTGCCCGCCTTGGAGAGGAAGGTGTTGAAGTACGTCTTGGCCCGCTCCAGATTGGCGATCGTCGCAGCCATCGAGTCGCCACCCATGTAGCTCTGGTACAACAACCCGAGGTTGAAGTAGGCCTCCGGCCGGTTTCCATCGATCTCGATCGCACGCTCGTACTGGGCCTTCGCCTCCGCGAACTGCTCGAGGCCACGCAGCGCCGCCCCGAGCCCCACGTGCGCCTCATAGGAATCCGGCTTCAGTTCGACGGCCTTCGCGAAGGAACGACGTGCGTCCTGGTAGCCGCGGAACGAGAGGGTCACCTGGCCAAAGTTCATGTGCCCCTCGTACATATCGTCGTCGAGGGCGATGGCTCGCTCGAAGTAGCGCAGCGCCTCGATGACGTCGCCCTTCTTGATCTTCACCAGCCCCCAGGTGTTGTAGATCGGCGCATAGTTGCGGTCGATCAGCTGCGCCTGGCGACACACGACTTCGGCGAGATCGAGAGACGCCCCCCCTCCGCGGCGAAGACCACGGCTGTAGTGCAACAGGGCCATCTGGTTGAACGCCGGCAGATAGTCCGACTCGATCGCGAGCGCCCGTCGCAGGTTTCGCAGGGCCTCGGCCTCTTGCTCGCCGCCGGCCTCACGCTGGAGGATGGCCAGGTTCACATAGGCTGACGTGCACTGCGGGTCTTCCCGAACCGCGCGCTCGAACGCCTGCCGGGCCCCCTGCCCTCGGCCCGCTTCCATGTCCAGCAGCGCGAGCGCGACCCGGGCCTTGCAAAGCGGCCCATTGCCCGGCAGGGAACGGTTCTCCCGTCGAGCCGTCTGGTACGCCTGCTCGGCCACGCGAAGCGCCTGCCGGTAAAACTCGCGGGCCTTGCTCGTGTCGCTGCACTTCTGCGACACGAGGCCAGCCATATAAAGCGCCTCGGCGAAAGAGCCGCCCTGGGCCTCGTTCGCCTCTTCGAACTTCGAGATCACCGCAGCGCAGCGTTCCTCGTTCCAACCCTGCTCGTCGTACTGACTGTAGAGGCGCAGCCCGTCGGTCCAATCGTTGTGGGCCTCCACGTTGACCGCCGCGCCCCCGGCCGTGCGAATCGTCTCGCCACCTTCCGTCGTCGCGGCGTTCTCCTCGCCCTCTTCCGTGCTGGACCCACCGCCGCACGCGAGGGCAAGGGCGAGCCCAGAGGCGACCAGGCCTCGCATCGTGATGTTGCGCACCCCCATCACTCACCTCCCGCGGCGGTGTCGCTGCCGCTGTCACCGACGTCCGCGTCGTCCTCACCGGTCACGAGCTCCACCGGCCCCGGGTCACCGATACTCGCCCGGACGTAGTTGGGCTCGCCCCGGAGCTCCGCAGCGACGGGGTAGCGCCGCGGGTCCAGGCGGTTGAGCTCCGTCTCGCAGATCCTCGAGTACTCGTTGAACCACCGTACGTTCGTCGCAGTGGTCAAGCAGTACTCGAACTTGCTGACGGCCTGCGCCCGCACCGGCTCGAGCGGCTCGTCGAAGGCCCCCACATAGATGTCGAAGAGCTCCGGATCGTTCTCGATCTCTTCGGGGATGGGCGCTCGCTGCACCGCGTCGATGATGCTGATGTACATCGACCCGATCCGCGAAGCCGCCGCAATGAGCCAGGGCGGCGAGGTGAGCGGCGGGAGCCCCTCGCGCACCGTCACCTGGAGCTCAGCGATCTTGTTGTACTCGGCCTCGGCCGCAACGAGAGCCGCTTGCTTCGCGCGAATCCACTCGGCGAACTCGTTCTGAGCCCAGCGGTTGACCCGCTCGAGGCTTCGCCCCCCGCGGTATCGCGGGAAGTTGATAGCGCGGAACTCCTGATACTTCTCCTCGGCGAGGTAGAAGAGGGCCTCCGCGGTCGCATCAAGGGCCTCCTTGAGGTACTGGATCTTGCTGGCGTCATCGACGTCGTCGAGGGAACTGATCGCCTCGGGAGTACGACGCCAGCGGTCCACCGCGGCGCGGAAGTGACGCAACGCCGTACGCTTGTCATCCATCTCCCAATGTGCCCGTCCCTGCAAGACCTCCGCCTTGAGCAGGTGGTGTGGCAGCGCCGTGCGACGGTATTGGCGCGCGAAGGAGCGGTAGTGGCTGGCCACCTGCCGCCAGTTCTCCTCGCGGACATAGATCGTCCCAATCGAGAACTGGACCATAGACGTCTCGCGCGGCAAGCGCCGAGCATAGTTGCGCGCGAAGAGGCGAGCGTCCTCGCGGGCCTTGTCCGTGTCTCCCAGACCCATCCGGAAGAAGACCGCATTCTGCAATGCCTCGTGCGCGATCGCGCACGTACCTGCTTCTCGGTCCTCATCCGTGCAGTCGGAGCCGTCTTCCCCGGGATATCTGCTGGCGAAACGCTCGTAGTAGTCGGCCGCCTGCTCGTAGAACGCCAGGGCGTGGAAGTTCGCACCGACGAGATAGATCGCGCGCTTGGCGTACTCGCTCTCCGGGAAGCGCTCGATGAGCACCTTGCGGACCTGAATTGCCCGCCCCAGGAGGCGCGCGGCCTCGAAGTGAATCGCCGCGTTGTAGAGCACCTCGTCCATCGCGAAGTTGGCCTCTTCCGCACACTCCTGATGGCGGCGGAAGATGCGCACGTAGGTCGCAGCGGCGCGCTTGTGCTGGCCGTTGTTGCCGTACGCCTCCGCGGTCTTGCGCATCACATTGCACTTGAGCGTCGTGAGCACCCCGCAAAGGTCCGGGTGCTCGTCTCGTGCGTCCGGCGTGCTGCAGTAGAAACCGTTGAGCGGATCGATGGCGCTCTCGATTTCCTGCAGACACTCGGGACGGTTGGGCTCCCGCTGGGACCCCAAGACGTTGAGAGAGTCCAGGTAAAGGTTCGCCGCATACTCCGCCAGCTCGCTGTCGCGGTGGTTCCAGGCGATGTCCTTGAAGAGCACCGCAGCCTCCTCGAACTGGTTCGCCTCGTAGTAGATGCGCGCCATGCGGTACTTGATCGTCGGCAGATCGTCGCTGTCGTTTACGAAGCAGATGTAGCGCCGGAAGGCGTTGAGCATTCCACGCTCGAGGTCCGTGAACTCACGGCGCTCCAGGCTCGGCGTCTCCGGCTCCTGACGACGGCGCCGTCCACGACGTCCGCGCCTTCGCCGATTGGCAGCCTCCTCACGGGTCTGTCGCTCACGGGTCTGGTACTGCTGCTGGTAGAGGCTGTTGTAGCAGAGCACCGCCGCGTAGGCGGCATCGCTGGTGAACTCACCCTGCGGATCGAGTTCCACGACGCGGTCGAACGCCGGGCCGCACTGCGCCCAGTCCTCCATCTTCCAAAGAAGCTCGGCGTAGTAGTAGGCGACCTTGTACTGCGTCGGCCAGTCCTCCCGCGCGATGTTCGGGAACTCCAGCTCCTCCATGTCCGGGAACTTCTCGATGAGCAGCCGGTAGAGCCTGGCCGCCAGTTGCATCGTCCTCCGGTCGTTGGTGCCTGGCTGGGTATCGGTCCCGATGGCCTCGCGGTGCCACGAGGTCGCCAGCCACGCCAGGATGCCGGCCGTCTCACTCTTGCACTGGGTCACCGACTCCGGCGAGTGCTGGCCACCGTTCACGAAGGCCTCGTAGACATCGACCATCCGCCGCAGCTCGCGAACCTGATCCGGCTTCGGCTTCGAGGAGATGACGGCGTTGGTCACCCGCGACTGCCAGTAACAGAGTTTGTCGCTGTTGGGTGCCTCCGCCATGAGCTGGTGGTAGACGGCGATCGTCTCTGGCCACTGCCCCGTGTCGTAGTAGAGCTCGGCCAGGCTCTCGAGCATCTCGAGCGCCTGCTCCTCGTTGGTGGCGTAGCGGCGGAAGAAGTCGAGAGCCTGGCTCGGACGCCCCACCATCGCGTACGGGAGGACGAGCTCGCGCCGTGACTGCCGGGCCAGGTTGGCAGCGTCGGTCGCATCGGGGTTCGCGGTCGCGAACTCGATGGTGCGCACGAAGGACGCCAAGGCGTTGCGGTAATCCTCGTTGTTGTAATGAGCCCATGCCGATTTGTAGAGGGCGTAACCGTAAACCGGGTTCCGCTCGGGCGGGAACTCGGTCACCTTGTCGTAGAACTGGAGCGCCGCGCGCATCTCCCCTTCGTTGAAGTAGAACTCCGCGAACGAGAGGTAGGCGTGGGGGATGAAGCGGCTCTCCGGATAACCCTTGATAAGACGGTGATAGACCTGCCGGGCGCGGTCATGTTGGCGAATCTCTTCGAGGCTGAACGCCAGAGAGAAGAGCACCTCGTCCATCCGCGGGAAATCCGGGTGGTCGTTGACGAGGGTGGCGTACGTACGGATGGCCGCCTGTCGCGCCTCGTTGAGCTGCTGCTGCGCTTGCCGCTGCGCCTGCCGCGCCTGGCGGCAGCGGCTCCGGTTCTTCTGGCGCTGACACGCCTGGAAGATCGGTTCGTCGAAGCTGCGGACGCGCGCGTTGAGCGCCGTCTGCATCTCGAACTGGGTCTCAGCGAGACGCAGCAGGATCTCGGGACGCTGGGGATTGTTCGGTCGAGTGTTGGCGACCAGGCGGTTGAGGATCCGAACCTCACGCTGCAGCAGCTGCCAGGCGCGCGCCTGCACACGCTCGCGGCCGCGCCGCGTCGCGATGTCGATCTCCACCGAAGGGCCGGTCGGCCCCTGGCTCTTCGTCTCCTGCTTCTGAGGCGCCGCGGTCCGCAAACGACTGCGGGGCGCCATCCCCGCCTGCTGGCGGCGGGGCGTCGGACGAGCCGCCGCGCTCGGGCACTCCCGCACGCGCGTCTCGGCCTCCGGGGAGATGCAGACGCCGCCGCTCGTCGAGTTGCCGCCACCCATGGAGGACTGGGCGCTCGCGGTCGCCGTGAGACCCGTGAAGCCCAAGAGCAGGGCGCTGAGGATCAAGATCGGGGAACGCATCGCCCTCACCTCCCACACTGGTTGGTGACCTGCTGGCGATAGTAGCCGAGCTCATCACGCCAGTATTCGCCATCGAAGGGCCAGAGCTGATGCTCCTCGTCGACCTCGACGTTGCCACCCCCGGACCGCTGCGCAGCCGTCATCTGCTGCTGCATCTCCTGATCGAGCTGGCCGCGCTGGAAGGTCGCGATCTCAAGCTCGACGGTGTCCACCTGGTTGGAGAGATCGGCAAGCTCATCGATGAGCCGCGTGTACCGCCCACGCGCGAGGTCACCGGTCTGGTCGATGGCGAAGGACTTCGCGACGGCCACGTCCTGAAGGATTCGGTTCCCGAGGGAGGAGTTCTGGAACTCGGCCGGAGCCTCACTCAGGCGCCGCTCCTCCGCCTCCAGCACGCGCACGTACTCGATGTGCCGGAGCAGTGTGCGGTCGGAGAGGGCCGTCGACACGATGCCCCGCACCGTTGGGCTGAGGTTGGCCTCGCCGGCTCGCACCTTCACCAGGAACTCGAAGAACGCGGTGTTGTCCTCGAAGCGACCGAGGATCTCCTCGAGCTCGGCGCGGACCGGATCGTAGCGTTCATGGAACTGCCCGACGACCGCCTCTGCGTTCTCGATCTGGCAGTTGACGAAGAAGGTCACCGCCTTGAGGACAAGCGCCTCCGGATAGTAGGCGTCCTCGAAATACGGCGAGAAGATGCTGTGGATGTTGCCGAGCGCGCGGCTGTACTCATCGGCTAGGAAGAACGCCCAAGACGACTCGAAGAGCGCCGGGAGCCAGTACTCGCTGCCCTGGTCGACGGTGTTCCACGCCTCGACGGCTTGACCCAGCAGGCGGCCGTCGATCTCGCGGCTGCCGTCCTCCGCGGTGCGGTTCGCCGCCGTGTAGTAGACCCGCGCGAGGGAAAGCCACGCGAGGTTCCGCATGCGTTCCTCGTCCTCGACGCCTTCGACCTCCCCCTCTTCAATCGCCTCGATGATGGCGCGGAAGGCCTGAATCGCCGGACGCGCCCGCCGCATGCGGATGTGCGCGATCCCGTCGAAGAAGCGCGCCTTGACGTAGAAAGAGGACTGCGGAGAGACACGCTGGAAGAGCTCGATGGCCTCGGCGAACTCGCCCTGCGAGTACTTGAAGCGACCCATGATGTAGAGGAGCTCGTTGTAGAGCTCCTGACTCTCGGCGGTGTTGAACTGCTCGAGCTGGTCGACGCCGTAGCGGCCGACCTTCTCGATGATCCCCGCGGGCTCCGGGAGCTGCGAGGCGAGCTGAGCCAACCACTGCAGGGTCTGGTTGAAGTAGAGATGCCCCACCCCCTGCTGGCCAATCTCGTCGAAGATCGCGAGGGCAGACTGATAGTAGCGCAGGTGGTAGAGGCACTTCCCAAGGAAGAACTGCGCCTTCTGCACGTTCGCCGCGGCGTCCTGGGTCTCGCCCTCGACGACACGCTGGAACTGGACCGCAGCCTCCGGGTAGCGCTCCTGCTGATACAGCCGGAGCGCGTTGGCCAGCGCCTCGCTGGGTGGCCCCTCCGCGGGCGGCGCAGGCGGCTGACCCGTCTCCTCGACTTCGAACGTCATGTCCTGCGCGTTCGCTGTCACCGCGCAGAGGGCCAAGACCATCGCGATCCAGGTCCGTGTCGTGTTGCCCCTCATCGATCGCTCCTCGTGCACGCGCCAAGCGCTTCTTGCATCCCGAAAGCCGACCTCGGCCCGAGATTCAAAAAATACCCAACAAATTCAGCGCCTTGCACCCGTAGTGGGGCGCGATGATAGGGAGGTCTTCCTCGCCTTGTCAAGGGGGTTCGGGCCAGCTGCGGATGCATGCGAAGCTGCTTGACACCCAGGCACGGCACTCTGTAGGTTCCCCACCGCGTGGAAAGTCCGTCGTCTCGAATCGACTGACCCTTGAGACACTTTGCCCGCGTACGAATTGGGGTCGCTTCTTCCACGCGGGACGTTTTTCGAGACGGATCAGGTGACAACAGCGCGGCGGCCGCAGGCAACGGATCGCCGCAATCGCCCGAGGGCGATGGGACGAGGATGAAGATGAAGACGATGCGCTTGCTGTGGCTCGTGGGAGTCGGACTTCTGGTTGGAGGTTGTCCTTCGACCGGCGTCGGCGATCCGTGCGTGCCCGAGTCGGTGCCGACGAACGGCTTCCAGCCTGGCGAGGCCTATCTCGAGACGAGCTCCGTGCAGTGCCGAACGCGTGTCTGCATGGTCTACCAGTTCGGGGCCTCGGTGGCGCTCGACCCTCGGGAGTCGCAGGAGGAGTGCTTGGCGTCCGGTCGCTCGCCCGCCGAGTGTGCCGGGCTGCAGCCGGAAGAGAAGATCGACGAGCGAGTCTACTGCACCTGCCGCTGCAGCTCTCAGGGCGACTCGAACACGCCTACGTGCAGCTGCCCGAGCGGCTTCACCTGCCAGGACGACCTCTTGACCCTCGGAGGGGACGGGATCCGCGGCGGCTACTGCGTGCGCAACGAGACGCTGCCGAGCGAATCCTGATCTCGTGGACCGCGCAGCCCTTGGCCGGCGCGGGGAGGACGCCGTCGCCGCGCTTCTTCGGGAGCGCGGCTTCGCTATTTTGGGCCGCAACGTTCGGGTGGGCCGGCTCGAGCTGGACCTCATCGCGCGGCGCCGGGACTTGCTCGTCGTATGCGAGGTACGCGCTCGCACCTCGACCGCTTTCGGCCCCCCCGTGGAGACGATCGGTCCAGAGAAGGTCCGACGGGTCCGGCAGGCGACAGCGCGTTGGCTCGCCACCGAAGGTCGGGATCTCGGGAGAGTCAGGCTCCGCTTCGACGCCGCCGGGGTGCTCTTGAACCGCGCCGGGGAGGTCACGTCGCTCGATTACTACGAGGACGCCTTCTAATCTGGAACCTGCGCCGCTCCGGATCTCCGACCTGCCGACCTGAGCGCAATGTCCGTCCTCGACAACCGGGGCTCGACCGCTCGCGACCCCCTCGCCTCGAACGGCGCGGGCTCGTCGCGCTCAGTCGTCCTCGAGGGCTGCCTGCATCCGGTTGCGCACCTGCACGATGTGCGCGATGGCTTCATCGGGCGTACCCGCCCGCTTCGCCTCCTCGATGGCCGCGTCGAGCTCCGCGATCTCACGTTCCTGAGCCGCCCGCAGCGCCTCGACCATGTTGGCGAAGGCCTCGAAGACATCCTGCAGCTCGTCGCCCTTCCGGAGCCGGCCTGCAAGCTGCAGCTTCCCGCTCTCGACCTTCCCAAAGAGCAGCTTCATCTTGTACGCCGGGCCGACCAGCTTGTGCGTCACGAGGATCCCCGTGACCCCGAGGGCGAGCGCGAGAAAGAGGATGCCTCCGACGATCCCCATCAAGACCTTGCGATCCTGGGCCTCGGCCCACCCCTCCAGATCCTCGGCGACCTCCGGCGCCAGGTCCGGCTGCATCGCGAGGGTGATGGTCATGGACTCGGTCTGTCCGCGCGAGTAATCGTAGGCAAACCAACCGAGGACAACGGCGACGAGCACCGTCACGCCGACGACCATCCCCGTGTACTTGAGCTGGAAACGCGGATCGAGGAGGTAGTTGCGCAGGCGCCGCTTGGGAGGCCCTCCTGCTTTCTTCGGTAACGGCTGCGATTGTGCTTCGGCCCCCATGTGATTCCGTCCTTCGCGAAGGATCCTACGCCGCGCGAGCGCAAATTTCCAAATCTGCCGCAAGTCTAGCGACGGCTGGCCTCCATGGCCTGCGGAAGCCGGCGCAGGGCCCCTCGGAGTGCCCCCTCGATGGCTTGCCGTGCCGCTGCCGGGCCTCGGCCCCCGGGCACGGTCGCGGCCCCCTGGAGGATGGCGCGCATGTCGCGGCCCGGGTACGTGTTCAGGATCACCGAAACCACCGCCCGCGTGCCCCCGCCGCTCTCTTCCACGCTGACGATCGAGGCGTCGATGTAGTAGCCGGTGAGCCGCTGACGCTGCAGCACGCGACGGGCCTGGGCAACACTCTCCCGCTCCGGCGCCACCTGAACCCCGTCCATCTCCCGCAGCCGGCCCTCGATGAACGCCCGAGCGCGCCTCAAGGTGGCCGAATCGACACCGGCCTGGTTCCCCGGCATCCCGATCCCCACGTAGAATTCGGCGCCCTGCCCACCTCGGGACTCCGGCCGGTCCCGTCGACTCCGGGCCACGCGCTCCAGCGCGCGAATGGCACTGTTGACGGCGCGGCGCACGGAGCGATCGCGATCACGGCGCGCACGCCGGAGAGCCGGGAGGGCCGCTGGATCGGCGAGGCGCTCGAGGGAGGAGGCCGCCGCCGTGCGAACCGCGGGGTGTGGATCGCCTAGCGCCGCAGCCAGCGCCGACACGATCGCCTCGTCGGGCTCCAAGCGTCCCAAGGAAACGGCCGCCTGGGCGCGCACGCGGAAGGTATCGGAGGTCGCGAGCAAGCGGGTGAGGTAAGCCGCGCGTCCCCGCTGGGCGCGCGCCGGCGCCAGAACGCAGGTCCACGCCAGCAGAACGAGAACACACGCGACGCCGAACCTACCCAATGCCACCACCCTCCTCGGTCACCGCCGAGCCGTGCCCCGTTGGACGCGCTTCGCTGCCGAACCTTCACGGAGGTCCGGCGAGTATCGCCGGGCTCTCCCCCGCCGATCAACCACTTCTCAACGACTTCACGCCGGAAAGCTCCGCCGCCGTTGACCCAGCCCCGTCGCTGCGATCACCTTGTCCGAGAATGCGGCGGCACCTCGCGATCGCTCTCGTCCTGTCGTGGGCGTCCCTCCTCCAGGCGCAGCCGGTGGTCCATGTGCGCGCCGAGACGCGGATCGAACTCGTCGAGCGCCGAGGGGATCCGGCGCTGCTCCGCGGGAGCCTCCGGGACGACCTCGGCGAGCCCCTCCCGCGTCGAGACGTCACCATCGAGGTCATCGACAGCGCCGGGACGGGGCACCTGCGCGAGGTCGTGCGCACCGGGCCCGATGGGGCTTTCCAACTCGCGGTGCCCGGCGAGCTGACCTCGTACCGAGCGCGGGCACGCTTCGCCGGTGACGACACCCACGACCCCGTCGCCGTCGAGCGGCGCTTCGACCGACGGCGAGCGGGCGTCCACCTCGCCCTCGACGTTGGGGGCAGGACCCGGTTGGATCTGGACGCGGACGACCACGAGGTCACCGTCCGCGCGGAGTGCGAGGCAGGGGT
>Ga0256832_1002687_pt1 | contig 12125 bp, 7 predicted proteins | sample 134614metaG_FD_190534 | JGI IMG/M metagenome (GOLD analysis project Ga0256832, IMG submission 190534) | Hydrothermal vent microbial communities from Lau Basin, Pacific Ocean - 134-614 | ecosystem: Environmental > Aquatic > Marine > Hydrothermal vents | place: Pacific Ocean: Lau Basin | collected... | reverse complement strand
CACTACTGGGTGAAGGCCTTCGTCAGTCCCATCTTCGACGATGCCGGCAACATCGTCGAATACCAGTCCGTGCGCCTGAAACCGGAGCGCCACCTGGTGGATCACGCCGAGCGCACCTACGCACGCCTGCGCGCCGGCAAGAAACCCCTGGCCCTGCGCTGGCGGCGCCTGCCCCTCTACCAGGAAGTGGGCCTGGCGGCGTTCCTGTTCATGGCCCCGGGCATCTTCCTGGCGGGCACGGAGATGGGTTGGACGAGCCCGGCCTTCATCGCCTTGTTGGCTGGCCTGATCCTCGGCATGGGCGCCCTCTTCTATCTCACCCGCCCCCTGTGCCGCCTGGACCACAAGGCGCGCGCCATCGTCGACAACCCCCTCATGCAGTACGTCTTCACCCGCGACATGGGGCAGACCGGGCGCATCGAGCTGGCCCTGGACTTCCTGCGCAGCGAGCTGGACGCGGTCATGCACCGGGTGGATCTGGGCAGCGAGCAGGTGGCCGGCCTCACCGGCGCCACCCTCGACATCATGCGCAGCACCCAGGCGCAGGTGGACCGCCAGACCCACAACGTGGACGAAGTGGCCGAGGCCATGGAGCGCATGACCGCCTCCGCCCAGGAAGTGGCCCACCACACCCAGGACACCGCCACCGCCGCCTCGGCGGCCCGCGACGAGGCCGAATCGGGACGCGCGGTGGTGGACGAAGTGGTGGCTTCGGTGCGCCAACTGGCCGACGAGATCGGTCGCACCGCCGAGGTGGTGAGCGAACTGGAGGCGCACGGACAGGCCATCGGTAAGGTGCTGGACGTCATCAACGGGGTGGCCGAGCAGACCAACCTGCTGGCCCTCAACGCCGCCATCGAGGCGGCACGGGCGGGCGAGCACGGACGCGGCTTCGCGGTGGTGGCCGACGAGGTGCGTACCCTCGCCTCGCGCACCCAGGAGTCCACCCAGGAGATCCAGCAGATGATCGAACAGCTCCAGGCGGGCACGCGCCGCGCCGTGTCGGTGATGGAGGCGGGCCGTTCCAAGGTGGAGGGGGCGGTGGCGCAGGCCAACGCCTCGGGGGAGGCCCTGGACCACATCGCCCGGCGGGTGGAGGCCATCGACGAGAAAGCGGCGCAGATCTTCGTCGCCGCCCAGACCCAGAACACCCTCGCCCAGGAGGTGGAGGGCCACCTGGGGCACCTGCGCGAGGCGGCGCAGGAGACCCTGGAACTGGCCCAGGACACGGAACGCCAGCTGGCCCACCTGGCCGAGGAGAGCGAGCGCCAGAGCCGCCTGGTGCGCCAGTTCCTCAAGTCACACTAGGCGGCCTGGAGAGGCGGGGCGTGCGTCCCGCCGTCCGGCTCTGGAAAAGGCCCGGAAGGGCCTTTTCCGTTTCCGTGGACTCACCCCAGCCAGGCCCGGGCGGCGCGGAACATGCGCAGCCACGGGCCGTCTTCCTGCCATTCGGGCGGGCGCCAGCTGTACTGGACGGCGCGGAACAGACGTTCGGGGTGCGGCATCATGATGGTGGCGCGGCCGTCCTCGGAGGTGAAGCCGGTGAGCCCCAGGGGCGAGCCGTTGGGGTTCATGGGATAGACCTCGGTGGGATGGCCGTAGTGGTCCAGGTAGCGCAGGGGGGCGAGCCCCTGGCGCAGGAGGCGGGCGGGGGCGTCGGGGTCGTCGAAGCGGGCGCGCCCTTCGCCGTGGGCCACCACCACCGGCAGTTTGGCGCCGGCCATGGGGGCGAGGAAGGCCGACGGGCTCTCCAGCACCTCCACCATCACCAGGCGCGCCTCGAACTGCTCCGAACGGTTGCGCACCAGCTCCGGCCAGTGGCCGGCGCCGGGGATCAGGTCCTTGAGCTGGGCGAGCATCTGGCAGCCGTTGCACACCCCCAGGGTGAGGGTGTCGGGGCGCGCGAAGAAGGCGGCGAACTGGTCGCGGGCGCGCGGGTGGTGGCGGATGGACTGGGCCCAGCCGCGCCCGGCGCCGAGCACGTCCCCGTAGGAGAAGCCGCCGCAGGCGGCGAGGGCCTGGAAGCGTTCCAGGCGGACGGCGCCGGCGAGGATGTCGTGCATGTGCACGTCCACCGGCTCGAAGCCGGCGCGGTGGAAGGCGGCGGCCATCTCCACCTGGCCGTTCACCCCTTGTTCGCGCAGCACCGCCACGCGCGGGCGGGCGCCGGTGTTGACGTAGGGGGCGGCGATGTCCTCGTCCGGGTCGAAGCCGAGGTCGGCGAACAGGCCCGGGTCGGCGCCGTCGAGGAGGCGATCGAAGGCCTCGTCGGCGCATTCGGGGTCGTCGCGCAAGCGCTGGATCTGGTGGGAGGTGGCCGACCAGGCCCGCTGCAGGTCGATGCGCGCCTCGTCGAGGAGGATCTCGCCGGCGAAGCGCACGCGCAGGCGGTCGTGTTCGGTGGTGGGGGCGCCGATGACGTGGCTGTAGCGCCCCAGGCCGGCGTCGTGGAGCCAGGCGAGGACTTCCTCGGTGTCGCGGTGGTCCACCTGGATCACCGCCCCCAGTTCCTCGGCGAAGAGGGCGGCCACGGGGTCGTCCTCGGTGAGGGGGTCGAGGTCGATGTCCAGCCCCAGGTGGCTGGCGAAGGCCATCTCCGCCAGGGTCGCCAGCAGGCCGCCGTCGGAGCGGTCGTGGTAGGCGCGCACCAGGCCGCGGCGGTTGAGGTCCTGGATCGTCTCGAAGAAGGCCTTGAAGAGTTGCGGGTCGTCCAGGTCCGGAGGGGTGGCCCCCACCTCGCCGTACACCTGGGTGAGGGCGGAGGCGCCGATGCGGTTCTGCCCCTTGCCCAGGTCGATGAGGATGAGGTCGGATTCGATGGCGCCGTCCAGCACCGGGGTGAGGGTGCGGCGCACGTCGCCCACCGGGGCGAAGGCGGTGACGTTGAGGGACAGGGGCGAGATCACCGCCCGTTCCTCGCCCTGCTCGTCCCGCCACACCGTCTTCATGGAGAGGGAGTCCTTGCCCACGGGGATGCTGATGCCGAGGGCCGGGCACAGTTCCATGCCCACCGCCTGCACGGCGTCGTAGAGGGCGGCGTCCTCGCCGGGGTGGCCGCAGGCGGCCATCCAGTTGGCGGACAGGACGACGCGCGAGAGGCCGTCGGCGATGTCGGCGGCGGCCAGGTTGGTGAGGGCCTCGCCCACCGCCAGGCGGGCGCTGGCGGCGGCGTCCAGGAGGGCCACCGGCGGCCGTTCGCCCATGGCCATGGCCTCGCCGGTGACGGTGTCGAAGGCGGTGGCGGTGACCGCCACGTCGGCTACCGGCACCTGCCAGGGGCCCACCATCTGGTCGCGCGCCACCAGGCCGGTGACGGAGCGGTCGCCGATGGTGATGAGGAAGGTCTTGTCGGCCACCGTGGGTAGTTGCAGTACCCGATAGACCGCCTCGCGCAGGGGCACGATGCCGGAGTCGAAGGGGCGCTTCACCGGCGGCCGGTGGCGCACGTCGCGGAGCATCTTGGGGGGCTTGCCCAGGAGCACGTCCATGGGCAGGTCCACGGGCAGGTTGTCGAACAGGGCGTCGCCCACCACCAGGCGTTGCTCCTCGATGCCGTCGGTGGCCTCCCCCACCACCGCGTAGGGGCAGCGCTCGCGTTCGCAGATGGCCTCGAAGCGGGCCAGGCGCTCGGGGGCGATGGCGAGGACGTAGCGTTCCTGGGCCTCGTTGCACCAGATCTCCATGGGCGACATGGAGGGGTCGTCGCAGGGGATGGCGCGCAGCTCGATGCGCGCCCCGCGCCCGGCGTCGTTGACCAGTTCGGGAAGGGCGTTGGAGAGGCCGCCGGCGCCCACGTCGTGGATGGAGGTGATGGGGTTGTCCGCCCCCAGTTGCCAGCACTGGTCGATGACCTCCTGGGCGCGCCGTTCCATTTCCGGGTTGGCCCGTTGCACGGAGGCGAAGTCCAGGTCCTCGCCGCTCTGGCCGGTGGCCATGGAGGAGGCGGCACCGCCGCCGAGGCCGATGAGCAGGGCCGGGCCGCCCAGCACCACCAGCTTGTCGCCGCCGCGGATGCGGCCCTTGTGGACGTGTTCGGGGGCGATGTTGCCCACCCCGCCGGCGATCATGATGGGCTTGTGGTAGCCGCGCACCTCCTCGCCGTCGGCGGTGGGGACGGTGAGTTCGAAGGTGCGGAAGTAGCCGCACAGGTTGGGGCGGCCGAACTCGTTGTTGTAGGCGGCGGCGCCGATGGGCCCTTCGATCATGATGTCCAGGGCCGAGCGGATGCGCCCCGGCTTGCCGTGGTCCACCTCCCAGGGTTGGGGCAGGTCGGGCAGGCGCAGGTTGGAGACGGCGAACCCGGCCAGGCCGGCCTTGGGCTTGGCGCCGCGCCCGGTGGCCCCCTCGTCGCGGATCTCCCCGCCCGCGCCGGTGCCCGCCCCCGGGTGGGGGGAGATGGCGGTGGGGTGGTTGTGGGTCTCCACCTTCATGAGGATGTGCACGTCCTCGAGGAAGTAGTCGTAGTCGCGGGTGTTGGGGCGCGGGTAGAAACGGCCGGCGGGGAAGCCCTCGATGACGGCGGCGTTGTCCTTGTAGGCGGAGAGGACGCGGCCCGGGTGTTTCTCGTGGGTGTTGCGGATCATCTGGAACAGGCTCTTGTCCCGGGGCCGGCCGTCGATGATCCAGCGGGCGTTGAAGATCTTGTGGCGACAGTGTTCGGAGTTGGCCTGGGCGAACATCATCAACTCCACGTCGGTGGGGTTGCGGCCCAGGGCGCGGTAGTTCTCCACCAGGTAGTCCATCTCGTCTTCGGCCAGGGCCAGGCCGAGCTGGCGGTTGGCCGCCTCCAGGGCGGCGCGCCCCCCTTCGAGGAGGTCGATGGTGGTGAGGGGGCGGGGCTCGGCCTGCATGAACAGGGCCTGGGCGTCGTCCACCTCCGCCACCGGCTGCTCGGTCATGCGGTCGTGGAGGAGAGGGAGGACGGCGTCCCGCTCCGCCTCGCTCAGGGGCGGGCCGTCCACGCGCAGGCGGTAGCGGGTGCCCCGTTCCACCCGTTCCACCGCCGCCAGGCCGCACACGTGGAGGATGTCGGTGGCCTTGCTGGACCAGGGGGTGACGGTGCCCAGGCGCGGGAGGACGAGGATCTCCTCCCCGCTCACTTCGTCGATAGGATCGCCGTAGGCGAGGATGTCTTCCAGCAGGCGCTTCTCGTCCGCCTCCAGGCGGCGGTCCAGGGAGACGAAGTGGAGGTGGCGGGCGCTGAGGTCGCGCACCCGCGGGACGCGCGCCTGGACCTGTTCCAGGAGACGCCGGCGGCGGAATTCGGTGAGGGCGGCGGGGCCTTCGAGGACGAGCATGGGGTGTTCCTTGCAGTGCATGGGGGTGGATCAGTCGAGGGGTACGCCGATGCGCCGGGCCACTTCCCGGTAGGCCTCCACCACGCCGCCGAGCCCCTGGCGGAAGCGGTCCTTGTCCAGCTTGGCGCGCGTCTTCGCGTCCCACAGGCGGCAGCCGTCGGGGGTGAACTCGTCCCCCAGGACCACCTGCCCGTGGTAGTCGCCGAACTCCAGTTTGTAGTCCACCAGCAGCAGGCCGGCGTCGGCGAACAGCTTTTTGAGCACCTCGTTGACGCGGAAGGTGAGGTCCTTCATGGCCGCCACCTGTGCGTCGGTGGCCCAGTGGAAGGCGCGGATGTGGTACTCGTTGATCATCGGGTCGTGGAGTTCGTCGTTCTTGAGGAAGAACTCGAACACCGGCGGGTCCAGCTCCATGCCCTCGGGCACCCCCAGACGGCGGCAGATGCTGCCGGCGGTGAGGTTGCGCACCACGCATTCGATGGGAAACATGTCCAGGCGCTTGACCAGGGACTCGTGGTCGGAGAGGAGGCGCTCGAAATGGGTGGGGATGCCGGCCGCTTCCAGGCGCTCCATGATGAAGGCGTTGAAGCGGTTGTTGATCACCCCCTTGCCGGCCAGTTGCGCGGTCTTGGCGCCGTCGAAGGCGGAGGTGTCGTCGCGGAACTCCAGGATGAGGCGGTCGGGGTCGTCGGTGGCGTACACCGACTTGGCCTTGCCGCGGTTGATGAGTTCGCGCTTTTCGATGGACTCGCTCATGGGGTGCGTCTCTTCTGTCAGTTCAAATCCAGCCACGGCGTGCCCGCCTCCTGGCAGGCGACGTGGATCTCCTCGGGCGGGCAATCCAGCGGCGCGGACAGGGCCTGCCTGGCCTGCTGGGGCGTATTGTGCCGTTCGCTGAGGTGTGCCGCCACCACGTGACGCAGCGCGCCGGTGTCCAGGCGCGCCAGCAGGGCCGCCGCCTGGGGGTTGCTGAGGTGGCCCCAGTCGCCCCCCACGCGCGCCTTCACCGGCGGCGGATAGTCTCCCCGGGCAAGGGCCCCGGGGTCGTGGTTGCACTCCAGGACCAGGGCCTGGCAGCCGTCCAGCGCCGCCTGCACATGGGGGGTGGGGTGGCCGCAATCGGTGAGCACCCCCAGGCGGTGGCGTCCGTCGCCAAAGACGAATTGCAGCGGCTCGCGGGCATCGTGGGGCACGGTGTAGGGGTGGATCTCCAGAGCGCCCACGGCGAAGGGGCGCTCGGCCTGCAACGGTTCCCCCGCCAAGAGGTCCTCCAGGTCCGCGGCGCGGGCCGTGCCGGCGCTGGCGAGGACGGGGATGCCGTGCGCCTCGGCCAGGCGCCGGACGCCGCTGGCGTGATCGCCGTGCTCGTGGGTGACCAGGATCGCCGCCAGGGCCTCCGGGGCCAGCCCCAGCTCGCCCAGGCGGCGGGTGACCCGGCGCAGGGAGAGGCCGCAGTCCACCAGGACGTGGGTGGCGCCGTGACTCACCACCAGGGCGTTGCCGCGGCTGCCGCTGGCCAGATGGGCGAAGCGCACGGGCTCAGCCCAGGCGCGCCAGGATGCCGTCCAGCAGTTGCCGCCGCTGCGCCTTGCCCCAGCCCTCGCCGAGCCGCACCCGGCTGCCGCCCCGGGGGCCGGCCTCCACGCGCAGGGTCAGGGGGGCGGCGGCGTGCTCGCCGAGGAGCTGCCCCACCTGGGCGCGCAGGCCGGCACCGGGCGCGCTCACCCGGTAGTCCAGGGCCTGGCGGTCGGCCGCCTGCACCCGCAGGCCGAGCCGGTCCAGGGCCAGGCCGATGAGCAGCCAGGCGCGCGCCGGGGGTTCGGGCAGGTAGAGGGCCTCCCCTTCCCGGCGGGCCTCGGGGGCCGGGCGCCGGGCCTCTTCCTGGAGGGCCTGCACGCGCCCCTTGCTCACCCCCAGGAACTCCAGGAAGCGGCCCATCACCTCCACTTCCAGCTCCGGGTCGTTGAAGTCGCTGCCCCAGACGCGCCCCACCTCGTTCTCCTCGTCCACGAAGACCTCGTTGACACCACGGTGGGTGAGGAACAGCCACACCGTGCCCTCGGCCTCGCCCGGCTCCACCCGCATGCGGTAGCGGTCACGGGCGAAGCGCGAGTCGGGGTTGGTGATCCAGCGGGTCTCCAGGATGCCCAGCTTGCGGTCTTCCCAGGCCAGGCCCACGCCCTCGTCGATCCAGAAGTCGTGCACCCGCTGCCACAGCCAGCGCGGGTCGCCCTGGAACACCAGCCAGCGCAGACGACCGTCGCGGCGCACCTGGATGCGGCTCTCGTCCCCCAGCCCCATCTTCTCCGCCCACAGGCGGCCGATCTGGGGGATGGCGAAGTCGCCCTTCTCCTGCGGCTGGGTGAGGTCGGGCGGCACCTCCAGGGGCGGCGCCAGGCGGTCGTGCTGGTAGAGGACGGTGGGGGTGGAACAGGCGCCCAAGGCCAGCAGCAACAGGCCCAGGCCGGCGCGACGGATGGGGTCAGACATGGATGCCCGCGGCCTCCATCGCTTGCAGGACCGTGTCGTGGCAGGACTCGGCCAGGGGGGTGAGGGGCAGGCGGATGCCGGGGCCGATGAGGCCCATGCGGTGCAGGGCCCACTTCACCGGAATGGGGTTGGACTCGCAGAACAGGGCCTTGTGCAGGCCCTCCAGCGGCGCGTTGGTGCGCCGCGCCGCCTCCATCTCCCCGGCCAGGGCCTCGGCCATGGCCCGGTGCAGGGCGGCGGGGGCGACGTTGGCGGTGACCGAGATGACCCCCTTGCCGCCGGCGGCGACGGTGTCCAGGGCGAGGGCGTCGTCGCCGCTGTACACCTCCAGGGCGCCGTCGCAGCGGTCGAGGATCTCGCGCACCCGCTCCACCGAGCCGCTGGCCTCCTTGATGCCGACGATGTTGGCGATGGGGGCCAGGCGGGCCACCGTCTCCGGCAGCAGGTCCACCGCCGTGCGTCCGGGGACGTTGTAGAGGATCTGGGGGATGGCCACCGCCTCGGCGACGGCCTTGTAGTGGCGGTACAGGCCCTCCTGGGTGGGCTTGTTGTAGTAGGGGGTGACCAGCAGACAGGCGTCGGCCCCGGCCTCCATGGCGCAGCGGGTGAGGTCGATGGCCTCGCGGGTGGAGTTGGAGCCGGTGCCGGCGATGACCGGCAGGCGCCCGCGCACCCGCTCCACCACGAAGCGGATCACCTGGCAGTGTTCCGCCTCGTCGAGGGTGGCGGACTCGCCCGTGGTACCCACCGCGACGATGGCGTCGGTACCGTTCTCCACATGGAATTCCACCAGCCGTTCCAGGGCCTCCCAGTCCAGCCCGCCGTCCGCGTGCATGGGCGTGACCAGGGCCACCATACTGCCGTGAAACATGGGGAAACTCCGTGCTGACGGGAAACGCGCATGGTACAGAAGCGCCCCCGTCCTTGACAAGGCAGGCCCCCGGCGGTGACGAAAGGCGAAAACCCGCTACGCTTAACCGTTTGAAACGGTCTTTCAAACCCTTGCCCACGGGGTGCCCATGCCCGAACCGTTCACCGGTTACCACCTGATCGTCCAGGCCGACAGCCCGCCGCCGGCGGTGAGCGCCGCCGCCCAGGCCATGGAAAAGCGTTTCGGTGTACGGATCGCGGCGCAGTCCGTGGAGGAGGCGCCCCTGCCCGAGGCCGGCGCGCTGTTGGTCTGCCTCCTCGACGACGCCCGCTTCGCCGATCTCTGGCGGCGCCTGGCCGAGCACTCGGTGACCCTGCTGCCCCTGCCCTGGGAGGGCAATCCCCTGACCCGCGCCGCCTTCGGCCTGGAGGAGAACGTGGGCGAGCTGCTGGATCTGGTGGTGGAATCCCCCGACAGTGTGCGCCAGACCCTGACGCTGGCCGAGGGCACACCGGTGTTCACCGAGGTGCGTCTGGGGCAATGGCCGCAGGCCAGCGCCAGACCCGACCGCTGGCAGCGTTTCCTGCACGCCTTGCGCGGCCTGCGTCTGTCCCCCTACGACCTCACCACCGGCAAGGGGCGCACGGTGCGCCTGGCGGCCCTGAACCTGGCCGTCGGCGAAGAGGCCTGGATGACCGAGCACCACCCGGAGCTGGCCGAGGAGGAGGCCTATCAGGGGCGCGTGGCAGCCCTCGTCCACGCCCCCACCAGCCGCCTGCAACTGCTGCGCCGCGCCCTCTTCCCGCACCTGTTGCGCCGCCACCGGCCGCCCCAGGGCATGGGCTACGTGAAGACCCGCAGACTGTCGGTGAGCAGCCCCTGGGGGCCGCTGGCCTACCGCCTGGACGGCCGCCCCCGGCAGACGGCGTGCCTCGAGGTGGAGGCGCGCCCCACCCGTTGCAAGGTGGCCACCGTCTGGGGGCCGGTGCCCAAGGCGGAAGACAAGGAAAACCTGCGCCTGAACGCCGTCCCCACGGGCGAGGAAGCGGTGGAATTCTTCACCCGCCGGCGCCTGCCCCTGCTGCCCATCGCCTCGGAACAGCAGTTCGCCGAGCTGTTCACCAGCCTGCGACAGGCGGCGCGCCTGCGACCGTCCTTCGTGGTCCTCACCGTCTTGAGCGCCCTCCTCGCCAGCATCGGTCTCTACCAGGACTCGGGGCCGGTGATCATCGGCGCCATGATCCTCGCCCCGCTCATGGATCCCATCGTTTCCCTGGCCATGGGCTTCATCCGTTTCGACCGCCCCCTGCTGCGCGACAGCCTCCTGAGCCTGGCGACGGGCATCTTCCTGGTGCTGGCACTGGCGGGCCTGTTCGCCGCTTCTCTGCCCCTGGCCCACCTCACCGGGGAGATCCAGGCGCGCCTGCACCCCACCCTGCTGGACCTGGGCGTGGCCGTCATCGCCGGCACTGCCGCCGCCTACGCCTTCGCCAAGGAAGAGGTGGCCCGGAGCCTCGCCGGGGTGGCCATCGCCGTCGCCCTGGTGCCACCCCTGGCGGTCTCCGGCATCGGTCTGGGCCTGGCCGAGGGGCCCCTGTTCGCCGGCGCCGCCCTCCTCTTTCTCACCAACCTGGTAGGCATCCTCTTCGCCGCCGGCGCCACCTTCTATCTCATGGGCTTCGCCTCCCTGCGCTACGCGCGCCTGGCCTTCCTGTACAAGTTCCTGATGGTGCTGGCGGTGGCCGTGCCGCTCGCCTTCTCCACCCGCACCATGGTGCGGGAGAACCACCTCTACCAGGTCTTTCGGGAAGTGGCGCCGGCCCTGGAGCGGACGGCGGGCGTGCGCCTGGAGCTGGTGGGCGTGACGTTTACCGAACAGGGCCCGGTGGCCCGCATCCGCCTGGTACGACAGGACCACCGGGTGGTGGACCGCGAGGCCGTCGTCCGCCGGTTGCAAGCGGCCCTGAACGCCGGCATCGAACTGGAGGAAGCGAGGTACTATGCCCGCCCCTGACACCCCGAAACGGCGAGGCGCCGTGGCGGTGTTGGTCCACCACCTGGAAGGACGGCCTTGAGCCGGCCTCACCCCAACTGGCGTCAGCGCATCCGCGCCGACATCGCCCGCAACCGCGAGCGCATCCGCGAACTGGGCCCGGGGGTGATCACCGGCGGCGCCGGGGACGACCCCGCCGGCATCGTCACCTACACCCTGGTGGGGGCCAGCACCGGCTTCGGCCTGTTGTGGCTCATGCTCCTGTCCACGCCGATGATGATCGCGGTGCAGAACTCGGTCACCCGCATCGCCCTGGTCACCGGCAAGAGCCTGCCCGAGCTCACCAACGCCTTCTACTCGCGCCGCCTCACCACCCTCATGGTGCTCCTCCTGGCGACCACCAACATCCTCACCATCGGCGCCGATCTGCAGGCCCTGGCGGCCATCCTCTCCATCACCCTGGGCTGGCCGCCGGTGTATTTCCTCATCCCCCTCACCGCCCTCATCGCCTGGCTGGTGCTGTACCACTCCTACCACACGGTGAAGCGGGTGCTGGTGGCCCTCACCGCAGTGCTGGCGGTGTACATCGTCAACGTCTTCCTGGCGCGCCCGGACTGGTCGGCCATCCTGGCGAACACCTTCCTGCCCCAGGTGCACACCGACTGGGCCTGGGTCATGGCCGCCCTGGGCCTGCTGGGGACCACCATCTCCCCCTACCTGCTGTTCTGGCAGGCGGCGGAGGAAGAGGAGGAGAAGAAGACGGTGGTGCAGGCCAAGAGCGTGGAGGCGGACACCATCATCGGCATGACCTATTCCAACCTGCTGGCCTACTGCATGATCGTCAGCGGCGCGGTGATGCTGTACGGCCACGGGGCACAGATCCAGACCATGGCGGACCTGGCCCAGGCCCTGCGGCCGGTGAGCCCGGACCACGCCTTCGCCCTGTTCGCCCTGGGGGTCGTCGTCTCCGGCCTGCTGGCCATCCCCGTGCTCGCCGGCTCCACCGCCTACGCGGTGGCGGATGCCTTCGGCTGGCGCCGGGGGATGGACAACAAGGTGAGCGATGCGCGCGGCTTCTACCTGGTCTTCCTCGGCGCCATGCTCTTCGGCGACCTCATCGACATGTCCTCCGTCTCGCCGGTGGACGCCCTGTTCTACTCCCAGGTGCTGAACGGCGTCCTCCTGCCGGTGCTCATCGCCATCGTCCTGGCGCTGGCCAATAACCGGCAGATCATGGGCGAGCACGTCAACACCCGGTTCGACAACGCCCTGTCCCTGTTCACCCTGGCGGTGACCACGACCCTCACCGGCCTCCTCCTCTGGCAGTGGCTGGGCGGCTGAGCGCCGACCGCTGGTCTAGACTGGGCTCGGGAAAACCGCCGCCAAAAACCGAAAGGACACCCCATGCCCGAGACGGCCCCACCGGACAAGGTCCGCGAGATCCTGGAGCGCCTGCACACCGACCCCGAGCGGG
>Ga0256832_1002686_pt1 | contig 12127 bp, 10 predicted proteins | sample 134614metaG_FD_190534 | JGI IMG/M metagenome (GOLD analysis project Ga0256832, IMG submission 190534) | Hydrothermal vent microbial communities from Lau Basin, Pacific Ocean - 134-614 | ecosystem: Environmental > Aquatic > Marine > Hydrothermal vents | place: Pacific Ocean: Lau Basin | collected... | reverse complement strand
ACTTCTTCAGTTTTCTCTTCTGTCTTTTCTGCAGCTTCTTCAGTTTTCTCTTCTGTCTTTTCTGCAGCTTCTTCAGTTTTCTCTTCTGTCTTTTCTGCAGCTTCTTCAGTTTTCTCTTCTGTTTTTACTGCGGCTTCTTCAGTTTTCTCTTCTGTCTTTTCTGCAACTTCTTCAGTTTTCTCTTCTGTCTTTTCTGCAGCTTCTTCAGTTTTCTCTTCTGTCTTTTCTGTAGCTTCTTCAGATTTCTCTTCTGTCTTTTCTGTAGCTTCTTCAGATTTCTCTTCTGTTTTTACTGCGGCTTCTTCAGATTTCTCTTCTGTCTTTTCTGCGGCTTCTTCAGTTTTCTCTTCTGTCTTTTCTGCGGCTTCTTCAGTTTTCTCTTCTGTTTTTACTGCGGCTATACTATTCTTAGCATCTGGGCTCATATTGGCTACTGACTCTTTCATCTTAGTAAGCATATCTCCAAAATCTGACTCAGCTGATGCCGTTGTTAATAATGCTGCAGTAACAGCACTTAAAATTAAAATTTTTTTCATTATCGAAATCCTTTTTTTAATATTTATAATCAATGCAAATACTAACAATTATTATTTAAAATATCACTTAAAACAACAATAAATAAAATTACCTAAAATAGAATTATCTAATAGAATAATTGATATAAATATAAAGTAGTAGATGATATAATGCTACCATACTATATAAATAAGGAAGAATTAGATGAACAAAACAATCAAATTACTGGCACTTGGAGCGATATTATCACTTACATTGACCCAAACTCTTACGGCAGAAGAGACGACTGTTACAGAGAAGAAAATGACAATAGAAGAGATGGAGATTAATCTTGCAAAACTGGCTAAAGAAATTTCCGAAGAGAAGGTAAAACTTTACCAAAAAGAGGCACTTCTTAACGATATGAAACTTGACTTACTTAAACAAAAACAATCTAAAAAATAGAGAGTCTAACATAGAAATTGGACAGACTTCTTAGTCTGCCCATACAAAATAAAATCTTATTTAAATACTTTCCCACAATCTTTTATAATAGCACCTGGTATAGTTGCTATGGTCATAAATTGCTCCATTGTTAATTGAGGATACATCAATGCTAAGTAATACTTAGGCTCAAGAATTTTAGCTTCACCATTCTCTATAAGTACGGGGTAAGGAAGCATTCCTGCATTATTTGTTCCAATCTTTTTTGGAAACTTAGAGGTACGTTTACCTAATTTTACACCAACTAAAACAGAACCATTATTTAACTTTAATTGAAATACAACTTTTTTCTTATTCTTTTTCTTTTTTAATTTTTCAAGTAAGTCACTTCCTCTTGCTACAACTTCCATATCTTTAAAGTACGGCATACCATTCATAAACTGATACTTAGGTAGAAGCTGAAACTTTAACTTGTCCATAGAGTTTCGTAGTCCAGAAAACTCTTTGTTAATAGCTGCCAAAATCTTTTTAGGAATTTCATCACTAAAGTCATCTTGCAAAAATGCTTTTGCCAAGTAAAGAGGATTAGTAATACTAATCTGTTTATTCTTTGGGTCAATTAAAAGTCTTAAAGTTCCTAAAAAACCTCTATTTGTTTTACTTGCCAGTTTTTTTAAGTCATCAGATGTAAAAACAATAGATATTAATGTTTTCTTTTTATCCAAAGGTGCAGCTGCAAGAACTTCAAATCCAGCATTTTTAAGTTTATCACTGGCTGTTTTAACATCTAAAAGGTCTGCCCTTAAATAGGCAGAGATACGACCCTTATCAACATCTCCTATCATTTTAGTCGAGCTACTTAAACTTGCGCCTTTCCCACCTTTTCCATAGCGCTGGGCAGAAGTAATATAATTTGGTGGTACACGTTTTGAAAACTTAATAGAACGATCAGCACTATTGTTTGTAGCATTTGATGAAGAACTACTATTGGTTGTAACCACAGTAACTTTTGGTGGTTTAGGAATAACTATATTAATAACTTTTCCATTTGCCTCCATTGTCTCTTTTACTTTTTTAGTTTCAACTTTTTCTACTTTTTTCTTCTCTACTTCTACAGCTGTTTTTTCAACGGGAGCTAATTTTTTAGCAATAGCTTTTTTTGCTTCTGTTTTGTCTTCTTCTTTTGGCTCTAAAACTTTTTCTGTAGCTTTAGCTAATGCAACACCAATAGCAGCCGTAGAGAACTTAGCCTTCGGAGTCTCTTTTAGAGGGTTTACGTTTTCAACAGCCTTCATTCCAAATGCTGTTAAGATTTCTGGTATCTCTTTATCTAGTTTATTTACTAAGGCTACTCTCTCTGGTGCTTTAACACCAAGAGTATCAATAATATTTATAAGTTTTGGCATTCCTACCACCAACTTGTTTGTTCCTTTTTTAACATACATATACATGGTACATGGTGCATAAAGTCCAGCATCTGGTCTAGCACCCTTATTATCAAACATGTTGTATGAGTACTCTAAATGACAAAGAGAATACGCCCAAAATATGTCAAAGTTTTCTAAAGCCTCTTCCCCATCATCTGTATCTAAAAAGTTATGAAAACCTGCTATTAAATAGTGTTTATTTATAAAACTCATTTCAAATTCATTTTGAAACTCATCTATAAAATCATCCATATCTTCAGGTCTGTCAAACTCATACTCGAAGTTTAGCATTCTATCATCAGATAATTTTCCATAGGTCTTATAGGTTCTTTTACCAAATTTTTTATCAAGTAGTTCATCTAAAGGTTTAAATGAAGCAATAAATTTTTCACTAAGCTCCTTGTCATCAATACCTAAAATATCTAAAATAGCCTCTGGAGTTAAATGCCCTACATGAGTCTTCTCCTCTTTTAAGCTTTTATGAATCAACATATTAAATGGTGAAAATCCTGCTAAACGAGGGTCGATATTAAAAAGAGGCATAACATTGTTATCATTAACTACAGGTAAAAAACTCAATACATCCAAAGTGGTTGAACCATACTTTGCCTTATATTGGTCATTTACTCTATGATGTGGGTCTGCTAAATTGAAACCAATTTTTGGTAAATCCTCTTCAACTACTTTATTGTACCTAGCTTCTGCATCATCACCTGTCAATTCATAAAAAACTGCTAATTTTTTAGATGTATCAGCAAATGCAGAGGAAGGTATCAAAAAAAGTACTATACTTAACAACAAAGTATATATTTTTAACCTATTGGTATACGTTACATTCATGGTTATCCCTTATTATATAATTAATATAAATGATAACATTTTTTTATGAATATGATAAATTTAGATTTGTACTTTGAAGAGATGAAAAGATAAAGCTACTAAAAGTTACTGGTATCTTTTGGGTAAGAAAGGATTGCCATAAAATAGCAACCCTTAAGATGATAATTTAATAAATAAATTAGTCTTTATCTACTGTATCAACAGCATCTTTTGCATTATTACTTGCAGATTTACTTGCATCAGTTGCGTCATTTGAAGCTGTTTTTGCTGTATCACTTGCATTCTCGGTAGCTGTTTTTGCTGCATCATTTGTATCATTAGATACCTCTTTAACAGAATCTCTTGTATCATTTGAAGCCGTTTTTGCTGTATCACTTGCATTCTCTGTAGCTGTTTTTGTTGTATCATCCAAATCATTAGATACAGTTTTTACAGAATCTCTTGTATCATTTGAAACTGTTTTTGTTGCATCATTTGTATCGTTAGATACCTCTTTAACAGAATCTCTTGTGTCATTTGAAACTGTTTTTGTTGCATCATTTGTATCATTAGATACCTCTTTAACAGAATCTCTTGTGTCATTTGAAACTGTTTTTACTGAATCAGTTGTATCATTTGAAACTGTTGTAACATTTTTAGTTGTATCATTAGAGATAGTTTTAGTTGCATCATTAACATCTTTAGATACAGCAATAGCAGAATCTTTCATATCTTTAGAAGCAATGGTTGAAGAGTCTTTAAGATCTTTAGTAGTATTAGAGATAGAATCTTTAGTATCTTCTGCTACCTCAACTAAAGAGTCTCTTGTATCTTTAGAAGTTGCAAGTTCAGCTGTTTTTAAATCGTCAGATACTTTAACAGAAGAATCTTTCACATCAGAACTTACATTTGTTACTGTTCTCTCTGCAGATTTTGAAGTCTCAACAGCACCATCTTTCATTGAAGCTACAGAATCTTTAGCATCTTTGCTCATAGATGTAGCTGCCTCTTTCATATCTTTAAACATATCGCCGAAACTGAAGTCAGCCGAAGCTGTTGTTAACATTGCTGCACTTACGGCACTTATAATTATGATTTTATTCATTGTGATAATCCTTTTAACATTTGATGAGCCAATATTAGCAACAATTATTTGAAAAGATACTTAATGAGTATAAAAAAAAATAATTAAAAGATATAATGTTTATCAAAGTAATTGAGTAATTAAAGATAATCTGTTACAATAACAGTAAGAACATTTATAAAAGGAAAATGACTCATGAAAAAACTACTTCTCATTCCAGCAATATTAACAACTTTTGCATCAGCAGAAGCTTATACACAAGCTGAAAGAATCTTAGACATGCAAAAGATGGCACAAGCAATGCAAGACATACAAACTGGCTTTTTTTACAACAATATTGATATTGTAAAAGATGGTGCAAAAACCCTTCGAGAGACCATAAAAAGGGTAGGTCCTATAGATACTGAAATTAATACTAAAGATATTTATGAAAAATGGATGAACAACTCTCTTAAGATGACAAATAAGATAAAAAAGAAAATCACAAAAAAAGCAGAAGACATTGTTGAACGTTTTGAAAGTGGTGATCCGAAACAAGCATTACAAGCCTATAGTAAAATTTCACAACAGTGTTTAAAATGCCATATCAATATACGTAAATGGTAATCACTCGAATCTATGTAAAGGATAGCAATGAAAAAATTATTAATTGTAACGTTTTTACTCATCGTCTCACTAAAGGCAGATGATATTACAATTACAGGAACCGTGGTTTCTGATGGTCAAAAGATGATAGGTAGTCGGTATATGGGCTATGTAAAAAAAGTCTTTGTAAAAATTGGTGACAAAGTTAAACGTGAAGACCCTCTTTATGAAATGGAGTCTGCAGAGTTTGACATTATGAAGTCTCAAGCTGACCTAATGTTAGAACAGTCAAAAATAGTAGTAGAGTTTTGGAGAAAACGTTTACAAAATATAAATAAACGAAAGAATCAATTAAAACAACGTAAAAACATTCCTATGATGGATATAGATGACTTAGATGCACAAGCTGAAAATGTCTCAGCCATGTTGGACTCTGCACAAGTATTAGTAGAACAAGCTTCTATTAAAGCTAAGCAGATGGCAACTATCTTTAACTATCTTAAAATGAAAGCTCCATCAGATGGTGTCATCGTAAGAAGAAACATTAAACCAGGTGATATGATTATGCCAGGAATGTTAACCATTATGATGGTTGATACGGAAGATTTAGAAATTGACGCTTCTGTTTCTGAAAGTATCATTGCTCAAGTAAAAGTAGGAGAGAAACTAACCGTTAGTATTCCTTCTATAAAATACAAAACCATTGGAACCATCAAAGCCATCGTTCCAGATGCTAACCCAATGACTCACAAAATAAGAATACGTATATCATTTGATAAGGGTGACCATAATGTCTTCCCTGGAATGTATGCAAAAGTTGTTATTAAAGAGAAAAAATAACAATAGTGGTGTTCGGTGTTACCGAACCTACTTGGTTAATTCCTTCTCAGCTTTTATCAAAGCAACCACACCATCATACATATCTTGAACGGCTTGAACTTCTGTAATTCCTAAACGACGACGGTTACTAATGTCATAAACTCCACCTTCACTCTGAGAATGTTCTCCATGAATCCCACGAATTTGCAAATAATACTTGTCGGTAATGGCTTTAAATGCCTCCATATCTTTTGCTAAGTTTGGAAGCGCTATATGAACACTGGCTCTCATGGCTGTTCCTAAATTAGTCGGACAAGAGCTAATATACCCTAAATGCTCACTGTAAGAAAATGCCACTTTCGTTTCTATAGCCTTTACAGCAGTAACCAATCGATTAAATACTTCTGTAATGTCCCCACCCTTTTGCATAGATATAATTCTTAGCTGGTCCTCTTCATTGACCCACACTAAAAAGGTCTTCTCCTTGTTATGGTAAATCCCTCTCCCCTCAGCCCAATCACGGTTCAATCCAGCAGCATCTAAAAAACGGTCTCCCTCTTTAAACAAAAAATGCTCTTTAATAAGCTCGTCTTGAAGCTCTTTACTCATGCCAAGTAGAGGATAATACCTTCCCTCTAACTCACCACTTAAGCTCTTAAGAGCCTCAACTATACTTGACTCTACTAAATCTCTTTGCTCTTTAGAAATAGCTGGACCAAGGGGAAAATGAGCAACATTACGCCCAACTCGAATACGTGTCGAGACAATAAACTCACCATTAGGGTCAGGATTGGGTGCATTTAAATCATCAGGATTTAAATTACTTTGATGTTTATCTTCTCTTCCAAAACCATGATAATCTTCGATAATGGCATCAAAAAGTGGAGCAAACAGACTATACGACTCTTCATCTCCTGCGTAGACCCCTATTCCACTGTCTAGGTTAACAAGACCTGAGTTAATGGCTTGTTCTAAGGTAAAGCCATTGGTTGTTTTTTTATCTTTTAATTCTTCAAAAACCTCTTTTGTAAGGTATTTACATAATAGTGATGTACAATCTTCTGGTAAGTTTGGGTAGTTCATTTTATTCCTTAATTTAAATAGACTCATTTATAGAATTATGCAAGAAGTCTAATATGTATTATATCTTAGCCCTCCTTCTTAATACTCATATAATAAACAGCAGGAATAATCAAAAGCGTCAAGACAGCAGAACTAACCACCCCACCAATCATAGGGGCAGCGATTCTCTGCATCACTTCACTTCCTACCCCGTCTATGTACATAATGGGGATTAACCCACCTAAAATAGCAAACACAGTCATAAGTTTTGGACGTACTCGTAAAACTGCTCCGTCGTAGATGGCGTGTTTTATATTTGCTTTGCTTCTTACTTTAACTTTTTCAACTGCCTCTTCTAAATAGATAATCATCACAATAGCCGTCTCGGTTGCTACCCCTATGAGCGACAAGAACCCAACAACCACAGCGATGGAGAAGTTGAAATTTAACATATCTAAGTAGACAATACCTCCTACAGCAGCAAAGGGCAAGGTAAAGAAAACGATTAACGCATTTTTAATGCTTTTTAAGCCCAAATAGATAAGTATAAAGGTTATAAAAAGTGTAATGGGTAAAATAAAAGTCAAACGTTCCATTGCTGACTCTAGGTACTCACTCTCTCCTGCCCATTCATAATAGTAACCTGTGGGTAGTTTTAAATCGGCTAAGAGTTTCATCCCCTCTTTTTTGTAAACTTGTGAGGTAACGCCTTGGTTGGGTGTAATGTAAATGAAAATTACTTTTTTACCTTTCTCTGCTTTTAAAATAGAGGGTGCTTCTTTGTAGTACAAGTGTGCAAAGGTCTCTAAAGGGGTGTAACCATAAGGGGTTTTAATCCGAATCTTTCCAATGCTACTTAAATCAGAACGACTCTTCTGTTCATAACGTACTGAAATGGGGTAGCGTTTTATGCCATCATAAAGTGTGGCGACACTACTACCACCCACCCCATTTGAAATGGTATCTAAGATGATGTTTTTGCTAATACCATACTCTGCTATTTTTGCATCGTTTAGGTCAATATTGAGGTAGTAACCAGAGTTTGCTTTGTCGGCAAAGACTGACTGTGTTCCTCCGTATGCTTTCAGACGTTTCTCTATCTCTTTTGCTTGTTTGGCTAACTCTTCGGAGGTATCACCATAGAGTTTAATACCTAATGGGGTACGAATACCTGAAAGAAGCATATCTATTCGTCCTCTAATAGGGTACGTCCATGAGTTGGTTAACCCTTTTACTTGAAGCATTGCTTCCATCTCATTTAAGAGCTTTTCATAGGTCATTCCCTCTCGCCATTGCTCTTGAGGTTTAAAGGTTATGATGGTCTCTATCATGCTTAGTGGTGCTGGGTCGGTGGCTGTGTCGGCTCGTCCTGCTTTTCCAAATACCGTGGCAACTTCAGGGAAGTTCTCTTTTAAAATCTTGTCCGTTTTTTGAGTTAGCTCTTTTGCCATGTCGATTCCAATTCCATAAGGCGTTACAGGCATATACATATAGGTCTGTTCGTTGAGTGGTGGCATAAACTCCCACTTCTGTTGCTCATAAATCCATACACCATAAGCGATGACCCCTAGCAAAACAAAAGGGACAATATAACGCAAATATAACGCCCCCTTAAGCAGTGGAGAGTAGAGCCAAATAAAAAATCGGTTTAACCAGTTTTTACGTTCATCTAAGATTTTACCTCGAATTAGATAGACCATTAAAATAGGTACAAGCGTAATAGAGATAATTGCCCCTGTTATCATGGCAAAGGTTTTGGTATACGCCAAAGGTTTAAACAACGCCCCCTCTTGACCTGACAGAGCAAAAATAGGCAAAAATGAAACCACAATAAGTATTAACGCAAAAAAGATAGGTCGTCCTACCTGTTTGGCTGCACTTAAAACCACTTCTGTTCGTGCTTCTCCCTCTAACGTTTCACCCCCTGCTACTTGTAGCTTTTTGTGGACATTTTCAACCATGACAATGGAAGCATCTATCATTGCTCCAATAGCAATGGCAATCCCTCCAAGGGACATAATGTTTGACTCAACACCTGCCCACTTCATAAGTAAAAAAGTAATGGCAATGGTTAGAGGTAAAGTAATAATAATCACCAAGGCTGAACGAAAATGAAGCAGAAACATTAAAATAATAATCAAAACCACAGCAGACTCTTCTAAGAGGGTATGGTTCAAGGTACTAATGGCTTTTGAGATAAGGTCTGAACGGTCGTAAGTAGTTACCACATTTACATCGGAAAGTTTTATTTTTTCTAGTTTCTCTTTTATCTCTTGAATCACAGCATACGCATTTTCATTGTAACGGACAATAACAATCCCACCCACAACTTCACCTTGACCATTTAAATCTGCCATACCACGACGATAGGAGGGGACTAAATCTATAACTGCCACATCAGAGACTTTAAGAGGCTTTCCATTGCGTGTTTTAATGACAATGTTCCCTAAATCTTCAGCAGTTTTAGCATAGCCAATGGCTTGAATAATATTCTCATAGCCATTCTCTAAAACTATTCTTCCTCCACGGTCTTCATTGTTGGTTTTAATGGCTTTTATGACATCTTGAAGACTTAACTCTTGCTCTACTAGCTTTGCTTCATTAATCGTCACTTGATAGTTCTTCTCAAACCCACCAACCGTTGCCACTTCTGAAACACCGTTGATTCCTAAAAGGGCATATTTATAATAATACTGTTGTAAGTCATAAAGTTCAGATAAATCTTTGGTTTTAGAGGTTAAAGCATACTCATAAACCCATCCAATCCCTGTAGCATCTGGTCCCATTTTGACTTGAGCTGTTTTAGGAAAGGTTGAGGTAAGCTCATTTATCTTCTCTGCAACTCGGTCACGTGAAAAGTAGATATCTTCTCCCTCTTCAAAGATAACATAAACCAAAGCATTCTCAAACGATGAAAAAGCCCGAACTGTTTTTGCCCCTGCCACCGACATAAGAGCATTGGTAAGTGGGTAGATAATTTGGTCTTCTATAAGCTGTGGAGACTGCCCTTTCCATTTAACAGAGACGATGATTTGTGGTGGCGTTAAGTCAGGCAATGCATCAAGAGGAGTATTTTTAATCGCCCAAAATGAACCTAGTAAAAGTAGTATGGTCGTAGCGATAACTAAAAATCTGTTTCGCCATGAAAAGTTTATGAGTTTTTCTATCATTTGGGACTCCTAAATATATTAGGAGAAGTTTAGCTATTTTTTTGTGTAAAGGGCGTGGAGGAGTCTACTTTTTAAAGACCAAATAAAACTTCTCAACCTCATCACCATAAATGGCTATAGGCTGTTTAGAGACCAACTTCATATTTGTTAACTTCTCAATCTCTGCTACAGTATGATAAGTTTGAGTAATAGAATCTTGACTCTTTACAAAGGCATCACCCTCTTTTTCAAAAAGAGTAAAGTCCATAAAGTATTCGCCTCTATCCTCTTCATAGTCTGAATCTATGGTTACAAAACGCTCCCCTGCATCTTTTATGTATGAACCTGCTGCAACAACTTTAAAGGCATAAAGGGTATTGATGTCAAAAATAAAATGACCACCCTCTTCCAAACGCTCTTCTACACAGCCTAAAAAACGTTTTAAACTCTTTTTGTCTAAGTAGTTTACCATGTCAAAGATGGCTGTTATTACATCGTACTTTCCATCTAGTTTACAAAGATCAATGCACTCAGCATTTAAGCCTTTGGCTTTGGTCATCTCTACCATAATAGGGCTAAGGTCAATACCTTTTGTTTTTACATGAGGGTAGCCTATGGAGAGTTCTTCTAAAAATCCACCTGAACCACAACCAACGTCAAGTAGGGTTTTAAACTCTAAAGTATCTAAGGTATCAAAATAGTACTCATTTAAGATAGGAGTAACTTCATGCACCCCCAACAAATCTTCTACTTTGGCATAGAGGTCAAGAGCATTAGGCACGGCTTTTTACCACTTCATTAATTTTTTCATAAAGTGAAAGAACCTCATCTTTTTTCGCATAGTAGGCATTTTTGTTTGCTATAAGGTGAACCGATGAGTCCATAATGTCTTCAGCCACTTTAAGTCCGTTCTCTTTCATGGTAGCACCAGTTTCAACAATGTCCACAATAGCATCTGCCAAACCAACAAGTGGAGCCAACTCTATAGAACCATATAGTTTAATAATCTCAACACCTACAGCTTTTTCTGCAAAATACTTTTCAGTAATGTTCACCATTTTGGTAGCTATTTTTATGTTTGGTTTCGACCAGTCAAGCTCATCTTCATTTTTAATTCCAATAGAGACTTTACATTTACCCATCTGCATGTCTAAAAGCTTTACAATGTCTAGCTCCTTTTCGGTAATAACATCAAGCCCTACCACACCAATGTCTGCTGAACCATGCTCTACATAGGTTGGTACATCTTGGTTTCTTACATTTAAAAAACGGAAGTCTCCTACTTCCATTATGAGTTCACGTCCTTCAAACTTAAACTCTCCACCAAATATCTCTGAAAATATGGCTAAAGTATCCTCTGCAATTCTTCCCTTTGGAAGTGCTACTGTTAACATCTACTGTTCCTTTAATATATTAGACTTCTTGCATAACCTTATAAATGTCTATATTCTTTATTGCACATCATATTTTATTGAATATCTTCTTGACTTAGCTAAGGCTAGGACTTCGAGTCTATTCAATAAAATCTAATGCACACTAAAAAATATTTACAAAATATAGGGTTATTCAAGAAGTCCATTCTTCATGCCCTGAAATATAAGCGTTTCATCAAAAATAGCCCTCTTAAAAAAGCCACTAATCAACTCGCCATCTCCACCCGATATATACAACTGTTTATCTGATTGATATTTTTCTACAAGCGTTTTTATGGACGCGATTATACCAAAACTTATTGCATCTTTAGTTGTTTTAGGTAACTCATTTAAAGATACTTTTGGATTTAACTCTGTTTCTAACGCAGGAGAGATAGAAGCATAAGCATCTATATAAGCTTTTAACCCAGGAAGTAAAAACCCACCAACGTACCTACCCTCTTCCACCACATCAACAGTTATAGCAGAACCAGCACTTACAAATATGCCATTACGATGAGACAAACACAAAGCTTTACGGTCTATACCCATGGTATCATACTCATTCTCTATTCGCATAAAACCAGACACATCTTCCCAATTCTCCAGCCCCTCTAACTGCTCTTTGAGTTGATGTTTAACGGTAATGTATTTGAGCTTTTTATCTCTATATTGCTCTATAGCTTCTTCATGGCTTAAGTGTATCACCTCTTTACCATCGTAAATATGTATTCGGGTATTTCCTATATCAGCTAAAAGTATCATAACCTTCCTTTTAATATCAATAATAAATGGTCATATTTTTGTGAGATTTTGAACTTCAATTATTTG
>Ga0256832_1002685_pt1 | contig 12128 bp, 2 predicted proteins | sample 134614metaG_FD_190534 | JGI IMG/M metagenome (GOLD analysis project Ga0256832, IMG submission 190534) | Hydrothermal vent microbial communities from Lau Basin, Pacific Ocean - 134-614 | ecosystem: Environmental > Aquatic > Marine > Hydrothermal vents | place: Pacific Ocean: Lau Basin | collected... | reverse complement strand
GGTAGAATTTTTCGGCATATCATCCGATCCGTCCACAGACGTCACCTGGCATTGGGACTTTGGAGACGGCAGCGACGGCGACGGCCAAAACCCGGTACACACGTATGCGGAGCCGGGGGTGTATGAAGTACATCTCACCATCACGACGCCTACTGGCTGCACGGCCACTGAGTCAAGTGACGTATGGATAGGCAATGATCCGTGCGACTGTCCCCAAGTGCTCAATCCGGTTTGTGTGTTCATTGATACGATGAGCAACGAGCCCCCGATTGTATTCTTGAATCCCTGCATGGCAGAATGCGCCGGTTACGACAACTTTGTCTCTTGCGACACCATTCCGCCCAATACCTGTGAAGCTGCCTTTGGTTATGCCAATAATCCGGCCAATCCGCTCATCGTATCCTTCCAGGATTACTCCTATGCAGCCGGGCTTATTTCCACTTGGCACTGGGAGTTTGGCGATGGGACAAGCTCCGACGACCAAAATCCCATTCATGAATACGCCGAACCCGGGCTCTATACCGTATCTCTCACCATCACATCCGGCAATTGCACATCTACAGTGGAACTGCTCGTATATGCCGGAGAATTTGACCTGCCCGCTTGTCAAGCCTTCTTCTGGCCTTTCCCGATTGACAATGCCGATTTGACCTACTTCTTTATGAACCTGTCTTTTGGAGACCTGGACAGTTGGTACTGGGACTTTGGGGATGGCACTGTCTCGTACGAGCAAAATCCCACGCACACCTATGCCGCACCGGGCCAATATACCGTCACACTTACGGTATCCGGCCCCAACTGTCAGAGCGTATTCGACCTGGTATTGAATACGGACGACTTCCTGGTAGATCCCAATAGTCCGGCAGGTGCCGGCGTACAAGCCCTGTACGCACCGGTCATAGATTTGGCGACCAATTCGGTCTATTTCAAGGATCTATCGCAATCGGCCTCCCCCATCGTTGAGGCTACATACAACTTCGGGGATGGCCAGACAGCTGACGCCATGAACGTCAGCCATATCTTCCCGGCCAAGAAGAAGTACAACATCACGTACAAAGTAAAGAACGCCAATGGAGATATCAGCACATTTGCCGGTGTGATAGACTTGAATACAGGCAGCTTCAAGTCTGCCACCGCGACCACATCTGTCATCCTTGCCAACAAAGTCGCACCAGGTATTTCACAACTGGACATTCATCCCAATCCGGCATCCGCCATCATCTCGTTGCGATATGATTTCACAGCCACCGGCAAAGCAACGCTGGAACTGCAAAGCGTTACCGGCCATGTCCTCCGTACCCGTCCGCTAAGTGCCGGCAAAGGTGCACACAGTGTGACAATGGACATCGCCGACTTACCACAAGGCGTCTATATCCTGCGCGTACAGTCCGGCCATCACATCCAGATAGCAAAGTTCGTGAAGGAATAGACACCCAATGCTCCTGACGGCAAATTCACAAGGAGCGTATCCCGGGCGGGTGCGCTCCTTTTTTGTAACTGTTTTTAGATACCCGCTGTTTTTATGTTGCCCAAATTAATGAGCGGAAACGTGCGCATGTCGAATTTTACAAAAGCCCCAATGCCGTCCCGTAGGGACGCAACCTTTGTAGCCAAAAGTCCCACCCCAAATCAAGCTCCGTAGGAGCGAAACTTGTCGAACCGTCGAAGTGGCCTGGCCTGTCGAACCGCCCACTTCAAAAATCTCCATTCGTTACTTCGACAAGCTCAGTACAAGTAATCGGTGTTCGATATTCCCAAGACTTGTCCCAAACCTGTTCGTACCGAGAAAAAAAATTGATTCACTTCTTCTCCCCGAGATTTTTATTCCGCTTTTTCTGCATTTCCCCGATTTGGGCAGAGGCCGCGAATGATGCCAGCATATCCGTCAACATTTCATTGGCCGCTGACGGCGAATTAGGTAGCAAAATCAAGTTGCTATTAGTATTCTCACCAATAGCCTGCAACGTATCATAGTGCTGCGTCACCACGATCAGAGCAGAGGCTTCCTGCGAATTGATGCCCACCTTGTTGAGACTCTCAACCGAATCCTCAATACCGCGGGCGATTTCGCGCCGCTGATCCGCGATACCCTGCCCCTGTAAGCGCTTACTCTCCGCCTCAGCAGTCGCCTTGGCCACAATGCGGATGCGCTCCGCCTCGCCCTCATATTCGGCAGCCACTTTGATACGTTCGGCAGCATTGATCCGGTTCATGGCCGCCTTGACCTCCGGCGCAGGGTCAATATCCGTAACCAACGCTTTGACAATACGGTAGCCATATTCATGCATGGCATCCCCCAGTTCATCCTGGATGGCATGGGCAATATCATCTTTCCGTTCAAAAACGTCATCCAGCTTCATCTTTGGCACTTCTGCCCGTACCGTATCGAAAATATACGAGTTGATCTGCTGGTACGGATTGTCCAGTTTGTAGTAGGCATCATATACCTTCTCAGGAATTACCTGAAATTGCACCGATACCTTCAAATGAAGAAAAACATCATCCTTTGTCTTCGTCTCCACCTGTACATCCAACTGCTGAACCCGAAGATTAACGCGGGAAGCTATGGTATCCATAAACGGGACCTTGAAGTGAAGGCCGGAGCTATCATGCCGCAAAAACTTGCCAAACCGCTCAATTATGGCCACTGTCTGCTGTTTGACCATATACACACTCTGCGGCAACAAAAAGAACAAAACGACCAACAGAAGAATCAAACCGGGAGAAATCATAATACGTGAGTTTTCTGAGTGAATCCAATACGTGTGAAGTTAGTGCTTTTTTCCATATCCGGGTCAGACACGGGCAGAAAACCTGTCTGCCCGATGCACGTGCACGCCAATGCTCCGGACAATGATAAATATCTCCACCCGCATCCACGTTAGCCAGTGCAATTTGCACATCGTTTTCCGGATTTTTGCGTATTATTTATTGGCGGTCAGGCATTTAATAAATGCAAGTTTTACCTTTGCAACTGGCCCTCCGCACCAGTTTTTTGGACTAATAGTTCGGCTAAATTACAACTTATGGCACGTAAGCACACCATCCAACACCGGCGTACCGATGCCTCACTCTCCAATTGGCGTGAGCAAGAGAAGACAGCGCTCGAATTGCTAAAAACAGTTGGAGAGCTCCGCTTCAATCGCTCCACGGATCTGGTCTTCTTCGGACATCCCATTTACGACACCCGGCCCAGTGAAGTGGTCAGCGTCCACAAGGTATCCACCAAGTACGTCAAAGATCCCATCTCCGTAAGCACTTCCTTGAGTATTGCTCAGGCCATTTTGCTCATTGAGCACATTCCCGCTGCCAAAATTGACATTGGCAAGATGGCCATGCAATGGCTCGAGCAGAAAAACAGCTTTGAGAATATTTATGAGTTTGTCAAAGACTTCTTTGACCAGAGCAAATTGCCTACAAACGGTCATTCCAAACGACCTAAGGATGTGGTTTTGTATGGTTTCGGCCGTATCGGCCGATTGGTAGCGCGCCTGATCATCTACCAGACGGGCAAGGGTAGCCAACTGCGCCTCAAGGCCATTGTCGTGCGACCCAAGATGAAGTCCCCAAAAGATGAATTGGAAAAACGAGCGGCACTGCTCCGATTTGACTCCATTCACGGCAAGTTCCATGGCGTCGTGGATGTGGATGCCGAAAACAACGAGTTGATTATCAACGGCAACCGCATCAAATTTATCTTTGCCAACCACCCCTCCGACATTGACTACACCGAGCACGGCATCGAAAACGCCCTTGTCATTGACAATACCGGTATCTGGCGCGACAAAGAAGGTCTGTCCCAGCATCTCAGACCGGGTATTTCACAAGTCCTGCTCACCGCGCCCGGCAAGGACATCCCCAATATCGTGTACGGCGTCAATCAAAAAACGCTCAATATCTCCAAAGACAAAATTGTCAGCGCCGCATCCTGCACGACCAATGCCATTGTGCCCCCGCTCAAGGTACTAGATGATCATTTCGGAGTGGTCAAGGGACATATCGAGACCATCCACGCCTACACCAATGACCAAAACCTGTTGGACAACTTCCACAAAAAGCCCCGTCGCGGCCGCGGTGCTCCCATCAACATGGTCTTGACTACCACCGGCGCCGCCAAAGCTGTCTCCAAGGCACTCCCAAAGCTCAAAGACAAGCTCACCGGCAATGCCGTGCGCGTACCGGTACCCGATGGTTCTATCGCTATCCTCAACCTGACAATCAAAAAGAAGGCTACCGTCGAACAAGTCAATCAGGTGCTGAAAGACGCCGCACTCAACGGCCCACTGGTAGAGCAAATCCACTTCTCCGAAGACACCGAATTTGTCTCCACCAGCTTGATCGGAGCCACCACGGCCTGCGCCATTGACGCGCCTTCCACCCAGGTCTCCAAAGACGGCCTAAGCCTCACAGTCTATGCCTGGTACGACAACGAACACGGATATTCCGCCCAGGTAATCCGCCTGGCCAAGATGATGTCCAAGGTTCAGCGCTTTGTACCAATCTGAGTTGGTTAACAGCTAACAGCCCCGCGCTTACTTGGGGGATCAAGCAAGCACGGGGAACGGACCGCCGGAATTGAGACGCTATATTCGCTTTTGCCGGCGCCCGCCGGCAAAATAGGCTTGGCGTGAGCAGTGCAAGCGGATGACGCAGGGACCCGCCGGTGACAACTTGGTTCTTCCAAACTTATTTGGTAGCAACCAGGGGTGCTTGCTCCCTTTCCTTGCTTCTCTCCCGTCGGATTCAGCCGACGGGGAGAGAACTTAATAAAATTTGGGGCTTTAGCCGGCCCTTCCCGGCCCATTTTCGGGGCTGAAGCCCCGCTTTTTTGGGCTTTTGTTATCCGTCAGCTAAAGCTGACGGCAATGCAAAGCAAAGCAAGGCAAAGCAAAGCAAGGCAAGGCAAGGCAAGCAAGCCCCGCACTTACATGCTTTGCCGGATTTAAGCTTTGGTTCTTCCGCATTGGCTTGTTGCTTGATAGAGGGCTGTTGCTATCCTTTATGGGCAAGTAAGTGCGGGACAAGTAAAGCGCCACTATCCCCTTTGCCGTCGGCTTCAGCCGACGGGGAGAGAGTACAAAAAAAAATTGGGGCTTTAGCCCCCCCTTCCCGGCCCATTTTCGGGGCTGAAGCCCCGCTTTTTTGGGCTTTTGTTATCCGTCAGCTAAAGCTGACGGCAATGCAATGCAAAGCAAAGCAAGGCAAGGCAAGGCAAGCAAGCCTCGCACTTACATGCTTTGCCGGATTTAAGCTTTGGTTCTTCCGCACAGGCTTGTTGCTTGATAGAGGGCTGTTGCTATCTTTTTTGAGTAAGTAAGTGCGGGACAGTAAAGCGCCACTATTCCCTTTGCCGTCGGCTTCAGCCGACGAGGAGAGAGCATAAATAAAATTTGGGGCTTTAGCCCCGCACTTACATGCTTTGCCGGATTTAAGCTTTGGTTCTTCCGCATTGGCTTGTTGCTTGATAGAGGGCTGTTGCTATCTTTTTTGAGTAAGTAAGTGCGGGACAAGTAAAGCGCCACTATTCCCTTTGCCGTCGGCTTCAGCCGACGGGGAGAGAACTTAAAAAAATTTGGGGCTTTTAGCCCCCCTTCCCGGCCCATTTTCGGGGCTGAAGCCCCGCTTTTTTGGGCTTTTGTTATCCGTCAGCTAAAGCTGACGGCAATGCAAAGCAAAGCAAGGCAAGGCAAGGCAAGCAAGCCCCGCACTTACATGCTTTGCCGGATTTAAGCTTTGGTTCTTCCGCATTGGCTTGTTGCTTGATAGAGGGCTGTTGCTATCTTTTTTGAGTAAGTAAGTGCGGGACAAGTAAAGCGCCACTATTCCCTTTGCCGTCGGCTTCAGCCGACGGGGAGAGAGCATAAATAAAATTTGGGGCTTTAGCCCCGCACTTACATGCTTTGCCGGATTTAAGCTTTGGTTCTTCCGCATTGGCTTGTTGCTTGATAGAGGGCTGTTGCTATCCTTTATGGGCAAGTAAGTGCGGGACAAGTAAAGCGCCACTATCCCCTTTGCCGTCGGCTTCAGCCGACGAGGAGAGAACTTAATAAAATTTGGGGCTTTAGCCCCCCCTTCCCGGGCCCATTTTCGGGGCTGAAGCCCCTTTGGGTTTTGATGCCTTTGTCCCGTCAGCTAAAGCTGACGGCAAAGCAAAGCAAAGCAAAGCAAGGCAAGGCAAAGCAAAGCAAGGTACAATCTTGTGGCGGGCGCCGGCAAAATACAGGCTACTCAATTCGTAATTCCTGGTCTTGCTTCTGCTATACGCACGGGCGTGCGTATAGCAGAAAGCAAGACAAGCAGGCGGCTACTTCAAGAGCGTAATGTCCCCGTGATACACTTTTTGTTCCCCATCCAGATACCGGACTTCAGCCCGGAAGACGAATACACCCGGATCAAGGAATTTATCCCGGAACCTGCCGTCCCAAATAATGATCAAGGGACTCGGCCGCAAATCGCGACGCTCGACGATGAGGTTTCCCCACCGGTCAAAAATCTGGAACACCGGAATGGACTCCACCCCGCTACCCGTCGAAATCGTGTACAGGTCGTTTTGCCCATCGTTATTTGGCGAGAAAGCATTCGGGAAATACACATTCCGCGGTTTCTCTACAAAGACCGTCATCCTGTCGGATGCATTACAACCCGTGGTATCTGTCACCACTACCTCAAAGGTCGTGGTACTCAAAGCGATAAACCGCTGGTCATAGCATGCCATTGGCGTGGTCTGCAGACAAGTAGAATCAAGAAATTCATTCCAGCCGACGACTGCTATTTTCTTGGTGTCTTCCACCTCGGCATGCACTTGTACTTCCGTCCCGTATTCCACCAACTGATCGGGGCCAAGATCCACCGTCAATTTCTCAGGCTCCACGATGGACACACCGGTGTTTAATATACAACCGTTGGCATCCACTACGGCTATGGGATAGTCGCCCGGACCAAGATTGGTAAATACGGTCTCCGTACCAAACGGCCCGCCGTTAAACGAGTATTGGTACGGAGGCTGTCCACCGATTACGTCTTGGATGATGGCCACCCCATCGTGCTCACCAAAGCACGAAACCTGTCTCAAATTCAAGTCCAGACTCTGCGGAATGGACGAATCGGCCGTTACGGCTACCGATGCCGATGCCGTACAGCCGTTGGCCGCATCGGTCACAATAAGCGTATAGATACCCGGACCATCTACCACAATACTTTCCGCATCGGCATTGCCCACAATGTGGCCTTGATCCGTTTCCCAATGGTAGCTGATATTGGGTCCGGTAGCCGAGCCGGCCGCCGATAGTGTCCCGCTGGTCGTCTGACAGTCTATTTCAAAACCACCGGTCGCCACGGCCACCGGAGGCGTATCATCAATCTCTACAACCAACTGACTGGTCACCACACAGCCGTTGTCGGCTGTACCCTCTACGGTATAGGTACCCGGTAAAGTAGCCACTTCGTCAGTCCCGGTAGCACTAAATCCACCCGGACCGGACCAGACATAGGTCATGGTTTTGCCAGTGGTCTCCGTCACGTGAATACCCACGGAGGAAATGGCACAGGTCAGTTTGCCGTCAGCAAACACATTCAAAACAGGGAAGTCACTGTCTTGGCCTACTGTCTTGGTAGCAGACGCCGTACAGCCGTTGGGGCCTGTGACTGTAAGGACGTAATCCCCCGGCACCGTAACAGTGGGATTCGTCTGAGTGGATGAAAAACCATTGGGGCCTGTCCACTGGAAACCGGCACCGGCTGTATTGGACGAGGCCTGTAACTGAACGCTCGCCACGGCACACGTGATCACGAGTGGTGCCGGATCAATACTTACATCCGGCGGTGTCTTGTCCTCCGTCACCTGTGCCGCAGCCTGGGCGGTACACCCGGACGCCGGATCCGTCACCACCAGTATATACTGACCCGGTGCAGAGACATTCGGAGATGCCTCGGTTGAGGTAAAGCCATTGGGCCCCGTCCACTGGAAAGTGACATTAGGCGTATTGCTGCCTGCATTGATATTCAGCGATGGATTGTTGCAATCCAGGACGGCATCATTGGCAAATACATCAGGAATATTCTGGTCAGCTGTCACTATGGCATCGGCTGATGAAGAGCAGCCGTTTACATTGTCCGTCACGATGACTTGGTAAGTGCCGGCTGCGCTCACATTGTTGATCACGGATCCCGTGGCGGTAAAGTTATTGGGCCCTGACCAACTATAAGTCACCGGATTCGTAGTATTGGTGCTTGCCGTTAATGTACCTACCGGACTTCCGCAAGATAATGTGATCCCCGAAGTAATCGCTCCGGGCGACGTAGTATCTACAGGCGCCTGTAAGGTCTGTGTGGCCGTACAGCCGTTGGCCGCTGTCACCGTGACTTGATAAACACCCATTTCGGATACAGTATGCGGGCCGGAGCCGGTCAGGTTATTACCAGACGGGGTAGTCCATTGATAGGTAGCACCCGGAAGGGCCGGCGTAGCCGATAGCTCAATGATATTATTGGCACACGTCAAAGTGCCCATCACCACAATATTGACATCGGGCGAATTGATATCCGCCACCACATCTGCCGTGGCCGAAGCAGTACAGCCATTGGCAGGATTCGTCACCACAAGCGTGTACGTACCCGTGGCACTCACGGCAGGATTTTGCTCATTGATCGTGACACCTCCGGGATCTGTCCATTGGTACGTGACACCCGGCGTGGTCGAATTGCCTGATAGCGTAATGGATGACATACCACACAGCAACGTGCCACCGATAGCCGTCACATTCTCCGGAGGATTTGTGTCTTCATTCACGGTTACCGTTGCCGATCCCGTGCAGCCATTGGGAGCCGTCACTACCACCGTGTATGTACCGGATACACTCACCGTCTGAATCGGTGCATCCGGTGTCGTGCCAATCCCGGGGCCTGTCCAAGCATAGGTCACTCCGGCCTGAGATGTAGCAACAAGGTCCACCAAGGTATCCGCACAAGTCAGTGTGCCTCCCGTCACTGTAACCGTGGGGGCATTGCCGTCCATGGTCACATCGGCACTCGCTGTTGCTGTACAACCATTGGCGCCTGTAACGGTCACCGTATAGGTGCCGGCATCCGTCACGTCATTGGGATTGGGCAAGGTGGAAGTGTAGCCATTCGGTCCGGACCAAGCAAATGTAACGGCATCCGGAGCTGTCGCCGTGATAGATACCGCCGTAGTATTACAATCCAATGTATTGCCAGTGGCAGAAACCAACGGAGGAACGGTATCCGCAAAAACAAGGGCCGACGTCGTCGCCGTACAGCCATTGGGAGCCGTCACTGTCACAGAGTAGGTCCCAGGCGTACTAACGGCATCCACCGGCACCGTGTTTGTATATCCACCCGGACCGGACCATTGATAGGTCACGCCGTTAGTCGTCGAAGTCGCTGTAATCGTCGCCGTAAAATTAGTGCAATCCAATGTATCACCCGTAGCCACAATATCCGGCACATTGGAGTCACTCATCACATCTACTGACGCCGAAGCAGTACACCCATTGGACGGGTCGGTCACCACAAACTGATAAGTACCGACCTGACTGACATCAACGCTTGCCATGGTACCAATGGCATTTCCTCCCGGATCCAACCAAACCATAGTCACACCCTGTGTGGTGCTGCTACCGGTCAACGTGACAGAGGAATTGCCGCCACAACCAATGGTGCCAGAAGCCGAGGCCGTGACCCCGGCAGGCGGCGTCAGGTCGATATCCACCGTAGCAACCGCCTCCGCTGTACAACCATTGGCCGGGTCCGTCACTGTCACCGTATAGAGACCGGCCACATCAGTCGTAAAGTTGGTACCAGTAGTAGAAAAGTTATTGGGCCCGGACCATTGATACGTCACCGTAGCAGGTGATGCCGTCGCCGAAACCGAAACGGTCGGATTGTTGCAGTCAATCGTACCACCGACGGCAACAACCGAAGGTACGTTCGCATCACTCTGCACATCCACCGTGGCAGTAGCGGTACAGCCATTGGACGGATCGGTCACCACGAATTGGTAAGTGCCGGCTGCACTCACCATGACAGTGGGGCCGGTACCCAAGCTATCACCAAAGCTGTCAAACCACTCCATCGTGGCACCGGATGTCGAAGTGCTACCAGTCAAAGTGACCGTCGAATTGGTTCCACATCCGATAGTACCGGAAGCCGAAGCAGTGACCCCGGCAGGTGGCGTCAGGTCGCTGGTCACGGTGGCCGTACCAGCAGCCGTACAGCCATTGGACGGGTCGGTCACTGTGACCATGTAGTCACCTGGTATGCTCACCACATCCACGGGATTAGTGCCGGAATATCCGCCCGGACCGGACCAGGCATAAGTCACTCCAATGGTGGTCGAAGTCGCCGTGATTGTCGCCGTCGGATTGTTGCAGTCTATTGTACCGCCCGCCACCGACAGATCCGGCACGGCAGAATTGCTCAGCACATCCACGGTCGAAGTCGCCGTACAACCGTTATTGGGGTCGGTCACCACCACTTGATAAGTGCCCGCCTGACTCACGATCACCGTATTGGTCGTGCCGATGCTGTTATTTGACGGATCAAACCATTCATAGGTAACACCGGACGTGGTGCTGTTGCCAGTCAACGACACACTGGTATTGGTACCACAACCCAGAGTGCCGGATACCGATGCCGATACATTGGCAGGCGGGGCCGTATCTTCATCTACCTGGACACTCGTCTCAGCGGTACAACCATTGGCGGGATCAGTGACCGTCACCGAATAGCTGCCGGGTGTAGTTACGGTTTCGCTGGTATTGGTGCTTGAAAAGCCACCCGGGCCGGACCATTGATACGTTACGCCGTTGGTGGTAGAAGTTACGGATATGGTCACAGAGGTATTGACACAAGTGATCACCCCGCCGGTAGCACTTACATCAGGGACAGAGGCATCACTTTGTACGTCAACTGTGGCAGAAGCCGTACACCCATTAGCCGCATTGGTCACCACAAATTCGTAGGTACCCACCTGACTCACCATCACCGTATTGGACGTACCCAGTGAATTGCCTCCCGGATCTAGCCATTCCACGGTCGCGCCATTGGTCGTCGTGCTTCCAATCAGCGTGACCGTTGCGTTGGCCCCGCATCCGATGGTGCCGGAAGCCGAAGCGGTCACCCCGGTAGGCGGGGTCAAGTCACTTGTCACAATGGCAGAAGCCTCGGCAGTACAGCCGTTGGATGGATCGGTCACGGTTAGAATATACGTTCCCGGAGTTCCTACTATTTCAGTGGCATTGTTACTGGAATAACCGCCCGGACCGGACCAAGCATAGGTCACGCCGTTGGTGGTAGAAGTTCCCGTAATAGTAGCCGTCGGGTTATTGCAGTCAATCGCACCACCCGTAGCTGATACATCAGGAGCAGTGGTATTATCCGTCACTGTCGCCATACCCGTACCCGTACAGCCGGTCAGCGGATCGGTCACCGTCACATTGTACGTGCCACCCACACTCACCACCGGACTTTGTTGCGTGGAAGTAAACCCACCTGGTCCGGACCACGAGTACGTCACACCTCCCACACTGGATGTAGCGCTAATCGCCCCCGTCGGATTGTTGCAATCTATCGTAACATCCGAAGTCGTCACATCTACTATGATGGTGTTATCTGTCACCATTGCAGTGCCCGTACCCGTGCAGCCGCTCGCCGGATCGGTCACCGTCACAGTGTACGTGCCCGCCGCACTCACCACCGGATTCTGTTGGATAGAAGTAAACCCGCCCGGGCCGGACCACGAATACGTCACTCCACTCACACTGGATGTAGCGCTTATCGCTCCCGTCGGATTATTACAATCTATCGTGGCATCCGCCGTCGTCACATCTACCACCGTGGTATTGTCCGTCACCGTCGCCGCTCCCGTGCCCGTGCAGCCGCTCGCCGGATCGGTCACCGTCACAGTGTACGTGCCCGCCGCACTCACTACCGGATTCTGTTGGATAGAAGTAAACCCGCCCGGGCCGGACCACGAATACGTCACTCCATTCACACTGGATGTAGCGCTAATCGCCCCCGTCGGATTGTTGCAATCTATCGTAACATCCGAAGTCGTCACATCTACTATGATGGTGTTATCTGTCACCATTGCAGTGCCCGTACCCGTGCAC
>Ga0256832_1002684_pt1 | contig 12128 bp, 5 predicted proteins | sample 134614metaG_FD_190534 | JGI IMG/M metagenome (GOLD analysis project Ga0256832, IMG submission 190534) | Hydrothermal vent microbial communities from Lau Basin, Pacific Ocean - 134-614 | ecosystem: Environmental > Aquatic > Marine > Hydrothermal vents | place: Pacific Ocean: Lau Basin | collected... | reverse complement strand
GGCCGGACTTCCTCCTGTTGGAGTCGCCGTCGCACTTCCGTTATTCTCCCCGCAAGTCGCGTTGTCCCCTGTTACCGTTACACTCGGTTTCGGGTTGACCGTTACCGTTACTTCATCCGTGTCCGTACAATCATTAGCATCTGTCACGGTAACTGTATAGGTTTTTGTAGAAGAAGGAGAAACCGTTATACATTGGGCATTCATGCCATTACTCCAGGAATAGGAGCCACCAGCCCCTCCACCGGATGCACAAAGCGTTGTAGAACTTCCTAAGCATATTTCTTCGTCATCCCCGGCATTTGCATGTACACCACTTAAAATATTTACCTTATAGTCTTCCACTTCCCCATCATTACATGTAGGGTCATTACAAAGCATTCCTGTTGGACCTCCATTGGGATCACTGACAATCAAAAATCGTGCATAACTAGTACCACAAACCGCTGTTGAAGGAATATCAATTACAAAATTATGTGTTCCGGAGGAAGTCCCGTTAAAGGAACCGACCTTGTAATCATCGATAATCTTATCACCCGGGTCAAAATCTCCGTCATTATTTAAATCAATCCATCCGGAAATATAACTATCGTTGTCATCTGTTTGCCATGAAATGGTGATCATTTTGGCTTGACCCGGAGTTAAATCAATACCGCCGACAAAAATTACTCCATCTTCATCGTCAACACCGTTCGTATCATCGCCATCAGCGTTATTGGAATACTGCATTCCGGCATCATTATCCGCAATGGTTCCGAGGTAAGACGGTGATCCACAATCGATATCAACGCATATTTCACCGTAAGAAGCAGGTGCATCTCCATAGTCAATATTCGGTGCGCCACAACACCCTATTACCTCAACTCCTTTTGTTTCAAAAATACCACAGTCACCGCTTACAGGGTCTCCATAAATCCTAACTTTGAGTTCATCGTTTGGATTCAATGCAAGGGTAGAGGCCAAAAAGGCATACTCTACGATTATTGTGTCACTTGGGACATGTCCGGTGACAGAATCTACAAATGCTCCATTTTTGAAAAATTCTACACGATATTTGAAATTATGAGGGCATCCATCATCATTTGTATTGCCCGGTGTAGACATTTCAATAGGGTAAATAAATGTCGCTTTCAATCCGCTAACATCCATCGAATTATTGGCTTGAAAACTAAACTGCCAATACCTGTAATTCGCATCCATACAAATAACATCATCCATACAAGAGGCATGACTACTATTGTCCGGTGCAAAATCAGAAACATTCTTTAGACATTCTGCCTCACTGCTTGGCTTAAATGAATCCGGACCGTCTTCACAAATACCGTTGTACTCCACGATTACATCGCCACAATCGGTAATACATCCCGTAGAGTAAATGACATTTTGCACAAATACTTGTGTATTGCCACATTCATCACTGACATGCCACTCTCGTGCTATTTCGCAATCTCCATTGGATTCCGAACAATTATTGAGCGCTGCATACATGTCAATGTGGTTGTTTAAATTTGGTTCTCTGTCACCTCCTACCGGTTCATGAACTCCATTGATGTTAATCCATCCACCATACTCAATCCAAAAACCGATACCGTATCCTCCTCCATAAACATCTCTATTCCCCAGATCGATATGATGATATCCCGAGTTATTGAGGAGATGTACATCTGAATCCGAAAAGGCACCAAATCCCTCTATGCTATTGGGTTTGGTAAAATCAATATTAGCAAATAATCGGGTTTGCACTAAGGGGTCATTCCCCGGGTTGCCACCATTGCCCACAAAGGTGTTATAGTCTTCCAGTTTTTTAGAATAGATCGTTATTATAAATCCAGAATGTGGGTCATCGTTGTTTACCACTCTTCCGGTAAATTTCACAGTACTATCCGCCATCATAATCATATAACCGTTTTCCCAATGGTGCCATTTGGTGTACTGTGGGACAAAGGCATGAAACCATATGTTTGTCTCTGAATAGGCCGGCACCAAACTATAATCAATTTCACAGACCTTTGTAACATTGTGCTCAATGTAATCATCAACCGTTGCCGACGAACAGTCATCTGAAAACGTAACAGTAGGTAAAGGATCTCCATGATTGATGACCGCCTGTAGATTATAATTATCCATCGTTGGAGGGGTATGGTCTGTTCCACAAGCCCCCGCACAGGCCTCACTACATTCTATTTCAACACTTGCCGATCCGGCCATAACCCAAGATTGTCCGTCAAGACTGTTATCACCTGGATATTGTCCATTTCTCGTATCTACTTTTATTAGCATAGTGTCTACACCTCCGGGTACACTTGGTACCGTAAGATTTACCAAATTAATACAACAGCCGTGTAGATTTTGATCCGGTCCAAAGATGGTTTTACTTGCAGAGGCTCCTCCAGCGCTTGCTGTCACAGTCAAATATCTACCATCTGTTGATAATTCTGAAATAGGAAGAACGACATCAATATCCCGGGTGCCGATATCAGTATGAAGAGGAATACCAAATGTTACTATGTTATTGTATCCACTTTCATCAGTAAAAATACCTGTTGAAGATACGTTTTCCGTGACATTTCTATACGCATAAACAGTTAAGGATTGTAAGCCCCAATTTGAGCCGCAATCATTTCCATTTGTTTGTGCATTCGTGTAGATAGAAGTATAATTGCCGGAAGGTAAAATTCCACTATAGACATAAGAGCCTACTGTAGAGGTGTAAGTCTCTCCGAGATCGTAAGAATTATCATTTTGATCAAAAACCTGAACACATTCCGGTTCGGCATTCTTGTAAACCACTTCAACTACCGTTTGGTAAACATTGCCCGGGTTAGGAATATCCACCTTACTGTCCGGGTCATCGTCACAATAATTTGTACCGTCAGCATATACATCTACTCTTTTGTTATCATCACAAGTAAAGTCCCAATCCTCAGGAGCAGGTAACGCATTGCATCCGGAAGAATATTCCAAACATATGCTCGATGGATACACTGAGCCATCATTTGGATGGTGTTGTATGATAATTTCGTCTGTACCATTGGGTAAATGAAACTGACCGTCCAAAGTACCTACCCAGTCATCAGATTCTACTCCCGTGTCTATTCCATCATCTCCAACCCCATCTCCAGTATAAGAAGAGGTATGTACAACAGAGCCATTCTTCTTAAACACAACTCTCCACTGTTCATAATTTTGGTTACCCGTATTTGACCTTCCGCAATATCCATCCCATGCAATTGCTTCGGAAATAGTTATATTTACCGACCCTGAAAACGCAGAAGGATACGGTCCGGGAATAGTATAGGTGTCATTCCCTTGCATAACCCCGGAGTTTGAATTGATGGAGCATCCATTGATCTGAATGTCATTATCCCAAAGAAAAGAACCACCAGAGCAGGTGGGACTCTTGGGTGGATTTATACATGAAACGCTAAAATCACCGGATGAGCAAAGATCACCCCAACTATAGGCTTCGAAATGATAGGAACCCGGATCCAAAGTCCCTAAATCAGAACTACCACTTACATTACAGCGGTTACATCCGGTAACCGTAATGACATTGTTGTATCCGTTTGGTCCAGTTACATCAATATGATTGCAACAGTCGCCAATATAATAATTTGACCAATGGATAACAGCTGAACAGTTGGAGGTGGTAGCCCAAACCGTACATTGGGTGAATACTTCGGCAGATTCATTGTCCGAGCCGGAATTGTCATTAGTATTCACCAGGAGACTGCCCCCTTGATGTGTTTCATTAATATCAGATAGTATACCAAGTGGCGATGCTCCTTGTTTTAGATTCCCGCTGTTAGCCCGGATTAACCATGTATAATACACCCGGGAATCATCCTGGCGTTTCTCCTTTAGACTCATATTGACCTCCTTTGCATGAAGCTCATCCGTCGGAGAAAACAATAACATTCCAAGGCTCATAACCAGTATGAGGGAATTTAAATAAAAACTTTTCATATTACACATTTTAGCTTGATGAGATAGATAGATACAACAACTATGCCTATACGACGTTTTGTTGATCAATGAAATGAATTCATTGAAACCTATCACTGTTTTAAATCTTACGTTTACTTTAATTTATTCGTCCCAAATAAACAAAATATAAGTTTCTACTAGAGAAATACTTACTATTCAAAAACATATGCTTTCATAATAATTTCCCTTTTAAGAGAGCACTTACAAAAGCTTATACTAAATCAGCCGCAAAAGTACTAAAAGTGTTGATACTACAAAAAATAATTTGCTCTTTTTTTAAACAAAAACGACTCATTACTTATTGATTTTCATTATATTACAATAATTACTAATCCGTTTCGGGGTGGGTTAATATATACACGATTGTAACCCAATCTAATAAGCATATTTGAAACTGTAATATTTCCCGTTATTGAGAAAACCATCAAAGGAGTTGACTTCTTTCTTTTTCTTACTATATATTACATTTAACAACAACAAATAAGGTTATATAAGACAATTTTGGTGGTTTATCTAACGATCGTTACATCTCCTGCCATTGAGATGACTTTGTGGTTGATACTTTCAGCTTTTATCATATAGACCACCACTGAGTTATTGAGTAACTGTCCGTGGAACCGGCCATCCCACCGAAGTAGAGGACTATCAGGGACGACATTGTTTACCTCATACAACAGTTCTCCCCATCTGGAATATATCCGCAAAACGTTAATCTTCGCAATATGGTCGTTGGGAAAAATCTCAAACCAATCATTGACCGCGTCCCCATTGGGAGTAAAAACATTGGGAACATATATTTTGGGGTCGTAGAAGATATCAATAGTGATTTGTGCCCATGCCTCACATCCGTTTTGGTCGGTGGCCATAACCCATATATCCGATTTTTCTCGAGGATACAGCAGAATAGAGGTTTCTTTTTTATCTATTTTTTGATCATTGATCCTCCATACTAATGCAGCCAAATTACCCCCAAGAATGGTCGCTGTGACCTCCGCAGAGTTTCCCCATCGCACCCGTGTGGTATTCGCCATCAACCGGACTTCAAAGGGTGCTGAAGGGGCGTCTATCAAAACGGTGTCCGCCCAAAGACATCCAATGCTGTCTCGCACCTGAATACGATATTCCCCTTCGTCCAAACGATCCACCACCGGGGGTTCAAAAGGGAGGTCATTAATAAGATAAGAGTAAGGTGCAATTCCTCCGGAAACCCGGTTTAACTCGAGGCTCCCGTTTTGTTGCCCGTAACACAAGACATCTTGAACCGTTACATGAGCGTCCACTTTTATCGGGTCCGGAATCATCACATCAATAGTGCCGGAACATCTATTCTTATCCCAAACCAACACCTCAATATTCCCCCCTTTATCTCTTCTCAAACAACATGTATCGCTTCCATCGGACCACAAGTACTTTTCGTATGATGTTCTTAGGCGAACATCGATGGTATCTCCATGACAATATGGTTTCACCGGTTCAAATTCGGGCTGCGGACGGGGATTTACCTTAAGATGGAGGATATGTGTACTATCGCAACCGTAAGTGCTGGTGTATTTCTTAAAGTAACGCCCGCTTTCTGTCAATTCTAGCCCTTGAAAAAGGCGCACTTCCCCTTCACAAATAGTATCCCATTCAACCATTTCATACCCGGGATGAAAAACCACGGTATAATTAAAGACACTATCACAACCATACCGGGTATGTAAATAAATCGAGAAAGCCGTGTCCTTTGATACTTGTACCCCACCGACCACAACCTCTTCTCCACGGCATTTCTCGACCTTCTCATAAAAATAGAATGATTCTGCCTGTTTGTAATCGTACCTGACCAATGAGTCGCAGCCGTCCGAATTCATCCATACTTGCTCTACAACACCGACACTATCAGGATCGCATACATATCGCGAGAACTCAGTTGTGTCCCTCCTTCCAAGATATAAAATTAATCTCGTTATACTGTCACAGCCATTTTTGTTCTTCGTTTTTATCTCATATACCCCTGTATCTTTCGGGTTGCAAACGACTTGTTCTATTTCTATCCTATCCGGTGGAATCCACTTTATATGCTTGTGCACGATACTGTCACATCCGTATTTGTTGCTCAAAACCTCGGTAAAAACCCCACTTGCAGACTTATCACATGTATCCCTTTCTATCCATACAGAATCAACCGGCAAAGCGTGTAATGTTGTGAATACTACACTGTCACATCCATACATATTGGTAAATCGTTCTGTCAACACCTCTTCCCGTTTAGCGCCACACACCATCGAATCCAGATAAACCGAATCTACGGTACCAACCAATATCTCTTCTGAAGAGTCCTTTTGGCCATTGCATTGATACCCGATTAGCTTATATCTCCCTTTCTTAAGAATACGTAAGAAGGTGTCCTGCTCTGAACTCAACAGAGAATCATTGAAATACCATTCGTAATAATCGACATTATTCAGTTCACTAAATATCGTGTCGGAACACGGCCCGGAACTCGTTATTACCTCTACGCTAAAGGAGCGAAACCCGGCAAAATAACCGGCAAAACCCGAAGGCGGAGAGGAACCGTATATTCCCACCTGTATAATACCGTCTGAACGAATACTGACGTTTTGGGGAAGACCTGCAACAATCCTGTAAGTAACAAAATCCGGATTTCCAAGTACCTGATTCGGAGTGGTATTATAACGTTTTCCGTTGATCCAAAGAGAAGCACTTCTCTCTTTCAATACGAATAGACCACTCTCATACTGCCTCGGCCCAATGTGGTGAATATCTACAATATTATCCACGATACTATCTCCAACACAAGACAAAGGGGGAATAAAGTTGAGCCCTACGGTTTTGGGGTCATCATTTACTCCCAACATCTGATAAACAGCAATCTTATTATTCGAACGAATAAACATGTTTTGCTGTCTAAAATACTTGGTTGTTGGAATAACCACCCACTGCCCGGCTTGCAAAATCTTGTAAGGGGTGTTCGCTCCGTTGAGAAAGACCCGTGTATTGTCTTGATCGGCTATTACAATAGGGGTTTCCAGCGAAGCCGGACCCAACCCCTTAACAACAATATATCTGCGCCCCAGCACTTTAACCGGGGTTATTTGGTCAATCCCCATGTCTCTTTGGAACCCATTGGGCGAGCCCGTCCAAGACCCGCAGTTGACATAGATAGGCTTGTCCGATTCCAGTAACGCCCCCATCAGACCATTGTCATTTTGGGGCATTTTGGCATCCAAATACACGGAAAAAACATAGCTCTCTCCCCTGTTCAGTATAAATTGCCTGCGAGGTTTAACTCCACTGAAACGGAGATTAAGCGGAATGTCTCGAATGGTAATTGTAGTGCCATCTTTCTCTGCCATGATACCAACAAAATGACATTTATGTCCTTTGGGGTCATTGTTAGAAAATACATGTCCGATTCGAAATCGCCTTCCACGGGCCCATTTTCCCTTGCATGTCAAAGAACCGGCTTGTGCCATATTGTTTGAAAATATCCTTAAATTAGCATAAAATCGGCCAGTGGATCGCATCACTAATCCAAATCGCCTCAATGGCCGGTTTAACTCCCGGATTGAAGCCAACAAAGGGGCTCCGTAATCCCTCCCCAGGCAAAGTACCTTAGGTGACGAATTACTTATTACAACGCTTGAAATATCCGCTCCGGAACAATCCCGGATAATTCCGTTAGATCCATTAGAAATATTAATGGTTATAGGCACCTTAGAAGGAGTGGACAGGTATAAGTATTGCTCACCCGGTTCATTCCTCGAATGCAATGGGGGTAAAAAATGAATGTGATCTAACTGCCCATAGAGCGCCTTACAGCACTCCATCATTATGGCAACTACGATGAAAATTATTCTACGCTTTGGATTCATCCGTTTGTTATTTGTTGGTTTTTAAGGTCAGATGGAACCTTATACGATATAATCAATCATTCCTCCCAAAAATCTATCCTGTCTTTACGGGAATGAATAATTCTTATAATCGTTTCGGTTTTATATACAAGTAAATGGATGGGTGAAGGCAAATCAATAATATCAATTGAACGCCTTACTCTCCACTAATACCAAATATTATTGGGACTTAGCCCCTGTGTTTCACATTTACTTTTATAAAACAAACTCAAAACATAAAATGCTACAATCAAATTAAATCACTTTAGAACAACGACTGAACCCTTTTCTACAAATGGCCACTATCATAATATTCACGATACAAAGCAACTTCAATTCGGGTTGACTTTTTTCTGAACTGTTGAAAACAATAACACCGGAATTGGGGCTAAATAAAATCATCGGAATTTCGTTCAAATACAACTAGTACTCTGTATTTTATTTTTTGCACAGAGCACTGGATAATAAGCATACGTCTACCAAAACGTATGGGTTGGGCCAAAATAAGAAAAATTGTTATCAACAACCAAAAATGTTTATTTTTACCAAAAAGCACCTTGATTTCACCTTTATTGATTTAGCGTATAGAATAGAATCCAAAATGAGATAATTCCACATTATTGTAAGATTATTCCCCTCTTCAGATATCTTTGCAGCGGCGATCCTAACTGTCGTCAAAGATTCCTCGTCTGTGAATAAGCAGACGATCCAACCACCAAAAAGCAAGCAAATGAAGTACAGTACAATACCCAACTCCCTTTTCACCAAGAGAAGGGCACAATTTATCCAACGGATGGAGCCCGGGGCCATCGCAGTTTTTCACTCCAATGACGAAATGCCACGCAATGGAGACCAGTGCTTCCCCTTCCGGCAAAACTCCGATACGTTTCTACTTTCAGGTTTGGATCAAGAAGAGACCATTCTCCTCTTGTTTCCCGATGCTCCTAAAGATGAATGGAAAGAGATGGCCTTCCTCAAGAAAACCAACGAGCACATCGCCATTTGGGAAGGACACAAATACACCAAGGAAGAAGCCCGGGAAATATCGGGAATATCCAATATCCAATGGGTGGAAGCATTTGATGCAACCCTCCGGCAGATTATGATGAACACCGACACGGTATACCTCAATAGCAATGAGCAACCTAAATTTAGCACCCCTGTGAGGTCGAGAGATCTGCGATTCTCCGATTTTATATCTAAAGAATACCCTCTACACACACAAAAGAAGGCCCAACCCATCACGCGAACCATGCGTTCTGTAAAACTACCGGAGGAAATAGCTCTTATTCAAAAAGCCTGTGAAATTACGAGAGATACTTTTTACGATGTCCTCTCCTTTGTACAACCGGGCGTTTGGGAGTATGAAATAGAGGCCAAACTGCTGCATGGTTTTCTGTCCAGAAGAGCCAATGGATATGCGTACTATCCCATTGTTGCCTCCGGGGCCAATGCTAATGTCCTGCATTACGTCGCCAATAATGCGCAGTGCAAATCCGGGGATATGGTGCTCATGGACTTTGGAGCAGAATATGCCAATTATGCGGCAGACTCCACCCGGTGCTTCCCGGTCAACGGTCGTTTTACCGACCGCCAAAAGGCCGTATACAGCGCTGTGCTGCACGTCTTAAAAGAGGCTACCAAATTGCTCAAACCCGGGGTTTTACTCGATGAGTACGAGAAGGAGGTAGGCAAAATAATGGAAGAACAGTTGGTGTCTCTGGGGTTGCTCACCAAGGATGAAATAAAAAACCAGGATCCAAAGAATCCTGCTTACAAAAAGTTCTATATGCATGGGACTTCACACCATATGGGATTGGATGTGCACGATGTCAATAATCGCCATGATCCTCTTCAACCCGGCATGGTGTTGACCTGCGAGCCCGCTATCTATATTCCGGAAGAAAATCTCGGAATCCGGCTGGAAAACGATATCCTCATTACAGAAGCAGAGCCCGTCAATCTGATGGCGGATATTCCGATTGAAATAGAAGAAATCGAGCAATTAATGCAACATTCGTAACCCCATGTGCGTCTATTACTTAAGTTGTTTAACATTGGATGAAACAACTAAATTTCTAATGAATGTAATATAAAAGGATTATAAAATGGCAACAATTAATAAAATAAGAACGGGATTAATAGACAAAATTCTTTCTATTAATAATAAAGATTTTTTAGAAGCTCTTGATAAACTAATTACTTCAAGTCAATCAGAATCAAAAATTGTAGTATTAACTCAAGAGCAGAAAACAATGCTAGAAATGAGTGAAGAAGATATAGAATCAGGAAATCTCATTTCACAAGACGTTATGAATAAACGAAATCAGGAATGGCTAAACGCAATATAGTTTGGACTAAAACAGCAGACCTTCAGCTTGTCGGAATATTGGAATATTGGGTAAAAAGGAACAAGTCCGGCAGCTTTTCAAAAAAACTATTGAGGTTAGTTACAGAAAGAACCTTACAAATTTCAGCAAATCCTTTTATTTATAAATCAACGGACTTTAAAGATGTTAGAGTGACTTCTTTGGGAAATTACAGCATTTATTATAAAGTTACAGAAAAACAAATAATAGTTACAGCGTTTTGGGATAATCGTCAAGACCCAAAAAAACTACTGAAATTACTAAATAATAAAATATAACGTTTCACAATAATGTATAAAAGGAAATAAAACGCCCAATTATACAGTACTGGCAAACACAAAGAGGATATCGACTACTGAAGGATGAAGAATAATCATAAAATACTTGCTTGGGTTATTTTTGCCCTACTTGGGATAGTTTGGGGCAGTTCTTTTATACTCATCAAAAAGTCCCTTCTCGCATTCTCCCCTGTTCAAGTAGCACTTGGCAGGGTGTTTATCACTTCTATCGCCTTTTTGCCGGTGGTCTTCCGGAAATTGTCTCGTCTGAAGACGAAAGACCTTTGGTTCTTTGTTATCATCGCGCTGGCCGGCAATGCCATTCCGGCCTTTCTGTATGCATTGGCAGAAACCAAAATAGAAAGCGGAGTGGCCGGACTATTAAATGCACTAACCCCCATTTTTACCCTGCTGATTGGCATTTGGTTTTTTAAGCACCGAAAGGTGCCCCTTACGCAAAAAATAGGGGTTTTAACTGGATTCCTGGGAGCTGCCATGATTATTCTCTATCACACCGGAACAGATATAAAACTATCCTACTGGTCTCTTTTAATCGTGCTCGCAACAGCGTTGTATGGGCTTTCCGGCAATGTTGTAGAAACCCACTTGAAGAATCGCTACGATGCCCTTTCCATCGCCGGAATACCCTTTACCTTTATGCTGTTGCCCGTGGCCGTCTTGCTATTGAAAACAGACGTCGTACATGTCCTCCAAACCAACCCGGATGCCCTTATTTCTTCTCTCGCTCTCCTCGTGCTTTCGTTGGTGGGAACCTTTATGGCTTCGGTACTTTTTTTTAAGATGCTTGAGATTTCGGATGCGGTATTTGCCTCCTCCGTGAGTTATATCATCCCTGTCGTCGCTTTGTTCTGGGGCGTGATGGACGACGAGCATTTCTCCATTTGGCACGTCGTATCCCTCTGTATGATTCTAATCGGAGTATATCTCATCAAACGCGGAAGTGACGGAATGCACCGGAAGCGGTAAATCCCGCAAAGAAGCACTCTGTTAACAAAAGTCGAAAATCTTATTATTATGAAGCAATTATGTAAAGAAAATTGGATTTTCTTTACATAAAAAACTCAACAACTTAAACAAAGTACGACATAGCTTTAGACTGGACCTTCACGCCTTTGTCATTTCATAAATCGCTTCTATCAATCGGTCCAAATCTTCCGTCAGGGTATAGACATTGGGAGTGATTCGCACTCCGGAAATGTTTTCATAATTTATGGCGACGGTATGTATCTGCCATTTGCTCAACAAGGCGCTCGAAATCTGATTTGGGGTTATCCCCTCAATACTGAAGATAGCCAGGGCACCTGAAAACCTTTCATCCAAGGAGGTACCCAAATGCACTTTGGGATACTTTGAGACACGGGAGGCCCAATATTGTTTCAAATACCGGAGCCGCGCCGCTTTTCGTTCCGACCCGATCATATTATGAAAGTCCACTGCTTGGCCGATAGCTTCTTCGATAGCAATCGAACGGGTCCCAAGATGCTCAAACTTGCGAATATCTCCGGAAAGGGCGTTTTCTGCCGCAAACAATGGATAAATCGAATCAATTTCCTCTTTTCGGATATACAACAATCCCGTAC
>Ga0256832_1002683_pt1 | contig 12130 bp, 15 predicted proteins | sample 134614metaG_FD_190534 | JGI IMG/M metagenome (GOLD analysis project Ga0256832, IMG submission 190534) | Hydrothermal vent microbial communities from Lau Basin, Pacific Ocean - 134-614 | ecosystem: Environmental > Aquatic > Marine > Hydrothermal vents | place: Pacific Ocean: Lau Basin | collected... | reverse complement strand
GACAACTGTTTACAGGAGAGGTCTCTTTCTTTAATATTGGACTTGGTATTGCCTTTTTGGTTTGGATATTTTGGGATGATATAAAAGGTATGAAAGAGAGAAAAAAATAATGTCACAAGCCATGACCGTAACCTCCCTAAACACCAAAATAAAATCCCTACTAGAGACTACCTTCATGCACATCCTAGTAGAGGGCGAAGTCTCATCTGTAACCTACCACAATTCAGGTCACATCTACTTCTCCATAAAAGACAAAGAGTCCAGCATCAAGTGTGTGATGTTTCGTTCCAATGCTTCGCGTATGAAGTTTAGGTTAGAGCGTGGGCAACATGTGGTGGTGAATGGGTCTATCAGCGTCTATACGCCTCGTGGGGAGTATCAGCTCATGACGGTTTCGGTTGAGCCTTTTGGGCAGGGGGCTTTGGCTTTAGCCTATGAACAGCTCAAAGAGAAGTTACAAGCCAAGGGTTATTTTGCACAAGAGCGAAAAAAGCCACAACCTAAATACATTAAAAAACTAGCATTGGTAACAGCCTCTAAAAGTGCAGCTTTGCAAGATATGTTAAAGGTTATAGATAAACGGTGGCGACTGCTTGAAGTTGTTGTAATAGATACTTTAGTTCAAGGAGATAAGTCTGCTCCACAGATTGCAGAGGCTTTGGCATTTGCAGACACTTTGGGGTGTGATGCCATTGTGGTTGGTCGTGGGGGTGGAAGCAAAGAGGATTTGTGGGCTTTTAATGAAGAGGTTGTAGCAGATGCTATTTATAAGCTCAATACCTTTGTAGTCAGTGCCGTAGGGCATGAGGTAGACGTGCAGATAAGTGACTTTGTCGCAGACTTAAGAGCTCCAACACCATCGGCTGCTATGGAGATGATACTTCCTGACCAAAATGAGATACTCTATACACTGTCTGAAATGCAAAATCGTTATGCTCGTACCATGGGACAGATTTTAGCAAATAAAGAGCAGAGCCTAACATCGTTAACGCAAGAGTTTCAGCGTCAGTCGGTCTCACGTAAAATAGCCATGGTTGAAAAAGAGTTTACAAACTTAGAAGATGAGTTTCAAAGAGTAATGGATTATAAACTTACACAGCTTGAAGCCAAAGTTACCCCTCTCCCTCAGCTTCTAAGAGAAAATTTTGAGTATGCTTTGCAGGTTAAAACTCAAAGTTTAAATTCACTAGAGCAAAAAATGAAACTCTATGACCCAAAACTCAAACAAAAAGAGGGCTGGGCAGAGGTTATTCTTGATGGAAAACGTGTTGAGTTAAGTAAAATAAAAAAAGATGATAACTTTGTAATAATGGATACAAAAGTAAAATTAGAAGTAAAATGTATAATTAAGGAAAAAATATAAAATGACAAAGAATTTATCAGATAAACTCTTTTGGGTAGCGTTGGTGTTGATGGGACTCTATTTTCTCTATCAAAAAGGAATCATAGGGGCTAACTTTGAGTCGGTTTCTCCAAAGGTCGCTTATGAGATGATTCAAAATGATGACAACCTTACACTTTTAGATGTACGAAGCCCTGAAGAGTATAAAAAAGATGGAAAAATAGCAGGGGCAAAGCTTATCCCTCTTGGGGCATTACCTAAAAACTTAGATATGCTAGAGAAGTCAAAAAAGGTCTTGGTTTACTGTCGTAGTGGTAACCGTTCGACTTCTGCTGCTCGTATTTTAGAAAATAATGGTTTTATTGTTATCAATATGAGTGGTGGTATGATGAAATGGCGTTCTGAAAAGTTACCTGTAGAGTAAGAATTAGTTTTATAATATTTTACTTTATTTTATATAGTTAAATTTTTTTAAATTATTGCAAAAATAGTACATAATAATAATTAAAATTGATATTTATCTTTAAAAACATATAGATTCCTTAAGTAAATAATGTATACTTTATATATAAACATACAAAGGAAGAATATGATGAAAAAATTATTATGGGTTGCTATTTTAGTAGGTAATGTGGCTAATGCCAATGAAGCTGTAAATGTAGAGACCAATTCTACTAAAGTAAGTGCTAGTGGAATTGTACCTGTTGTATCAAATAGCAGTACTAAAGCTAGTGGGTGGTATGCTGGTGTTGGTATGGGTCTTATAAATTGGGGCGGTTCTGTTGCTGTTGATGATGGATATTCTACTCAAACAATTGATAAGGATACAGAAGATAAGCCTATGATGTTAAAAGTAGGTTATGTAACACAGAGTGAAAATAGAGTTGAGTTATATTATAAAAAAGATTCTATTGAGACTACTAATGCTTCAAATGTAGATAGACCATTTGATACCTCTACTTTTGGAATTAATTATCAGTGGGGACTCTCTTCTCTCTCAACAAATGAGATGTTACCCTATATACGTGTAGGAATAGGATTTGGTTCAGGTGATGCTGATTGGGTTGCAAATGATTTAAATGCTGTAGATTTTGATATAGGATTGGGTGTACATTACCAAGTTGCTCCAAAAATAGATGTATCAGCAGGTATATACCGAAGAGCTGTAGGAATAAGTACTGATAATAGTGATGATTCAGTGATTGCAGCTATGAATGGTGTTGAAATAGGTGCTAACTACCACTTTTAAAATCTAACGAGGTTGATATACAATTATAGTCTTCTATCATTTATATATACGCATTTAAAAGTATAACTATTAATAAAAGTGAACGTTTTATACTTAGATATGGATAAGTAGTCAAAAGACTACTTATCAAAAAAACCACCATCACGCAAAATAGCAATGCTTTCGTTGATAGACTCTACAGATTTTGCAAATTTCTTTTTCATCTCTTCATCAAATTCAAGCTCAATAATTTTTTCAATACCTTTAGCTCCAATGACACAAGGTACACCAACTGTGACATCACTGTATCCATACTCTCCATCAAGTAGGGCAGAAGATGGGATAACTTTTCTTTCATCACCTAAAATAGCTTCAACCATCATAGAGATAGCACGACCTGGGGCATAAAATGCAGATGTTTTCAGATGTTTTACAATCTCTGCACCACCATTTTTAGTTTTGTGGATAACCTCTTCAATGTCCTCTTTAGATAGAACTTGAGTTAATGGGATACCCCCAACACTGGTTACTTCTGGATAAGGAATCATATGTTCTCCATGGTCACCTATAACCATAGATTTAGTTTGTGCCGCAGCAAATCCTGCTTTTTGATGAATTTGATATGCCATTCGTGAGCTGTCTAAAGCTCCACCCATACCGATGATTCTTCTTCTATCCCAACCAGTTACTTGATGAATAACATAGGTCATGACATCTAAAGGGTTAGAGACACAAAGAATAATGGCATTTGGAGAGTAGTTCTTAACATGTTCCGAAACCTCTTTAACAATACCAGCATTGATATTTAGTAAGTCTGCTCTGGTCATTTCAGCTTTTCTCGGAACACCTGCTGTTATTACGACTACATCACAATCTTTTAAATCTTCTGGTTTTATTGCTGCTTTAACAATTGTACCTCGTGGAGAATAGCTGGTTGCTTGTGCAATATCTATGGCTTTACCTATGGCTACTTCAGGGAAGATATCATAAAGTAATATCTCATGACATGACCCACTTAATGCTAAGGCATATGCTGCACTAGCTCCTACTGCTCCTGCTCCTACGATGGCTACTTTTCTACCTGTCATATTTATCCTTATGTAAACTCTATTTTAATTTTTGGACCCAAATTATAGCTAAATCACTATTAGAGAATATGTTTTTTTAATAAAATATAATAATAAAAAATTAAAATTTTATAGAAAAGAGAGGATTATATAGACATTTTTGATAAAGTAGGGAAAGGTTACTCCTACTTTATCTATTGATTATTTAAAGAAGTTTAATTCATAAAGTTTGTTTATCATCTCTTGTACCGAGGCAACAGATTTTTTAAAACGCTCTACTTGTAATGGCTTTAATGACATATTAATGACTTTTTCAGCACCACCCGCACCTATCATAACAGGTACACCAGAGACTATATCTGAATATCCATAGTCATCTTGAAGCATAACTGCACAAGAGTGAATTTGGTTGGTATCTTTCAAGATGGCCTCAACCATTACGGTTGTAGATTTTGCAGGAGCATAATAAGCAGAACCATCTCCAAGTAAATTAACTATTTCAGCCCCACCATTTCTTGTTTTTTTGACTATTTCTCCTATCTCTTCAGAGTCAAGTAAATCATCTATTGGTACACCAGCAACAGTTGTAAATTTAGGAAGAGGAACCATAGTGTCACCATGACCACCCATTACAGTTGCTCTAATCTGACCTGCACCATAGTTTAGTTTTTCAAAAATAAAGTGAGCCATTCGAGCTGCATCGAGTATACCAGCCATTCCCAGAACTCTTTCTCTTGGAAAACCTGTCTCTTTTAGTGCCACATAAGTCATAACATCAAGAGGGTTAGAGACAACAACTACAATAGCATCTGGAGCATGTTCTTTTATCTCTCTTGAGTACATCTTAACAATTTCTGCATTTTTAGTCAACAAATCATCACGACTCATACCAGGAGTTCTTGGTGCTCCAGCTGTGATAACAATAACATCAGAGTTTGCCATATCTTCAGGACCTTTTGCTGCTCTTACAATAGTATGTTGACGTGCAGCATTGGCAGCTTGTGACATATCTAAGGCTTTTCCTTTTGCAACATCATAATTCCTTCCCCGTAAAACAACTTGATGACACGTTCCATTCATGGCCATAATAAATGCTACGGTTGAACCAAAATTTCCTGTTCCAATAACTGTTACCTTTTTACCTTTTGCCATATAAATCCTTATGAGTAAAATTGCCTATAACTTTTGCCCTCAAACTCTAGCTTGAGAATATATATTTATATTATAACTTAGGTTTATACATTCCCAAATCAAACATGTACTAAGAACATAAGTTTCAATAAGCTACATTGATTATATCGTGAGTCAGCAACAAAAGCACAACAATAAGTTGATAAATTGTTACTTTATAGGAGTTTGCGAATAGGAGAAACACTCTTTTGAAGAAATTAATATGATTTATAACAAAATCAAATAATTTATACCTTAAATATGTAACCTTCAGATGCATAAGTTTTTATAAATCGGTGTTTTAACTTAGTATATGATGTCTCTAAAAGTAAAAAAAGAGATTTTAGATGTTATATGTAAGAACAGTTCCTAAATATTTAGAACTCTATGAGGATGAGAGTTCTATAGTACCTAGTAAAGAGCATGTTATTTGAGATTTATGCATTAGTCAGGTATATTAAAATGATAATATCCCCAACATATGTTTTACAGCTTCTTAAGAGCCTTAAAGTCAATAGCCTTAGTGTATTCTATTAACTCATCTTTAGAGACTTTTGTACCTTTTACATTGACTACAAAACGTTTGTCTACCATGAGGGTGATTTCACCTGATTCATTTTTTTTGTTATATTTTATAGTTGCTTTTTCTCTGTTAATACGTTTTATCTCACCACCAGAGTTAAACATAGGATTTGCAAACATAGAGCCTAACCCTTGAACCAAAGGAGAGTCTGTGATGATTTCTATAATTACTTTTGATTTCTCTTTTGTGTAGGTACGGCTTAGAACTGTACCACCACCTAACATACCAGCACCAGCAGTTTCAGACTTAGCTTCTTCTGCTTTCCATCCCTCTAAAGCATCAGGAAGTTGGTCTTTTAGGGTGTTTCCACTTTGTTGTTTGAGTAATTCTAAAGCATAAATTACATCTTCTTTTGCTCCAGAAACGTCACCTTTTTTGTAAGAAACCAATGCCTCTTCAAGTGTATCGCTAATATCATCAGCCATAACATTAGTGCTTAATAGCATAGTCGCTATAGATACATAAGTTAGTAATTTTTTCATCTTGAATCCTTTGATTTTAATTTTATTTAATAATTTTAACATAAAAATGTTATAAAAGTGTTATGAATGTGAAATTAATAATGTTTGATATAATTCAAAATTCTTGATTTAACACTAATTTAATCAAGAATCGATATTATTAATAAAACTTTATTATTTAGGAAACCATGAAATATTTACGCCCACTACTTATTGTTTTAGCTATTCTAGGATTAATAGTTACGCTATTTTTAACACTTGCAGAGAAACAAAATATGGTTACTGTATTTGAAGGAAATATCGCTAAAGAGCCTATACCCATGAAGTTAAATCACTATCAAGATGCAGAGTGTGGCATGGTTATAGATGAGTTAAACTACGCTTCACAAGTGATAGCACCTGATGGAAAAACTTGGTTTTTTCATGATCATGGGGGTATGGTAAAGTGGTTGGAAGAGCGAACTTTTAAAGATGAAGCTGTTGTCTGGGTCTATGCTCTTGATACAAAAAGATGGATAGATGGAAAAAAAGCTTTTTATACTAGAGATGAAGAGACCCCAATGCATTATGGGTTTGGTGCTTATGCTAAGCCAAGTGAAGATAGAATAACATTCAAACAGATGCAAGAGTATACACTTCGTGGTGAAACCATGGTGAACCCTAAAATTAGAAAGCAACTTTTAGAAAAGAAAAAGGACAGACTTGGAAACCATTAATATTCTCTCTATTATGACCATTGCATTTTTTGGAAGTTTTGGTCATTGTATCGGTATGTGTGGGGGAATAGTCATTGCCTACACTGGTACAAAAGTAGACCAAAAGTGGGGCAGAACCAAACAGGCAATGGCTCATCTTTTCTACTCTTTTGGACGGATACTTACTTATATGACACTGGGTGCAATGTTTGGTTACCTTGGTGGGGTAGTGACTTTTAACAACACCACCAATGGGATTTTATGGATAGTTACAGGTATTGCTATGATTTTAGCAGGGCTATCACTGCTTGGAAAGGTGAAGTTTTTAACACTTATAGAGCATTCATTTTTAAAGTCATCATGGTATCAAGAGAGCTTTAAATCACTCTTACGTAACCAATCACTTTTAAGCTTTTTTCTTTTAGGAATGCTTAATGGTTTGCTTCCTTGTGGTTTAGTCTACTCATTTGCTATTATTGCTGCTAGTACAGCAAACCCTTTTTATGGAGCATTTGTTATGTTTATATTTGGTATTAGTACCGTTCCTGCACTCTTTTCGTTGGGCTTTTTTGTAGGCTTTTTTAAAGATGCTTCATTTAGAAATATTATGATACGTTTGGCTGCTATTTCTGTGTTGCTTTATGGTGCGTTTACTATCTATAACGGGTATCGTTATTTGGTTGAGCCTGAACGAACCATTTTGCAGTGTCATTAATTACAACCAAACCTCATTCCTAAAAAAATAGACCAAAGGATACGCTGTAACAATCAGTAGATACAGCGTATTAAAAATCATAGAAACATTATAACTCCTGTTTCTCTCTTCTTCTAATATCTCCATAACCCCTGAACGAATACCATAAAAAGTTCCTATAAAAAGAGCTGTGTAGATGGCGTAGCCTACATAGTAGTAGTCGGACTGCAAAAAACAAAATGGGCAGTGGTGGGTTGGTAGTTCGTAGATGTAGGTTCCAAACCATGAGATGAGACTTATGAGTGCGATAACTATAAAAGTTATATTGGCTACTGCAAAAAGGTATTTTATTTTTAGTTTATAGAATAGAACCATAAGTATAAAGTTTCCATAAAAAAGCCCTAAAAGTAGGGTAGTGTTTATATTGAGTATGTCACCTATGGCAGAGGTGGAAGCAGAGGAGTATAAGGTTCCACAACAACTTACCATTTTGTCTATGTCGATGGCTGAAAACATAATGCCCTCTAAAACTATCTCAACCACCAAAAAGAGAAAAGCTATAATAAAAAACTCAAACTTTATCTTGGTGTAGGGTAGGTGGGGGTTTTTCATGTCTAAGTAGTGCAGGGTGAGCCAAAAACCAAAAAGGTAGAGGTTGAGCAGTTTTAGTATGAGTAGATAGGTTCCATACTCTGTAGCATCGACCACACCAGCAGCACACATGGCCCCTGTGAGGAGAGTGGAGATTTTGTCTAAAGTGAAAACAAAAAAGAGAAAAAGAGGAAGCTTTATGGCAAATATATATTTTATAATCGTAGCAGCTAAAAAGCTCTGTTTCTCTAACGTGTATTGGGCTTTGGTGGTGGAGTCTATGTCCCATTTTAGGAAGATTTTAACCGAGAGTATAAACGCCACAGTAGCCAGTAGTAAAAATATACCATTTAGTATGAGTAGGGTTAAGACCTCTGGCGTTAAAATCATAAAATCTTTCCAGCTTTAACTTCTATAATTTTGTCAACTATGTTTAGGTCAAAAAAGAGAGGGTCATGAGTGGCTATGACAATAGTTTTACCCTCATTTTTTAGCTGTTTTAATATCTCTATAAAATCTAAAGATAGCTGTTCATCTAGGTTAGCTGTGGGTTCGTCGGCTATTATAATTTTGGGATTGTTGACATGAGCTCTAGCTATGGCTACACGCTGTTGTTCACCACCTGAGAGGTTACGAACTCTTTCATCTTTTTTATGAGCTATTTGAAACTGCTCTAAGACTCTGTTTAATTTCTCTTGGGCTTCACTCTCTTTAGGGTTGGTGGGTACAAGGGGAAGTAAAATGTTCTCTTTTACCGAAAGGGTAGGGATGAGGTTGTACTTTTGAAATATAAATCCTATATCTTGTTGACGATAATCAGAAGCAAAATTGTCAGGTAGTTTAGAGATACGTTTTTCATTGACTAGAACTTCACCCTCTGTAGGCTTAGTCAGTGCAGCTATAAGTGAAAGAATAGTACTTTTCCCACTTCCACTAACCCCTTTTAAAACCACAAGTTCACCCTCTTTTATGTGAAGGTTTATATTATCTAAGGCTTTTACATTATGGTTTTTGTTAAGTTCATATATTTTGCTTACATTTTTAAGAGTTATCATGTTTAATTATATCCAAATAGAGGTATAATTTCCCATGAAAAAAACAACTCCAAACACTCCATGTCCTTGTGGTAGCCGTGTAAAATATAAAAAATGTTGTGCCATCTACCATAAAGGTGCTTTACCCAAAACGGCTTTAGAACTTATGAAATCACGTTATGTGGCATATGCTGTGGGTGATGCCTCTTATATCATAAAAACTACTCACCCCAATAACCCTGACTATAGCGAAGATACAAAAGCTTGGAAATCAAGTATAGAACTTTTTTCTAAAGAGACAGAGTTTTTAGGTTTAGAGATAGTAGAGTTTATAGATGGAGAAGAGGAGGCATTTGTAACCTTTAAAGCAAAATTATCTTCTGGTGATATGGAGGAAAAGAGCCGATTTTTAAAGGTAAATGGAAAATGGTTTTATGAGAGTGGAAGTATAAAAATAATAAATTAGTCAAATAATTAATTAAGAACAAAAAATAATAATATATAATGTTATATCTTTTAATTTAAAAAGGAATAAAATGAAAACAGTAGTAATGATTTTTGGACTATTACTTTTAGGGGCTATGGCATATTTTGGTTACAGTTATGGCACACAAAAAAGTACCGAAGTATCAATGGAGCAGGATAATGAGGTGGTAGTACAAAAAATCAAAAGTGTACAGACTGAAGTAGTAGAAGAGCCTAATGAGGAGAGAATAGAAGCAGATATCGCTGTTAAATCCTCTATTGTAGAGGAGATTCCTTCTGAAGAGATGGAAAATGTTGCAGAGGAAGAAGAACTTTCCGAAGAGGACCAAGCTCCTGAGGGGGAAGACGATATTATTGAAAATGAAGATAGTCAAGATGGTAATGTTCCTGAAGATATAGATAAAATAGTAGAAGAGCAAGAGGCTTTAATGGACGAAGTAATCGAAGATGAACATGGTCTTGAAAAAATCGATAAAGAGGAATTTGAAAAAAATAAACATATAAAGTCTTTCTCTTCAACCAAAAAAGATGAGATGAAAGTAGAGCAAGATTTATTACCTCCGTTAGAGACCGAGACAGAGGAAGAGAAGATTATAAGAGAAGAAGAGGCGATGACTCAAGCAGCGATAAATGAAGATAACATTAGTGAATAAAAATAACATCAATGATAAAAAATAACGTATAAGGAATAAGATGAATAAAATAGTAGTCTCTATAATACTATTATTAATAGGGTTGATAGCCTATTATAGTAGTTTCTTAGTAGAAAAAGTAGCTCAAGAGGAGAAAAAATATTTAAATAGTTTTAAAAAAGTAGAGAAGAGTATGGCTATTAATTCATTGCCAAAAGAGGAAACTTCTGTAAAGGTGATAGAAAAAGCATCAACAGAAGAAGTTCCTGAAGAGAAAGCTTTACAAGAAGAAGAGCCAGAAGAAGTGGTTGCAGAAGAAGATAATTCAACGGAAGAGGTTCTTGATGAGGAGAGTTATGCAGAAGTTATAAATAAACAAGAAGAACTACTTAATGAAATACTAGGAGATGATGGTAGACATCAAAAGGAAACTCCTCTCTTAGGAGCAGATAGAGAGAAGCTTGAAAAAGAAAAAAATGTTAGCGAATAACCTCATCTACCTCTAAAGTTGCAGCTCTCCATGATGGTATAATGGTTGCCGCTATATAGATAGGAACCGATAAAAAGAAGACTAAAAATAGCGTTTGAATGTCAAAAACAAATGGCAACTCAAATGATGTTTTTAGTTGAGAATACCCTACAAAAATTTCACGTAGTAGTGGAGCTTGAAAAAGGTAGACAAAAGCAAAAGCTAAAAGTGTGCCTACTAAAAAAGCTAAAAATGAGATGATAAATGACTCATAAAACTTCTCTTTTAGAACATCGTCAACCCTCCAACCTATGGCTTTTAGTATGCCTATTTCACGTTTCTCTTCTGAGCTTAGTCCTGATGCTTTGTCGTAAATAATCATAAAAAATGTAAAGAGAGCTACTATAAAAAGGGCTAAAAAAACACCTGATTTGTAGTCAAAAATATTTTGGTAACTCACTTGCAAATCGTTTGAAGTGATGACCCTGCTATCAGGGTAGAGGAGTTTTATTTTAGAGGCAATGGTTGTAACCTCTTCAGGATTTGGGACTTTTACTACTATGTCAGTGGCTTTATCTTGGGCTATGTCAAAAATCTCTCTTACATTTTGTGTTGACATAAGTATCATATCGTTTGACTCTAGTTTAGTATCACCTTTAAACGTACCTGCTATGCTTATCTGTTTAAATGTACCATCAGGCTTTATGAAGTTGAAGTATTTGTTGTAGTAGTTTTTCTCCATTACTTTTTTTACTCCCTCTCCTACAACCATCTGCTTACTACTGTCAAGTTCATCAAAATCAAACTTGTTAACCACGGTATCAAAACTCTTCTTGTATTGCTGTGCATACTGCTCTATGCCCATAACCGAGAAGTTGACACCTGCATTTTCAAAGTAGTAGTACCCCCATACTCTAGGGAGAGCTTCACTCACTCCTGTTATGTTTAGTATCTCATCGGCAACGGAGGTATCTATGTCATAGTGTCGTCCTGCTTTGATTTTCTGTACAACTATTTGAGGTAGGGTATCTACGGTAGTTTGTAGTTCATGTTTAATGGAGCCAGTTATAAAAAATACCGAGCTAAGTAGGGCAGTTAAGAGGGTAAAAACCACCATGATAAAAATATTTTTACTCCTGTTTCGAAAGAGAGCATTAATGGCATATTCGACAAGATAGAGGTTTATTTTACGGCTCAATGGTTGATTCCTTGTTGATAATGTGTGAGTGAGAGTAGGTAAAAGTAGAAGGGAAATACTCTCTAAGGTCTGGGTCATCTCTGTAAATAGAAAAAAGGTCAGCCAGACTTCTGTGGCGAATGGCTGTGGTTTCAGTTACTATGGCAAGGTCAGGAAGACCAGCTATTTGAATAAACTGTTCTTTTTTCTCTTTTTGGGTTTTACTTATAGATTTTGTACTTTGTATATAAAGAAGTTGCATTATTAATAAGGCAGTTAGTCCAATGAGTAGGTAGAAGAGAATGTAACTTTTTTTATGCATTTTATCTTCTTTTTTTTGATTTATTTACTCGTAGGTTTGTGCCATGCCAAACGTCAAATCTCAGTTCAATAGGTTATGTTTATTTCACTTAATCATTGATGCCGATTAAAATTTGACGTGTGACATGGTCACACCTACGGTTTATTTGTCTAACTTAGACACTTCGTCTTTTGTTATTT
>Ga0256832_1002682_pt1 | contig 12133 bp, 15 predicted proteins | sample 134614metaG_FD_190534 | JGI IMG/M metagenome (GOLD analysis project Ga0256832, IMG submission 190534) | Hydrothermal vent microbial communities from Lau Basin, Pacific Ocean - 134-614 | ecosystem: Environmental > Aquatic > Marine > Hydrothermal vents | place: Pacific Ocean: Lau Basin | collected... | reverse complement strand
AGGCTCTTCCTGAGGTCCTTGGTTTCGGAAACCCGGATGCGGGCGCCGTTTAAGTAGGCGCCGCCCCCGCGGACGGCGGTGAAGAGCTCGTCGTGCGCCGAGTCGAGGACCACCCCGACGAGGACCTCGTTTCCCTTGGCCAGCGCCACGCTCACCGCGTAGAGGGGGAAGCGGTGGGCGAAGTTGACGGTGCCGTCCAGGGGATCCACGATCCAGCGGTACTCGCCGGTCCCGCTCGTCCCCTCCTCCTCGCCGAGAAAGGCGAAGCCGGGGTGGCGCTCGGTGAGGAAGCGGCGGATCGCGGCCTCGGCCTCGCGGTCGGCCTCGGTGACCAGGTCGGAGAGCACCGTCTTGCTCTCGGTAGAAAAGCCCTTCGCCTGGTAGTAGCGGTGGATGCCCTGGGCGAGCCGGGCGGCGGCGATGGCGTCTTCCAAAAGGGCGTCCAAGTCGGGGTTCATGCCTCGAATATACGCCCTTGGCGGTTATGATGGGCGCATGAGGTTGAAAGGGGAGGGGAAGGGTCCGCTCCCGCCGATGCTCCAGCAATACGTGGAGCTCAGGGACGCGTACCCCGATTACCTGCTCCTCTTTCAGGTTGGGGACTTCTACGAGACCTTCGGCGAGGACGCCGAGCGGCTCGCCCGCGCGCTGGGGATCGCGCTCACCCACAAGACCTCGAAGGACTTCACCACCCCCATGGCGGGGATTCCCATAAAGAGCGCGGACGCCTACATCGAAAGGCTCCTCGCCCAGGGTTTTCGGGTGGCGGTGGCCGACCAGGTGGAGGACCCCGAGAGCGCCGACGGCCTGGTGCGGCGGGAGGTCACCCAGCTCATCACCCCGGGGACGGTGGTGGAGGAGCGCCTGCTCCGCCCCGACGCCAACTACCTCGCCGCCATCGCGAGCGGCGACGGCTACGGGCTCGCGCTCCTGGACCTCTCCACCGGGGACTTCAAGGGCGCGGTCTTCTTCGGGCGCTCGGCGCTTCTTGACGAGCTCGCCCGCTACCGGCCGAGCGAGCTCCTACTCGCCCCCGAGCTCTACGAGAACGTCGCCTTCCGGGCCCAGATCGCCGAGCGGCACCCGGTGATGCTGGCCCGGATGGGGTTCGACGAGGAGGCGGCCCGGGCCGCGATGGAGGCGCAGTTCGGGCGGGTCCCGCCGGGCCTCGACCACCCCGCCCTCCTCCGCGCCGCCGGCGCCGCCCTCCGCTACGCCGCCGAGACCCAGCGGGGGCGGATGGACCAGGTGCGGCGATTCGTCCGCTACGACCCCGGGGCCTCGCTTCGGGTGGACGCGGGGGCGCTCGCCACCCTCGAGGTCTTCGAGCCCGCCCTCGGCGACGACGAGCAAAAGACGCTCTTCGGCGTCCTGAACCGGACCCGCACCGCCCCGGGGCGGCGGATGCTCCGGGAGTGGCTCCTTAGGCCTCTGCGGGACGCGGCCTTGCTCGACGCCCGGCTCGACGCGGTGGAGGCGCTCGTCCGGGACGGCGAGCGCCGAGGGGCGCTAAGGCGGGCGCTCTTTCGCGTGCACGACCTCGAGCGGCTGGCCTCGCGGCTCGCCGCCGGGAGGGCGAACGCCCGGGACCTGGTGGCGCTTGCGCGGAGCCTCGAGCGGGTGCCCGAGATCCGTTCGACCCTCAAGGACCTTCCCGCCCTCGCCGCCCTCGCCGAGCGGATCCCCGAGCTCGCCGAGGTGCGGGAGGCGATCCGGGCGGCGCTGGTCGAGGATCCCCCGCCGAAGCTCACCGAGGGCGGGCTGATCCAGGACGGCTACGACGCCGAGCTCGACCGGCTCCGGCGCCAGGCGGAGGAGGGGCGGGCCTGGATCGCGGCGCTCGAGGGCCGGCTTCGGGAGGAGACCGGGATCCCCACGCTCAAGGTGGGCTACAACGCGGTCTTCGGCTACTACCTCGAGGTCACCCGGCCCTACTACGACCGGGTGCCCGCCGACTGGCGGCCGCTCCAGACCCTGAAGGACCGGCAGCGCTACACCCGCGCCGACCTGAAGGAGAAGGAGCGGGAGATCCTCCGCGCCGAGGAGGCGGCGAAGAGGCGGGAGCTCGTCGTCTTCCAGCGCCTCCGGGAGGAGGTGGGCCGGCGCTTCGAGGCGGTCCGCGACCTCGCCCTCGTCCTCGCCGAGCTCGACGTCTACGCCGCCTTCGCCGAGCTCGCCGCCGAGTCCGGCTACGTGCGGCCGCGCTTCGTCGAGGACCGGCTGGTGATCGAAGAGGGGCGGCACCCGGTGGTGGAGCGCAACCGGCCCTTCGTGGCCAACGACCTCGAGCTCGGCGAGGACCGCCGGATCGTCGTCCTCACCGGGCCCAACATGAGCGGGAAGTCCACCTACCTCCGGCAGACCGCGCTGATCGCGCTGCTCGCCCAGGTGGGGAGCTTCGTGCCCGCGCGGCGGGCCGAGCTTCCCCTCTTCGACCGCATCTACACCCGCATCGGCGCCGCCGACGACATCGCCGGCGGGCGCAGCACCTTCATGGTGGAGATGGAGGAGCTCGCCGCCATCCTCTCCGGCGCCACCGAGAAAAGCCTCGTCCTCCTCGACGAGGTGGGGCGGGGGACCTCGAGCGCCGACGGCCTCGCCATCGCCTGGGCGAGCCTGGAGCGGCTCGCCGAGATCGGGGCCTACACCCTGTTTGCCACCCACTACTTCGAGCTCACCCAGCTCGCCGAGCGCCTCCCCCGGGCGGCGAACTTCCACGTCGCCGCCCGCGAGGAGGAAGGGGGGCTCGTCTTCTTCCACCAGGTGCGGCCGGGGCCCTCGTCCAAGTCCTACGGGCTGGAGGTGGCCCGGCTCGCCGGGGTGCCGCCCGAGGTGGTGGCCCGGGCGGAGGCGATCTTGGCGGGGCTTTCCGCGCGGGGGAGCGAGGCCGAGCGGGAGGTGCTCGAGCGCCTCGCCGCCGTGGACCTGAACCGGCTATCGCCCCTTGAGGCGTTGATCTTGCTCAAGGAACTCAAGGAGCGGCTCCTTTCGCTCGAGAGCGTGCGTTCATGATCCGGAAGCTCCCGGAGGAACTGGTCCGCGCGATCGCCGCCGGGGAGGTCGTCACCCGGCCCGAGGACGCGGTCAAGGAGCTCGTCGAGAACGCCCTCGACGCCGGGGCGGGTGAGCTCGAGGTGGTGCTCGAGGAAGGGGGCATCCGGCGGATTCTGGTGCGGGACGACGGCGCCGGCATTCCCAAGGAGGAGCTCCCCCTCGCCCTCGAGCGCCACGCCACCTCGAAGCTTTCGCGCCTCGACCGGATCGAGAGCCTCGGGTTTCGCGGCGAGGGCCTTTTCGCCCTCCGCCAGGCGGGCCGGCTGCGGCTCACGAGCCGGCCCCGGGACCAGCTCGGCGGCGCCACCGTGATCGCCGAGGGCGACCGGATCGAGTACTTCGAGCACGCCGCCCCGGCCGGGACCGAGGCCGAGCTCACCCGGCTCTTCGACCGCCTGCCGGCCCGGCGGGCGGCGCTTTTGGGGCCTGAGCTCGAGGGCCGGCGGGCCCTGGCCCGGGCCGCGCGCTACCTGCTCCACCACCCCGGGGTTCGCTTCACCCTGCGCCTGGACGGCGAGGTCCGCATCCGCCACCCCGGGGGCGACTTCCTCACCGCCGCCCGGGCGGTCTGGGGCGGGCTGGTGGCGGACCGGCTCTTTCCCCTCGAGGCCGCCTCGGGCCCTTACCGGCTCCGGGGGGTCCTCTCCAAGCCCGAGCTCGCCCGGCCCCGGCGGGACCGGCTCCTCCTCGCCGTGAACGGGCGGCCGGTGGAGTGGCCGGAGCCGCTCTACCGGGCGCTCCTTAGGGCCTACAGGGAGCTCCTCCCCACCGGCCAGAACCCGGTGGGGGTCCTGAACCTCGAGCTCCCCCCCGAGCGGGTGCTGGTCAACACCGACCCCCGGAAGGACCGGGTCGAGCTCCTCGAGGCGGAGGCGGTCGCCGAGTTTTTGGCCGAGGCGGTGGCCTCTGCCCTCGCCGAGCACCCCCTCGCCGCTCCCCTGCCCGCGCCCGAGCCGGCGGCGGGGCCGGCGCCGGTCGCCGGCCGCCTGCCCCGGCTTCGTTACCTGGGGCGGTTTCGCGAGCTCTACCTCCTCGCCGAGGCCGAGGGGAACCTCTACGTGGTGGACCAGCACGCCGCCCACGAGCGGGTGATCTTCGAGGAGCTCCTCCGCCGCTATCGGGACGAGCCGCCGGTGGAGCTCTCCGAGCCCCTGATCCTGGCCCTCGCCCCCGAGGAGGAGGCGGCGGTGGCGGAGCGCCGGGAGGCGTTTGGGGAGGCGGGGCTCGAGCTCGAGCCCTTCGGCGCGGGGCGCTGGCGGGTGCGGCGGGTGCCGGGGGTGCTCGCCCTCGCCCCCGAGGCGCTCGTTGACGCGGTCCGGGGGCTGTTGCGGGGGGAGGAGCTCGAGGCCGCCCTCCGCCGGGTCCTGGGGCGGCTCGCCTGCTTGCCCGCGATCAAGGCCGGGCACCCGCTAAGCGGGGCCGGCGCCCAGGCGCTCCTCGACGCCCTCGCCGCCTGCCAGGTCCCTTGGGTCTGCCCCCACGGCCGGCCCACCCTGCTCGTCCTAAGCGAGGCCGAGCTCGCCCGCCGCTTCGGGCGCCGGAGCGTGCGCCAGCAGGTAGCGCGGCCTTCCGGCGAGGTCGGGAAGGGTGCAGACCCTTCGGTAGCCGAGGCCGACGAGCTCGCGGGCGAGGAGGCCGGCGTTGGTGGGGTCGAGCTCGAGGAGGAGCGCGCCGCCGGGCCGGAGGGCGACTAGCGCCTCCCGGACCAGGGGGCGGGCGACGTCGAGGCCCTCCTCGCCGGCGTAGAGCGCCTCCTCGGGTTCGTAGGCGAGTTCGGGGGGCGCCTCCTCCCGGTAGCGCTCCGGGAGGTAGGGGGGGTTCGCCACCACCAGGTCGAGCCCCCGGAGACCGGCGGTGAGGCGCCCGGGGACCAGGGTGACCCGAAGCCCGAGCCGCCGCGCGTTCTCCCGGGCGAGGGCGAGGGCCTCGGGGCTTGGGTCGCTCGCGAAGACCTGGGCGTCGGGCCGGGCGTGCTTGAGGGCGAGGGCGATCGCCCCGCTCCCGGTGCCTACGTCGAGGACCCGGGGGGCGCGCTTTTTGGCGAGGCGTTCGAGCGCGAGCGCCACCAGCCCCTCGGTCTCGGGCCGGGGGAGGAAGACGCCCGGCCGGACCCGGAGGGAAAGGCCAAAGAACGCGACCTCGCCGAGGATCAGCCCGAGCGGTTCGCCGGTGGCCCGCCTCGAGCACCACGCCTCCAGGCGGGCAAGGGCCTTTTCGGGGACGGGCTCGCCCAGGCGGGCGAAGAAGACCTCGGGGGCCTCGCCCAACGCGGCCTGCGCGAGGGCCCGGGCCTCGGCCTCGGGGGCGGCGACCCCGGCCTCTTCGAGCCGCCGCGTGAGCTCGGAAAGGAGCTCAGCCCTCGTCCTCGGCGGGGGCTTCACCGCTCGCCGGGAAGACGACGACGTGGCGCCCCTCCCCCTCCCCCTCGGACTCGGTGTAGACGTCGGGGTGGTCCTTCAGGGCGATGTGCACCGCCCGCCGCTCGGCCGGGGTCATCGGGGGCAGGGGGACGGGCTCCCCGGTCTCGGCCACCTGCGCGGCCGCCCGGAGGGCGAGGGCCACCGCCCGGTCGGCCCGCCGGCGGCGGTAGCCGGCGGCGTCCACCACCGCCCGGTAGCGGTGGCCGAAGTGCCGGGCGAGGACGGCGTTCACCAGCTGCTCGAGGGCCTTCAGGGTCTTGCCCTCCTTGCCGATCAGGCGGCCGAGGTCGCCGCCCAGGACCTCGACGTAGACCCGGTCGTCGGCGGTCCGCACCTCGAGGGTGTAGGCGGGGTCGAGGTAGAGCAAAAGCCCCACGAGGAAGTGCTCCACCACCTCCTCCACGGTCTTGGGGGCGGCGGGGCCGGGGGCGTCGGGCTCGGCGGCGGGGGGCGCCTCGGGCGGGGCCTCCTCCTCGCCGATGCCCAGCCCCGAGAGCAGGTCGTCCAGGTCGCGTTTCTTCTCCTCCATGCTCCTATTATCCCCCCGCGCCGGCGGCGAGCTGGCGATTGATCATCCACTGCTGCAGGAGGCCGATCAGCGTCGAGAAGACCCAGTAGAGGGTGACCCCGGAGGGGAACTGGAGCACGAGGTAGACGAAGAGCAGGTTCATGAAGAGGCTCTGGCGGATCGCCTCCTTGTTGCCCTGCGACATGAGCAGGGTCTGGGCGATCATCACCGCCACGTAGAGGACGGGGAGGAGGTAGTAGGGGTCGGGCAGGGCGAGGTCGGGGATCCAGAGGAAGCCCTGGCCGAACTCGTAGTTGGCGATCACCCGCCAGAGCACGAAGAGGATGGGGAGCTGGATGAACATCGGCAGGCACCCGGCGGCGGGGTTGACCTTGTGCTCGGCGTAGAGCTTCATCAGCTCCTGGTTCTTCTTCTCGGGGTCGTCCTTGTACTTCTTGTTGATCTCGTCCACGTAGGGCTTGAGCCGCTGCATCGCGGCCATCGCCTTGAACTGCTGGTGCATGAGCGGCCAGAGCAGGAGGCGCACCACCAGGGTGAGGAGCAGGATGGCAACCCCCCAGTTCCCGCTCAGGCGGTAGAAGAACTCCATCAGGGCGAGGAGCCCGAGCGAGAGCTGGCCCCAGACGTTGGGCTTAAAGAGCCCCGGCAGGTCCAAGAGCCCCTCGACGTGGTAGCGCACGAGCTCGTTCTGGCCGCCGTAGACGCGGAGCTCGCTCTTGCCGGCGGGGAGGGCGAGGCGGGCGACGGCGCCGCCGTTTTTGAGCTCGAGCTTGGCGGCGAGCGGCGCCCGGGGGACGAGCACGAAGGCGAACCCGGCCTTGGCCTTCGTCTGCATCGCCAGGTAGCGGGCCTTCCCCTCGCCGGCGGGGACGGGCGCGTTCGCGCCCTCGAGGAGGAGCTTGGTCACCGGGCGGTCGGTGCCGCCGATGCCGCTCCAGACGAGCTCGCCGGGGGCGTTGAGCTCGAGGGCGAGGGTGGCGCTGTAGCGCTCCAAGGGGATGCGCCAGGTCACCCGCGCGCCCTCTCCGGAAAAGCGCGCCACCAGCGCCCCGTCCTCGAAGGTGAAGCCCTCGGCCTTGAGCGCGATCCCGGCGAGGCCCGGGGACGGCAGGCCGGGGCGGATCAGGTTCGCGGCCCGGGCGTAGTCCCGGATCTCCCGGCCCTTGACCGGCTTGACGTACCAGCCCACGATCCGGCCGTCCTCGGCGAAGGCGACGTCCATCAGGTTGGTCACCGCCACCTTCTCCGGGGTGCCGTCGCCGTTCGTGTCCACCTCGCGCCAGCCGGCCTTCAGGGCGAGGGCCGGCGCGAGCAGAAGCAAGAGGGGTACGATCCAGCGCTTCATGGGCGGGCCGCCTTTCGCGGGAAGGGGACGAAGGTGAGTTTCTCGGGAACCGGGTCGTAGCCGCCGGGGTGGAAGGGGTGGCAGCGGAGGATCCGCCGGGTGGCGAGCCAGCCGCCGGCCAGGACCCCGTGACGGGCGATGGCCTCGTACGCGTAGTGGGAGCAGGTGGGGTGGAACCGGCAGGTGGGGCCCTTGAGCGGCGAGACCCACCGCTGGTAGAAGCGGATCAAGAGCAGGAAGAGGCGCCGCATACCGCCGGCCATTCTACCCCCCGAGCCCGCTTTTCCTGAGAAGTTCGAAGAAGTCGCGGGCGAGCTCGGCGTACTCGGCCTCGGCCGCCTCGGGCTTGGCGACGATCATGAGCTCGGCCGGGGGCAGGTGGCTCCGCCGGACGATCTCGCGCAGGCGGCGCTTGACCCGGTTCCGGACCACCGCCTTGCCCACCTTCTTGGAGACCACGATCCCCACCCGGACCTCGGGCACGTCGAGGGGGCGCCACCGGAGGTTCAGGTAGCGCCCCCTCGCCCCCCGGGCCCGGCGGAGCCGGCGGAAGGCCGCGTCCCCCTTGAGCGATACCAGCCGGGGACGCGGACGCACGCCTAGACCGCGAGCCGCTTGCGGCCCTTTTTCCGCCTGCGGGCGAGCACCCGCCGCCCGGCCTTGGTGCGCATGCGGACCCGGAAGCCGTGGGTTTTCTTCCGCTTCCTGCGGTTCGGTTGCCAGGTTCGTTTCATCGCTTCCTCCTCGGGGTGCGGGACGCCGGTCCCGCCAGCAGGAAAAAGGCTACCACGGGCGCGCTTTTCTTGACAAACCACCCGGTTGTTCCTAGGCTAAGTGGTGCGTCTGCCGGGATGGCGGAATTGGTAGACGCGCATGATTCAGGGTCATGTGCCCGCAAGGGCGTGTGGGTTCGAGTCCCACTCCCGGCACCAGCGCGCCCCGAGGATTCGGGGCGAAATCTTTTATCATGGCGGGCATGAAACGCGTGCTCTCGGGCATTCAACCCACCGGCGAAATCCACATCGGCAACTACCTGGGAGCCATCAAGCAGTGGATCGAGCTTGGCGAGAAGCTCGGTCGCGAGGCGCTATTCGCCATCGTGGACTACCACGCCCTCACCAACCCCGCCGCCTACGACCCCGCCCTCCTCCCGAGGCGCACCTTCGAGGCGGCGCTCGCCAACATCGCCGCCGGCCTGGACCCCGAGCGGGTCACCCTCTTCGTGCAGTCCCACGTCCCCGAGCACACCGAGCTCGCCTGGGTCTTCACCACCCAGACCCCGCTCGGGGACCTCTTCCGCATGACCCAGTTCAAGGACAAGGCCAAGAGGCAGAAGTCGGTGCCGGCGGGGCTCCTCATGTACCCGGTCCTGCAGGCGGCGGACATCCTGCTTTACAAGGCGGACACCGTGCCGGTAGGGGAGGACCAGCTCCAGCACCTCGAGCTCACCCGCGAGATCGCCCGCCGGTTCAACCACGCCTTCGGCGAGACCTTCCCCGAGCCCAAGGCGCTCTTGAACCCCAAGGCCCCCCGGGTGCCGGGGATCGACGGCAAGGCCAAGATGTCGAAGTCCCAGGGAAACACCATCGGCATCCTCGAGGACCCGGCGTCCATCTGGGAAAAGCTCCGCACCGCCCCCACCGATCCCGCCCGGGTGCGGCGGAGCGACCCCGGGGAGCCCACCCGCTGCCTGATCTGGCGCTACCACACCTACTTCTCGCCGCCCGAGCTGGTCAAGGAGGTGATCGAGCCCGAGTGCCGCCGGGCGGGAATCGGCTGCGTCGAGTGCAAGCGGATGCTCTTCGACTCGATGATGAGGGAGCTCGGGCCCATCCAGGAGCGGGCCGCCGAGCTCAAGGCGCACCCCGAGCGGGTGCTCGAGGCCCTGGAGGAGGGCCGGAGGCGGGCCGCCTCCATCGCCGAGCCGGTGATGGAGGAGGTGCGGGAGAAGATCGGCCTCCTGCGTCCGGGGGCGCGGCCTTGGGAGGATTGATCCTTGAGCTCGAGGGCTTCCGCGGCAGCGCGGACGAGCTCCGGGCGGCGCTCAAGGCGGGGCGGCTCCGCCCGGAGGCCCTGCCGATCGGCCGGCTAGTGGCCCAGGCGCTCGCCCAGGCCGAGGGCTGGCCCCTCTTGGAGCGGGCCCGGCTCGCGCCCGAGCTCGCCGCGCTCGTGCTCTTGTGGTTGGGGGAGGAGGAGCCGGGCGAGGAGCCGGATCCCCGGGAGCGGGCCGAGCGCGCCGTGGCCGCCCTTTTGGACCTGGAGGCGGCGGCCCGGGCCCTCGCCCGGCGGGCCGAGGCGCGGCGCGACCTGATCCCCTTGCCCCCGGCCCCGATCCCCGGCGAGCGACGCGTGGCCGCCGCCGACGCGCGGAGGCTCGCCCGCCTGGCCCCGCCCGCCCGGCCCCGGCCGGTGCTGGCGGCGATCGCGGGGTTCGGCCTGCGCGAGGCCTGGCGGCGCCTCCGCGCCCTGCTCGCGGCCCGGCCCCGAGCCCGCTTCGACGAGCTCGCCCCCCGGCGCTTCGGCCCCCGGGCGGTGCACCTCGCCGCCCTTCTGGAGGCCGCCCGGCGGGGCTGGGTGGCGCTCTTCCAGGCCGTGCCCTACGGCCCCATCGAGGTCGAGCGCCGGGCCGAGGGCGGGGAGCTCACCGAGGCGGTATAGTGGCCGCGATGCCCGAGGTTGGCGAGCTCGCCCCCGACTTCGCCCTGCCCGATCCGTATGGAAAGGTCCACCGCCTCGCCGACTACCGCGGCCGGCCGGTGGTGGTCTTCTTCTACCCCAAGGCGCTCACCCCCGGTTGCACCCGCGAGGTCCGGGCCTTCGCCGAGCTCTACCCCGAGTTCGAGGCCCGCGGGGTCGCGGTCCTCGGCGTAAGCGCCGATCCCCCCGAGGTCCAGCGGAGGTTCGCCGAGAAGCTCGGGGTGCCCTTCCCCCTGCTCTCCGACCCCGAGGCCCGGGCGATCCGCGCCTGGGGCGCCTGGGGAACGAAGAACCTCTACGGCAAGAAGCGCGAGGGCACCCTCCGCCACACCTACCTCGTGGACCCCGAGGGGCGGGTGGTCTTCCGGGTCCGTCGGGCGAAGCCCGAGGAGCACCCGAGGAAGGTCTTGGAGGCGCTCGATGGAGGCGGTTGAGCGCTACAAGAAGCAGGCCGCCCTGGCCGCGCTCCGCCACGTCCAGGACGGGATGGTGGTGGGGCTCGGCACCGGCAGCACGGTGCGCTACGCCATCCTCGCCCTCGGCGAGCGGATCCGAAGGGGCGAGCTAAAGGAGATCGTCGGGGTGCCCACTTCGAAGGCGACCGCGCGGCTCGCCGAGGAGGCGGGGATCCCCCTCAAGGAGCTCGGCCCCGAGGGGGTGGACCTAGCCATCGACGGCGCCGACGAGGTGGCCCCCGGCCTTGCCCTCACCAAGGGCGGGGGCGGGGCGCTCCTCGGCGAGAAGATCGTCGAGCGCGCGGCCCGAACCTTCGTCGTCGTCGCCGATTCCACCAAGTGGGTCCCGAGGCTCGGCGAGCGGTTTCCCCTGCCGGTGGAGGTCGTCCCCTTCGGCTACCGGCGGACCCTGGTCGAGCTCGCCGCCCTGGGCGGCGAGCCCCGGCTCCGGAGGGAGGGGGGCGAGCCGGTCCTGAGCGACCACGGCCACTACCTGGTGGACCTCGCGCTCGGCCCGATCGAGGACCCCGTGGCGCTTGCCGCGCGCCTAGCGGCGATCCCCGGCGTGGTGGAGCACGGGCTTTTCCTCGGCATGGCCGACCTCGCGTACCTCGCAGGCCCGGAGGGGCTCCGGGTGGTGACGCCTTGAAGCGGATCCGGATCGCCCTGTGGGGAAGGTGGCCCGAGGGGCTGGCCCTTGAGGCGGCCCAGCCGGTGCTCGCCTGGATGGCCGAGGCGGGGGTGGGCGAGGTCGTCCTCGTCCCCCAGGGGGAGGGCTACGCGGTGCGCTTCAACGCCGACGTCCGCGAGGTCCCTGGGGTCCACGTTCCTGCCCGGGCGCTCGACGACCCCGAGCTGCTCTTGGAACTTCTGCGCGAAGCCCTTAATATTTACTACGAAGAGCTCAACCTTCGTGACTAGGGAGGTGTGAATATGGAGCGCTGTCGGGTGGATACCAAGGGCTACTCCGGCTGTTCCGGGGAGGTCGGCGCGCGGATCCAGGCCTGGCTCGCCGAGCGGGGCCTGCGCTCGGTGGAGCTCAAGCCCGTGCCCGGGCACCGCTACTTCGCGATCTACCTGAACGGCCTGCCCGACCCCGTGCCCGGCGTGGTGCTGGCGGTCGAGGACCTGGCCGACCCCGAGGTCCTGCTGGCCACGCTCGAGGCGGCCCGGGTGGTCTTCGACCACGAGACCGCCAAGGCCGACTAGGGGGCGCCGTGGTCACCTTCTACTGCAAGAAGGGTTGCCGCACCTGCCAGAAGGCCCGGGACTGGCTGGACGCCCACGGCGTCGCCTACCGCTTCGTGGACTACACCAAGGAGCCGCCGCCGGAGGAGCTCGTCCGGCGGATCGTCGCCGAGTTCGGCGACGGCGCCCTCCGCCGCCGGCACCGGCGGTTTAAGGAGCTCAAGGCGCAGGGCCCCGAGGCCTGGCTCGCGGCGATTCGCGAGGACCCGGCCCTCCTGATCCGGCCGATCCTCGTCTTCGAGGACGGGCGCTACGCGGTGGGATTCGACCCCGAGTACTGGGAGAGCCTGTTCTCGTGATCCGGGTCCGGGGTCTCAGGAAACGCTACGGCCGCACCCCGGTGCTCTTCGGCCTCGACTTCGAGGTGAGGCCGGGCGAGGTCTTC
>Ga0256832_1002681_pt1 | contig 12139 bp, 10 predicted proteins | sample 134614metaG_FD_190534 | JGI IMG/M metagenome (GOLD analysis project Ga0256832, IMG submission 190534) | Hydrothermal vent microbial communities from Lau Basin, Pacific Ocean - 134-614 | ecosystem: Environmental > Aquatic > Marine > Hydrothermal vents | place: Pacific Ocean: Lau Basin | collected... | reverse complement strand
CTGAAACCAGCAGCACGGACTCCGTGCTGGAGAACTCAGGAACGGGCTCATACGCGGATTGCGCTTCCACCGCCTCACGGATGGCCCGCACCAGGTTCAGGCCGTCTTCGGCTGACTCTTCTCGACTGCTGTTGAGTTGAGCGAGCAAGCGATTCATCCGCGCCACGGCGTTCTCGATGGTCGCCATGGCATCGTCCACGAAGGCGGGATTGGATTTGTGCCTGGCCGCGTTGCGGCTGAGCAGCGAGAGCTGCGCGATGATGTTCTTCAGATCGTGGATCACGAACGCGGACAGTCGGTTGAAGCCTTCGAACTGCTTGGCTTCAGCCAAGGCTTCAGCGGCCTGGTGGAGGTTCAGGTAACTGGCGGCCTGACGGCCGGATGTCTTCAGCAGGTCCAGATTCTCCCAGTTGAGTTGCATCGGCGCCTTGGGCGCAAGCAATAGCACGAAGCCCGATAGTTGAGCGTCATGCAACAAGGGAGTGATCAACCAGGCACGGTCGATGTTCTTCAGCCCGTCCGGGACGATCGATGTCTCTTCGGTATGACTCTGATCGAGCACCACGATCCATTCCTTGTCGGTAAGAAGTTTCACCAATTGGGAATAATCGACATCGTGAGGCAGCGTAATCTCCGGGGCATTGTAGCGATCGACCATCTCTACCCTGCCACCGGGACGCAGCAGGAAAAGATAGCCGCCCGGGCTTTCGACAATGGAGGCCAACGCGCTGATTACGCGATGAAACAGAGCAATATTGGTCTGCTGTCCAGAGAGTGTACGGATCAGACGGAGCCATTCCTCGCGATAATCGTATCGCAGTTTGAAGAAGTGCTTATTGAGGAAGACCTTCGCCCGTGCCCGAAGATGGCCCGAACTGGTCAGGACCACCAACATCAGGATGGCGCCGGCGAAAAAAATCGTCTGGAGGACCCCCCCCCACTCACCGCCATGGAGCTGAATATAGTATCCGGCGATTCCCATCAGCAAGGTATAGATGCCGGCGGCGACGATCGTCGCGGTATGGAATGCCATCTTGCGGGAGATGAAGACATCGATCGACCAGTCGGGATTGCGGGCCACCGAGGTTCCGATCAACGGAGCCGTCATCAATACGATTGGCCCTCGCGCTTGCCACAGTCCCGAATCGATCCGCTGAAACAGCAGGGCATCCGCATACAGGTAGAAATCGAATGCGAAGATCGTTCCAAGACCGAGTATCAGATACTTGATGCCCCAACGGTTGTCTTCCCGCGTATTACGGTACAGCTGCTCGGTCAGAATCAAGCCGAACAGCGAGAGCAGGAGATAACCAAAGTAGCGGATATTGGTATAGCCCGCCAACGATGGCGCAAGCATGCGCAACAAGCGGTCGGTATCCAGTGGCAGCAACAACAGGATGGTGAGCAGAGAAGAGGAGACGGCAAGGATTCGGGGAAAGCCTTCCCGCAACCCCCTCATCGGATTCAGCAGGCGTGACAGGAATGCGAGCCACACGAAGCTGTGCAAGGTCTCTACGCCCCAGAACAACGAGGAGCGGAAAGTCATGCCGTAGGCGTAGGCCGCCAGTACCGAGGCCCAGATCATCGTCGTGGCGCAGGCGACGAGCAGGATGCCGCCCAGCAAGCGGCCGCGCCAGTTGGTCAGCAGCAGCGCCAGCAGCACGAAGTAACCGACGGCTGCGGCAAGATAGCCATAGAAACCAAACTGAATCATATACTTGTCGCCCATGTCTTTTCGGCCACTGCGACCGCCCCTCGCACCCGTGGGCGTTGTTGCGGAAACTCGCCATAGAATGGGCTATGACTCGCGTCCGCGCCTGGCCCACGGGCGCGAGGAGCGGCCTCGAAAATCCGAAAATTCATGGGCGACGAGTATAGCCGCGGCCAGCGACGGCACGAACCAGGCGGCGGGACGTCGATAATCGTCACGATGCTATTGCGCCCCCTTTCCCCAAAGAACGACTTCGACGGTTTCGAGCAATACGATCAGATCGAGAAACAACGACGCATTCTTCACATAGTAGAGGTCGTACTGAAGCTTTTCCCTGGTGTCTTCCTCGGTTTCCGCGTACTGATAGCGCACCTGGGCCCAGCCGGTCACACCCGGCTTGACACGATGACGCTCACTGTAAAATGGAATATTTTCCGCCAGCTTTTCCACGAATTCCGGTCTCTCCGGCCGTGGCCCCACCATACTCATCTCGCCGACCAGCACATTCCACAACTGAGGCAGTTCGTCCAGGCGGGTTTTTCGGATGAATCTTCCAAGCCGGGTCACCCGGTTGTCGTTCTTTGTCGCCCAGCGCGCCACGCCATCGCTTTCCGCGTCCGCCCGCATGCTGCGAAACTTGTGCACGCGAAACGGTTTGTTGTCTTTTCCCACGCGCACCTGGTGATAGAAAACCGGGTCTCGTCCCCTGGACTCGAGTATGCTGGCGATCGCTACCGCCAGCATGAACGGAGAAGCCAGAAGCAACAACGACAGGCTGACGACAATATCGAAGAAGCGCTTGCCATAGCGCGTCGACAAACTCATCTGAAACCCATTGGAAAAAATGATCCATCCCGGATTGAGGAAATCAATGTTGATCTTCGAGGTTTCTTTCTCGAAGAACGAGATCAGGTCGAAGATCCGGATACCGCTCATCTTGCAATCGAGGATGTCATCGAGAGGCAGGCCACCTCGCCGGTCATCCGCGGCGATGACGATTTCGTCGATGTCATTTTCCTCGACGAAACGCAGCAGCGGACGGGAAAGCTCACCCACCCGGTCGTTGTCGACCTCTTGTTCCCGGGGTGACAAGCGAATGAAGCGCACGACCTTGTAGCCAAACCCCTGCCCTTCATTGTGCAACACCGAGCTGGCCGACTTGCCGCTGCCGAGAACGAGAACACGGTGGCGCTGCACATCCTCGTGGGCGAAGCGATTGAAGACGGTTCTCGTCAGCGCGACCAGGACAAGCGAATAGAACAGCGCAAAAGCATAGACGCCGCGGCCGAAGAACAGATCGGGGAAGAGGTAGAAGACGACGCTCAACCCCCCCGTTCCCAGCGCGAACGCGACGATCACGCGAACGAACATGGCCGCATGGCTCATGTTGCCGCGCTGATACAGCCCCAAAGCGACCATCGAGGAGGTCATCGCGATCGCATAGATCAATGAAGAGGCCAGCAGGGGGGCTTCGATCTCATCGATACCTTCGGCGAGGAGTTTGAAGCGGGTATAGAAACCGGCATGCGCGGCGAGGACGAAGGCGATGAATTCAACGATCCCGAGCACGAAATGCAAACGGGAGACATAGTGGCCGAATATCTTGAACATCAGAATCTCAACTTGATCATCGAAGGCACCCCACCAGAAAGTGCCGACATCGGCCGGCATTATACTCGTCACTCATGAATTTTCGGCCACTGCGACCGCTCCTCGCATCCGAGGGCGTCGTTGCGGAAACTCGCCATGGAGTGGGCCATGACTCGTTCCCGCGCCTGACCCACGGGCGCGAGGAACGGTCTCGAAAACCCGAAGATTCATGGGCGACGAGCAGATGCGGAATGGATGAGTCTCGCGCTGATTATACCGGATCGCGAACCCGAATCGGCGGGCGATTCGTCCGAGCCGGCTGCCGCCATGGCGAAAAGCACCACCAGATACGAGCTTGAATTTCTGGTAGACTACGCGCCGGTCCCGCTTCGGGATACAGTCGAGACACAAGCAAGGTGGCGGCGTGGCTTCCACCGGCGGTCCGTCAACACGGCATGCCGCGCGACCCGCCATCATGCGGGTCCGGCATGCTCACCATCAGCTCAAATGACAAATGATCCTGGAACAGCATGAATCTTGATACAACACGCATTGGCGTCATCGGCCTGGGCTATGTCGGCCTGCCGCTGGCGGTGGAATTTGGGAAACAGATCGATACCGTGGGGTTGGACATCAACCTGGCGCGCATCGAGGAACTGCGGGCCGGCAAGGACAGCTCTCTCGAGGTGGAGCCCGAGCTGCTGAAGGAGGCGACGCGCCTGTCGTTTACCGCCGATCCCGATGATCTGAAGGAGTGCAACGTCTACATCGTCACGGTGCCGACCCCGATCGACGAGTTCAACACACCGGACATGCGACCGCTCGAATCGGCCAGCCGCACGCTGGGCAAGATCATGTCGCCAGGCGATATCGCGATCTTCGAATCCACCGTCTACCCCGGCGCGACCGAAGAGGTCTGCGTGCCGATCATCGAGGAGCTTTCCGGGCTGAGCTATAACCAGGACTTCTATGTCGGCTACAGTCCCGAGCGCATCAATCCGGGCGACAAGGAACACCGGGTCACCAACATCAAGAAGGTGACCTCCGGCTCGACGCCCGAGGTGGCCGATTTCGTCGATGAGCTGTATCGCAAGGTGATCGTCGCCGGCACCCACAAGGCCAGCAGCATCAAGGTCGCCGAGGCGGCCAAGGTGATCGAGAACACCCAGCGTGATGTCAATATCGCATTGATCAACGAGCTCGCGCTGATCTTTCACCGGCTGGGCATCGACACCGAGGAGGTGCTCGCCGCGGCCGGCAGCAAGTGGAACTTCCTGCCGTTTCGTCCCGGCCTGGTCGGTGGCCACTGCATCGGCGTCGACCCCTACTACCTGACTCACAAGGCCCAGGCGATCGGCTACCACCCGGCGATCATCCTCGCGGGCCGACGCATCAATGACGGCATGGGCGCCCATGTGGTCACCAGCGCGGTCAAGCTGATGATCCAGAAGGGTATCCCGGTGGCCGGTGCGAAAGTCTTGGTGCTTGGGCTGACCTTCAAGGAGAACTGCCCGGACATCCGCAACACCCGGGTAACTGACATCGTCGATGAATTCAAGAGCTACGGCGCCGGGGTCGAGGTCTACGATCCCTGGGTGGATCCCGCCGAAGCCGAGCACGAATACGGCATCACGCCGATCGCCGCGCCCGAAAGCGGCGCCTACGACGCGGTCATCGTCGCCGTCGCGCACAAGCAGTTCGCCGAGCGGGGACTCGACTGGGTGCGCTCGCTGGGCAAGGAGAAGCACGTCATCTACGACGTCAAGTACCTGTTCCCGGCCGATCAGGTGGACGGCCGCCTGTGACATACCTCCACATGCCGGCGGGCTGATCCGATGCGCATCCTGGTGACCGGCGCCGCCGGCTTCATCGGCGGCGCGTTGTCATTGCGTCTGCTCGAACGTGGCGACGAGGTGATCGGTCTCGATCACCTCGACGACTACTACGATGTCCAGCTGAAAAAAGACCGCCTCGCGCGCTGTCAGGCTCATTCGGGCTTCGCTTCGGTCACGACCTCGCTGGAAGATCGCCGCGGACTCGATGAAGTCTTTGCCCGCTGGCGGCCGGAAGCCGTCGTCAACCTCGCCGCCCAGGCCGGCGTGCGCTATTCGATCGAGAATCCGACGGCCTACGTCGACAGCAACCTGGTCGGCTTCGCCAACCTGCTCGAGGGCTGTCGCCAGCACCGCGTCGGACACTTGGTATTCGCATCGAGCAGCTCGGTCTACGGCGCCAATACCCGGCTGCCGTTCTCGGTGCATCACAACGTCGACCACCCGATCAGCCTTTACGCGGCGACGAAGAAGGCCAACGAACTGATGGCGCACGCCTATGCCCATCTCTACCGATTGCCGGTCACCGGCCTGCGCTTCTTCACCGTCTACGGCCCTTGGGCCCGTCCGGACATGGCGCTATCGACCTTTACCCGGAAGATCCTCGCCGGCGAACCGATCGACGTCTACAACCACGGCCACCACGGGCGGGATTTCACCTTTATCGACGACATCGTCGAAGGCGTGATCCGCGTCCTCGATCGACCCGCCGCGCCGGATCCCGACTGGGATCCCGCCGCGCCCGACCCGGCCAGCAGCAACGCCCCCTACCGCCTCTACAACATCGGCAACCATCGCCGCGTCAGCCTGATGCACTACATCGAGACGCTGGAGCATTGCCTCGGCATCGAGGCCAAAAAGAACCTGTTGCCATTGCAACCCGGCGATGTCGCCGAAACCGACGCCGACATCGGGGATCTGGCGCGCGATACCGGATATCGTCCCACCACCCCGGTCGAGGAGGGCGTGGCGCGTTTCGTCGACTGGTACCGAGACTACTACGGAGTCCCTGAATGAGACTGTTGCACACCATGTTGCGCGTCGGCGACCTGGATCGCTCGATCGCTTTTTACACCCAAGTGTTGGGCATGCGCGAACTACGCCGCAAGGATTACCCGGACGGCCGTTTCACCCTCGCCTTCGTCGGCTACGGCGACGAGGCCCATCACACGGTCCTCGAACTCACCTACAACTGGGGTGTCGATCACTACGACATCGGCACCGGTTTCGGCCATATCGCGATCGAGGTCGACGACGTGCATGCCGCCTGCGAGCGCATGCGGGAGGCCGGCGGCAAGATCATCCGGGAAGCCGGACCGATGAACGCCGGTACAACGATCATCGCCTTCCTCGAGGATCCGGATGGCTACCAGATCGAGTTGATCGGCAAGAAGAGCGCCTGATCCGCATCTCCGTGCCACGCTGAATGCTTACTGTGGAAATTATACTCGTCGCCCACGAATTATTGGCTACTGCGACCGCCCCGCTTGTTCGTCACCTGAACCGCTTCGATGGCGCCTGGCCGTGCAATGCAGGATACAGTTTCAACAGGCGTTGCAGATTGGCGCGGGACAGACTGACATCCAACAGCCAATCCTCCCCCTGGCGACGTTCGGCAAGTACCTTGCCATTGGCATAGAGCAAGGCACGCAGACGTCCCTCCCGCAGCGGCACCTGGAAACGCCGCCGCAACTGCTCGGGGAAACACAGCTCTTCGATGGCGCGAAGCAGTAGATCGAGTCCTTCGCCGCTGTGGGCCGACAGCCAAACCCGACGGATTTCGCCTTGCGCATCGCGTTCAATGCGAGGCCTGGGATCATCGAGCAGATCGATCTTATTGTATACCTGGATCTGACGCACCTGATCGGCGCCGATCTGCGCGATCACACGGTCGACCTCGGCGATGCAGGCGTCCCGGTTCGCGCCCGCCGCATCGATGACATGCAATAACAGGCGCGCGGAGACGGTTTCCTGCAAGGTCGAGCGGAATGCCGCGACGAGCTCGTGTGGCAGGTCGGCGACGAAGCCCACGGTATCGGCCAGCAGAGCCTCGGCGCCGTTTCCCAGCGGCAGGCGCCGCAGGGTAGGATCCAGGGTGGCGAACAATTGGTCGCGCACATAGACCTCGGCGCCGGTGATCGCGTTGAACAAGGTCGATTTTCCGGCATTCGTGTAGCCCACCAGCGATACCGTCGGGATATCGGCCTTGCCGCGCGAGCGTCTCCCCTGCTCACGCTGACTGCCGACCTTTTCGAGGCGCCGGTGAATCCGTGCGATACGCGTATTGATCAGACGACGGTCGGTTTCGAGCTGGGTTTCGCCCGGACCCCGCAGGCCGATCCCCCCCTTTTGGCGTTCCAGGTGAGTCCAACCGCGGATCAGACGGGTGGACAGATGCTTGAGCTGCGCCAATTCGACTTGCAGTTTGCCTTCGAACGAACGCGCGCGCTGCGCGAAGATATCGAGAATCAGGCCGGTGCGATCCAGCACCCGACACTCGAAATGGCGCTCCAGATTGCGCTCCTGAGCCGGCGACAAGGCGTTGTTGAAGATCACCAGCTCGGCGCCGGTATCGGCGATCGCGGCCTTGATCTCATCCGCCTTTCCACGCCCGATATAGAGTTGGGAGTCGGGCTGACGACGCGCGCCACTGAACAGACCCGCGATGTTCGCGCCAGCGGATTCGCTCAATGCGCGAAACTCGCTCAGGACCTCGGCATCGGGTGGCGCATCGGGCTGGATGGCGACGAGCAAGGCATTCTCGCCGGCCTTGGGACGCTCGAACATCAGGAATGGAATTCAGCAGGAAAACAAGCCACGGGAACGCCGGGCGGGCCAAAAACCGCGCGCCGGACGGCGCGCGGTGATGGAAAGGTCAATCCTCGTCCGCCGCATCACCATGCGGAATACGCACATTGCGCGCCGGAACCACAGTGGAAATTGCATGCTTATAGACCATCTGACTCACCGCGTTCTTCAGCAACACGACGAACTGGTCGAAGGATTCGATCTGTCCCTGCAACTTGATTCCATTCACGAGAAAGATAGATACCGGCACGCGCTCCTTGCGCAACGCGTTCAGAAAAGGGTCTTGTAAGCTCTGCCCTTTGGACATTGTTCTTCTCCATATTGTCTGCTGGCCAAACGCGGCCATGGGAATTTATAATTGGGGCATGGCTCCCTACGGGAGTCTGCCATTACGCTCCATTTAAGAAACTTCCCGCCTTCCCGGATACGCCCGGGAAGGCGATGCTTCAGTATATACTCATCGTCCATGAATTTTCGGCCACTGCGAGCGTCTCTCGCACCCGTGGACGTCGTTGCGGAAACTCGCCATGGAATGGGCCATGACTCGCTTCCGCGCCTGGCCCGCGGGCGCGAGAAACGGCCTCGAAAATCCGAGAATTCATGGGCGATGAGTATAACGGAATTTCCAATGCGTACACCAATCTGGATCAAATTCCGGTCGATTGGTTCCAGCTTCCGCCAACCACAAGGCCCTTGCGATGCCGACTTCCGCTTCCCGAGCCGACCGCCACGCCCTCTATGAGCAATCGGTGCAATGCGCCGAGGCCGAGATCGATTTCATCGACCACCTCTGGCGCCAACGGCACCATCGCCCCGCCCGGCTGCTGCGCGAGGATTTCTGTGGCAGCGCCCTGGTCTGCGCAGAATGGGTCAAGCGGCACAGGCGCAACCAGGCGATCGGCATCGATCTGGACCCCGAGGTGCTGGCATGGGGCCGCGCCCGCCACCTCGCGGCGCTGCCCGAGGAAACCCGCGCGCGCGTCACCCTGCTGCATGCCGACGTGCTCACGGCCGATCCGCCCCAGGCCGAGATCGTGCTGGCAATGAATTTCAGCTATTGGCTGTTCAAGGAGCGCGCCACGCTGCGCGCCTATTTCGAACGCGCGCGCGCCGGGCTGAAGCCCGGTGGGCTGTTCGTACTCGACGCCTATGGCGGCTACGACGCCTTCCGCGAGATTGTCGAGGAGCGCGAGATCGATGGCGAAAACGGCCCATTCACCTATATCTGGGAACAGACGGCCTATAACCCGGTCGATGGCGACCTGCAATGCGATATCCACTTCACCTTTCCGGACGGCTCGCGGATCGAACGCGCATTCCATTATGACTGGCGCTTGTGGACGCTGCCGGAACTACGCGAACTGCTGGCCGAGGCCGGCTTCCATGATATCGTCGTGCACGGACAGGGTTTCGACGCCGACGACGAACCCGACGGCGATTTCCAGCCACGCACGCGCATCGATGCCGATGCCGGTTGGATCTGTTACCTGTCGGCCGAGGCCTGAACGAGCGCCCTCCCGACGCATTGCCAAAGATATAGACTCGTCGCTCATGAATTTTCGGCTACCGCGACCGCCCCTCGCACCCGTGGGCGTCGTTGCGGAAGACGAGTCTGTCTCAATCCAGCCAGTCTCCAAAAACCAGGGAATCGAATATGTGCCAAGTACAGGGCTTTACAGATAAGACAAGAGGACCTGCCACTGAGCGATCTTGTCCGCAAGGTTCGGGCGCGCATTCGCCGGACTGGTCGAGGTAAGGCGGATGCGCGTTGTCGGCAGCCAGTCGGCGTCTGGCCAACGCGCGACGATCTCGCGACGGAAGGTTCGCTCCGCCGTCCCTCCGTTGAAGAAAACCGCGTCGAGCGCCGGATGGGTCTGGAAGAAAGCGGCGAGATCGTTGGTCTCGATCGATTCACGTTCGATCGCGCTGTCGAGACTGCCGCGGCGCCGGCAGGCGCGCATCACATCCCACAAGGCGACGCCCTGTCGCACCAACCGCCGGGCGCGTTCTCCATAGGGCAATGCGTGGTCAATGCCGAACAAGGCTTCGATCACCGGCCAGAAGGCATTGCGCGGGTGGGCATAGTATTGCTGGCGGCGCAGCGACTCGGCACCGGGCATCGAGCCCAGGATCAGGATGCGGCTGTCGCGGTCATGTAACGGCGGAAAGCAGCGCAGCAGGCCGTCATCAGGGCTGTCGCTGTCCGCCATCGTCCTGGAAGTAGTAGTCGTAGGCGCGATGCAGCCCGGTTGTGAACTTCAGCGCCTCGTTGTAGGAAAGGCCGCTGTCCTTCGGGATGATGACCTTGATATACAACCCCCGCGGATGCGTCTTCTTCAACTGCGTCAGGCGACGCTCCAGTTCGTTCCGGTCAACCGGCTGGAATCTGCCACCCGCGCTGGGACGAAGCTCGATGCGTTCCCTGCCGTCGACCTTCCGGTAACGTACCTCGACGACATAGCGGCCAAGCGGCGAACGCGCCGGGCGCACCAGTTTTTCATACTTGCGTTTCAGCTTGCCGTAATCCCCGCGCAGCTGGCTGATGGTGGCATCGGACTGGCTCAGGGCCTCACGCGCGCCGCTCAGCTCGGCCTCGCGCTCGGCCAGCTCGCGCTCGCGCGCATCCAGGGCCGCGCGGATGCTGTCGAGCCGGCGCGTCATCGCATTGAGCTGGCGCGCCTTGACGTCGACATCCTGGCGGGCTTCAACCAGCGCCTGGCGGGCAGCCTCCAGATCGGCGCTGGTCTGTTGCAGTTCCTTGCTGAGGCTGTCACGGGTTTGGGTGAGCTGGGTGGTTTCGAGCAGCAACATGCGCTTCTCGCGCTGAATCTCGCCGATGGTCCGGCGCTGCTTCTCCAGGGTCTGGGCCTGCCGCTGGTTCTGCTCGTCTTTCTTCATCAGTTCCATGCGCAATACCGAGAGTTTGTTCTCGGCATCGACCAGTTTCAGCGCCAGGCTTTCCTTCTGCTCGCTGGTTTCGCGCGCCAGTTTCGCCGCCATGCGCTCGGCTTCCATCGTAGAGCGCAACTGGTCGACGAGGTGCATGTTGCGCACCAACAGCACGACCATCGCGATCAGAAAGATCATCACGATCACGGTCATGATGTCGGTGAACGAAGGCCAGAAGCTCTCGTTGTCCGAACCCTCGCGCCCGGCGACGCCGCGCAGATCGACGAAGCCCTGATCCATGTCAGTCGTTCTCCAGCTCCGGCAGGCGGAATCCCTGCCGCAACAGCTTCTTGATCTCGCCCAGCTCGTCGCGGTAGCCGCCGGCGCTGTCACGATAGCTCATGAGGGTTTCCAACAGGCGCTTCTCTACCCCGAGGAAGTTCTTCTGCGCGACCTCCATATGCTGGACCAGGGTCTGCATCGATCGGATCAAACCGCTGAATTCATACAGGATATTGTCCGATTCGATCTGGAAGCGTGGCATCAGGTGACTGCTGGTAACCTGCTCGATGCCGCTCAACACATTGGTCTGAACATCGCTGAGCTTGAGATAGAAGTAGCCGAAGAAGAGGTAGCACAGGATGGCGGTGATGGTGGTCGACAAGGCGGTCGACATGCCATGGATGACCATGCCCATGCCACTGACGTCGACGGCGTTCTCGAGCACGTCGGAGGCGCCGATCAGCGCGATCGACAGCGATACGATGGTGCCGAAGACCCCGGTCAGAATCAGAATGTTGTTGATGAACTTCGGAAAGCTGGTGCGGGTCGATTCCGCCGCAACCAGCGTCGAAGCCAACGCACCGTGATGGATCGGGGTGTTGCTGCGGTTGATCTGTTCCATCGTCAGGTAGCGCTGTGCGATCAGCGCATCCCGGGGCAGATCCTTCAAGGGGTCGCCATGGTGGTCGAGGTTGTGAAGAAAACGAGTCAGCGCCTGCTCCTCGCGCCGGTAATGCAGCAGCGACAGCACGATCTTGATCATGCCGAGCAGAAACAGCGCCAGGATCGCGCCATTGATGATCAAGCCGACGCCGGTCAGCTGATTGCGGAAATAGACCTCGTTCAGATAATCGGACTGCCAGTACACCAGGGCGGTCGCGACGAACGCCAACAACACCAGGCGAATCAGTATGTTGCGACTGAAATGACGACGGAACAGAAGATGCGTCACGATGGCGACCCCGTAATGACTTTGATCGATGACAGTCGCCTATTCTACCATAGCGGTTGGTCCTCTCCCGCCGCC
>Ga0256832_1002680_pt1 | contig 12139 bp, 9 predicted proteins | sample 134614metaG_FD_190534 | JGI IMG/M metagenome (GOLD analysis project Ga0256832, IMG submission 190534) | Hydrothermal vent microbial communities from Lau Basin, Pacific Ocean - 134-614 | ecosystem: Environmental > Aquatic > Marine > Hydrothermal vents | place: Pacific Ocean: Lau Basin | collected... | reverse complement strand
GAGAGCAGCAGTGCAGCCACGCCCGCAACATGGGGCCCGGCCATGCTCGTGCCGCTGGAACTGCCGTAGCGGTTTCCGGGAATGCTGGATACGACGGAGACGCCCGGGGCGCTGATGTCGGGCCCGGCGCGGGTCTGGCCGTCGTAGGTGACGGGCCCCCGGCTGCTGAAGCTGGCCAGATTGTCATTGCTGTCGGTCGCGCCTACGGTAAACGCTTTGGGATAGATGGCGATGGGATCGCGGATGGAGCCGCAGGAAGGGCCGCTGTTCTGGGCGGAGGCGACCACCAGGATGCCCGCGGCGTCGGCCGCGTTCAGGGCCGGTTCGATGACATCCAGATTCTCGGGTTTGCAGCCCTCATCCGGGGGACAGCTCCAGGAGTTGTTGATGATGTCGGGGGCTTTGGCGGGATCGTCGTCGGCGGTTGGATCGCCGCCGATGGGCCAGGGGGCGACGAACCATTGGAAGCATTCGATGTAGGTGGAGGGCATGCCCCAGCCCCGCTCCATGTTGCGACAGCCGATCCAGCGGGCGCCGGGCGCGATGCCGATGGGGTGCGCTGCGGCCTGGGGCCAGTCTGCGGCGTCGGGGGCAAGGTCGTTACCCACCATCGTGCCCATGGTATGCGTGCCGTGCCCGTAATCGTCGCAGGGTTCGGGCGAATCGAGTCCGCAGGGGTTGTCGCCGGAGAGGTTGGGGTTCAGTTCGTGGATGGCGTCGTGCCAGTTGTAGTCGTGAGACACGGCGTCCGCGCTCGCATCGTAGCCGCGATAGGCCCGCTTGAGGGTCTCGTGAGTCCAATCGTAGCCGGTGTCCTGGCCTGCGACCACAACGCCCTCGCCGGTGACGCCCTGCGTCCAGGCCCAGGGCGCTTCCACCCGTTCGATGCCCCAGGGGATGGTTCCTGAAGCGGTCTGGATGGCGGTCGAAGGTTCGGGATGAGGGCCCGCGGCCCGAAAAGGCGCGTTGGAAGTGACTCGACGCACCTGTGAGAGGCGCAAGAGCTGGTTCAATTGCCCGGCATCCACCTGCACCCGCACCGCATTCACCACCCAAAAGGGTTGATAGTTCATGCCCATGCGGTCCAATTGCGCCAGGAGAGGGCGTTGGGTGGCGGCGGCGTGTTTTTGCAGTGTGTCGACGACCCAGCGCCCGCGAGCGGTTTTGTCGGGCAGGGCGTAGGCGGGATCAAGATCGGCCTGGGGTAGCTGGATGATGACGTCCGCCTTGCCCCGGGCGTCCAGCTCCTCCCAGACGGAGGCGGTCACCCGCGGGTCGGGCGGAGGCGCGGCCATGAGCGAACCGTCGGTTGCGAGCAAGAACAAACCGGCGAGAAAAACCAGCAGAGCAAATGACAATTGTTGTTTCATGCGTCCAGGTTGGCCCCCAGCCCGCGCAGGGTTTCCACAAAGCCGGGGAAGGAGTCGGCCGCGCAGGCGATGTCTTCGACCACGGTGGTGCCGTCCGCGGCCAGGCCGGCAATGGTCAGGGCCATGGCCAGCCGATGGTCGCCGTGGGACCAGACGAGCGCGCCTTTCAGCCGCGTGGGGCCGTGCACGACGAAGCCGTCGGGCCGTTCCTCGATGTCTGCGCCCAGCTTACGCAGCTCGGCGACGGTGGTGGCGATGCGGTCGGTCTCTTTCACCCGCAATTCCCCCGCGTCCCGCACGACGGTCTCGCCCCGGGCCTGGGTGGCGATGACTGCGAAGACGGGCAGTTCGTCGATCATGGTCACGATCTGGTCGCCTTGCAGGGTGATTGCTTTGAGTGCTGTGGGGCGGATGTGAAGGTCGCCCACGGGTTCGCCGCCGCTCTCGCGCCAGTTCGTCAGGGTGACGTCCGCGCCCATGGCGATGAGGGCGTCGAGCAGCCCGCGGCGGGTGGGATTGACGCCCACGCCCAGGATGTGGATGTCGCTGCCGGGGAGGATGGCGCCCGCGGCCAGGAGGAAGGCGGCGGAGGAGAAGTCGCCGGGGATAGTGATGTCGAGGGGCGCGATCTCGCTGGGAGGCTGCTCGGAGCTGATATAATGGCCTTTGCGCAGGATGGGCGCGCCCATGCTGGCCAACATGCGTTCGGTGTGGTCGCGGGCCGGGCCAGGCTCAATGACCACGGTCAGGCCCAGGGCGTAGAGGCCGGCAAGGAGGATGGCGCTTTTGACCTGGGCGCTGGCCACGGGCAGTTCGTATTCGATCCCACGTAGGGGGGAGCCGATGATGGCCAGGGGGAGCAGACGGCCTTCATCCCGACCGACGATCTGCGCTCCCATCCTCCGCAACGGCTCGGTGATGCGCCCCATGGGGCGTTTGCGCAGTTGGGGGTTGCCCGCCAGCACGCTGAAAAAATCCTGTCCCGCCAGCAGGCCCGCGACCAGGCGGGCTGTGGTGCCGCTGTTGCGGCAATCCAGCACCTCTTCCGGCTCCTGCAGGCCGTGCAGGCCCCGCCCATGCACCAGCCATTCCCCGGCGTCGGTCTCCCGCACCTCAACGCCCAATTTGCGCACGACGTCCAGGGTGGCCAGGGTGTCGCCGCTGCGCAGGGCGTTGCGCACGCGGCTGACGCCGTCGGCGATGGCGCCGAAGAGGAGGGCGCGGTGGGTGATGGATTTGTCGGCGGGGACGGTGGTGCGGCCTCGCAGCGGGCCGGGGGTGATGATGAGCTGGTCCATGTGGACTATGCTATCACCAATGTGGGGGGAATGCAATCTGCTATGAAAATAGAGCCACGAAGGCGCGAAGGAAAGCGAAGGCACGAAGAAAAAAGACTGAAGACTAAAGACTGAAGATTATCTGCGGAAATCAGCGTTGCATCTGCGTCATCTGCGTTCTCATTTTCATCGGTATCGGCGCGGGCTTGCCCGTCGTGGGACTGCTATGAAAATGGATTTGGGAAGCCGGGAAACCGGTAGACCGGGATTCAGGGATGGTTGATGACCAGGGACTGGTACAGGCGCAGGGGTTTGGGAATTTCGTTGGGATAGGTCATGAGCAGGGGCGGGATGGCCTGGGTGGTGCCCAGGAGCAAGGTGCCGGGTTGGTCGCTCCGCCACCAGAAGGCCCCATCTTCCGCCTGGAAGCTGAGCAGCGCCTGCACCGCGTTCTGGTCGCGAGTGAAGAGGGGGCCTTCCGGGTCCCAGCCCACAGCGATGAGGCCCTCCGTCACCAGGGCGGTGGAGTCTACATTGCTGACTTCATCTCCGTAGATGCCGCTGAGCTCCCAGCCGCCGTCGTCGTTCTGCATGGCCCGCAGTCGGGCGATGCACTGGCTCGCCGCGGGGTGGTCGGGGCGGCCCGCCGCGGCGAAGGCCTGCAACGTGCGGCCAGAAGTGTCGGTGTCGGAGGCGGTGGCGTTGGGGTCGATGGGCCAGCCCCAGCAGCCGTCGGGGTTTTGGGCCGCGGCCAGGGCGTCCACCGCTTTGGCGGGGATGGGGCGTCCGGCCCGGGCCAGGGCGATGATGGCCATGTCGTTGCGGAAGAGGTTGTATGCGTGGTAGTAGCCGGTGGCGGGGTCGTATTCGTCCTCGATGAAGGCGATGAGGTCGGTTCCGGCGAAGTGGCGGGGGTCTTTGCCCGCGGCCAGGGCCGCGCGCAAGACTTTGGCGCCTTCGCCCGCGTCTTTGCGCGTCAAGCTCTGAAAGGCGCTCTCGCAACGGTCGAGGAGGCTGGCTCCTTCACGGGTCCAGTCTGGGCCGTCGGGGTTTTGCCCGGCGAGGGCGACGACGTAGGTCGCGTCGCAGAGGGACATGCCTTTGATTTCGTCGGTTGCGAACTGGCCGTGGAGCCAGTCGATGGCGCGGGCGACCGCGGCTTCGCGCTGTGGGCGGGTGGTGGCGGGGGAGGCGTGGGAGATTAGGGGGATTAGGATTAGGATTAGGATTGGGAGAAGGATGTGTTTTTTCATAGGAGGCGTTCAGTTTTCAGTAATCAGTGAGCAGTGGTCAGTAATCAGTGGGGGAGGCCGATGAGGCGGAGGATGGCGTCCATGTCGATGGCGGTTTCGACGATGTCTGCGAGGCGGTCGTAGGCGGCGAAGCGTGGCGGCCGGGCCGAACGCTGGCGGCTCCGCCGCCAGCCCAGCGACGCCAGCCAGGCGTGTCGAAAAGGCGCGTTCTCGAAGAGGCCGTGGAGGTGGGTGCCCCAGACGCTGGCGTCGCTGGCATGCGCCCCGTCGGGCGCATGTTCGGCCCGGCCGCCACGGCGCACGATCACGCCAAAGGGCGAGACGCCATCCAGCAGTGCGGTCTCGCCCGTGTGGATTTCGTAGCCCGTCACCAGCAGCCCGTCGTGCAGCCGCATCAACGAACGATGCGTGTGCTTTTCGGAACCGAAGACCGTGCGCGTGGGTAACAGCCCCAGGCCCGGGAACCTTCCCGGCCCTCCCTCGCGCCCCAGCGGGTCCTCCAGCTCCCGGCCCAGCATTTGGTATCCGCCGCAGATGCCCGCCACCTGCGCGCCGCGGGCGTGCGCCCGCCTGATGGCTTCATCCAGCCCCTGCCGCCGAAGCCAGACCAAATCCGCGATCACCGCCTTGCTGCCGGGCAGAATGATGGCGTGAGGCTGGCCCACCTCCTCGGCCCGGCGCACGAACCGCACCCGCACGCCCGGCTCCGCCACGAGCGCATCGAACTCGTCGAAATTCGAGATATGCGGGAGGTAAGGAATGACCACATCGATGACCTGTCCATCGGCGTCCACCGGCCGATTCGCCACCCGATCCAGCGAAACAGCATCCTCGTCAGGGATATAGAGATCGGTGATATAAGGGATGACGCCCAACGTGGGAACGCCGAACGCCTTCTCCTGCAAGACATCCATGGCATTCCCCAGCAATCGCACATCCCCCCGGAACTTATTGATGAGAAACCCCTTGATGAGACTTCGCTCCTCCGGCTCCAGCAACAACATCGTCCCGGCCAGGGCCGCAAACACACCGCCCCGGTCGATATCCCCCACCAGCAGCGCCGGCGCATTGGCAAAGCGGGCCATGCGCAGATTCACCATATCCCCGGCCTTGAGATTGATCTCCGCCGGACTGCCTGCGCCCTCCAACACGATGACATCGAAGCGCCCGGCCAGCCGCCGATACGCGGCCTGCACCTCGGGCCACAACTGCCGTTTGAGATCGAACCAGTTCTTCGAGTCGATATAGCCATGAACCCGGCCATGGAGGATGACCTGACTTCGGTGGTCCGCTTCCGGTTTGAGCAACACAGGATTCATGTCCGTGTGCGGCTCCACGCCCGCGGCCTCGGCCTGCACGATCTGCGCCCGTCCCATCTCCCCGCCCTCGGACGTCACTCCCGCGTTGTTGCTCATATTCTGCGCCTTGAACGGCGCCACGCGATAGCCGCGACGGGCGAGAATGCGGCACAGCGCCGTAGCGACCAAGCTCTTGCCCGCGCTGGAATGCGTGCCCAGGATCATGATGGCGGGCGTGTCGGGCGGTGCGGTCATGTTTTCCTCTCAAAACTCGATGCCCGGCTGCGCAGTGATGCCTTGATCCCGATAGGGATGCTTCACCTCGACCATCTCGGTGACCAGATCGGCGAAATCGATAAGCGTCTGGGGAGCGTAGCGGCCCGTAATGATGAGATGCAGCATGGGCGGCTTATGCCCCCGCAGCCAGGCGATGACTTCATCCGTATCCAGCCAGCCGAAATGAAGAGGATATGTGAACTCGTCCAGGATGAGGATATCGTACTCGCCGCTGGCGATGCGCGCCTGCGCCAGCTCCCAGCCATGCTGCGCCAGAGCGGCTGACTCATCCAGGTCCCGGCTGGTCCAGGTCCAACCATCCCCGGTCACAACCCAGTCGATTCCCAGCTTGCGCGCGGCCTTGATTTCGCCATAGCGGGCCGTGCTGCTCTTCAGAAACTGGACCACGCCCACGTTCATGCCGCGGCCCCAGGCCCGGAACAACACCCCCAGGGCCGCCGTGGTCTTGCCTTTGCCGTTGCCGGTGTTTACGATGACCAGGCCCTTCTTTTTTGAGGCCCGGCGTTTGCGTTTGGCTGTATCAGCGTCTTTGTTCATAAAAAATCCCTTGTCGAGCGCGACAAGGGAGAGGCCATGCCCCGCCCCCTGTCCGCGCAGGTGGTCGGACCCTGTCGCACCGGGCGTTCTGGCTTGAACCGAAGTTCTTACAGTTGCGGGACAGCGCCGGACTTGCACCGGACTTCCCCCGGTCATCCGCAAATGAACTTGCGACAGGGTTGAGATATCGTGATGAGGATGTAGTATAGCCTATGCCGCCTCGTTGGGCAAACCTTTCAGCAGTTTCCTCAGCGTTGTCGATTGATTGAAGACACGCCTGACATGCTCGCTGGGTGATTGTAAAGGCCGAAACGCCAGTTCATCTGCAAAGGCGACCAAAAATCGGAAGAGGGTCCTTACACCCTCGGATTTGAGTGAGGCGGGCGTCCACAACAGGCTGAAACGCCGCCCCAAAACCCCTTCTTCCAGCCGCACCGCATGCAATTGCCCGCTCGCCAACTCCCGATCCACCGAAAAACATGGCAACAACGCAATGCCCATATTGGCCATGACCGCCTGTTTGATGGCTGCGGGCGCGGTGAATTCGGCCACCGCGCGGGGATGCACGCCATACTCGGCCAGGCTTTGCAGCTCCCACGCCCGAGCCAGTGAACTTTCCTCCCGCATGATGAAATCTTGATCCAGCAACGCATGCGCCGGAATATGGGATCGGCCCCACCAGGGATGGCCCCGCCCTACAATGATGGCAGCCTCCTCTTCCCAAAGTGGGGTCATCTCCACAATGCCCTTGGTCAGGGGATCACCGGTAACCGCGAAGGCGAGATGGTGCCCCGCCACTTGATGCACCAGATTGGGCGTCAGCGCGATGCGAATGGACAGGGAGAGATCGTCATCATACTGATAAAACAATTGAATCCACTTGGGCAACAAACAGGAGCCGATACCTGGACTGGCTCCCACATGCACCTGTCGCAACCGCTGGCTTCCCTTGGTGGCCGCCTTCTTTACCTCCCGTCGGGCCTCCTGCGAAAGTTGAAGAAGCGTTTGGGCGTACTCCAGGAGCACCTCGCCCGCGGACGTCAGTTGCACCCCCTTGCGTCCGCGACGGAACAGCGTCACCCCCAGATCTTGTTCCAGCGCCTTGATGTGCTGGCTGACCGCGGGCTGAGACATAAACAAGGCGTCCGCGGCCCGACTGATGCTTTCTTCCGAGGCGACCGTTTGAAAGATCAGCAATTGATAAGGATTGATCACAAAAAGCGATCCTCGCATGGATAGATTGATGGCCTGTAGTCTCTCTATTGTAACCGGGTAAGGACGATTACCAAAATCGGAAATGAGAGATATAAGAAAATGCTTATGGTAGCGATAAAAATTTCGCAATGGATCATCACGCGGGGATTTGTTATAGTGGAAAGGTAAGTTTCCTTTCATTCATTTCTCGCTTCATTCTTTTTGGAGGTATTACAATGGCTGTGTTCGAGAACCGAAACAGCGCATCATGGCTCAAGAAGCAATGGCCATGGTGGACGGCCGGCCTGCTTACGGCCACAGCAGAAATCATCAACTACACCTTGTTGCCTTTGGGGCACCCCAAACACAAATTCATTGGCGTCACCAGCGGTATGGCCCGCATGTTGGCGGGCGTGGAGTCCACCCTCTTTGGATTCTCCTTCATCGCCACCAAACCAGATTACCAGCCCTCCATTCAATGGGTGATCATCGGTGCCATGATCGCCGCATTCGTGTTGGCGTGGCTGGAAGGAGAATTCCGTAGCTGGGTGCGCTATCCCAAAGGCACCCTCATCGCCACCGCCTTCGGCGCCTTCTTCTTCGCCTGGGGCACTCGTGTGGCTGGCGGCTGCACCCTGCATCATCTGTTGGGCGGCTGGGCGGCCATGAACATCAAAAGCTGGGTGGTCATGATTATGGCCACAATAGGTGCGCTGATCGCCTTCCTCTTGCTTCGCAAGCTGAACCTTTCTCAATACTTCAAGAGCCAGGAGACCCAATGGTATGTAGAGCAGGCTAAAGCCCGGGGCTGGGCCGACGGCCTTACCCTGGGCGAAAGCACGAAACCCTCACTGCTTTCCTGGATCCTCTATGTGGTGCTTATCGTCATCCTGGCGGTGGTCATCTACATGGCCTTTGCCGGCAACAACTACGCCATCGTCATGGGCTGGGCCGAGACGCTGGGCAAAACCAAGATGGCTGGCGTCATGCTTACGGGCAAAAACCTGCCCAACATCCTGATGCTCATGATCGTCGGCGCCTTGCTGGGCATCTCTGTGGCCAAGACCGGTTTCGGCACCGAGTGCGGTATCATCAACTTCGAGCTCGGCCGTGAGATGGAAAAGGGCGAGGATGTGGCCGCTCAACGCTGGGGCATGCCCTTCTCCCTGCGCACCGTGATGATCTCCTACCAACCTCTGGCTGCGTTGGGCCTGCACATCGGCCTGGTGGCCCTGGTCATGGCCATCGGATTCGCCTTCTTCAACATCATGGAAGGCCATCATTGGGCCACCGAAGCCTTCGCCGCCAAATATGTAGGGCCTGAATTCCACAAGATCGGCCCCGGACACATCCGCGAGCAGACCACCCTGCCCATGGATATCTTCGGCGGCCTGTTGCTGGGCTTCGGAACAGTGCTGATGCTGGGCTGCGAATTCCGTAACTATGGCCGCACCGGCCTGCTCTACGTCACCGGTTTGCTCATCTGGCCCTTCTTCTACCTGGGCTATCTCCCCTACACGCTGGCCCGCGACTTCTGGGACGGCCTCATGGCCTCCATGCCCTACACCCCCACCACCTTCTTCCCCGCGCTCATCGCTCCCGGCAGCAAGGCGATCCAGGCGATCATCTGGTTCCTGTGGGCCGCCTTCTGGCTGTGGGTCTTCTGGTGGGCCATGCGCCGCGGCGCTCGCAACATCGGCGTCAAACCTGGCGATCTCCTCCGCATGAACTCCGAAGACATGTACCTCGCCCGCTTGGAGAAGCTGGAGAAAGAGGGTAAACTGGATCATGTAGACGAACTGGAGCGAGATCTCCTCAGTCAGGCCAGAAAGATATGATCCCATTGATGCACTGACGCGAACTGCCTGACGGGCGCTCTGTCGACAGGTGGAGCGCTCGTCTTTTGTCTTTTTTGCTTCGTGAGGCGACCATGTCGAAGAAAAAACAACCCCGAGCGACCTCGGCAAAACGGATTCCAGTGCACGAAGAAAAAGCCCGACATTGTGTGCGTTGGCTAAATATCAGTCTGGGGCTGGGATTCCTTTATGCCCTGGCCCTGACATTCGTCATTTCCCTGGGCCTGGCCATGCCCGACCTGAAACTGCCGGATCTTGTACAAGGAATCATCCTGTTGGTTTGGGCCATTGCCAAAATCGGCTTCGCGTTCTCATGGGTTTGTCTTTATCAGGCGACCGGCTACGTCAAATGGGCCATCGCCGCCTTGTTGCTGGCAGCCAGCGCCCTCATGCCCTACATCCTCACCAATCCCGAATCCCAGGTTTTCATCGTCGGCATCGAAGCTCTGGCTGTCACCGGACTCAGCCTCTCCTTGTTCGATCTCGGGCGAGCCACGCGCCTGGACCTGGGCATCCCCGCCGGGATGATCTTCCTGGGCGTCATTCTACAGATATTACAAAATCAGCTCATGTCCTTTGTGGGCATTCTCTTTCTCGCCATTGGCTTTTATCTCAGCCTGAAACGTCTGGTTACGACCTGATGGACGTTAAAACTCTCTTCCATATCGCCCAAACCAATCCCCCGCCCCATCATCGTCGATGTGTGGGCGCCATGGTGCGGGCCCTGCCGCCGCATGAATCCCCTCTTCGAAGAGCTGAAGGAGATTTACGCCGGGCGCGTCGACATCCTCAAAGTCAACGCGGATGAATCCCAGCCCTTGGTCAAACAACTGGGCGTGTTGGGCAACCCCACCACCATCCTCTATCGGAATGGTGTGGAGTTCGGACGGCGCACGGGCGCCATGAGTCGCGGGGATTTGGTGCAGATGTTCGAGGCTGCGCTCAGTGAAGACATCGTGCGCATCCCCGCCATGAGTCGCCAGACCCGACTCATTCGCCTTTTCATCGCCCTGGCGTTCTTTTTTTCTTCGTGTTCTTAGCGCCTTTGTGTCCTTTGTGGTTTGTTAACCGGGTACGTTAGCGGTTACAAAGGATGGCATCTTTTTCAGTAAAAATCCGTGTTGATCCGTCGCATCAGCCTCATCCGCGGCGAATTGAAACGCACGTCATCCACAAACTCGCATCAAATTGTCGATAAGTTCATAGCGGGCGACACGCGCGGCAGCGCGCCGATACCGATGAAAATGAGAACGCAGATTTTCGCAGATGCTTCGCAGATTCTCACTGATTACTGATTACTGATCACTGATCACTGATTACTTTATTTTCAAAGCAGCCTCTAGGGGAAGACAATTTCTGCGTCGTCGCGCCTGTTTGAAAAAATGATGAAAAAACGCTTGACAGGGAGATGTTTTCGTGCTATGATGAAAGCGCTTACAGAAAACGCTTTCATCCATTCTCTGTGCTTATGGCAAAACGTCGCGCAACCATCTCCGATGTCGCCAAACTGGCAGGCGTTTCTATCGCTACGGTCAGCCGCGTGGTCAATGGCACGGCGCCCGTGGCGGAAGAAACCGTGCGGCGAGTGCGGGACGCCATTACCACGCTGGGCTACACGCCCCACGCGGCCGCGCGCAAGCTGGCGGGGCGCGAGACCGGGACGCTGGGGGTGTTGCTGCCCGAAGTCGCCGCCGAATTCTTCTTTCCCCTGGTGCGCGGCATCGCCGAGGAAGTGCGCAATGCCGGATACGATCTACTCATCCATGTGGCCAGCTCTGGTCAGGAATCAAGCCTGTCCACGCCTTTGGGCGAACATAATACGGACGGGCTTTTGATTTTTACTGGCCGGTTGAATGATGAGGAGATCACAAGGCTGTACAACTCGGGGTGCCCCCTGGTGCTCCTCTATCGCTCGCCTCCCGACAATCTGCCCATCCCTTACGTCATGTTTGAGAACAAAAAGGGCGCTCGGGACCTCATCGACCATGTCATCACCGTGCATGGGCGGCGGCGCATTGCGTTTTTGCGAGGCCCCGAGGGGAATGAAGATTCCGAATGGCGGGAGCGGGGATATCGGGAGGCGCTGGAAAAGAACGGCATTCCCTTTGATGCCGATTTGGTGGGCATGGGCGGCTTCGACGCTGATATCGCCCGCGAGACCGTGGAAAGCTGGTTGATAGACGGTCTCGATTTCGACGCCATCTTCGCGGGGGATGATGAGGCGGCCATGGGCGTCATGGCCGCGTTGCGCCATGCTGGCAAGAAAGTGCCCGATGACGTCGCCGTCATGGGCTTTGACGATATCAACTCCGCCAAATTGATGGCGCCTCCTCTCACCACAGTGAGAGCGCCCATCGAGGCCGCGGCCGCGGGCGCGGCCCAGGCCCTTCTCGCTCAGATCAACGGGAAGGAGCCCCCGCACCAGCTTCGGTACCCCACCCAGGTTATCATCCGGCAGTCGTGCGGCTGCCCTGACACCAGTTCACCGAAGATGACTGCGTCGTGATGGCGTTCTCCACCCAACACGACCCTGGCATCGATAAATTTCCATAACCCAATCACTACACACCATCCATTTTTCACCCTTCCAACCTCTCTTCAAGGAGAAGAAGAACATGAGAAAACGCAGTTTCGTGATCCTGGCCCTGATGCTGGCGGCCGTATTGGCCCTGGCCGCTTGTGGCGGCGGCAAGGCCACCGAGGTGCCCAAGCCCACGGAAGCACCCCAGGCCACCGAGGCTCCCACCGAAGCCCCGAAAGCCACGGAAGCGCCCAAAGCGACGGAGGCTCCCACCGAGCAGCCCGCAGAGGGCGAGAAAGTGCAAATCCGCTGGTTCGTGGGTCTGGGCACCGGCACCGACCCCGAGCAGCAGGAGGTGCAACAGCAGGTCGTGGAACAGTTCAACAAGACCCACGACAACATCGAGCTCATTCTCGAGGTGGTGCCCTACGACAGCGCCCGCGACACCCTCTCCACCGAGATCGCGTCGGGCAACGGGCCGGACATCATCGGGCCCGTGGGCATTGGCGGCTCCAACGCCTTCTACGGCCAGTGGC
>Ga0256832_1002679_pt1 | contig 12140 bp, 10 predicted proteins | sample 134614metaG_FD_190534 | JGI IMG/M metagenome (GOLD analysis project Ga0256832, IMG submission 190534) | Hydrothermal vent microbial communities from Lau Basin, Pacific Ocean - 134-614 | ecosystem: Environmental > Aquatic > Marine > Hydrothermal vents | place: Pacific Ocean: Lau Basin | collected... | reverse complement strand
GAAAATAAACGACCGATAGAAATAATCTATGATTATCAATAAAGTGAATATTAATAAAAATCGGTCAACCTTATTTAGGGATTTGCATGACCAACTTTTTTTGACAACTATTTTTGAATTTAAAACAAATTTTCAACAGTAAGTGCTCTGTCATTCTTTTGGTTCTACTACATATTTAGTGGAATTAACTCACTTTTGTTCATCAATGGTTATTTCTACCGTTTGTCATTCCTGTGAAAACAGGAATCTATTTTCTTTTTTCTATGGATTCCTGCCTACGCAGGAAGGGCATTTTGTATTAATTTATATTTTTTCTATTATAATAATTATACGTCTTTTAATAAATAACTTTACCCATTAAATTTGTAGTAGAACCTTTTTATTTATTTGATGGATAATAATAATCACAAGTAAATACCATTCGTGCATTTCCCAAAAAAAATGGGACAAGCTGTGGCAATTTTACCACTATTTTACAAAACAAAATACTATTTACCACCAATTTCATTATTTCTATATCCACACATAAAAACATTTGAGCATTCGTGGCTACTTTTTCACACTACACTCTATGATTTGATACTCATACGAGAAAATCGGAAAATAGTACTTCCTTTGATGAAAAACGTTGTGTACCTTGCGGTTATATTATTAATTAAAAAAAATCTGCGAAAATCAGCGTTATCTGCGGGATACAATAACTCGATTAAAACAAAAATCAAACAACCCTTTTTGTTCGATTAAAAAATTTTATTTTTGCAACCGAAAAATACCGCTTTGCAAAGAAATAAATTACTACTTCTCTTTTTATTATTTTCGTATTATTGGATTTCTGCCCAAGAAATACCTGTTGCCAATAACGAGCAAGACAAAAGTCTTTCGTTGGTTTACGCTTTCATTTCAAACACACTCAAAGGAAATACCATTACCGATTTTAACAACGTAAATATCAATACTAAAAAAGTTGGTAAATACACTTTATTTCTTAAAATATTAAAATACAAACAGTTTCGAGAAAAAGCTTTTCAGAATAATTTCGATACGATTTTATTCAATAAAAAATCCAGAAAATTTAAAGATACTCCTGCTAATCAAATTATTAAAAAAGTAATTCAAAACCGAAAAAAGTATCTTAAAAAAACCGCTTTTTATTCCTTTTCTGCCTACACCAAAAACAAATACTACATTAAAAACGCTCCAAAAAATTTACTTGCTATTTCCTTTGGCGATTTTAACGGAAGTTTAGATTCCACACGTTCCGGTTTAATTTATTTATCCGAAAGCTTTTCCAATTTAATAGTACGTCGTAAACAATTACAAGAGACCATTACTGCTGTTAAAACTACCAGTTTGCAAAACGATTTTGGTTTTAACAAAGCTTCCGAAACACATCTTAATCTATATCGAAATGTAGTAACTTTAGGGACAAAATTAATTTCGCCGATTGCTGCTTTCGCTCCACGATTTTACAAGTATCAATTAATCGATTCACTTTCGGTTTCCGATACTACTATTTACAAAATTAAGGTTATTCCAAGACATAAAATTGCCAACGTTTTTAATGGGTATGTTTATATTGTAAAAGATGCTTGGCAACTGTATAAAACCGATTTATATATTAACGGAAAACAAATTCAACAACCAAATATCGATTTTATAAAACTGGAACAGCAATACAAAAAAGATTCGGTTACTAATCTTTGGGTTTTAAAAGAACAACAAGTGCAATTTTCTTTTAACAAGCTTAAAATTTTCCTTATCGGAAGCTATTACACGCAGTTTGGAAAGTACCATTTCAGCAAAAATAAAATCGATGCTTCACTACTTTCTTATCAGCCTAATTATGCTAAAAACGATACTTTTTGGAAAGAAAACAGACCAATTCCATTAACAAAAAATGAGGAATTAGAATACCAAAAAAAAGCTAAAATTCGTATAAAACGGACTTCCAAAAAGTATTTAGATTCCATTACTGCAATTCAAAATAAATTCCGTTTTTATAACTTGTTAACCGATTATAATTACCGGAATTTATATCGTAAATATCGCGTAAAAATCAGTTTTCCAATCAATTTTATGTTTAATACCGTGCAAGGTTGGAATACTACGGCAACGCTGCAATATATAAAAGATAAAAACCACCAAAATTATAGTATCGCCACCAAATTAAATTACGGTTTTTCCGATAAGCAATTACGTGTTACCGGACATTTCACCTATCGTTTTAACGATAAAGTGAATTCCGTTTTAGGTTTAAATTTCGGAAGACAACTAACCGAATTTAACGACCCATATTCCACAGCACCACTTTTTAATACGTTGAGTACGCTGCTTTTTGAAGAAAATAACTCCAAATATTACGACAAACTATTTAGTGAAATCACCTACCATCAAGAAATAGTAAACGGTGTTTTTATTAACGGTAGAATAGCTTTCGAAAACAGAAAACCTGCTTTTAACCACAGTAATTTTGTATTGATAAACTGGAAAGACACGCAATATACTTCCAATAACCCTTTAGCACTAAACGATTTTGAAAAACCGGCTATCAATAAACATCAAATGTTTAAATTTCAAATTCAAACGGTTTTCAAATTCAAGCAAAAATACTATCTGTTTCCGAATCGTAAAGTAAATTTACCAACGGCTTATCCTAAATTAGGAATTGTTTTTGGCAAAGGAGTTTCGACAACCGACAAAAAATATAATTTCGATTATATCGAAGCAAGATTATTTCAAAAATTTAAAATTAGCAATAAAGGAACTTTTACTTACAATGTAAAAGTCGGAAAATTTTTAAATACTAACGAATTGTCTTTTGTAGATTACAAGCATTTTGATATTACCCAAATACATATCACTTTAGTAAAAGATTATACCAAGCATTTTGCCTTGTTGCCTTCGTACGGTTTTAGTACTAATGATAAATTTGCCGAATTTCACGTAGAACACAATTTTAACGGATACCTTTTTCAGAAAATACCATTTTTCAAAAAATTACAATACAAAATAATTGTCGGAGCAAATACCTTATTAACTCCCGAACATTTTCCGTATTCGGAATTCTCTTTAGGTTTAAACAACCTTGGTTTTGGTAAATACCGCTTTATACGAATAGATTACGTAAGAACTTTTATCCAAAACAAATCCACAGGAAGTTTTATTTTTGGATTGAGTTTATAATTTATATTTGACAAAAAAGGAAACTTTTAACTAAAAAAAAGACTATTTTATCTTAAAATGATATTTATCAGCTTTTTTTAGAATTTCCCACTTTACCTTTGTACTATATTTTAAAACTGAAATTAACTAAATCAAATATTACAATGAAAATCAAATTATTATCATTACTATTCATTAGTTTTTTTGTATTAACTTCTTGTAAAAAAGAAGCAAAAGAAACTAAACAAGAAACTTCAACAACCAAACAAGAAGTAAAAACGGAAAACAAAGGTCAAGCAAACGTTAAATTGACCAAAGGAGAACAAGCAAATGCTTTACAAGTAGCAAAAACAATTGATGATTTTTCTACTCTCGTTGCAGCAATTGAAGCAGCAGGAGTACAAGATGCTGTTGTTAACGCAGGACCATTAACAATTTTTGCACCTGTAAATGCTGCTTTTGACAAGTTACCAAAAGGAACCGTTGAAAATTTATTAAAACCGGAAAACAAAGCAAAATTAGCTTTTATCTTAACCAATCACGTTGCTCCGGCAAACTATCCAATTAAACAGTTAAAAAAAGAAGCTAAAAAAGGACGTAAATTATATATGGCTTCCGGTAAATACTTAAAAGTAGAAAACAAAGATGGCAAAATTTATGTTGGTGGTGCACCAGTATTAAAATCGGTTAAAGTAAGTAACGGATGGATTCACGTAATCGACCAAGTATTAGTACCATCAGATAAATAAAACATTAACAAATCACTATTATTAACTAAAAATACCTATTATATATGAAACTTAAATTTTTAACATTAGCTATTGTAGCTTTATTTTTAACTAGTTGTGGCGGAAGTAAAAAAGATACTCCAAAAACCACAAATTCAGATACCAAAACGGAAGTAAAACAAGAAATTAAAAAAGAAACTACTAAAGCAGCTGATACAAAAATAGACTTGACAAAACCTACTTTAGATAATAAAGGAATCGGTAAATATAAAAATGTAAAAATCGATGCTAAAATTGATGAAGCATTAGCCGAAAAAGGTAAAGCAATTTACAAAGCAAATTGTACTGCTTGTCATAAAATTAAAAAACGTTATATCGGTCCTGCTTTAAAAGGTGTTACAAAACGTCGTTCTCCGGAATGGATTATGAATTTAATAACCAACACCAAAGAAATGTTAGAAAAAGACCCTGTTGCTAAAGCGTTGATTGCAGAATATCACGCACCAATGGCACAACAATCTTTAACCGATGAACAAGTACGAGCTTTATACGAATACTTAAGAACTAAAAATTAATAAATCAAAATCAAATCAAATATGAAGACAATAATTAAATTTATCTTTTCTTTTGCAGTTGTTGCCGCTTTTTTAACAAGCTGTGCACCTACAACAGCAAATAAAGAAACAAGAGGAAATGCTAAAGGAGCTATTGCCGGTTCTGCAGCAGAAAAAGTGTATGTTGCTCCGGGAGAGCACGATTCGCACTATGCATTTATTTCCGGAGGTTTTTCCGGACAATTGTCCGTTTATGGTTTACCTTCCGGTAGATTATTTAGAGTAATTCCTGTTTTCTCGCAAGATCCTGAAAAAGGTTATGGATATAATGAGGAAACAAAACCAATGTTAAATACTTCTCACGGTATGATTCCTTGGGGAGATTCTCACCATCCAGATATCTCTCAAACAAACGGAGATGTTGATGGTCGTTGGGTGTTTATAAATGAAAACAATACACCACGTATTGCACGTATCTCTTTAAAAACGTTTGAAACAGAGGAAATTATCGAAATTCCTAATTCAGCAGGAAATCACTCCTCCTCTTTTGTTACCGAAAATACCGAATATGTAGTTGCAGGTACTCGTTTTGCCGTTCCTGTACCGCAAAGAGATATGCCAATTGCTGAAATGAAAGGGAAGTTTAAAGGTGCTTTATCCTTCTTAAAAGTAGATCCGCAAACAGGTCATATGAATATTGCATTTCAAATTATGATGCCAGGATTTAACTACGATTTATCACACCCTGGTCGTGGCAAATCGCACGGTTGGTTCTTTTTCTCCACCTATAATACAGAGGAAGCTCACTCTTTGTTAGAAGTAAATGCATCACAAAACGATAAAGATTTTATCGCTGCAATTAACTGGAAAAAAATTGAAGAATACGTTAAAAACGGTGGTGGTAAAAAAGTACCTGCAAAATACGCTCATAACGTATGGAATGATGATACCCATACTGCTACCTCAACAATGGAAAAAGAAGTGTTGGTTGTAGATCCTACTCAAGTAAAAGGAGCTATTTATTTCTTGCCAACAGCAAAATCACCTCACGGTTGTGATGTAGATCCAACAGGTGAATATATTATTGGTAATGGTAAATTAGCTGCTGCAATGACAGTACACTCGTTTACTAAATTACAAAAAGCGATTAAAGACAAAGCTTTTTCTGGAGAAAAATACGGTATTCCTGTAGTTAAATTCGAAGCAGTAAACTACGGTGTTTTAGACCAACCTGGTTTAGGCCCATTACATACTGAATTTGATACAAGAGGTAATGCTTATACTACATTCTTTATTTCTTCAGAAGTGGTAAAATGGAATATAAAAGATTTAAAAGTTATCGATAGACATCCTGTATATTATTCTGTTGGTCACTTAATGATTCCTGGAGGAAACTCTAGACATCCAGATGATAAATACTTAGTAGCAATGAACAAAATTACAAAAGACCGTTATTTACCAACTGGTCCTGAAGTATGTCAATCTGCTCAATTATTTGATATTTCCGGAGATAAATTAGAATTATTATTAGATTTCCCAACAATTGGTGAGCCTCACTATGCTGCTGGTATTGCTGCGGATAAAGTAGCTCCAAAATCACAAAAAATCTATAAATTAAGTGATAATAAACATCCAAATGCTGTTAAATCTGAAGCAGAAACTAAAGTAGTTAGAAAAGGAAATGAAGTACATATTTATATGTCTATGATTCGTTCTCACTTCTCTCCTGATAATATCGAAGGTGTAAAAGTTGGTGATAAAGTATTTTTCCACGTTACTAATTTAGAACAAGATTACGATGTACCTCACGGAATCTCAATGATTGGTGCTAATACTTCTGAAATGTTAATTATGCCTGGTAGAACTTCTACAATGGTGTGGGAACCTAAAGAAGTAGGTGTATGGCCATTCTATTGTACCGATTTCTGTTCTGCATTACACCAAGAAATGCAAGGATATATTCGTGTTTCTCCAAGAGGAGCTAACACACCATTGAAATATACATTAGATGATGATGTTCCGGGTGAAGAAGAATAAAAAATATGATTTTTAGTTAGTAGTGAAGAAACGAGTAATTCATTCCTTTTGAATTGCTCGTTTTTTTATTAAAAAATTGATTATCAATTTAATATTAAAAGATAAATTTCTCTTTTATGTAAGTTTTGTTACGTATTACAACTAATATAATTCGTAAATTTGTAGTAACAAATCAAACAAACTCATTAAATTTTCAGATTATGAAAAAATCACAAATAGTAATGATTATCGGAGCACTTTTACTTGGTGCTCTGTACTTACTTCCTCTATGGAAAATTACCTTATTGGCGCCACAATATCCGGAACCTTTAGGTTTGAATATTCACATTACACATTTATCCGATGGTATTCAGTTTAATGATGTTAAAAATATCGATTTATTAAACCATTATATCGGAATGGCACATTTGCCAACTGCCGAAAATGTTAAAAAAGGTGTAGTTGCTCCAATGAAAGAATTTCAAATTTTCCCTATCGTTATCGGGATTATGATTCTCTTTGGTGTTTTTGCCGGTATTAAAGGCAATCCTAAATGGTATTTGTATTGGTTAATTGGAATGATTTTATTGGGAATTGCAGGTTTATACGATTTCTATAACTGGTTATATGTTTACGGACATAATTTGGATCCACACGCAATTCTTAAAATTACCGATCCTGCAACAGGCAAACCAATGGGTTACCAACCACCATTTTTTGGATATAAAAAATTATTAAATTTTGAAGTATATTCTTTCCCAGCAATGGGAGCATATTTTATTGCTGCAGGAATGTTATTATCTTTTATCGCATTTATTTTAGGGAAAAAAGAAATGAAATCATAATAATATTTTAGTATTAATAGTCAAAAACGAGCATTTTACACCAAAATTGCTCGTTTTACTTTATCTTTACATTTTTAAATTTATCCTGATGAAAAAATATTTATTATTAATTATAATTCCTTTGTTTATAACTTCTTGCGAAGTAAAACCAAAACCAATTCAATACGGACAAGATCATTGCCATTTATGTGATATGACTGTGGTGGATAAAACACACGCTTCTGAATACGTTACTAAAAAAGGAAGATCCTACCCTTTTGATTCAGCGGAATGCTTAATCTGGAAACTAAACAAAGATAATAATGAAAACGAAATGGCTTATATTTTAGTAGCTGATTACAACCATCCGGGAGAATTAATCGATGCTACTTCTGCTACTTATTTAATTTCAGAAAATATCAAAAGCCCTATGGGAGCAAATCTTTCAGCTTTTGCAACAAAAGAAGATGCAGAAAAAGCAGTTAAAAAATACGGCGGAAAATTATATAATTGGAACGAAATTAAATCGCAATTAGCTAAATAAATGAATGCATTTAAAAAATATAGCTTTCTTTTTTTCTTTTTTACTGTTTTTTATTTGCAATCTTTTGCACAAAGTAAAACCATAACAGTCTGCAAATCTTGTACTGTTAAAACCATTAAAGAAGGTGTAAACCTTGCTGAAAACGGCGATACGGTTTTAGTGAAAAAAGGAACGTATAAAGAACACCTTATTAATGTTTCCAAGTCAATAACCATTAAAGGAGAAGGTTTTCCAACTATCGATGGCGAAAATAAAACCGAAAGTATTTTTGCCGTAAAAGCCAATGATTTTTCAATTTCCGGATTTCATTTTATCGGTGTAGGAATGAGTTATACCAAAGAAATTGCCGGAATTTTCGTTACAAAAAGTAAAAATTTTAAGCTGTCAGATAATAAATTTGATAATGTTTTTTATGCTTTTATTGTACAAAGTTCCAAATACGGACTGCTAAAAAACAACACAATTGTTGGGCACGCTGTAAACGAAACTTCCAGCGGAAATGGTGTACATATGTGGAAATCCGAACATATGCGAATTGAAGGAAACTCCATTTCCGGAATGCGTGATGGAATTTATCTCGAATTTATTAATAAAAGTTTTATTTCAAACAACAAAAGTATTAACAATGTTCGCTATGGTTTGCATTTTATGTTTTCGAATAACGACGAATACCATCATAACGAATTTAAAGGAAACGGAGCAGGAGTGGCAGTGATGTTTTCAAAATTTATAAAAATGCATCATAATACATTTCATTTTAATTGGGGATCTGCATCTTACGGTTTGTTGCTTAAAGAAATAAATGATGCTAATATTCACGATAATGTGTTCGAACAAAACACTATTGGAATTAATATTGACGGTTGTAACCGAATCCATTATAAACAAAATCACTTTATCCGTAACGGTTGGGCTTTAAAATTTACCGGTGGTTGCTATGCAAATAATTTTGAATTCAATAATTTTATGCACAACGCTTTTGATTTATCGTACAATAGCAGATTAAACGATAATAAATTTGAAGCGAATTATTGGAGTGAATATACCGGTTACGATTTAAACAAAGATGGTATTGGCGATGTGCCTTTTAGACCTGTAAAACTATTTTCGTATGTGGTAAATAAAACACCTGAAACCTTAGTGCTACTACGAAGCTTATTTGTGGATATTATTAATTTTTCCGAAAAAGTTTCGCCTGTATTTACACCGGATAATTTAAAAGATAATAAGCCTTTAATGAATCCTATTGATCCAATTGAACCGTAAAATAAAATATAAATTTTGTTCAAAAAAAATATTTGTTCACGTTACGTGAATTTTGTATATTTGTGAACACATGAAAAAAGAACTAATAAATACCACAATTGAAAACTTATACCAAATAGCCGGAATACGTGCTAATTGGAAAGAAAATGAGCTTTTTGATGGTGAAATTATTCTGCAAATAAATGGTATTAAAAGCAATTTTGTAGTAAAAATTAAAAAGGAATTACGTGAATATCAATTGCACGAAATAGATGAAATTCACAAAAAATATAATAATTTAATAGTTATTGCCGAACATATTTTTCCAAAATTAAAAACACAACTAAGAAAAGCAAAAGTTGCATATTTAGAAATGAACGGTAATTTATTTTTACAAACTAAACAATTATACTGCTTTATTGACACGCAAAAACGTACTAATAAAAGGAAAAAAACAAATAGAGCTTTTACAAAAACCGGTTTAAAAGTAGTATTTCATTTATTACAAAAAAAAGAATTAATAAATAAATCACAAAGAGAAATTGCTCAAACAACCGGTGTGGCTTTAGGAAATATTCCTCTAATAATTAAAGGACTTAAAAAAATGGGATATTTAATTCCAATAAATAAAAAAACCTATGCTTGGCAAAAAAGAAAGGAATTATTAGAAATGTGGATTAATCAATATGCAATTGAATTAAAGCCAAAATTGTTTAAAAATAAATATCGTCTAAATGAAAATTGGCAAAGTATGAAGTTAAACACTAAAAAAACAGTTTGGGGAGGAGAACCTGCAGCAGATATACTTACCAATTATTTAAGACCGGAAAAATTTACATTATTCACTAAAGAAAATAATACTGATTTAATAAAAAACTACAAAATAATTCCGGATAAAGACGGAGAATTGGAAGTAATGGAAATGTTTTGGAATAATATAGAATTAAAAAAAACCGCTCCATCGTTATTAATTTATGCGGACTTAATTATAGAAGGTGGTAAAAGAAACACAGAAACAGCACATAAAATATTTAATGAATTCATCCAACCAAACATATAAAGAACTATCCATTCCTTATTTTAATGAAGTGTTTGACATTATTGATGAAATAATGAATGATCACAATATACCTTATTACCTAATTGGAGTGAGTGCAATGTCTCTTGAATTACTTAAAAAAGGAATAAAACCTTGTAGAGGAACAAAAGATATTGATTTTGCAATTATGATATCATCTATAAACGAATTTGAAAAATTAAGTGAATCGTTTATCAAAAAAGGATTTAATAAAGCAAAAGCACCTTGGACTTTCTTTTCCGATACTTATAATATCGCGGTAGATATACTTCCTTTTGGAAAAATTGAAGAACACGACACTATACAATTTAATAAAAGATATACCGATTTGCACGTATTGGGTTTTAAAGAAATACTGGAAAACCCTGAAAAAGTACAAATAGAAGAAAAAATTGTTAATATTCCTCCACTTCCGGGAATGATAATTCTAAAATTAGTAGCTTGGAGTGATAGACCTGAGGAAAGAGATAATGATTTAAAAGATATTATTTTAATAATTGAAAATTATTTTAACTTTAATTTTGATGAAATAGTGGAATTTCATAATGATATTTTCCCTGAAAATGACTTTGACCAATTAAAAATCGCCGCCGAAGTGTTAGGAAGAAAATCAAAAAAATACTTAATCAAATCAGAATTATTATCCAATCGTATAGTAACTTTATTGAAAAAGAATTTAACCGATATAAATGAATCTAAAATAGCAAAAGAATGGGCAATAACAAAAAATTGGAATATGGAATATGCAATAAATTTACTAAATGCATTCTATAAAGGAATTACTGAGTAATAAACATTAAGATAAAAAATGATAGACAATGATAGAAATAACAGATTTATATAAAAAATTCGGAAAATTAACCGTCTTAGATGGCTTAAATTTAAAAATCGATGCCAAAGATGGAGGTGTTTTTGCCGTTTTAGGACCAAATGGTTCCGGAAAAACTACTCTAATTAAATGTTTACTCGGAATGGTAATTCCAAATAAAGGAGAAGTAAAATTTCAAGGTAAAAGTGTTTTAAAAGAATGGGATTATCGAAATAATTTAAACTATCTACCACAAATTGCTAATTTTCCTGCCAATCTTTCGGTTATCGAATTGATTAAAATGGTTAAGAATTTACGACCAAAACAAGCTAATGAAAATGAATTGATTACGCTATTCGGATTAGAGCCTTTCTTAAATAAAAAATTAGGAAACCTTTCCGGAGGAACCAAGCAAAAAGTAAATATCGTTTTAACCTTTATGTTTGATAGCGATTTAATTATTTTAGATGAGCCAACAACAGGTTTAGATCCTATTGCATTGATTTATTTAAAAGATTTAATCCGTAAAGAACGTGAAAAAGGCAAAACCATTTTAATCACCACGCATATTATGAGCGTAGTAGAAGAGCTTGCCAATGAAATTGTGTTTTTATTAGACGGTAAAATCTATTTTAAAGGTAGTTTAAATGCCTTAAAAGCACAAACCAAACAAGATAATTTAGAGCACGCCATAGCACGTTTAATTTCCAAACAATACCAACATTAAAAACGTACAACAAGATGTTAAAAATATTAAAATACAGTATTTATGATTTACTCCGTAGCAGATGGAGTTATGTCTATTTTATCTTTTATTTAATATTAGGATTTGTACTCCTTTTTTTAAATAACGATGTGAATAAAGCTATCATCACCTTAATGAATATTATCATTGTGCTAACACCATTAATCGGAACCATTTTTGGCGTGATGTATTACTATAATTCCAAAGAATTTACCGAGCTTTTATTAGCACAACCAATCAAAAGAAGTAATATTTTTATGGGACAATACCTTGGCGTTTCGCTTTCTTTAACCTTAAGTTTGGTTTTGGGAATTGGTATTCCGTTTGTATTATACGGTTTGTTTCGCTCTGCATCTATTTTTGATTTCGGACTCTTAATTGTAGTTGGTGCTTTTTTGAATTTTATTTTTGTTGCCTTAGCATACAATATCGCTTT
>Ga0256832_1002678_pt1 | contig 12140 bp, 7 predicted proteins | sample 134614metaG_FD_190534 | JGI IMG/M metagenome (GOLD analysis project Ga0256832, IMG submission 190534) | Hydrothermal vent microbial communities from Lau Basin, Pacific Ocean - 134-614 | ecosystem: Environmental > Aquatic > Marine > Hydrothermal vents | place: Pacific Ocean: Lau Basin | collected... | reverse complement strand
ACAATGCTTCGGTACGAGGGAGTTCACGTAAATCATAATCAACCCCCAGAAATCCAAGTAATTCTTGATTTTCATCGCGTATGGCTTGAATTGCAGTTAAGGAAGGGCGTTTTTTATTTTTACTGATATAAGCCGCTGAGAGTACAAAGTCTGAACTATCGATTCCTTGCATATAAGGACGTGTTGAGCGGTTTCGTCCAAACTGACTTTCGTCTTTGCCGTATTTAAATAAATTGGCGGTAATTTGCGTACCATTTTTATCAAGTACGAAAAGATATTTGCAATAGGGCAGGTCTTTACAGGAGTCTAGTAGGTAGTTTTCTAGAGCTTCTTTATCTGACATGGCTCTGGGGATATTGCGAACAAGACGCGATAGAGCGACACTAAGTAAATCTTGTAATAATTTGCGTTGTCGTTTAACGGATTCTCCAATGGTAGTATTTGTAGTCATTTTATTTGTTTTTTATAAGGTGTAAATTTTAGAAGTCGTTCGATAGTTATTTATAAATATTTTTTATACTAATCATATTTTTGATAAGTTTTTAATCGATACGAAGTTCCTAGCGTTGAGTAACTATGCTACCACTAATTATTGATAATACTTAGTGTAAACCGATAAAAATTAAGGGAGATTTAGTAGAGTAGAGTCAGTGTATAAAAGATCTTAATGCCTAGACAAAAACAGAGACGCCTTTATTAGCTCATACAATCAGAATGATTGAATAATCTAATAAAGGCGTTCTTCTAAAATATTTACATGAAAAAGGATGATAAAAATCACCCATTAATGGAAAGGTTTTAATATCTGTTAGATTTCATTTTAAGCAATTCGGTTTAAGGTTTGACAAAGGAGGTCAATCCGGTCAGATTGAATAAAGATATTGTTCTTCTTTCGTTCGGCACAAAAGTATCCTTTTGATTTTGTTACAGCGAAGCCTAAACGAGCATAATACATTTTTACTTGTTTAAAACTGATTGTATTCATGACTAAACCCTGATGTTAATTTGTACATTTAGTATAATAAATAACCATATATTAACCTATGCTTAATATATGATCAATATCTCCAAAATAACAACTGCTTAGCCTATATATCTCGAAATAACTATAGAATATAGGTAACTACTCAGCTTGCACTCTATTTTGCCCGATTTCTATGTTAAAAGTGTTCATTTGCTTATAAACTCTGCCCTTTTGCTTTGAACTCAAACAAAATAGATCGCAATCTGAGCAGCGACCGATTATGTTGAGTAGTTACGAGAGTTTTTAATTTTTTTATAATATTAATCGGGAATTTCATTATTAATATGCCAAGCATAGTAAGCTTGTTGTAGTTCATCCCATAGTTTCTTTGGTAGGCTATATCGTGTATATAGTCTTGATTCAGCATCAGAGTAGATGTCACTGAGTGATGCTTGAATACTGGGGTGGAGTTGCGAAAATTCTACATTCATTGCTTTAGGTTTATTGAGCATGCCTGCTGATTCAAGTGCTTCAACTAGATCGACTATCCCTCGATGCGCATCACTTAGGTTATCCATTGAGGCAGGAATAACAATATGATTGCCTGTTCTGCTACGGTAAATGTGTCGACGAAAATCATCTAAGAATAAATATCCATTGCCAACTTGTGCAAAGCTAGGAATATCATGAATATTGATATAACGACCTTTGAACCGTTTATCTCCCCATTTGCTACGCTGGTTTTCTATACCATCGGCTAGACCAACAATAAAGATGAATAAATCGATTAATCCACCTAAGAATAGGGGAGCGTAGTCAATAGAGCTAATTTTAGTTGCTTCAGCATTTTCAGCTGTTTTTTGACCAAACATATTGCTTAGCCAAGAGTTGGGTATAAGTGCTTTGGGTATTTGCATAAAAACGGTAAGAGCGCGGGATAAAACTGCTTTTTCACTGTTTGGGTTAAATAGTTTAACTTCATTGACTTTAGGTAAGCTTTCTACCTGTTTGATAATTCCTGTACCTTTAATGTCGATGGAGTCATCGGGACAGGTAATGACGGAGCCTGATGGACTTATACCATCAGTTACGCGACCTTCGTACATATGTGCACGGAGTGTTGTTTTTAAATTAAGCACATTTCCATTTGATTTATAGGAATTAAGTCGTTGTACAATACGATTCATTGCGTCTTGAATATCATCGGTTGACATTTTTTTGTTATTAAACAGTTCAACCAAGTTTTCAAGTTTTTTTATATCGTCAGAAACAGCATCATATAAGCTGGTAATATCGCTAGATAGTGCTTTAAATATACGCTCTTCTTTGTCTCTGTAGCGACTTCTAGGACCAGAGTTGGGACCAGAAATATAACCGCAAGTACCACCTCGTTCCCTTTCTTCTTTTGCTTTAGCACGAGAGTAATCTGCAAGTTTGCTAGTATTTAATTGTACCGACTTGAATGCGTCTTGATAATCAAGGGCTGAATTTTTAACACGTGCTAGTTGTACTGAGAAGTTATCAAAAGCATAGCTTTCAGCACGAAATAGGTTGTAGTAAAAGCTATAACTGAAAAATACACTGACTCCCATCGTGACAATATAGACTATGAGCCATGCCATTTTAAGTAGTATTCTGGTACGTAGCATTTCAAATAAGGAGAAAAGCAACATGCCTTGCAGTACGCTGACAAAGAGAAAGAGTACGATAATAAATGCCACTGGTGTTTGTTCAAAACTACCATAAGAGAAGCGGACTAAACCATCGTAAGTTGTGTAAAAAGAAATACATGAAAGAACGAGCAAAAACAATACAATAAATGTTCTTGCAGGATTAGCTATCAGTAAGCGTAACAGGGAGGAGCCTGTGCTTGATGTGGTTTCCATGGTCATTTTATTCGCCATCCTTGACGATTACTTAAGGGGTGGAGTATTTTGTTCATTGTTAGTACGACTTATCTGGCGATATTAGAGGCAGGTCGACGTTACAATATCACTTTCGTATTATAAATATTAATAGGAAGTGTAATATTGTTTATTTTAACCTGAATCCGTGGCTTCAATGCGGATAAGAGAGTGTACGTTATTGGCTTCACAGTGGATTTTAAAAAAATCTTAGCTTCACCCTTAGGTTAAGCGGGTATTTTTTAAACCGCTGTGGAATCAATAGCTTATGCTATCTACCGTAGTGAAGTCACTGATTCAGGTTTAATAAAGTATCGTTTGGTTTATTTCTTTTTCTAGTAGCAAGGTCTTAATTGAAGCCTCTACGCGACGAGATAGTTTGTCGAGGAGTGTCTTCTGTGGGCTGAAATTTATCGTTGTTTCCGCCTTGATAACATCTCGTGCAACAGATGCTACGCTACCAAAATCATCAATAATACCTAGTTTTTTAGCATCTTGCCCTGTCCAAAATAAACCTGTGAAAAGATCTTCATTATCTGCTAAACGATCTCCACGTCCTGCTTTTACTGATTCAATAAAATGCTGATGGGTGCTCGTTAGCATTTTTTTAATATGTGCTCTTGCTTCAGGGGTGCTTGGTTTGAAAGGATCGATAAGTGCTTTGTATTTTCCTGCGGTCATCTCGCGACTTTCAATGCCAATTTTTTTCATTGCTTCTACTAGACCAAAAGATTTCATGCGTACACCAATAGAGCCGATGAGGGTCGAGCGGTTAGCATAAATATTTTCTGCGGCCGAGACAATAAAGTATCCACCAGAGGCGCATAAATCACCAGCAACGGCATGGATAGGTTTGTCTTTATGTAAATTGCGTAAACGCATAATTTCATCATAAATTAAGCTAGACTGCACGGGGCTTCCACCTGGTGTGTTGCAGTGTAAAATAATACCTTTTACTTTTTCATCATTAAAAGCTTCTTGCAAGGCGGGTATGACATTATCAGCACTAGCATCAGTATCAGGCATAATGATGCCTTTAATATCGATGACTGCGGTGTATTTGTCTGACAAGCTAAAGCGAGGGTTGCTGGTTGTAGATGCAGTTTTGATTGCCATAATAAAAAGAAAAAACATTAAAGCAAAAATTAGCATGAAGAAAATCTTCCAGCGTCTTGCTGTACGTTGCTCTTTAATGCCTTCTAGGGCAATTTCCTTTAATGATTGAATTGCTTGCTGGTTGTTTTGCGAGTCAGCGGGCGAATGAGTGTTGTTCATTTAAGGTCCTTATTTGAGTCGATATATTTCGAGCATTATTAACGTGTGCGATGGGGTTTTGTTTTAAGAGGCGTTCTAAGCTGTGTACGCCATAACTAACGGCTATTGAATCCATTTTAGCATTATTTGCCATTTGTAGGTCATATACACTATCGCCAATCATTAAAGCGGTTGCTTTATCGGTATTATAGTCAGTTAAAATTTCGTTAAGCATTTGTGGATCAGGTTTTGAGCGAGTTTCATCGGCACAACGGCTAATAGGAAAATAATTATGCAAGTTAGTTTCAGTTAACCCTTTGTCGAGTCCTTTGCGTGATTTGCCTGTGGCGATAGCAAGGTCATAGTTTTGTTCGCGTAATTCATCTAACATTTCTATTACACCTGAAAATAGGGGGCTAGGTGTTTTGTCTTTAAATAAATAAAAATCCCGATAGACTTCAGCCGTTTTGCGTATAAATGCGTTGTTTGCATTGGGATAGAGCGAAATGATAGCTTCTTCTAGTCCTAAGCCAATAATATTGAGTATATTGTTATCTGTGCGCGGTTCTGCTTCCATTTCACTAATAGCAAGCTGCATACAATTAACGATTTGAGCGGTAGAGTCCATTAGCGTCCCGTCCCAATCGAAGATAATAAGTTGATATTTTCTCTTTTTTAGTATCATTTGTTTATTTTATAGCGATTGAAAAGAGGTAGCTTAGTCTAGCTTAGATAATACTGCTAGCAAATCAGGAGCTAATGGGATTTCTTGTTGGTAGCTCTTACCCGATAAAGGCAATTTGAATTTAACACGAAAAGAGTGGAGAAAAAGACGTTTTAAACCAAACCTTTTTTTATATTCCCTATTTAATGCAAAATTTCCATACTGAGTATCCCCAAGTATAGGAAATTCTTTATCTGCCAACTGTGTTCTAATTTGGTGCATTCTACCTGTTAGCAATTTGACTTCCATTAATGTTGTATCGGAATATATCTTTTTAGGATAAAAGATACTGCTTGCTACCTTTCCACCTTCTTGAACCTGTACCTTCTTCTTTCTACCACGCTCTTTGTGGAGTGTGTTGGTGACATGTTGTGTGCCTGCTTTCCATTGCCCGTGTACTAAGGTTTGATAATACTTATCAATTCCTCCTGATTTGAATAAGTCGTGAAGAGAAAGTAACGCTTTACGGTTCTTAGCCAGAATGACAATGCCACTGGTTTCTTTGTCTAGGCGATGTGCTAGCTCAACAAAAGGAAGGTTTTGACGTAATTGGCGAAATGCTTCGATTAATCCATAGGGGCTAGCTGTACCACCATGAACAGCTAAGCCAGCAGGCTTGTTAATTAAAATTAAATCTTGATCTTCTAATAAAATAGCCTTTTCTAACTGATCTAATAATTGTTGTGGGGCTAGTGTGGATTTTTTTTGTTCTGGCAAGACCATTGGGGGGATGCGGACAACCTCTCCTGCTTGTAATTTTCGAGTTGGTTTAGCACGTTTTTTATCAACTCGTACCTCACCCTTACGTAATATTCGGTAGATATGGGAGCGAGGGACATTTTTTAGTTCACGCATTAAAAAGTTATCAATACGTTGCCCTTCGTTAAACTCGCTTACCGTCACAAAGCGCACATTCTGTTTTTTTTGTTGAGTATTATTTTTTTGAGAAGATTGAGGTTTTTCGATCATAAATAGATAGTATCACCCGTTTATAAGGGAAGCTATCCTACAAAATTAAATAGTCGTAAATGGGATGGATCTACTTAGTGTAGAGTATCTAAGTTAACCAATTAAAATTTCTTTTCAAGCATATATTTATTGATAATAATCAGCCTAGTTGATATATTTGCGCGTTAATTTGATCGATGAAATGCTTGTTTAGCAAGGATTCTCGCCATTTTAGTATATTTACAACTCAATACTTATATTATTTTATTAAAAAGAGTATTTAGTTGATGAGAAAATCGCATGTGCTTACTTTATATTAAGCACAGCATTATATTTATAATTCGTACTGGTCGAAATGACAAACAGTCGAATTAAGGACATAAATAGCTTGGTAGTTTTACTAAGTTTGATAGCTTCCTGTTTTATAGAACAACAGAATTATAATACTTAAAACATCTATAATTTCTCTTAAGTTTTAAAGAAGGTAGATGTTTTGAAAATAGCCAAAGCCCCATACAATTATAATTACTGCCAAGAATATTTCCTTCGGATTAAACTTGAGTGTTATTTTAGTAGAGTGTGGCTTCTCGCTTTAGTGAAAATTTAATTATTAAATGTCAATTTAATCCCTGATAGATTTAAGAAATGTATCCAAGTCATTGTTTTTTTATGAAGTGTCGGAACTTACACTTGGAACTAAGCTAAATCCATCTGAATAACCACGAGCAGATCTTATAGATAATAGCCTTGAGAATGATTTAGGCAGAGTAGTGCAGTTGTTTTGATAAATGGACTGTTTGCCTGTGCTTCCGTGTTGTAGTAATTTATATTAAATTGACTTTATATCTATGCAAGTATTATTGAATTTGCTAAAACGCTTTATTTAGTATTTATAGTTTCAGTTCTTGAAAAACGTAAGCTGTTACATTAACAGGAAACGTTAATCTTATGAAAAGAATAGTTATAAATGCAACCCAGCCAGAAGAAATTCGTGTTGCAATGGTTGATGGTCAATACTTATATGACCTTGATATCGAACATCCCTTCCGCGCACAGAAAAAATCCAATATTTATAAAGGTATCATTACTCGTGTCGAGCCAAGTCTTGAAGCGGCATTTGTAAATTATGGTGCTGATCGCCATGGTTTTTTACCTTTTAAAGAAATCTCTCGTGAATATTGGGATACTAAAGGTAAAAAAATATCTGGTCGTCCTTCTATTAAGGATGTTGTTAAAGATGGTCAAGAGGTTCTGGTTCAAGTTGATAAAGAGGAGCGTGGCAATAAAGGTGCGGCGCTTACTACTCAAATAAGTCTTGCTGGCAGATACCTTGTGTTGATGCCAAATAATCCAAGAGCAGGTGGTGTTTCCCGACGTATTGAAGGTGAAGATCGTCATAAAATTCGTAAAATTCTAGAGCAATTAAACCTTCCAAGCGGGATGGGGACTATTGTTCGCACTGCGGGTGTAGGGCGTGAATTAGAAGAGCTTACTTGGGATATGGAGTACTTGCTAACACTTTGGGAAGCTATAACGACGGCAAGTGAACAACACAAAACTCCCACACTTCTTTATCAAGAAAGCAATGTCATTATTCGTACCCTGCGTGATTATTTCCGTAAGGATATTGGTGAAATACTAATTGATAATGAGCGTGTTTATCAACAGGCGCATGACTTTATTCGAGCTGTTATGCCGCATAATTTACGTAAATTAAAGCATTATTCTGATAATATCCCTCTCTTTAGTCGTTACCAAGTTGAACATCAGATTGAATCGGCATTCCATCGTGAAGTCGTATTGCCTTCAGGTGGTGCTATCGTTATTGATCATACCGAAGCGTTAATTTCAATAGATGTGAACTCGGCACGTGCGACGAAAGGAGCTGATATTGAAGAAACCGCGCTTAACACTAACTTAGAGGCAGCAGAGGAAATTGCTAGACAGTTACGTCTTCGTGATTTAGGTGGTCTGGTTGTTATCGATTTCATTGATATGCAGCCTAATCGTAATCAGCGTGAAGTAGAGCGTCGTTTACGAGAATCTTTAAAGGTTGACCGTGCTCGTGTACAAATTGGGCGAATTTCACGTTTTGGTTTGCTTGAAATGTCGCGTCAACGCTTGCGTCCTTCTTTAGGTGAATCAAGTCAGATTATATGTCCTCGTTGTAGTGGGCAGGGTAGCATTCGTGGTGTTGAATCTTTAGCCTTATCTATTATGCGTTTGATGGAAGAAGAGGCAATGAAGGATGCTACTTATGAAGTCATAGCACAAACACCTGTGCATGTTGCTTCTTTCTTGTTGAATGAAAAGCGTAAAACATTAGCTGAAATTCAAGCACGTCATAATATTAAATTAACAGTGCTTCCGAATCATCACCTAGATACGCCTCATTATGATATTCAACGTATTAAAGAAGATGATGTTGATGATGAATTACGTAGTTATAAGCAGATTATTAAGCCACCTGAACAGATTGATAGTGTTAAGGAGACAGAAGGAAAGCAGATACCTGTAGAAGCCATCGTTGGGCAAGTAACACCTGCTACACCTTCACCAGTTCCCCATGTGGAAGAAACAAAGCCTACGCCTAGTTTATTAAATCGTATATTTGGTGGTTTATTTGGTAGCAAGAAAGTAGTAAAAGAGCCAAAGCAAGAGTCAGCTAAAAAAGAAGCACAGAGCAATAGACAACAAAATAATCGCACTAGAAATAATACACGAGGACGAACTAATAATCGTCACAACAATCAGCGTCAACAAAATAATCGTCAGAATAATAATCAGCGTAAGAACAATAATCGTCAGCAACCGCGCAATCAACAGAACAATAAAACGGCTGCAAATAATCAGGGAAAGCAAAATAACCGCACAAAAAATCCTAATCAGCAGAAGAATCAGAATAAGCATCTTCAAAATTCACAAGCTAAGACCCCTAATCAGCAGCAGGCTAATGTGAAAAATGCTAAGGGAAAGGTAAATAATAAGCAGACTCCTAAGCAACAAAAAATAGCTGGAAATACTGCAAATAATTCCATAGATAAGAAAACGACAGCAAAGCCTGCTCCTCAAAAAAGTCCTAACACAGGCAATGTGAATCAAAAGCCTGTACAGGTTAAAGATAAAGATAGTGCGAAAAAGCACTCTGCAAAGAAACCACCTCATGTGGAAAGTGCTGAATTTCATGATCAAGCACCACTTGAAATATTTATTCCTTCAGCATCCAAACCTAAGAGCACAGCAAAATCTAAGGTGGAAGCTAAGAAAGAGACAACAAAGAAGACAGAAACAAAAACACCCACAGAAACGGTTAAGTTAGATAAAAGTTCGGATGTAGAGGGCAAGGAAGCTACTAGCAAGAAAGTAGAAAAATCACCTGTCACTACGACTAAATCAAATGAATCAGAAGATAAGCCTAAGAAACCTACGACTACTCGTCGTAAGAAAGTGGCTAAACCTGTCGATTCTGCACTTGAGATTAAAATTCCAACTGCCAAGCCTAGTAAGGTGACTACTAAAAAAGATGAAGTTGTTACTAAGCCGAATGAAAACAAGCCTAAACCAACTAATAAAAAAGTAGTAGAGAAAGCGGATGAGATAGTTGAAGTTAAAACAGCTGCTAAGGTTAAGGCATCTGAAGCTAAAGCATCTGATGAGGCTAAAGAGGTAAAAAAGAAAGCAGCATCGACTACTACGAAGAGAAGATCGTCAACGGTAAAAAAAGAGACTGATGAGAAACCTTCTGTTGTCGATAATAAAGAGAAGTCAGCAGTAGCTCCTAAAAAGGAAACTGCTATAGCAACTAAAAAATCAGTGGTTGAAAAATCTTCAGTTGATAATAAAGAAAAATTACCAGTAGTCGTTCCTAAAAAGGAAACTGCTACAACTCCTAAAAAACCAACGGTAAAAAAAACAACGACAACTAGAAGGAAAAAAGTAACTTCTACCGAGAGCAAAACAGATGAGGTGAAAGTAGCGAAACCAAAAATCACGAAAACAAAATCAACGACAGCTAGAAAGGCAGCAACAAAAAAAGTAGCTGAAGATACTGAGCCTAAAGAAGTAAAGAAGAAAACCACAGCAAAAGAAAAACCAGCAGCTAAATCAACACCACGGCGTAGTACTAAGAAGGTGGTAAAAGATGTCGATGTTGTTAGTAATGATGTGCCTAGTAAGGAAGAAGCAGAGAAGCCGAAGACTGTTCGTAAGAAAGTGCCTGTAAAAACGGTTGATGATAAAGAGAAAGCAGTGACTAAAAAGGCGGTAACAAAAGCAGTTAAGGCGACAAAAGCAAAAACGGTTAAAAAAGAGGAGAAGTCAGTAGAACCTAAAAAGGAGGTTGAGGCTACAAAGTCTGGTGATGGTGCTGAGGATTAGAAGCTTCTTCTTGGCTCGCTGTACCCGTCAAGCCAAACTTGTTGGAGTACTCAAGAAGTTGCTAATTCTCAATATCAAAAGTCGCGTAGCAGAGCCGCGCGGTTTTTTTTAACTTAGAGAGGAAGTTAATTCATAAGAGTTTTAGGCAATAAAAAAGGGCAGAACCTTGAGGTTCTGCCCTTTTTTGTCTTAACCTCTAATAAAGGATTAAGATCTATTCATCGTGTTAGCTATTTAAAGCGCTACGATATTTTCTGCTTGAGGACCTTTTTGACCATCTGTAACAGTAAACTCAACTCTTTGGCCTTCTGTTAGTGTTTTGAATCCTTCACCAGTAATTGCGCTAAAATGGGCGAAAACGTCTGGTCCAGATTCTTGCTCGATAAAGCCAAAACCTTTAGATTCGTTGAACCACTTAACAGTTCCAGTAGTAGTAGACATATAAAAATAACCTATTTATTCAAAAGTAATAATAGTCCTTTTTAATTAAGGACTGTTTTGCTGAAAACTTGACCTAAAAATAATAAAGACTTAGTAGGACAATATCAAAATATATTCTAATTAAACATAAATTCAGCTGGGGGGATTATATAGAGCATCACCTGCTAGTCAATGACTATTCCTAATTAGCCGACTATATGTTATTTATTTAGATTCGAATACGTTTAAAATCTTCAAGAATTAAGTAACTTACAGGTACTAGCAGTAAGCAAATAAACGTAGCAAATAAAATACCAAATCCTAAACTAACTGCCATTGGTATTAAAAATTGTGCTTGGGTACTTTTTTCAAATATAAGTGGCAGTAGACCGACAAAGGTTGTGAGAGAGGTTAATAAGATAGGTCTAAAGCGTGCGCCACCTGCAATTAATACGGCACGTTTGATTTCCATACCTTCACGGCGTTTACGGTTTATATAGTCAACCAAAACAAGAGAGTCATTAACGACGACGCCTGTTAATGCTAGCAAACCAAGTAAGCTGCTAATACTTAGCGTCATACCAAGTATGGCATGACCTGCTAATGCGCCAATAATACTAAAAGGGATAACAGCCATAACGATTAAGGGTTGGGTGTATGAGCGAAATGGAATAGCGAGCAGTGCATAAATACTGAGTAAAGCAAACCCGAGACCTGCTACAAGGCTTCTCATCGCTTCTGCTTGTTCGCCCTGTTCTCCTTCTGTTGTGTAACTAACACTTGGATGTTGTTGTAAAATATCTGGCATCCACTCGGTTATTTCTTTCATAACGGCAGTGGCATTGACTTCTTGTTTATTAATATCGGCGGTAACATCAAGCACTCGTTTTTGATCATAGCGTTTTATTTGGGTATAGCCTTGTCCGATAGTAATATCTACCGCTTCAAAAAGCGGTATTTTTGTACCATTTTTAGTTTGAATAAGTATTTTATTTAAATCACTCAAAGAATGACGCTCGTTTTTAGGGAGTCGCACAATGACTTTAACGCTTTCACGACCTCGCTGGATACTTTGTGCTTCTGAACCATAAATGGCATTACGCACCTGTTGTCCTATATCTGTGAGGCTCAAGCCTAATAACTCTGCATCAGGGCGGATACGCATTTGAATTTCATCTTTGCCATTTTCTAGGCTATCGGTAATATCAAATACGCCGTTATAACTGGCGAGCTTTTCTTTTAGCTGTACTGCTACCGCTTTCAATTCTGCAAAGTCATCTCCTTTTAGTTGGATTGCAAGGGGTTGCCCACCATGACCTATTTCTGCTCGAAAACTTAAATCTTTGATACCTGGGATAGGACCGATTAACTTTCTCCATTCTCGTACTAATTGTGAACTTGTCACTGTTGAGGTGCGATATTCAGGTGGAATGGTTTCAAATTGAACTCTTGCTAGATGCGAAGCACCAAGTGCTAAATCTTTCTGACTGCCTCCTGTGCTGCCAACAGTGACTAATACATGCTGAATAACACTTTCTCCAGAAGGTTC